>Ga0308160_10000066_pt1 | contig 330998 bp, 318 predicted proteins | sample PhyFR1_FD_201036 | JGI IMG/M metagenome (GOLD analysis project Ga0308160, IMG submission 201036) | Phyllosphere microbial communities from UC Gill Tract Community Farm, Albany, California, United States - DLSLF.R1 | ecosystem: Host-associated > Plants > Phyllosphere > Unclassified | place... | reverse complement strand
TGATCCGAAGCCCTAAATAGTCCGAAAGTCGGGAGACCGACGTCCGAAGATAAATAAACCTTAATTTTCTTAACTTCTTAATGGTGAGGAAATGATTTAAAATGTAAAACGGATGATGGAATTGATCTGGAACCCTAAGTTTAACTTTAAAAAGAATCGGAAAGTCGGGAGACAATCGTCCGAAGTTAACATATAATTAAAAAACCTAATTTTGTCTCTTCGTGCCTTAGTGGTAAATAAAAAATACCTCTTATCTTTATCACCAGTCATGCACCACAAGTTAAGAGCACATATAGAAAAAATAGTACCATTAACAGATGACGAATTTGCTTTTGTAGAAGCGCATTTCATCACTAAAAAATTCAAAAAACATCAATTCCTCATTCAGGAGGGAGAAAATGTAACGTACTCTTATTTTGTAGTTTCGGGGCTTTTAAAACTGGTGCATACCGACGATTTGGGGAAACAGCATATCGTTTCGTTCGCCATGGAAGATTGGTGGGAAAGTGATTACCTGGCCTATTTTACACAAAGCAAGGCAACCATGAGTTTAGAATGCCTGGAGGATACTGAAGTATGCTGCTTTACCCTTGAAGATTACCGTAAATTATGTGCAGCCCTGCAAAAGATGGAGCATTTTTTCCTGCAGAAAGCAAACTTTGGCCATATCGGATCTCAGCGTCGTATTTTATCATTACTCACCTCCAATGCCCAACAACGTTACGAACAGTTGCTGAAACAATATCCTGCTTTGTTCCAAAGGGTACCTAAATCTTTACTCGCCTCTTATTTGGGTGTTTCGCGGGAAACTTTAAGCAGGTTTTCGGTTTAAAACAAACTATACCACGATGGATACTGAAACAAGTTCGGTATAACGAAACGCTTAGGAAAGCTATCCAACTAATTCAACAATTGCTTTTTAAATACATTCGGACTAATGCCTACTTCCTTTTTAAATAAACGCGAGAAATAAGACAGGTTTTCAAATCCCAATGCATAAGCAATCTCCGAAACCGATCTATTCTCACCTATCAGGCGGTTTTTAGCTTCGGATATTAAGTAAATATGAATATGTTCGAGGGCTGTTTTTCCGCTTTCCTGTTTTAATACATCAGATAAATAACCGGCAGAAATATTTAACCGTTCGGCCATGTAATTTACCGAAGGTAATCCTTTACTCGCCAATAATCCCTTGGCAACATAATTGTTTATCTCTTCGTTAAATCTGGTTACCGTTTTGCCCGAAACTTCTGCCCGGTTAAGGAACTGCCTTTTGTAAAACCGCTGACTGTATTTCAACATGGTATCTACATTGGCCAAAATCAGTTCCCGGCTGTATTCATCCTGGTTATTGTTGTACTCGGTTTCAATTTTATGATAAAGTTCCCATACAGTGGCCTCTTCGCTTGGCGAGAGGTGCAATGCTTCATTGGCCTCGTAATCGAAATAGTGGTATTTTTTAATCACATCATGCAGAATATGCCCGTTCAGGAAGTCTTCGTGAATAAAAATCAAAAAGCCATCTTCATCCAGTTCGAGGTTTTTCATTTCCACTAACTGGTTAGGCTTAAAAAACATCATTGAACCACTTTCGTGATCGTATTTTGTACGCCCGTAAAGAATATGCCCCGCCAACACCTTTTTAAAGCCGATCATATAAAAATCGCTCGTAAATTCCCTGTCGCCAATGGAACATTGACGGTTGCATTGATAGATGCTAAACTGCGGGTGTGCAGGCGGTGGAAATCCATTTGCCTTGTGCAGCTCGATTAAACTTTTAAAATGTTTCATGCCCTTAAAATGATAGCGGATACAAGCTACACAATTACCTCCATAGCTTGTATTTAATAAGCTTTATTATGATTGATTAATGACCGTGCGCATCGGCAGATACCGTTGCCCACTCTTCAAACTCGGCCAAACGCTCTGCATAAACCTTTTTAACGCCAGGATATGCAACTTTGCCCAATAGGAAATGTAAAGGAGGGTTTTCGCTATCAATCAATGCCAATACCGCTGGTGCTGTAGCTTCTGGTTTACCCCAGGTATCAGGTGTTGCACCGTCAGAAAATGCCTGTTTAATTGGCGCATACACTTCCAGCGGTTCTGTTTGGAAAGCAGAAGCTCCAGACCAATCTGTAGAAAAACCATTCGGTTCGATTAAACTCACGTTAATGCCAAAACCTTTTACTTCAGCAGCCAATGTTTCGCTTAAACCGTTAACCGCATATTTAGAAGCGTTGTATAAGCCCAGTACAGGTAGCGTTACCAGGCCTAAAAAGCTCGATACCTGAATAATGTGACCACTTTTTTGTTCGCGCATTACCGGCACTACTGCCTGTGTTACCCAAAGTAAACCAAAAAAGTTGGTTTCCATTTGTGCGCGGGCCTGTTGCTCAGTTGTTTCTTCAATAGCGCCAAATAAACCAAAACCAGCATTATTGATCAATACATCAATACGGCCGAAATGTTGTTTAACCTTATCTATTGTTGCAAATGCAGCGTCTCTATCGTTCACATCCAACTGAAGCGGAAGTACCGCATCGCCATAAGCTTCAACCAGGTCGTTTAAATCTTTAGTATTTCTTGCGGTTGCGGCAACTTTATCGCCACGTTCTAAAAGGGCCTTGGCCCAGATTTTACCAAAGCCACGTGAGGCACCGGTAATTAAAATTATTTTCGACATTTTTTTCTTTGTTAAATATTGATAACAAAGGTATTGCGGCCACCTGAGAGCCGTTTATACAAAACACGGAAGTATTAGCACATTTTAAGGGAGGTTATAATAAAATATGTATTCGATGACAAGTTTCAGGTTTAAAAGCATCAGCACATTTTTTCGGAGCGCAATTTTTTGTGCTTATGGGTTGGGTTCCGTCCTGCTGTTTGTTCAATCCTTTTGGAGAAACTTGCTCTGGAGAAAAAATCATCTTTTCCCAAAAGGGATTTCACTGCCATCAGGGCTATTTAACAATGGCCTGGTAAAAATCGTGATTAACCCGTTGGTCGGGATTTGTAATCCCGACCAGCAGAATCGTAATGCTTTAACCAGGCTTTTATTGTGCATTAAGATTCCCGCCTATGCGTGAAAGACGACCAAATTGGAACCCATCATCGCCCACTTCAATGGTTTTGCTAAAAAACTAACCGTTCGAAATGGCGATCAGACGATTACAAGCTGCTTTTAAAAGCTGTTTAAGCTGCGCTTTTTATCATCTTAAATCTGCGGGAAGAATTTACATAAAAGGCCGCTACGACATGGTAATCGTAACGGCCTGATCTAAATTATTCAAACACCTTATAAAATGGTTTAAGCTTTAGGTATGTATTTCGACAATGGAAAATCTTTATACTGCCAATGGAAATTTAACTGCTCTATCTGTTGTGCACTGTGGTATCCTGAAATATTTACCAGTTTAGGGTTAAATCCGTCGCTAAGATCGGCTGTGAAATAAGTGTTGCCAATGCTGCCGCCACCAGCGGTACTGGCTTTTTGGGTACTAAACCAAAGGCCATCCACATGGCGATTGAAGTAGCCGATTACATGGTTGATGTATTCGCCAGTGCCAAGCGTTAAGGTTTCAACCGAACTGCCGGCTTTTCCCTTTAACCCGTCAGAAGTTTCGCTTCCATCGTAAAATACTTCCAGTCCGCATAATACGCCAGCTTCAGCGTATATTTTTATTTTACTGATTACACCATTCTCTTTCCCTTTAAATTCTGTTGTTTTATATGGCCCGCCAAATAATCCTGTTGTTTTACTGTTAATGGTTTCTTTATATGCTTCATGTTCCGGATCAAAATACTTCCAGAGTTTAGCAGGAAGTAAAAATTCGTCGAGTTCAGTGGCATATTGAACCCTTACCTGGTTTTTACGTTGCTCAGCAGCATTTCCGGCAAGTTGTTTATAATTTTCGTCGCCAATTCTATTGGAAGTAAACTTCCATTCCATTTTCCAGCCGTCGTAGGTATCAACCGCTTCAGAAACATAGGTATCGCGTGGAAATTTACCTTTTCCTTCAATGGTATAATCTCTCCTGTCTTTTACCTGTGCCATTCTGAAATCCATCACAGCTTTTCTGCTTTTCTCTACCTCCTTGCTATATTCTTTTATTGAGGCTTTTAGTTTCCGAAGGTTATTGGCTTTAATCTCATCAGTGGCCTCAACACCATAAAGATCTTTATACTTCGTTACCATCATGTGCCTAAGGGCAATCATTAAAGTACCTAAACCCACCAGGTAAGGCAACACTTCTTTCGATTGATGCAGAAAATGGGGTTCTCTTCTTACAATACTTAAAATTACATCATTGATTTTACCCCCCTTTAAACCGCTATCGGTGTTGATTTCTGCAAGGCTTTTCAATTGCCCTTCGAGCATTTCTTTGAGCTGTTTCAACTGCGATTCTTTAATCAGCTCCCTGATCCTCGCATCCACATAAACCTTCATTTGCTCCCAAAGATTGGCCAGTTTATCTTCCTTACTCCAAAAGTGCTCAACAATAACTTTAAGCCCTCCACCAACTTCGGGTATTGCGCCAATAAGCCCTAAAGCAGCGGTATGAGCCATTTCATTAATCTCTACAAAGGATGTCGGATTATCGTCGGCAGGCTGGTTGATTACAGCTACAGGTTTAAAAAGCTGGTTATCGGTTGTGGTTAAACGATGCTGCACCACTTCAGCGTTATCAGCAGTACTTAAGCCATATACATCCAGGTATTTACCACTGTTGAGGTTCATGATGCGGTAATATCCGTCCCCTGCCGGTATAAACCTGAAATGCAGGTTGGCTTTGTTGGGTTCCCAGTGCCAGGAAATCGGATGTACCCCATCATCTTTCGAACTATTATGTATGGCTAAAAAACGCTCTTTATAGGGCTCCATCAAAATCCAATGGAAATTATTCCCAAAATCAAACCGAAATTGCTGTTGTTTATTGTCGGGGTCGAATTTCATCTGGATCAATCCGGTTCCGAGATTGGTGTTGGCAAAGCCAAGTGCCTTTGCACTATGCTTCGCAATCAGATAATAGCTCTGATTGGCTAAAGGTTTAAACGACATGTGGGATGGAATATTAAATTTGGTTAAATGTATTTAATTAAATTTCGGCAGGAATCATCATTAATGAGTAAATGCAAAATAGTGCTGTAACTGCTGTTGAGAGATCGTATGATGGAATAAATCTTGAATAGCCAGCCAGCTCTGTGCCCTCTGCACCCTTCTCTTGCGTTCTTTGTGGTTAAAATAAAGGATCGTTAAGAGATTATTAAAGCCACGGATGCATGGAAAATACGGAGGATTGCGTAGACACTTTATTTTACTACTTCCGATTCAGGCAACTGCAAAAATTAAGGTTTTGCGAAAGTAGATAACTCAAATTGCGGCGGCATCACATCCGTCGCATATAACCCCTTAACTTGTCGTTTTTGCACGTTAACACCTATAGGTAATGCCTGTATCTTTGAATAAACTAAATAAGAAAACAAATATGGCAACTCAAATTTTTGTAAACCTGGCTGTTAGTGACCTTAACAAATCAGTAGAATTTTTTACTAAACTCGGTTATACCTTTAATCCACAATTTACCGACGAAAAAGCAACCTGTATGATCATCAGCGATACGATTTATGTGATGCTGCTCACCAGAACCTTTTTCCAGACTTTTACTGCAAAAGAAATTGTAGATACCAGCAAAGCAATAGAATGTTCTATCGCACTATCGGCCGATAGTAAAGATGCAGTGAACGAAATGGTAGATAAAGCCGTGGCTGCAGGTGCAACCATACCAAACCCGGCTACAGATTATGGATTTATGTACCAGCACAGTTTTGATGACCTGGATGGCCACCATTGGGAATATGTATGGATGGATCCGAACGGCATGCCAGAGCATCAGGGGTAAGCTGTATATTAAATTATAAAGGGCAAGCACGAAAATCCGCTACTTGCCCTTTGATTTTTTATTTTGATACCAGCAACAGGCTGGCACCAGTAAAAGATCACTTACGCTTAATAAATAAGAATTCTATTCCCTCTGAATTAATCAGGATTAAATTATTGTGATCTGATTTAACCACTTTATAAGCCTCCGTGCGCGGTGGTTCAATCATGGTACGCTGTGGCTTAAAATCAACAAATACATCGCTTCTCTTTTGTCGAAACCTACTGAAAGGGATGATTACACGGTTATAACCTATAAAATCGACAGTGAAATATTGGATTTTTTCAGCTTTATCCACCCGCAAACTAGTTTTTCCCTCTGACATCGAGTCTGCGGCAAAAACAATATTAAATTCTCCATCCCTTAAAGCAACCTGTACGCCATTCATCGGCGTTTTACCATCAAATGCCTGAACAAAGATATAGGTGTATTCGTAAAGCTCCTTACTGGTGTCGATTTTATAGGTGGATGAATCTTTATCCTCTAACTTAAAATAGTTCAGGTAAAGATGATCATTATCCATCCTAAATGATCCCTCACCATACTTGTCGCTCACATGGCCAGTTGATTGATCTCTGAAACCCATGCCATTAAAAGTCAGTGTCCGTGTGCCAGCATCTACGCCTGCGGAATAAACGTAAGTGCCTTTTATTTGTGCAAATGAGATTCCCGTTGTTAAAAGCAGGATAACAGTAAGCGTATATCTGTTGAGCATATTACTTTTTTATGATTTTAATAAGAATGTGCTGAATTTGGCCTTAGCCTCTCGCTAAAACAGTTTCTTATTGCGAGAATTTAATCTTCTTAAAGTAGGCTTTCTTAATTTCAATCAGTATCACGCCATTGGCGCCTCTGGCGCCATATATTGCTGTTGCTTTTGCATCTTTTAAAATTTCTATTTTCTCGATCCAATCAGGCGATAGTTCATTCATCCTTAAAGCATCAAGTATACAGCCTTTTTTACCAGCATAAACATAATAAAGTGGTGTTTGATCTAGCGAAATTGTCGAGATACCTCCCAGCATTATCCTGCGCTCCGCAATTAACTTAACCACAATTTTGTCATTGATGTAAGTCTCTACCTTAGAAAAACCCGGCAAATTAAAGATGAACTTATTAAGCATGTCCTTATCATTCAAGCTGAGTTCAAATCTACCGTTTGAGTCTGTTATGGCCAGCACTTTTTCATCTCCCTTCATTCTGATCTCCACACCATTTAAGGGATTTCCTTTTAAATTATCCACTACTTTACCTGCGATAATGGTTTTTAAAGGAGGCAGGTTATGTGATACATCTGTTGCTGAGGAAGATTTAGGATGTTGCTCGCTGTGCACGACAGCAGGTTTTAAATTTTGTGCCTGGGCTGGGCTAATTACAAATGCACCTAAAGCGAATGGCACTAACCAATGCCAGTTTAACTTTGAAGAAGGCAAAACAAGTTCCCGGTTTAGCTGACTTTCAAGTAAACGGCCACATATATGATCATTTTTATTTTTGAAGAACTGAATCAACTCTTTATCTGTTTTAGTTGTGAGGTCTACAATATTTTTACTACAACGGCTACAATGATGGTTTCCATCTGCTCGCTCAATCTCACTCCATTGCTGTGTACAGGGCTTGCTTAATACTAATTGTAGACTTTTCATGCTTTAGGTTTTAGAGAAGATGCACTAACATCTAATATTCCATAATACGGCCTTATCGTATAAACGAAATTTAGAATTAATGAAACACCATTTTCAAAAAAACACCCACCGCTGTCACACATAGATTTTTTCCGTGTCTTTTATCGATATGAACAAAGCCATACTTTTTGCAACCCTTTTATGCGCTTCCATCACTCAGAGTCTTTGGGCGCAACAAACCGTAAACCTGATCACCACGGATGTAGATCATTTCTGGCAGGCTTACGATAAAATCAATGTGACAAAAGATACCAGTGCACAGTACGCGTATCTTAATAAGTTGTTTCTTGAGCAAGCTACACCCGGCCAAAAGGCGATGATACAGGCAAGAAACTATACTCCAAAAGATTACCTGAATGTCATTACCCAAAAGCAAACTTATTTTAATTCCATCCGCTCCAATACATTAAAGGCAAAAGATTATGCAAAAGCGATTACCAAAAAGATCGATCGGCTGAAGCAACTTTATCCGGCATTAAAACCAGCAGAAATCTATTTTACGGTAGGTGCCTTTAGAAGCGGCGGAACCACTACAGGTAAAATGGTACTGATTGGAAGTGAAATTGCCATGGCTAGCGAGCATCTTGACAATTTGGTTTTTACCAACGTTCACGAATATGTACATACCCAGCAAAAAACAAACATCGGCGATAATTTATTGGCGCAATGTGTAATGGAAGGGGTTGCCGAATTTGTTTCCGAAAAAGTGATGGCCATTCCTTCTAACCTTCCTGCGCTTACCTATGGAAAAGCACATACCGAAAGTATTAAGCAGGTATTTACACTACAAATGTTCAATACAGGAAATGGTTTTTGGTTATACAGTAATACTGAAAATCAATTTGGGCTGAGGGATCTCGGCTATTATGTGGGTTACGCCATTTCCGACCAATATTATACAAAAGCAACAGATAAGGCCAAAGCGATTAGCGACATGATTGAGCTTGACTACAATAATAGGGAAGCCCTGGCTGCTTATGTAGATCAATCAGGTTATTTCGATCAAAGGGTTAAGCAATTAAACGACGAATATGAAAAGAACCGTCCACTTGTAGTTAGTGCCACACCCGAAAAATTAGCAGATACTGGCGATACCCTGAACTATAAATTTAAAATCGTTTTTTCAAAACCTATGGATAAACGCTTCAGAAACTTCGATTTTGGGCCTTTGGGTAAAGATAACGCAATGTTTATTAAAAATTTCACTGGATTTTCTGCTGACGGCTTCACTGCCGAATTCGATGTTCAGTTAAAACCCAGCAAACAGTACCAGATTGTACTTGGAGAAGGTTTCAGGGATTTGAATGGTGTAAGGATCAAACCTTACCTGATTGATTTTAAAACCGGAGAAAAATAGTTTCCCTAACCGACGCTACACTATTATATGAATTCATTTAGACCACTACAAACAACAGGTATTGGCAATAAAATCAATAACTTAGTTTTATAATCTATACATATGAAACTCGTAATCACCTTATTACTTTTTGTGGCCGCTTTTGCTTGCCAGGCCCAAACCTCAAAAGAACTTATCGGAAAATGGAAGCTTGTAAAACAGACCAAAGATGGTGTGGTAACTACACCAACTGATGTTTACCAGGTTTTTGAGGAGGGCGGAGTATTTCAGGGCATCAATGGCAATAGTTCGCGCAAAGGAAAATGGAAATTATCAGCCGATAACAAAAAGCTAACCGTTAAAATCAGTATTATTTCTATTGCGTTTACAGTAGATTATTTCGACAGTAAAAAGAGGGCGATTAGTAGCGACCAAACAGGTACTTTAGAATATGAAAAAGTAGAGTAACCTTGCCAGCGCTCAGAATAAACTTCCCGCCCAGCCCAAAACAAAAAAAGCGAATAACTTTCGTTATTCGCTTTAAAGCTCCCTCTGCTGGGCTCGAACCAGCGACCCTCTGATTAACAGTCAGATGCTCTAACCAGCTGAGCTAAGAAGGAATATTTATTTATTCTGGTTGTTGTTTTCATTAATACCGATCAAAATCCTTTGATCGTTTCTTACCTCTGATTAATCCCGTACCTACGGGACTCTAACCAGCTGAGCTAAGAAGGAGTGCTGGTTGTTCCCTAAAACTGAGTTATATATACTTTGCAGTAAACTTACCCTTGTTTGTTTTGGGAGTGCAATATTAGCGCTTTTAAATTATTTATGCAAAAAATAAATCAAATATTATTTAAGAAAATGTTCCTCCGCTTAAGACGAAAGAACATCTCTTTATTTTCAAACTGAATATCAGATTGTTATAAATTTCTATTTAACAATCCAGGGCGCCAGGTTAATATCATCTACACCGTTATACTGGCGTTGCAATGCCACTTTAAGGTTATCGCCATTAGTCGTTCTTTCGATAGTAGTGTACTGAAAACGTTTCGGGATCCTTTGGCTGTTACCTGTACCCGGCCCCACCTGGAAAGCAGGGATACCTGTTCTGCGGTATTGGTAGTAGGCTTCGAAACCTGAATTACGGAAATAAGCCAGGTATTTTTGGGTAAGGATCTGTTTTAAACCATCAGCTGTATTACCAGCATATTTAACCGCAGCCTGTGCATAGTAATCGTTTTCGAATGAGAAATTGATATTATAAGTCTCAAATTCGCCAAGTTTGCCGTCCTTTTTAAGAAAAGTAACCACATTGCTTCCATCTTTAATGCCATAAAAAGCGATAGAAGCCTGAACACCTTTTTTATACCAGCTTTCGGCATCGCCATTGGCCCAACCACGGTTAATGCCTTCGGCTTTGATGAAACACAATTCCGGGTAAGAAATAATGAAAGTATTTTCGGCGGTATAACCACTGTAATACCTGTAGCGGCCAATAAGCGAATACAAACCTTTCTGTACTTTATCCAACATTATCCCCTGATCTTCGCCCGAGCTTGCACCAACAAAATTGCGGTAATCGGTAATGGCATATCCGTTAGTTTCAGCTATTCCCCTTGCAGGTTCTGCTACCATGTAGGCGCGTGGATCTTTCAGGCCCGAAAGCGTATTTAAATAAGTTCCCGCCATGTTATAACGCAAAGCATCGTTACCAAAATTATCCTTATTGTTAGGGTATTTGTTAAAACTTTCGTTATAAACAAACTGAAGGTTATCGGCCATGCTATCCATTACGGGATATTTGGTAGGATTATCCAATACGGCAGCAAACTGTTGTTTAACCTGCAGATCAGCATCATCAATCCTGCTGCTTAAATGAATCAACACCCTTAACTTAAAGGTATTGACTACTTTTTGCCAGGCCACAAGGTCGTTTTTAAGATAGATATCGCCTTTTAACTCTTTATTGCCGGCAGCAATTAAAGTGCTCAGGTTTTGATTGGCTTCTTCTAACCACACCAACGATTGTTTAAAAACGTCTTTTTGAGTATCGTATTTTGGTGTAAGGTTGGCTACACCTTTTAAAGCTTCCGTCATGGGAATATCGCCTACCTTTAAACTCATTTTCACAAAGAAATAAGCTTTAAAGAATTTGGCCAAAGCCAGGTAAGGTTTACCTACTTCGCCACCCAAACGATTGGCTTCTTCTTCCATTTTACTCACATTTTTTAAAGTGGTGTAATCTAATTTTAAAACACCCGGCTCATTCCAGTTATATTCATTTTTAGCATAATAAGCATAATTTGATGCGGTGTATTGATTCCAACGTTCAGAATCTGAAAAAGGTGCTTCGTACATATCGTATAAAATGCCATTCAGCACTAAGTTGGGCGGCACACTTTCGGCCTGGTTTGGGTTTTTAAAGTTGTCTTCAAATTCTTTCTTACATCCGCCGCAAACTGCAACCATGATGAAGAGGAACAAAATTTTATATGTCGTTTTCATAATCTTTTGTGCTAACGGTTAAAAAGTAACATTCAGGTTAAAGCCCACACTTCTGGTGGTTGGCGTTTGCAGTGTAGAAGTGCCTTCTCTGCCCGAATACTGATCTACATCCACATCGTTGTAGGTAGAATTAATGAAGTACAGGAGGTTACGTCCAACTACAGAAATATTGGCCGAGCGGATAAAAGTGCCTTCCAATAATTTTTTAGGCAATTGATAGCCAAAGGTCACTTCGCGCAGTTTTGCATAAGTACGGCTCATCATCGTATTTTCTTTAGCACCGTAAAACACACCTAAATAATCCTGCAATAAAACAGGGGTATTATTTGGAGCGAAAGAAAGATCGCCATAATTGGTAATTACACCCGTAACCGGATCGAAATTAAGTTTACCGTTATTGGCAACCACTACCCCATCGCCTACCCATGTACCTTTGTAGTTAGGGTCGTTTACGTGGATATAATCCTGGTACCTGGCTTCGCCCATTTTGCCTTGAATGGTTTCGATCTGGCGACCACCCTGGAATGATTTAAGTCTTACATAATCCTGCATTACACCGCCCACTTTTCCATCTAGCTGGAAGCTGAACGAGAAATTTTCGTACCTGAATTTATTGCCGATACTCCATACCCAGTTTGGATCTGCGTGCCCTAACAACTGGTTAACTGGTAACGAAATTGGTGTTCCGCTTGCGGTATGGATAACCTGTCCGCCTGGTGTTTTGGCCAGCACAGAACCATAAATGTTATCGATGCGGTCGCCTGTTTTGAAAAACTGATCAACCGATGTTTCACCAGGTGCCAGTTCCTTGTAAACCTGCTTATAGGTAGACAAGTTGATCATGACATCCCAACCAAATTTATCGGTCATGATAGGCGAACCTGATAAGCTCAGCTCTACCCCGCTGTTTTGCGTTTTACGACCGTTAATGGTATTTACATCATATCCGGAAGCTTGCGGAATACTTTGTTTAATAATTTTTGGCCCGTCGATGTACCTGAAATAAGTGGCTTCGAAACCTAACCTGTTTTTCAGGAATTTAAGATCGATACCCCCTTCGTAATTGGTTCTGCTTTGCGCCCTGATGTTATTCAGATCGATCAGGCTATTGGTATAATAAGCACCGGTTTGGTTGTTATAAGTCTGTCTGATGGTGTATGGAGAAGAAAGACCATAAACCGGCCCGCCGTAAGAAGAGCTGTATTCGGCACCATATCCTATCGGATAACTCTGCAATGGTGTTGCACCGATATAATCTTGCGTACCCAAACCAGGATCTTTAACATTGGCATACGATGCCCTCACTTTGGCAAAAGAGATAAACTCTGGCATTTTTACATAATCAGAAATTACCGAGCTTAATGAAACAGAAGGGTAGAAAGCTGAATTATTTTTTGGAGGGAGCGCAGAGTTTTTATCTACACGGCCAGTGGTATTAATATTCAGGTATTTCTTGAAACTTAAATCAACTGAATAAAAAGCACTTAACACCAACATTTTGGAATTAAAATCGAAAGCTTTTACCGGATTTTTAGAGTTAGAGAAGTTATATACATTCGGAACGTTCAGGTAATCGGTAGTGGTAAAACTAGAGTTGTAACTGAAGTTACGGGCATTACCGCCACCAAAAGCACTGATTTCGAATAAATCGCCCACATTTTTGTTATATTTTAAGATTAACTGCGTATTGTTTTCGAACATGCTGCGGCGGTCTTCCCTGTAATCGCCCAAACCTTCTTCACGACCATAAGGGTGTGCAGAAAAAGGCATTTTCTCTGTCCTTAGCTGATCGTATGTAGAAATCTGTGTTTTTAATAACACATCCAGGCCTTTGCTTACATTATAGTTTAATGAGGCATAACCGTTAATATCGTTCTTTTTATGTCCGCGTAACCATTCGTAGGACATAAAATAAGGATTATGATAACGTTGGTATTCGGCATAAATAGATTGAATACCTTCCTTGCCCGGCTGCCAGTAATTTTTCATATCGTCGATATTCCAGTCTGCACCGCCCCAAAGCGTCATGTTGTAAATCACACTATTTGGACCATAGTTTACATCGGGGATATTATCAGAAAACTGACGGCTGTAATTGATATAGGTTTCGGCCCTTAACTTCGGAGTGATGTTATAAGAACCGCTTACGTTAAAGTTATTGATGTTTAACTGTGTATTTGGTATAATTCCTTTCTGGTAATTGTTAGAAATGGAAACCCTTAAATTGTACTTATCAGTTGCTGAAGATAACGCCACATTATTGGCAGAAAGTAAGCCTGTTTCGATAAAACGCTTTAAGTTATCCTTTCCACGGGCTACCCATGGTGTACCCTGGCGTACGCCATTTACTACAGGGCTATCGTATTGAGGAATTAACTGACCTTCAAATTTAGGGCCCCAGATGTCATAATCGCCATCATTTAAACCACCGCCTTTACCATCACCAAAGGCATAAGCACTGTGTTCACCTGGTCCGTATTCGTCCTGGCTTTTTGGCAAAGCAATAAATCCCTTGTTAAACTGGGTGCTTGAGTTGAGTTCTACCGTAAAGCCTTTGTCGCTCAGTTTACCTCTTTTAGTGGTGATTAATAAAGCACCGTTATAAGCCTGGTAACCGTAAAGTGCAGCAGCAGCTGGGCCCTTAAGCACCGTATAGGTATCAATATCATCAGGATTGATGTTCCAGGTATCCGAATTGATCGGCACCCCATCTACCACCACCAGGTTTACATCATTACCACGCAGGTAAAGTGATGAACGGCCCAAAAGTTCGGATGATACGCCCACGGTTAAACCTGCAACTTTACCAACTAAACCGTTTACGGGGTTGGCTTCTCTGGCTTTTACCAGATCGGCACCTTTAACCTCCTGAATGGCATAACCCAGGTTCCGTTTTTCTTTACGGATACCGAGGGCGGTAACCACCACTTCGTTCAGGTTTTTGGAATCTGTTTTTAAGGTTATGTTCAGGTTTGCACCGGTAACCTGCACTTCTTGTGATAGAAAGCCGATTGAACTTACTACCAGTATTTCGCCTGTTTTGGCATCGAGGGTAAAACGGCCTGATAAATCGGTAGAAGTGGCTTTTTTGGTGCCTTTTATCAATACACTTACACCGGGAATCGGCTGCTGTGCATCATCTTTAACCATACCGGCTATTTTTGTTTGCGCCCATGTAAAACAGGGCGTGAGGCATAATAACAATAAAGCTATCATGCACATCTTCATCTTGTAGAGATGTTTCATTTATCTATAAAATTTTTATGGTTTATAGATGCAATGATAAGATGTGCATGTTAGCCTAATGCCAACTTTTAGTTAACAAAACAACCTATTTTTGTTTAGTATTTGTTAACACAATATTTTCTTAATACTTTCTGCGGCATAACCGGCACTCGCGGTCATTCCTTTACCGCCAATAGCCGTACGGATATGGATGCGATCATCCAGATCGTAGGTAACAATGTGTTTGGTAGGGTGCTGAGGATAAAATCCAGCCCAGGTGGTTTGCAGTTTACGCACGTCGAAATCAACAATGCGGGCAGCTTCTTCCAGCATGAGTTCGTTAATATGCGTACTTAAATCAAAACCCAGATCATCAAAATGGTTTACATCAGCATATACGTGCGAATCGCCGATAATGATGGTATTATCTGCTGCTTTTTTAAACAGGATATGGATACCCCATTTTTTAAGTTCCTCGTAATGTTCGGGTGTTTTTATACTTTTAAACGAAGGACAATAGTGCTCAAAACTTTCATAACGGCGGGTAGTTAAACCGGTTAAAATATTGCCTTCTAATTTTACATCAGGCATTGGGATGCTGCGCATCATCTGTAATTTGCTCACCACAATGCCACTTTCGCTAAAAAGTTCGGGATACAGCAATTTAAACTCATAACCATTGCAGATGATTGCTTTCTCCGCAGTAAAAACTTCGGTTTTGTTTTTCAGCCCTACTTCTACACCTGTTCCTTTGCTCTCGCATGCGGTAACCGGACTATTATATTTAAGGGTGTATTTTTCAAATTTCGTTTGCATAAACTGATGCAAGCGGTGGATCATCTGATCGGGTGCAACGCTGATTTCTTGCGGGAAAAATATAGCTTCTTTGGCGTAAGAAGATTTAATTGCAGGGTATTTTTTTAAAACAGCTTCCTGATTAAGCAATTCTGTGGTATAACCGATGGTATCGTAATGTGCTTTCAACTCGTGGATCAGGGTACATTCATCATCATCTGAGGCAATATATACGCTACCGTTCTGCTGCACAGAAATATCAAATTCCTGCTGGATGGATTTATAAATCTCTAAACCGGCCACACCATATTCAAACCATTCGGCCTCCATACCGGATGGCACTACCTGACCAAAGTTGCGTACTGTAGCCCCTACCGGAAAATTGTCTTTTTCGAGCTGCAATACCGATTTACCTAAAAGTAGGGCATGATAAGGGTGAAAAGTACCCAAAATACCTCCGCCAACTACAATAAGATCGAAATGTTTATTCATGTTTATTTATTTTTTGTAATGGATGCTTTAAATGGCACCTTCACCGATGTTAATATATTTTAAAAATTATCCGTCATCCGATAGCTATCGGGTTGGGAATGACGAAACTGTTTATAAAGCCACCTCAACTTCGTTAGCATTGACAAATTCCAAATAGAAAAGTCGTCATTGTGAAGAGGAACGACGAAGCAATCAGTCATGCTCTACGACCACAATAAAGATTGCTTCGCCAGCTGAAAAAGCCTTCTCGTAACGACGACAAATCTAGGATCATCACGCCCCCAACCTTTAACCATATAAGTAATGTAAGACACATATAAGCCTTAATTGCCCTTATATGTCTTAAATGGTAAAATGACAGCAGATATAAACCCATGCTTATTTCTCTGTCAAAACCAAGCCCTCCGCTTTCTGTAGCTTTTTATTTGTAACCAATGTTTTCCTTCTGAAATAAATCAGTGAGAGCACACTGCAAACCCCACCAATTAATGGAACAGCAAACAAACACTGTTTAAAAAAGTGCATCCAGCTGATATCGGTTTCTCCAAATTCGTGGAGCATCAAAACTGAAAAACTACCTACATAACCTATAGAATCGGCCACATACATAATAAAACCAATATTACTTTTGTAGTGGAAATTGGCAATCATCCGTTCAAAGAAAATGGCATTATATGGGATATAAGCCATATAAAGTCCCATCCCCAATAAAGCCATCCAGGTAATTGGTCCCAAATACCCCCGGTCAAAAAAGAAAGTACTTACACCGATCAACAGGCAACCCGCAATAATCATGATATGGATCACAGTAAAGGCTTTGAGGTTATCTTTAATCAGGATCAAAAGCCCCATCATCACCAGCACCACCACCGAAATCAGCGTGTCAATCTGGGTATAAATGTGGTTGTTATGAATCCCCAGGCCATTCCAGATTTCTACCTCAAAATTATCGCGCATATCGCGGATACAGGTTAGCAATACATAAATGATGATGGTTAAGATAATACCCGGCAAAAATGTGATGATAAAGGCCTTCCGTTGGTTCCCATCCATCGGTACCCGCTTGGTTCGTAACACCTGATCTTCTTTTGAAGGTGGTGGAATTACTTCCAAACAGAAAACGAACAGCAGCAGGGCAGGTAAAAATACCAGGCCCGTTAAAAAAGGCATCCAATAATCGCTTACTGATGCAAAGGACATCAGAGAGCGGGCCACGGTTTTCACAAAACCTGAAGCAAAAATTAAACTGATGGACATTAACGCGCCCATAAACTCAGTTGTTTTCCTGCCTTCGAGGTAACTGAACACCAAACCCCAGATCATGCCCAATGGAAAGCCGTTAAGAAAGAGGAATACAATATTGTAAGGAGCAGGTACCAGTGCAAAACCGAGCAGCGCAAGCCACGAAAAAAGAATCAGAAAAATGATACTCCTGGCGCGGTTGCTTTTCCCAGATTCGGAAATAAAACGGATACCATAAAACTTACTTAGGGTATAGCCCACCATTTGTGCAATAACCAGCCAAACCTTATAATCGATGTGCAGAAATTCCTGATGTTCGAAAGTAGCAGATGCAAAGGCTTTCCTAAACGCATACATACTGGTGTAACAACCAAAGGCTGCAATCCCACCAATTACTGTAACCAACCAATAGGGCCAGTGCAATGCTTTTTTGCGGGCAAGATGAAGCAAACTCATTACACTATTGGGTTATTAATTTTAAATCCCCCTGCTATATTGTTGCTGGATGTTAATTTACCTAACACGATTAACCTGATTTCCATAATTACTAATATTAAAAAACAATAGTAAACAATGTTTATTATTTGTAAACAAATGATATATTATCAAATTGTTAAATCTGCCAGGCTTTGACCGTTTATTTGCTAAATGCTTCTGACACTGGTTTTCCTCTCCAGCTTTGCGGTTGTTGCAGTCCCATTAGCCAGGCAAGTGTGGCTGCCGTATCGTAAGTAATGATAACATCTTTTAATTCGTGGTTTTTACGTACACCAGGACCAGAAATAATCCATGGAATCTGCACTTCATCAAGCGATTTACCTCCATGACCTTTACCCGTTCCCCCGTGATCAGCAGTTACTAAAATAATGGTTTCATCGGCAATACCTGCATCATTAACTGCTTTTACAATTTTACCAATGCGCTGATCTACCAGTTCTAATTGTTTGTAATAGGCTGGCGTACGGTGACCGATGGAATGCCCGGTACCATCAGGCTCATCTAAATGAAGAAAGGTAAAAAAGGGTTTTTCCTTTTTAATAATTGCCGCTGCCGTGTCGGTACAAAAATCATCTTTTTCTTTCCCGTCAACGATAATGCTCACCGCTTCTTTTTCGAACAGGTAACCAATGCCATTCCAGCTGTAAACAATAGCGGTTTTAGCAGTCTTTTTCTGATCTCTGATTACACTGAATATTGTGGGGAATATGCCGTAAGAAGTTTTGGTTACTGAAGGGATTTCGGGCACCTTGCTATCCCATTCGGTATAACCATGTTCGGTTGGGCCGGCGCCCATTAATAAAGAAGCCCAGTTAACCGCACTTGATGAGGGCAGTACGCAACGTGCCTTATCGGTCCATGAACCATTGGCCATTAAAGCTTTAAGGTTAGGCATATTGGCTTGCTGCAGGGCATAGCCCCCAAAGCCATCGCAACCGATCAGGATTACATGTTTAATTTTTTTTGGCTGTGCCTGTGCACACACCGCAATGCAAAACAGTAAAATGGTGCTTTTAAGAAATTTGTTCATATTTATAATTTGCCTGCTAATATAGGCTTGGTTTATAAAGATGAAGATAAAAATTTGTTAAGTATAAATAAACTTTGTTTACTAAATTGTTACTCGAAAAAATAAATCACCAGCATCAATGCCTTGGTATCGCCAATGTTAACAGGAGTATGCGAAAGTCTTCCGTCAAAAAGCATGGAATCGCCTTTTTCGAGTATCACTTTCTTTTTCGCAAACTGGTATTCTACCCTGCCTTCAATCATGTATTTAAACTCAAAAGCTTCGGTTTTTACCATCGGGCGATGTGAATTTACCTCAAGCTCGAGCAGCACAAAATCGGCAGTAGAAAACTTGATGTTTTTGGTTAAAATACGGGAGTAATTAAAGCCAACGGCCTGTTCTTTTTCGAATTTCTGATAATTGTCCTTTCGTTTTACGAGTACGGGGGCATCTTTTTTATGAAAATTGATGTCTTTAAAAAAGCTGTTTAAATCAATCTCCAGGCTCTTAATAATATCCATCAGTACCATAAGTGATGGGATGGTTCTGCTGTTTTCGATCTGAGAAATAAGGCCTTTACTTACTTCTGCCTTATCTGCAAGTTCCTGAACGGTGATGCCAAGTTCTTTACGTCTTTCTTTAATTTTACCGCTTATCTGTAAAAGAATTTCTTCCTGCATTGTTAAAATAGAGATTAATACTGCTAATGTATTATTTTATTCCTGTATTCTAAATGAAACATCATATTAGTTACACCTCATCCTGTTTTAGGAAGTGGATTTACCTAAAATAGTGCATCCTTCTCCAAATGGAGAAGGAAAGCACAGACTTTGCATTTAACCCGGCTGTTAAGCATGAGTTTAAGAAAATCGAAAGGATAAACTAGCGGTAATGGCCATGTACCCAATGGCGGCCGCCATGAGGGCCAACAACATAATAACCGGGTACCCAGTGGGCACGTGGCGCACGTGCACTCACTACGCATGCACTAAAATTTAACGCCAAAACCAATAAGAGCAACGCATTTACAATCTTTTTCATAACCTAACCTTTTAAGTAAAAAATAAATCAAGCTTTACGCTGTGTGTATAATTTGGACAGGAGGAGAACAGGAAAGGTTTAATCAGTTATTTAAGAAAGATTTTCGGTGTTTCATGGCTTCTATGGCTATCACTCGACTCCATTACCATTGAATTCAATAACGCGCCTGTCATTCCTGCGCAGGCGGGAATCTTAAAGGGCCAACATTAAGATGAAGCTGTATCATAAGTTGTAATTCACTTCGAATTTGTCACGTTGAGCCTCCAGATAAAAAATCGGGACAAGTAGTCGAAACGCTTTGTAAGGCACTTAAAACAAGTCCTTCGACAAGCTCAGGACGACAATTCTATATTTATGATACAACCTCATGACGATTCCTCGCAGCCTATCATTTCTCCTAAAATCCCAGGTAATTTATCTTCATGAAATCAATATACCTTCATCATTTGAAAATGAAAGCTGGTATTTCATCGGTAGCCGTAGTCCTTCTTTCCATTACAAGTCCGCACTCGTGCCTCGCTTACGGGCTTTTCACTACAATAAGGTTTATAGTTTACGGCTTTTGCAGTAAATAAAATTATTACTATGGGTACTCACCGCTAAACAAAAAACGGCCTGACCTTTTTGAGGCCAGACCGTTATATATTTATTTAAAAAAAGATTAGAAGCTATATCTCAATCCCAATTGCATCTGATAACGTGATGCAAAGAAATCTTTTGAATAAGAGGTTACATCTTTTTGAGCAAAGGTATAAACCGGATAGGCTGTTGGTGTACCTGCCGTTTGAACTTTGATACCCACACTGGCCATAGAGTTATAAGTATTAGGAGAAAAATACTGAATTCCCCAATCTTTATTTACCAAATTGGTCAGGTTAATAATATCGTAAGTTAAAGTTAAAACATGTGGATGTTTTCCTCTTGCCACCTGAATATCCTGAGAGAAACGGAAATCAGCCTGAACATTCCAAGGAGTACGTGCACCATTACGCTCTGTAAAATCGCCACGACGGGTACTTAGGTATTTATCACCGTTAATGTAATTATCAAATGCTGCAGCCTGTGCAATTCCATCTGGTGTATTAGCAAAGAATTTCTGTGTTTCGCCTACAGCTGGTACATACATTAAACTTACTGTTTGTCCGGTTCCATTAATTCTGGTGTTCACTAAGCCCAATGAGTATGGCGAACCCGACTGACCGCTGAAGAACAACGAGAAGTTAGATACATATTTACCATTTTTGGCCCAATCTAACCTGTAATTGATGGTCGAGATAATCCTGTTGCGGATATCGAAGTTAGAATAAGCCAAACCTGGGTTATTTGGATTAAGCGCCTGGTTTAACTGCCAGTTAGACTCCATCGAGTTACGGATACCATTGGCAATATCTTTCGATCTTCCGTAGGTATAAGCCACCATCATATCTAAGCCGATAGGAAGTGATTTACTTACCTGTGCTGTTAAACTGTATTTGTATCCTTTATCTGTATTTGATAAAAGGTAAGCATTGGTATATAAAGGATTAATTTTGGTACCTGAATAAATTGGCATCTGTTTCTGTGTATCATAAACCATGTATTTGGGATTATCTACATAGTTAATCTGTTGAAACTGCACATCTTTGATCACCTGGCTAAAAATTCCTTCCAATGTAAATTTCCACTGGTCATCAGTTTTATAGTCGAAAGCTAAATTACTTCTCCATGCTTTTGGCATTTTAAAGTTATTGTCAACTAAATCTACCTGCGTAGCGCCACTTGCATCTTTAACATTTACGCCCTGGTTAGTTACATAACCTGCTTCGCCATTACCGGTTAAAGCATCTTTAATCGGATCGGAACCCGCAGCCGGTTTCACGATTTTAGTCGGATCTGTACTTGTATAAACGTACGATTTATCGAAAGCACCATAGTTTACACCATTGTTGTAATAAGCATAACCGATCCATGCAAAAGGAACACGACTGGTAAATAAACCGGTACCTCCACGCATAACCAAACTTTGGTTACCCAATACATCGAAGTTAAAACCAACACGAGGAGAAATCTGGATTTTGTTCAGGAATTTTCCGGTAATTGATGATGGCTGCGTGTAGGTATAAGTTGTACCATAGTTGGGATCAACAGGAGAATTGGTTGTTTTTGAACTCAATGATGGCATATCTGGCAAGTTTGCCATATCAAAACGTAAACCCGGTGTTAATTTAAAACGGTCGCCAATGCGGATTTCATCCTGACCATAAACACTGTACATGTTCACATTAAATTCTGCAGTTGGGTTGGCAATAATGTTATCGCGGCTGTTATCATCATAGTTATAGCTGGTACGCACCCTGTTTGGCTGGTTAGCCAGGAAATCGGCAATACTGCTATAAGCCACACGGCCATTCCATGAATTTACAAAACCGTAGTTGATTTTATAAAATTCGTTGTGTGTACCAACGGTAAAAGTATGGTTACCGGTGCTGTAAGTAAAGTTATCAGTAAATTCGAAAGTGTTCTGTTTCATGTTGAAGATACTCGCCTCACGGTCGGTACCTAAAAACAATGTTCCACCGTTTGAAGCAATCTCAATCTGTGGCAAAGCCGGATTAGAAAGCGGATCACGGTAATCGTGAACGGTAGAATAACCTACAATTAAGTTGTTGGTAGCTGAATTACCAAAACGGGTTTTCAGATCGGCAACAGTTGAAGTTTGGTTGTTGTTCTGTTTAAAATCAATACCGCCAAACCTGAAGTTAGACTGATCTCTTTCTAAGTTTGTTGCTTTCGAAATAATGGTGTTATTTCTGATGGTTAACTGGGTGCTTTCGCTGATGTTCCAATCTAAACGGTTAAAGAATTTGTTAGATTGTGAATAGATATTGTAATCACCGAACGAACCTGCATCAACACCATAAGCATTTTTCATGCGGTCTGAAATCTGTTGTGCTTCTGATAAGGTAAGCAGTTTCATATCTGATGATCCTGCACCTAAAATTACCGGATCCTGACGGCGGGTAATTTCTTCATTAGTAAAGAAGAATAATTTATCTTTAATGATTGGGAAACCTACACGGAAACCAGTTTGATAATCGTGAAAAGCAGATGGCTCTTTGCTGTTATCACCAATTTTATTTTTACCAATTAATGAAGCGTTACGGCCATAACCATAAACCGATCCCACTACTTCGTTGGTACCACCACGTGTAACCGCGTTGATGCTGCCACCTAAAAAGTTACCCACTTTAACATCGTAAGGAGAAAGTAACACAGTAACATCCTGGATCGCATCAAGCGAAACCGGGTTAGTACGTGTACTGCTTCCAGGCATGCCCGAACTTCCGCTCTGGCCACCTAATGAAGGACTGAAACCAATGGCATCATTATTAATCGCACCATCGATAGTTACGTTATTGTACCTGAAGTTGGTACCACCAAAGGTATTATCTTTACTGCCCTGAGGTGTTACACGGGTAACGTCCTGTAAGCTGCGGTTCATGGTTGGTAAGGTTTTAATCTGACCTTCACCAATGCTTGTACCTGCACCAGATTTTGTTCCGCCTTTTTGGCCTTTAACACTTACTTCGGCCAATTGGTTACCCTGCTCCTGAAGATCGATATCGAGTTTTACGTCATTACCAAGGGTTAAATAAATATTTTCTTTTACCACCGGACTATAACCAACAAAGGTTACGGTAATTTTGTATGGTCCGCCCGGGTTTAAGTTACCAATGCGGTAAAGGCCGTTTTCGTTTGACGAACCTTTAGAAACTGTACCGGTAGGAACGTGCACCATAACGATGGTTGCACCTGGGATGATACCTTTGTTATCCTTAATCTTTCCATTAATGCTAGATGTTGTAACCTGTGCCTGAGCAAATGTGACCAGGAGCACAAAAATACTTACTAGGGATAGTATACGTGATTTCATTTTCTGTTATTTTATTTTGGTACAAAACAACAGCCTTAATGTTAATTCAATATTAAGAGCAGATTAAGTTTAACCTTGAATTAACACTATGAAAATGAGAATTAAATAATAGGAAAACAATTCCTTAACAACCTTTCTGAGGCCGGAATATGATGAAGAGCGATATGCTCAAATATCAAACTGAAAGATGAAGATTTGATGAAGATTTAAAACAGTCCGAAGTCTTTAGTCTGAAGTCCATAGTCGATTAACCATAAACTAGCATTGGAGTTTAGAGTCAATTAACAGATTTAAACAATTAATCAGTTAACCCGATTACTAGTTAACAATTTTCAGTTGGCAGTTCTAAGTTGATAGTCGCTAAGTATCCGCACCATGCTAACCAATAAACAAATGACTATTGAACCAATGAACCAACAAACAAATGACCGATGAACAACTGAACCAATAAACCTATCTATTATCTTTGCATCCATGACAATAAGATTAGCCGTTACAGAAGATATCCCTCAAATTATGCAGCTTGTAAAGAAGGTTGTACCCTTAATGCGTGCTGCCGGAAATTTCCAGTGGGGAGATGATTACCCAAATCCTGAAGTTTTTGCCAGGGATATTACTATCGGTCAGTTATGGGTAGCAGAATTGGAAAATCAGATAGTCGGGGTTTCGGCCATTACCAACGATCAGGATCCTGAATATGAAGATGCCGGTTGGGACATTACTGAAAAAGCGATTGTTACACACCGTTTGGCTGTAGATCCCGATTGCCAGGGCAAAGGCATTGCCAAAGCCTTAATGCAGCAGGCAGAGGTGGTTGCCAAAGCAAATGGCATCAACATTTTGAGGGTAGATACCAATAGCGAGAATAAAGCCACGCAGGTGCTTTTCCCTAAATTAGGTTATATTTTTAGTGGCGAAATTGGTTTGGCCAAACGTCCTGGATTGCGGTTTTTCTGCTACGAAAAGCTATTATAAAATTACACCCTAAGCAAACCGCGGAAAGCCCTTGCAGCATAATATGATTGTGCACCGTTATGGTAAACAAATACATGATCATAACGGCGATCGCCAAATAGGGCACCGCCATGTTTTCTGATTGCAGAAGGGGTAACAATCCAGCTTGAAGTTTTAGTATCGAATTTTCCGAGTTGTTGCAAATAACGGTATTGTTCTTCAGTTAACAGTTCGATCCCCATTGCAGCGGCCATATCAACCGCATTGTTTTCGGGTTGGTGTTCTTTTCTCGATTCAAGCCCTTCACGATCGTAACAAACACTTCTCCGGCCTTTAGGGCTTTCGGCCGAGCAATCGTAAAAAATATATTCACCCTTAGCTTCATCATACTCCACCACATCAGGTTCGCCGCCGCTAATTTCCATTTCATCAAGCACCCACAATTTTTCTGGTTTGGCTGTTAACCTTTCCTGTACTTTATTCCATTCTAAAGTTTTGTGCCGGTTTATGTTTTGCTCGAAACGGAGTTTTAAAATATGGAGCAGATCTGATGTATGTATTGCGGATAGTTCTTTTTTATTTGTTTTGCTCATATTGGTATTAAATTTATTGCCACGTTTTTGAAAAATATCAATTTTTATTTGGAGCGCAATGCCTGTTCAACACATTAAATGTCTTCCCGTTTTCCGCTTTTACGCTTCGCTTACTCGTACCTCGTTGCTGCAGGGTAACGCTTCAACCGGGGCTAAATGGCCAAACCAGTATTTCATCTTTGAGGTTGCAAGGTGCACAAACCCTTATTTTTAAACCCGACAGCAGTGGCAGCCTCCGATTTTTTCTATCGGAGCTATAGCGAATGGCGGGACTCAAAACCGCCAAGAATCACAAACCGTTCATTTCCTAATTTTAAAACACTTTTTTTATATGAAGTACAATGCCTGTAGAAACGCTGAATCAGTCTTCATTTTTTGAATTTCAAAAGCGTATCATCAACTAAATGCTCAATTTCTAAAAAGTTATTGGCCAGAGATAAAACTTCGTGTTGAAGATTGTTCTGATCAGGCTTTACCCAACCCTCCATTAAAGTTAGCGGACCAAACTTTACACTCACATTTGACCATTGCTGTTCAAAAACCTTAAAATCAGCTCTGAAGGCATCCGCAAATTGCCTGCTTTGTATCGCATAACCTTTAAGATGCCTCAATTTAAATGCATGGATGTTATAATAAATCTTTTGTTCTTCAATTATGTCATCATTTACCCAAATGGAAAAAAATATCCTTGATTTGGCGGTTAAAGGATCTTGCTCCTCACTCGCCCACGATTTTTTATAGAGTTTTAAAAATACCGAATCTATAACTACTCCAACAGCGGCCTCGATTTCTTTTTCACGGAGCAGTTTTTGATCCAGCTGATCGGCTGCTTTTTGAAATTTTGCTAAGTAAGATGCAGTATCCATATTGTTGTTTTGGAATAAATTTAGCAAAAATTTGGAGCAGACAGATTCCATTACATTTATTGTGCAGTCAGATGTTACCATAACGCAGTGGTGTAAGATGTTACCATCTGACACCACGAATAAAACTAATCATCCAATCCTTTACCACTCAAAATCTTTGGAATATATTTCTCCACTCTTGCTTCGCGGGTTTTCGATTGTTTCGGTGCCGAAAAATGTAAAAGGTATCCCCTTTGCCTTCCAGGAGTTAAGGCTTCGAAAGCTGCTTTTAGATCTGGAATATGATCCAGTTTATTTTGGAACTCAGCAGGAATATTGTATTCCGTTGTTTTTTTTAGTTCTACTTTTAATCCTGCCTTCTCTACCTCGATGGCCTGCAAAATGAAAGATTTTAAGGTTGCTTTCATTTCTACAATCTGCAGCGCATTGGTAAAACGGATCTGCCTTGCCGATTGCACGTTCTTCGTTTGCTGAATCAAGATACCTTCGCGATCTTTTAATAAAACACCTTTGAAGAATAAAAAGGCACAATATTCTTTAAAATCGTGGATTAAAACAATGTTGTTTCCATCCAACGTATAACACGGGCAACCCCATTTTAACTCTTCGGTTAGTCCACAATCAAGTGCAATCGCTCTTAATAGATTTACTGCTTCCTGCCATTTTTTGGCTTTATTGAAATAAAAATCAACTTTAGGGTTCATCGTATTATAGATTAGTTGAAACAATTTTCCTTTCCGCAGGCCTGAAATACCATGAAAGTACGGTTAATACCAACAGTAACATCGGACCAAAATATGCCGAAAAGCTATGATCTACTACCGCGATATGTGAAAAAACAGCGCCAGACATCGCAAAGAAAAAACCTGCATAGGCCCATTCTTTCAGTAAAGTAAATTTAGGAATAAGGACGGCAATAACACCTAAAATTTTCCAGATGCCCAATAAAGTGAGGAAATAGATTGGATAGCCCAATTGGGTAAAAAGCGCTACCTCTTCTTTTACTTTTAATAACTGCACAATGCCGGTAGACAGCATGCCCAGGGAAAGCCAAACCGTGGCGATCCAATAGATAATTTTGTTTCTCTTTGTCATGATCTGTTATTTTAATTGACTTACAATATTTTCCAAACGGTTATGTGCCATATTAATACCCTGAGCAAAAGGTAAGGCCAGGATCTGATCCCTTAAACCGACCGATTTGTATATCACGTGCATGGTGAGTTTGCTCCTGTCATCCGTCAGTTTTTCGAAGGTTAAAAATTCAAGCTGAGCGGCAAAAGGCGTATTTTCCATTTCGAATGTCCGGGTGATTTTCTCTTCAAGCACAAATTCGTGGATTACACCACTGGCTACAAAAGCTACGTTCCCTTTGTTATCTGAAGTTTCGAAAACATAACTGCCATGTTTTTTATTTTCGAGTTTCAGTACCTTAGTGCCCATCCATTGTGCTACAATTTCGGGCTCTGCATAAGCTTTAAATAGCAATTCAATAGGTAGATCAAACTCCCTCGTAATTACGATTTCCTGTTTGCCATTTTCGGCATCAATTTTTGTTTTCTGCTCCATTTGGTTCTATTTGGTTGGTTTATAATTTTTCATAATATCTTCCAGTTTGTTAAACCTATCATCCCACATCTGGCGGAAAGGTTCGATAAAATCAGCTATTTCTTTCATTTTTTTGGCATTGGTATGATAGTGCACTTCCCTTCCATTTTGTTTTTGTTCCAGCAGTTCGCATTCGGTCAGGATCTGCAAATGTTTTGAAACGGTCGGTCTGGCGGTATCGAAATTGGCCGCTATAGCTCCAGCTGTCATTGATTGTGTGGCTACCAACACCAATATGGCTCTACGTGTTGGGTCGGCAATGGCCTGAAATACATCTCTTCTTAAGTTCATTATGTAGCTATTTGACTACAAATATAAATGTAGTCATTTAACTACGCAAATTTTTAATGAAGTTTATTTTAATCGATTAAATTATAGATACGTCATTTCGGCCGCAACCTGTCCCAACTATTCGGGACTGCACTCCAGTCGAGATGACGACCTGACTTTGAAAGCAGTGGAAAAATTTTATAAAAAAAGTGATCTGTTAAAAAACAGCCCATGAGAGTTTTTATGTTTCGCTATCGAATACAACAAAGGATCAGCCGAATTTATCAACCATATAAGAAAATATAAGGCCTTGTAAGCTTATATGCACCTTCAATACCTTATGTGGTTAAAACTTTGATAAGCCTCTCATTTGGAAAGCAGTGGAAAAATTTCATAAAAAAATGGTCTGTTAAAAAACAGACCATCAGAGTTTTGATGTTTCCGTCCGTGGAGACACGGACCGAGGCTTGAGGTAATAAGTTTGTATTATTTAAAATCCGGTATTGGGAATAAATATCCACCGAACAGGATATATGACCATAACAATGTCCAGAAAATGTTGAAAATTTGGGCTGTAACAAAAGTAAATGCCGGCCGGCCACCCTGCAGTTTTACCAACGATGAAAACTTGGCTTCCATACCAATCGAAATAAAAGCAATAGCGAACCATACGGTACGCAAGCCATTTAATGTTGGCGCAACACTTTTTGCAGTTGCGGGCGATAATAGAAAAGAAAATATCAAAGATGCCGCAACAAAGCCCAATACAAATTTCGGAAAACGCTCCCATACAATTTTTAGTCCGGGACTTTTAGCTTTAGGCAAAACTTCGCCAGCTTCTCCTTTTGGTTTTTTATAGGCCCACCAGATGGCAATAAAAAATGCCGCTACACCGATAAATACATTCTGAGAGAATTTCGCAATTACACCAGCTTTAACAGCAATCGGTCCAACTAAATCGCCTGCAGCGGTAACCGTTGCAGTGGTATCTAAGGTTCCGCCCAACCAGGCACCACCAATTACTTCGGGGATGTGAAAATACCTTACCGCCCAGGGTTGAATGATCATCATCGGGATGGCCATAATCAACACCAATGTGGTCACGTAAGATAGTTTACGTTTGTCGCCATTAATTGCCCCTGCTGCAACAATAGCTGCAGAAACACCACAGATGGATACGGCAGAGGCTAAAATCACACCGAATTCATCATCCACTTTTAATTTACGGCTTAGCCATAATGAGAAAAACCAAACGGCCGTTACTACGATAACCGCCTGTACAATTCCCGGCAAACCTGCTTTGATCAAATCGGCGGATAAAATGGTTGTCCCTAAAATCACCAAACCAGTTTTAATGTAAAATTCAGACCGAACCGCTTCTTTTAACCATTCTGGTAGTTTTATTACGTTACCCAACAGGATACCAATCAGCAAAGCAAATACCACATATTCCAGTCCGAAATAAGATACGTTTTTGTTGCCGCCAATAATAAAGGAGATGATCGCAAAAAAGTAGATCAGCGAAAAACCGGCAGCAAACCTGGCTACATTACCACCTGAAAGGCCTATGGCTATGGCTGCAAGCGCCAGAAAAATCGCGCCTGTTTCTAAAATGAGTAATAAATTTGAGCCTGAAAGAATTTTATCAAACAAATCTTCCGAAGTAGCCCATTTATAAGCGGGTAAAGTAATTGTTGTACCGTTATTGGTTAAATAAAGTACGGTGGCAATAATAATTGTTCCTAAAATTACCGCCCACCAATCTTCGGTAAGCGATTGTAAAAATGTTTTTTTGTCAGGCGTTATCCCTGCATCTGTTAAAGCTCCCGTAGTTCCCGAAGCATTGTTTTGTGTTGACATCGTTTTTTATTTGTGGTTATCTGATTTTTATGTTGAAAATATCTTTTAAGACTCTTTTGCCGGCATTGTAGCCGCACATTCCGTGTACGCCACCTCCCGGCGGAGTTGATGAAGAGCAGATGTACAATCCCTTGGCGGAGGTTTTATATGGCGACCACCTTAAAGCCGGACGTGTAAACAATTGTCCGAGGTCTAGTATTCCTCCGTTAATATCGCCGCCGATATAGTTGCGGTTATGCGCTTCCATCTGTTCGGTATTCATAGTATGTTTGGCCAAAATCCGATCTTTAAATCCAGGGGCAAATCTTTCTACCTGATTTTCGATTATGGCTGTCATATCCTGTTTTGAACCATTGGGAACGTGGCAGTAAGCCCATGCTGTTTGTTTCCCTTCAGGTGCACGCGAAGGGTCGAACAAACTCTGCTGTGCAAGCAATACAAAAGGCTTTTCTGACTGTTGGCCTTTACTGGTCATCAGTTCGCCTGCGGCTATTTCTTCGAAAGTATTGCCTAAATGTATGGTACCCGCGCCCCTGCACTCTTCAGCGGTAAACGGAATAGGCCCATCTAATGCCCAATCTACCTTGAATACACCCATACCGTAACGGTAACGTTCGAGTTGCCATTTGTAAATACTGGAGAATTTATGCCCTGCGATTTGTAAAAGTTGTTTCGGAGTGACATCAAAAAGCACCGCATGGGCAGAAGGTAATTGATCTAAGGAGCTAACAAAAGTCCCTGTTTCGATTTTTCCTCCAAGCGATTTAAAATAACCCGCCAATGCCTCAGCAATAAATTTTGACCCGCCTTTGGGCATCGGCCAGCCTTTAAGGTGCCCGGTGGCCATCAATACCAAACCAATGGCCGTGGTGCTTAAATTGCTTAAGGGTTGTATCGCGTGTGCGGCCATTCCGCCAAAAAGCCCACGGGCGTGTTTCTCTTTAAAACGTTTAACAAAACCAGTTGCACTGCTCAGCGCTTTCAGACCAAAACCTGCCATGGCTAAGGGGTGTTTAGGGAAATGTAACGGCCCTAACGCATCTTCATCGATCAGTGGCCAGGTAGCCGTAATGTTTTCCATTAAGGAGGTATAAGTTTTGGCATCAGCACCTAAATATTCAGCAGTTTTCTGGATAGAATGATCCAATATCGCGGCAGTTCCATCATCAAAAGGATGTGCTGCGGCCAAAACAGGCTGCAGGTATTCCAATCCAAAATCTGCCAGGGGCAAAGTTTTAAAAAACGGCGAAGCCAGTGCCATCGGGTGGATGGCCGAACATACATCATGTGTAAAGCCGGGTAAAGTGAGTTCGGCAGAGCTTAATCCGCCCCCGATCACATCTTTGCCTTCTATAATTAAAACGGAAAGTCCTTGTTGCTGCAAAAGGATGGCCGCAGCCAGTCCATTTGGGCCCGACCCTACTACAATTGCATCATAATCCCGTTTTTCTGGTTTCATCTGGTTATTTTATGGTTTCCGGTTTAAATAAAACGGTTCCGTCGTTTTTAATCTGCCATGCAGTAATGGGATTCATGTGGTACCCCCCAAGGTTTACGCCACGCGCTTCTGCCAATTGTGCCAAAGTTGGCTGTAAATAGCCGGTTTCATCAGTAACACGGCTTAATATTTCAGTTGCCTCACCTTTCCAGTCCCACAGATACCTGAAATAAGTATGTGCTTTACTCAGTACAGGTTCCTGTAAATTGGCTAACTGCCATGTTTTTCCGGCATCGGTGCTTACCTCTACTTTTTCTACCTTTCCCCTGCCGCTCCAGGCAATTCCACGTATTTCTACCCAGCCTTTATTAACCTTTTGGGGATAAGATGGATAAGTGATAATGGAACGCGCATCCAACTCAAAGCTAAACATTCTGATTTTATCTTTTACAGGGTAAGTATATTTTGACGTTTCTTCCCTGGTCATGTAGGGCTCTTCTGAAAGTTCGATGCGCCTTAACCATTTGATATTCATGTTGCCTTCAAAACCGGGCAAAAGTAACCTGATGGGATAACCCTGTTCTGGACGTATGGCTTCACCGTTCTGTGCGTAAACAATCATGGCGTCATCCCAGGCTTTTGCGATGGGGATGGTACGCGTCATTACGGCAGCATCAGAGCCTTCGGCCAGAAACCATTTGGCTTTATCGCTGATCCCCACTTCGTTGAAAATGGTGGAGAGCATTACACCCGTCCACTCGCTTTGGCTGGTGAGGCCCAGTATATCCTGTGGGGTCATTTCGGCCTTACCTGTGCGGAAATTACCAGCGCATTCGATAAAACAGGTACGGGTAAGGGATGGAAACCTTTTGATATCGGCCAAAGTAAATTTCATCGGATTTTCAACCAATCCGTGGATAAGCAATTCGTGTTTTGTCGGATCGATGGTTGGAATACCTGCATGGTGGCGTTCGAAATGAAGATCGGCCGGTGTAATCGTGCTGTGCAAATCCTGCAAAGGGGTACGGGAGGATATATCGGAAGCTTTACGTACAGGTTGCTCAAACGGCGAACGTTTACCCAAGGGACTTGGTCCCGGACCTACGATTTTAGTCGGATCATCGGCAACTTCAGGCAAAATCGAATTTTCAGACAGCTTTTCATCAGCAAATAAAGATTGTACAGGTAAAACTGCAGCAGCAATTACCCCTCCCAATAAAGTTCGCCGGCTGATTTTACCCGTGGCTCTTTTCTGATCTTTGTTGTCGCGCTTTTCCATTATTTTATTTCAGGGCCTCCTTTACGATCGTCCATAATAAACAGTTTTTTGGCTGGCATTACCACTTTGTAGAGGTTTTTGGCATCGAGTACCACATCTGCCTTGATAATTTTGTTTGCATTGAGCAGGTAGGCCGTTATGCTGTAAACTTCATCATTGCTTAAAGAACCCGGAAGATTGTAAGGCATGGCACGGCGCATATAATCGAACAAAGTAGTGGCATATGGCCAGTAATTACCAATGGTTTTCGGTTTACTGGTGGCCGACGTATCGCCAACCAACGCATTTCCAAGAAGTTTGACTCCCGGTTTTTCGGTACCATCCACACCATGGCACATCGCACATTTTTGAGCGTAAAGTACCCTGCCTTTTTTCACATCCCCCTGCCCCGCCGGTAATCCTTTCCCGTCGGGGCGGACATCAATATCCCATGCTGCAATTTCCTGAGCGGTAGCCGGTCGGCCAAAACCAAATTTAGCCGGCCGCTTTAAGCTATCCGTTAATGGCAATTGAACCTGAATGGGTACAAATGCCGTTTTTAGCGACATCAATAACAACACGACAGGACATGCGAGTATGAGTACCGTTTTTTTGTTCATTTCATCAATATTTACCTGCGCTCAAAGTGCTTTTTGGCAATACATATTGTCGGTCGTAACGATCGAGTACCACATAAATAGAATCTTTTCGCTCATTGATGCCCGAAAGGATAACCCTCGAACCATCGGTGGTATCATATTTCAGTACCATGCGATGGCGCTTCACTTCCCTTGGCTTTTCTTCAAATTCGCGGTCCCTGCGGGTAGACCAGGCTGCTTTATCGATCATTTTATTTTCATCGCCGATATGTTTCCATGCCGTTTTACTGATCCAGTTGTCTTCTTTTGGCTTGGCTTCTCTGGCTTTGTCGGCACCTTTACGTCCGCCCCTTAAAGCCATCACGTTTTTATCCTGCAGGTAAAGCACTTGATCTACGGTATCGGCATAATAATGAAATGCTCTTTGTCCTCCGGCAACGCCGCTGATTTCGAAAGTACGCTGGATATCCCGCATTGGGCTACCACCACCATTTGATGGATCGATAAGCACCGGACGGTTAATTTTGAAGGTTAAAGTTGTCCAGTTTTCAAAAGTAGCTTCCTGCCATCGGGTTGAATCAAGCGGATTAAATGGAATCACTTCACCGTTGATTTTAAATTCACTTACGTGGTAATTTCCCCTTAATTTTTTAACGCCGGCGGTTGCAGGCTGTTTGTAAGGATCGTATTTAAAATTGATCACCTCGGTATAGGTAAGTACACCAAAAAAGATCACAAAGGTGAGTACTTTTAGCGTGATGCGAGTGTATTTAAGCCATGGTTTTCTAAAATCGGGGTAAATTCTAAACGGTACGGTATAACGTTCGAGAATGAGCAGGTTGTATAATTTAGGAAAATCATCGGCAGCGATAAATAACCCTAACAGCACAAAATAAAATGCGTAAACGTGTACACCACCATCGTAGGCATAATTTACAAAAGTGATATCTCCTAGCGCAGCCGCTAAAAGTATAGCACCAAATGTGCTGGTTTTCCGGAAGAAAAGCATAGCACCGGCAACAATTTCGACCACACCACCAAAAACCTGATACCAGGGCACCACACCCACCGAAAGCCAGTATATTTTTTGGGCGGTAAAATCGCCGAAATTACTGTTGAGCAAACCCAGTGACGGATAAGGCATCTGCGTAGGGAAAAGTTTGGTAAAACCGAAGCCAATAATCCCGATCCCGGCGCGGTAACGCACCACCACCCTCATCCAGTAATAAAGGATATGATAAGATTTGCGCTTGCGATCGAAGGCCGTCCAGATTAATGCTCCTATAAGGGCAAATACCAGTGCGATGCCCCAATCTACATAATCAGCCAGGAAACTTCTTTTTGGTGGCAAAGCTGCGCCATTGTCGTTTTTCGCTTCAGCTTTTTTGGTGCTAGCATTATCTGTTTTATTCTTTTTGACACCCTCTTTTTTGTCAGTTTCATCACCCGATGGCGAATCGGTAATATCACGCGAACGCTGTCCGCCAAAAAGTGATAAAAAGCTGGGCTGGAAACGGGCGATATCGTATAAATCCCGGTAATGTGGCCGAGACCAATCTAAGGTAAATACGTTTTTATACCAATTGGCCGAAAATGGGATAGACATGGCGAGGAAGAAAATAAACAGCAGGCGGAAGCCAAATTTCTTTTGCCACGACCATGGCTTTTTAGCTGCAGCCTGTTGCGCTGTTACCTCGTTCTCTATATCCTGTTGTTTTATTTCAGACATAACATTAAGCTTTTTATAGTTTAAGTGCTTTGCGGCGGCTAAGCTTTAACGGATATTTTTTATCGATTTTGTTCAGTACCACGTAAATCGAGTCGCGGTGCTGATTGGTACCCGAAAGGATTACAGTGGCGCTATCAGGGCGGCTATAATTTAACCGCAACTGTTCGCCCCTGTAGTGTGGATTTTTGTTATCCAATAGCAGCACATGGTTCACAGAATCGACAGTATAACTGTAATAATGCCTTCCTGCAGTACCGGCCAGTTCATAATCGCGGTCTTTATCGTTTTTAAATACCTGTTCGTAATTTGCCGAATCAACAATTACCTTCCGATCGGAACGCACGCTGATGGTGGCCCATTTTTCAAATACCACATCTTTCCAGCGGATGGAATCTGCAGCAGCATAAGGTAAAACCCGGCCATTGATCCTGAATTCGCTTACATTGTAAATCCCTGCTGCTCTTGCTAAACCTTTGGTACGTGGAAACTGATATGGATCGTGATGGAAGCCAGAATAGGTTTTAAAACCATAGAGGAAAACAAAAAAGAAAATAATTACCGTTTTCAGCACTAAACGCAAGGTTTTGGTTTTACCCACAAAAAGTGGTTTAAAACTGTTTGGTGCTGTTGGCCGCTCGAGGGAAACCAGGTTATAAATCCTTTGCGCATCAAACCACAATACAAAAAGTGCAAAAGTGATCAGGTAAGTGGCGTACACAAATTCGCCGCCTTCATAAGCCAGATTAGATATAAATACGTTTCCGGTAAATACCAGGATAATGGCTGCACCAATGGTTGCTGTTTTACGGAAAAACAAGAATAAACCTGCGAGGATTTCGATAGCACCCAAAAATGCTTCGTAAGATGGCACAATGCCCAAACTCATCGAAAATATTTTCCAGTCGGTAAAATCGCCATAACTGGTGTTTAAATTACTGATGGATGGAAAAGGTGCCTGCAAAGGGAAAAACTTGATAAAACCGTATCCGATGATGCCAATGGCCAAACGGTAACGCACCACCACCCTTAACCAGTAATAAAACCGGTCGTAATTTATATTTTTATATTTTGACTTATCCCATACCATTGCACCAATCAATGCAATTATCGCTACGATGATCCAATTGATAAAACTATCGGCACCGGGCAGAAATTTTGCAGATAAACGCGTAAGGTTAAAAATATCGCCGTAGCTGATGTGAAACCAGTTAAAGCCAAAAACAATTTTAAAAAAATCGACACTTAAAGGAATGGCCTGAAGGATAAAAAAGAGAAAAAAGAACCTGAATATCAGCTTTTCCCGATCCGTCCAAACAGGCGGCGATGATATATTCGTGTTACTCATTGCTTTATTTTTAAGGTTATTGATTTGAAGCGGCATTGCCCGGTTTGCGTGGTTCTTTAATTACCTGCCTTTTGGCCAGGTCGTATTTCTGACCTGCACCGAGGAAGAAAAAAGGTCCGTTTGAAGCCGTAAAATCTTCGCGGTTGTTTACCACATGTTTTTCGCCGCTGTTTACAATGGTGTTATAATCGTAAATGGCCACAAAAGAGTGTCCGAGCACCTGAAGGGTATCGCGCTGTACCAGAACGGCTGTAGCTTCATTTAAGCCAATACCGATTAAATCCGGTGCATTGCGGATAAAGTTTACCAGATCAAACTGGCGGTTACGCACCAATAAATGCTGATCAATGGCAGAATTTTTAAGAAAACCCAAGCCCTGTGTATGGTCGCCGACTAAGATCTGTGCGCCTTTGGTATCGCCTCTCCATAAAAAAGAACCGATAATACTTGCCCCTGCCGAGCTGCCTGCAATTACACCTCCCCTGTTCAGCACATCAATAAAAGCCTGATGGGTAAGGGTGTTGAGATACGAATCGGCGATGCGCCATTGGCGGCCACCTTCAAAATAAACTGCGGTTGCATTTTTTAAAGGAGTGATAAATTTTTCACTATTGGCTTCCTTAAAATCGCTGGTATGGAAAAGGGTTACGTTTTTAATTCCTGTTTGGCGTTTTACCTCCTCAACCCCTTTTTTATCATAGGCTGCCGAATCGCCCGATGCGGTGGTAACCACCACCAATACGGCTTTATCTTTACCTCCGGCCAGTTCGGTAAATTTCTCCCAGATATCGCGTTGCGAACCCACATTACCACCGATGATCAAAAGGCTACCTTTTTCGGGACCATGCCTGGTATCAGATTTTTTCACGGTAATGGGTGAAGATTGGGCAAAGGCCGAATAACCAAAAGCGGTTAGGGCCAGAAGAAAAATGCTTAGTTTTTTCATGATCAATATTTTAATAACCAGGGTTACGGTTTGGTCCTGCCAATTGCGGATCAACCAATGTTTCGTTATAAGGAATCGGGAAAAGATAAAGGTGTTTATCAGGCAGGGCCAGCACAGTTTGCGCACGGTCTGTACGTACCAGGTTAAACCAGCGGTCGGCTTCGAAAGGAAATTCTACCTGACGCTCTTTTTCGAGTGCCAGTAAAATATCACTCAAAGTAGCCGCAGTGGTTGCACCAAGTCCGGCACGGCTACGCACCGAATTTAAATCGGTTTGTGCACTGTTAGCGCCAATGAGGTTTCCCTGTTGCACCTTCGCTTCTGAACGGATAAGGTATAATTCGGCAATGCGGATAACGTAAGCCGGATCGGTTCCCAATGGATTGCGGTAATATAATTTTCCGTACCATAAGTTGCCCGGAGGCGCGGTTTGCGCAATTAAGGTATTACGGTTACCGCCAATGGCCGGGTTATTTAACAAAGCAACCAAAGCATCATTCGGCGACCACTCTCTACGTCCGCCCAAAACTGGTGGCAGCCACCAGTTGCTGTGTCCGTTGGTATTTGAGGTGGTATAAGCCAGTTCGAGTACCGATTCGTTTGTAGCGACCACATTATTTGCAAAAAATGCGCTGTAAGGTGCCACAAGCGAATAATTTGCATTATCATTGATTACTGATGTGGCAAATTGCTCGGCCAGCGGCCAGTTTTTTTGGTAAAGGTAAAACCTCGCTTTAAGTGCCTGTACTGTACGTAAGCTTACCCGGTTACGATTTACTGATGCAGGCACCAAAGTTTCGGCAGCATTTAAATCTTTTAGCACCTGTGCATAGGTATCTGCCAAACTGCTGCGTGGAATATCGCTGTTATCTGATGAATTATTGGTCGGTTTTAAGATCAGCTGCACACCACCCCAGCCACGAGCCAGGTCGAAATATGCCAAAGCACGCACGAAATAAGCTTCGCCCAGATATTGGTTTTTTAGTGTGGAGGTCAGTAAAGGATCGCTAACAGTTGGTACCTTATCAATGATATAATTGGCCTGTGATATGGTCTTGTAAATAGCCGTCCAGGCCGACTGCACATAACCATTGGTAGCAGAAGTAAGGTGTTTGGTAATCTCATTGGGATCAGACTGCGAACCCGACCACTGGATATCTCCGGCAGATAAATAAGAAAGCGCCGGAAAATTTGATCCATAATAACTGTTGGCTGCCAAAAGGTTAAACAAACCATTTACAGCAGTAGCCGCAGTACCGGCATTGATGATGGCCTGATCCTGATCTACCTGCAACTGAGGCTGTACCTCCAGAAACTTTTTGCAGGAAGTAAACAGGAACATCACCGCGAATATATATATAACTTTTTTCATGATTGTTTCGGTTTAAAAAGTAATGTTTGCACCTATCTGGAAAGTACGTGGCACAGGTGGCGTACCTAAATCGTAACCGAGTACAGTAGCCGAAGAAGACACATTGATTTCCGGATCCGGACCTTTGTATTTAGTCCACAACCAAAGATTTGAGCCGCTGGCATAAATCCTTACTGAATTTATTCCCGCTTTTTTGATAAAGTCTTTCGGCAGGTTATAACCGAGGGTTACATTGCTCAGGCGAAGGAAAGATCCATCTTCTATATTACGGCTGGTTGGGCTCAGGGTATAGTTCTGTCCGTAAGCGGTTAGCCTTGGCATATTGGTAATATCGCCCGGTTTCTGCCAGCGGTCTAACTGGTATACATCCATTGCCCTGTTGGCATCGCGGGTACCGCCACCCTCAAGAAAATAGTTGTTGTTGTTATAAACCTTGTTACCATACACAAAATTGAAGAACACCGATAAATCGAAACCTTTATAGCTGAGGTTATTGGTTAAACCACCATTAAATTTCGGCAATGCATTTCCTACCGGAACTATATCGTTTGCGTTGATTACGCCATTATGATCTGCATCTTCGTAAACCGCATTTCCGGTCTGTGGATCAACATAAAGCTGGTTGTACACATAAAAAGTATACATAGATTGGCCCTGAACCATTCGTTCGGCAGCATAAGCGGCAACCACAGGCGTAGGCAGTTTTTCTATTTTATTGATGTTGCGCGAAATATTGAAATTGGTACTCCATTTAAATGCACCATCCAGGTTAACGCTGCTGATATTCAACTCCAATCCTTTATTACTCATTTCACCTGCATTGGTCAGGATAGATGAAAATCCTTTACTTGAGGCCAATGGCAGGTTAAGCAACAGGTTGCTGGTATATTTATCATAAACATCACCGCTTAAAGTCAACCTGTCTTTAAAGAAACTTAAATCAAAACCAATATTGGCCTGACGGGTGCTTTCCCATTTCAGATCGGGATTGGCCAACTGCGATGGCACCGTACCCGGATTGTTCTGATAGTTGGCACCAGCGCCCCATAAACCACGTGAGGCAAAATCGTTGATCCCATTCTGGTTTCCGGTTACGCCTATACTTCCGCGGAGTTTTAAGTCCGAAATTACCGCGACATCTTTTAAGAAGTTTTCCTGTTTAACACGCCATGCCAAACCTGCCGAGGGGAAATATCCCCATTGATGGTTGGCGCCAAAACGTGAAGAACCATCGGCCCTCACACTGAAAACAGCATAATACTTCCCACCATAGTTATAATTTAAACGGGCAAAAAATGAAGATAATGTATATTTTGACTCAGACGCGGATGAAGTGGTGTTAGCGGCAGAAGCAATTTGCTGGAACGAATCGTTCGGAAAATTGGTACCCTGCGCCAGGGTTTGGTTAGATACCGATCCCTGTAACGAATTACCGATTAAAGCACCAAAAGTATGTTTGCCTGTAACGTGATTATAATTTAAGGTTTGCTCGTTGGTCCAGATGGTATTATTGCTTACACTTGAAGTACCGAGGTTTTTGTTCGCAATGCCCAGGTTGGTTAAACTGTTCCAGTACTGAAACTCGTTATATTGGTTATAATCAACACTCCAGCTGGTTTTAAAGGTTAAATCTTTGGTAATATTCACTTCACCATATAAATTACTGATCAACCTATTACTGGTGCTGTTCATGTTGGTATTGTTCAGCAGCACATCAAGGTTATCAAAACCTGCCCATTTACCCGGGGTTCCGTCTGCATTAAATTCTGGCAGATAGGTTGGGGTATGCAGTGCTGATTGTAAAATTCCGCCCTGTGGCCCATCCCCTACACGGGCATTGGTGCGGTAAGTTTGGGTAAGGATATTACTGGTTCCTATTTTTATGTAATCGTTAATTTTCTGATCGAGGTTCAGTTTAAAACTCCCTCTTCTAAAATCGTTTGTTTTGAGAGTCGCTTCCTGTTTATTTAAGCCGCCACCAACATAATAGGTGGTTTTATCGTTACCGCCTGAAACAGAAACATCATAGTTTTGCAACAGTCCGGTGCGAAAGGCTTTATTTAAACGATCGTAGGTATTTTGATCCTGTGGCAAACCACGTGGCGCCGGCGAAGCGGTTGGATTATCGGTTAATGCCCTAAAAGGCTGGAACCTATATGTAGTAACTAGCGGTGTTCCGTTTGCAGCAGCAATGGCGATGGCATCAGCGTTTGAATTGCGGTAAAATTCGTTGATCAGTTCAGCGTGTTGCGGGCCGGTTACCAGATCCCACAATTTAGGCACTTTTGCCACGCCTACGTAAGCACTTAAACTTACTTTTGGCGCCGTATTGTATTTACCGCGTTTGGTGGTAATCAGGATTACACCATTGGCTGCACGTGCACCATAAATGGCCGTTGCATCGGCATCTTTTAAAACGGTAACACTTTCTATATCATCCGGACTGATATCAGACAGTGGGTTATTCGCTTGTCCCTGAGTGGTAATTTTTTGTAAAGATCCGCTATTTACATAAACACCGTCAATTACATATAAAGGATCATTACTGGCATTGATTGAAGTTGTACCACGGATCCGGATAAACATTCCATCACCCGGAACACCTGTAGAAGTACTTACCTGCAAACCCGGCGCTTTACCCTGTAGCTGTTCGGCAAAGGTAGCAGTTGGTTTAGCCCTTACTTCATCAACTGCAATGGTAGAAACCGAACCTGTTAAGGATTTTCTGGTTTGGGTGCCATAACCAACCACCACTACATCATTTAACTGACTATTTACTTCTTTCAACCTAATAGTAGTGGGGCTGGTACTTACTACGATTTCTTTGGTTTCGTAACCTACAGAGCTCAGTATTAAGGTATAGGGTAATTTCTGACCGGTTACAAAAACAAATTTCCCATCTCCATCGGTCGAAACCACGTGTGTAACGCCTTTAATGCGAACTACAACACCGGGTAATGGCTCTTTGGTTAGCGAATCGATTACTGTACCTGCCAGCTTCGAATTGATGAGTGGCGGTGGTTCAACCTGGGCAAAAATTTTGAGGGGCACGGTCAGCACAGTAAAGAGCAAAATAAGGCTGGCCAATAAGAATGGTTTTTTCTTATGGAGAAATATTTCCATATTTAACGGGTTTTATGTTAATGATTCAATTCATTGGATAAGGCTGGATGGGTATCAGTGCGTGATTGGCGTTACAGAACTGATATTCCGTGATAACCGGCGAGGCTTCCTTGCCGGTTCTTTTTTGGGCAATAATTTCAACACATATTTAAGGGGGATTGGTGGTCAGGTTTTTAAGGCGTCATAGGTTTAACCCATAACAATTCAGGGAAAATCAAAATCAACAACAGCACATATTCCCATGGAAATAGATATTTAAAACAGCGCGTTTAAGATTAATATCAGAGATAAAGGATGTTTGGGGTATTGTTATTGCATTCATGATGAGCGCAAACATATTGATAAATATTTAATCTACAAAATCCATAGACTAACTATTAATAATATTACACAAGTTATCTTATTGAATGTGAGGGAATCCCTTGCAGTTTTTTTTAAAATCTGCAAGGTTTAGGGAAAATGGTTCGTGACGACACGAGACTGGAGTTGATATAATCTTTCATTTACAGGATGGCTGATCACAAATTTACACTAAGTGTAGCCTTTGAAAATATTTTTGTATCCACTTTTACGGGTCATAAACCAATGCAAAAATATAGCTTCTGATTAATTCTTCCTGATGAAAACCACCAGAAGCTTGTGTTAACTGAATGAGCTCATATATTTTGTTGATTTTGGTAAAATAAGCGTCTTTTAACGGTAAAACAATCAGATCGCCACTACCAAAAAAATCATATTTGAAAAGAAAAAACAGGTCGGCATAACGCTCCAGTAAAAATGTATCCTTAAAGAAAATCACATCCATTTTTAATAGGTCGCTACGCTTAATAAAATTGTTGCTATCGGACACAGAAAAAGCCGGCTATGCCTCGAAATTGAAAAAGTTTTCATCTTATCTATTGATGTAAAAATACAAAATAGAATGATGCCTGCAGAAAATCTACTTTAAGCTTCGGTACTTTATTATTCTTCAATTTAATTGGTTCAAAGTCATAACATATCATCAGCTAACTAAAACGTTTTAAATCATCTAAAAATACCTATTTTAATCCTAACAAAATATTTAGTTTACCATAATTTTTATATTTTTGATATTAACAATAAACTTTAACGCCTTCATCCATGATCAAAAATTTCACCGCAATTCTATCCGTATTTTTTACATTTATAATCGCATTTCCAGCCTGTTCTCAACGCAAACCATCGGTTCAGCAGGATATCTCATTATTGCTATCTGTAGTACAAAATAATTTAAAAGAACAGTATTTCGATAAAAAGAAAGCCAATTATCTGGCCGAAAAGATACAGGAGATGGAGCGCGAGAAATTATTTGAAGGCGTATCAGCCGAGGTTGCAGCCAAGATGATAACAGACATGCTCCGTAAAGAAACAAGTGATAAACACTTTAATGTTATTGCTTACACCATCAAGCCACAAGCTGAGGTTAAGCAGGCCCAAAATCAACAACCTTTTACGGCAGGCATCACCAGCGTAAAAATATTGAAAAATAATATTGGTTATATTAAATGGGATGCCTGTATTGCGGGCGAAGCGGCATTTAAAAAAATACGGAGCGCATTGGACGCTGTAGCAGGTTGTAAGCAGATTATTTTTGATATCACGGAAAACCCAGGGGGAGATGGAGCCAGCAGTGCTTTTATCAATCAATTTTTTTACGCATCAAAAGATTATCAAACGCTTTTAATAAAAAAATGTACAGGCGAAGCCAACTGGCATCAAAGTGAAGTGATATTTAACTATTCACAAGGCCCAAAATTCTTTGATACCCCTTTATATATCATTACCTCTGATAAAACCTTTTCGGCAGCCGAATATTTTGCTTTTACTGCCAAGGAAATGAAAAGGGCAACCATTTTAGGAAAAACCACTGCAGGAGGGGGAAATCCGGGTAATAGTATGAGTATTTCTTTGCAAAATTCTGATACCGTTTTTTGGATGTTTACGCCTAACTGCCAAATTACAACCCGTGCCGGACACTCGCTGGAAGGTGTTGGTGTTAAACCCGATATAGAACTTACAAGTAACAACTGGGTTAATGAAACGGTTGATTATATATTGAAACAGAACGGGGCCAATTGAACAATGATATAAAAGATAGAAGTTTTAAAGGGATCACCAAAAAAATTACTGTAGCTAAACAAGACTACCAAAGCATATAATTTTAAAGATTCTGAATCAGTTTATTAAGTATGGTAAAGAAAAAGAAGGCTACCATAACACCCAATGCGAATTTCAGGGTCGATTTATAACTTTTTCCAGATAGATTGAACGAACCATCTTCATTTTCACCTTTTTTCGAAAATTTCAATCCATAGAAATGAAACAAATAAACAGCGAACATGACGATGAAAACTAATAGCCAGGATTTGGGTTTCTCTATTTTAAAATGCAACAGATCATGGGTAAATATATTGATAATCCCCAGGCAGGAAAAAATAGTAAGGACATAAACTAAAGTAGAGACAGCAGAGGCAACAATATGTGTTTTATTATTATAGCCATCCTTTTTTAGAAAGTAGTTAAAAAAAGTTTGATATAATAATTCAAGTTTCGATTTGAGCATTATTAATATTTTCTAGTGATTAACCTGCTAAAATTCTGTCTACTCCGGTCAAACAAAAATTCCACATCTTTTACTGTAATTTTTGAAGCTACTGTTGCCGGGCTCCGATATGAAATCGTGACAAACTTTTCACCCAGCGTAAGCCTTAAACAAAAAAACCACAACTTTCGTTGTGGTTTTTGAAGCTCCCTCTGCTGGGCTCGAACCAGCGACCCTCTGATTAACAGTCAGATGCTCTAACCAGCTGAGCTAAGAAGGAGTGCTGGTTGTTTCCTAAAACGTGGTTATTTATGCTTTACAACACACATACCCTTGTTCGTTTTGGGAATGCAATATTAGGGCTTTTAAATTATTTATGCAATATTTGCAGTGAAAAAATTTAGAAAAAAAATTAATACAAAGATATGAGCCTGATAATCATAGGTACTGTAGCTTTTGACGCTATTGAAACTCCTTTCGGAAAAACGGATAAAATTGTTGGTGGGGCAGCAACCTACGCAAGTTTAGCTGCTTCTTACTTTTATAATAAAGCAAAAATTGTAGCAGTTGTTGGTGATGATTTTCATCAGTCAGACATCGATACTTTTACCAATCATGGAATCGACACCGAAGGATTACAGATTAAAGCAGGAGAAAAATCATTTTTCTGGTCGGGAAAATACCACAACGACATGAACAGCCGTGATACTTTAATTACGGAATTAAACGTTTTGGAAAACTTTGACCCGATTATCCCGGAAAGTTATCAGGACTGCGAATACCTGATGCTGGGTAACTTAACCCCACAGGTACAGCAAACCGTGATTAAACGCCTTAAAAACCGCCCGAAATTGATCGTAATGGATACCATGAACTTCTGGATGGACATTATGATGGACGATTTACTGGAAACCATTAAAATGGTGGATGTATTAACCATTAACGATGCAGAAGCCCGTCAGTTATCAGGCGAATATTCATTAGTTAAAGCGGCTAAAAAAATACTGGCCATGGGACCAAAATATTTGATCATTAAAAAAGGCGAGCATGGTGCATTATTGTTCCACGAAGATCAGATTTTCTCTGCTCCGGCATTACCTTTAGCTGAAGTATTCGATCCAACTGGTGCGGGCGATACCTTTGCAGGTGGTTTTATCGGTTATATGGCTAAAGTAGGTACCATTAACTTCAATAACATGAAAAATGCAATCATTTATGGCTCTGCATTGGCATCGTTTTGTGTAGAAAAATTCGGAACGGAAAAGTTATTAAACTTAACTGAAGAAGAAGTTGCCGCAAGGATCCAGCAATTTGTAAACTTAAGCGCGTTTACAATAGAGTCATAAAAATAAGTTGTTATCCTGAGCCTGTCGAAGAACTTTACTTTAATTGGCAGTTGACAGGTTTAGTTGCAGATAAATAAACCGCAGGTTTAGAGATGAATTTCTTGTAAACCTGCGGTTTTTTGTTTTCTAGGCCCGTCATTGCGAGGAGGCTTTTTCAGCCGAGGAAGCAATCTTACAACGATCGCCACCGGCATGTGCATTAAGATTGCTTCGTGCCTCGCAATGACGACTTTTTTTTCTGACGACTTATCTATTAAAACCCTACAGCCGCAGGCTGCCTGTTCCTTAAGTTAATCACCGTTCTGCTAATTACAGGCTGCAATGCAATCAGAATAATTGATAACAGACAAAGTACCGCAATCCATTCATAATAGCTTACGCAGAACTGCAGGAAAGTTTGTTTCTGTACAGCTTTGTTGAGCAAGCCAATTGCTGCTTTACCAGCTTCGTCGCGGGGCATTCCCCTACTGCTTAATGCCGATTGATACATTTTTAGCCTATCCGGCAGGTTAAAATCAAGCAAAGTCAGGCTGCTCCGTAAATCATCATTATGTTTCCCTTTAAAGTATAACTGGTAGAAATTAATAAAGGCTAAACTCAGGCTAAAGGTCGAAAAACGAACAAAAATACCGACAGAAGATGCCGACTGGCTCATATTTTCCGGCACCGACGACATAATAAACATTACAATCGGCGACATCACCATTCCGGCACCAACCCCTTGCATAAATAAAGGAAGATAAAAATTGTTAGTCCCGGCTTCGGTAGCGAACAATTGGCACATCCACAAAAAAAACACAAAAAGGAATACAAAACCCATTACCCACAATACCCTTAAATGTTTCTGGCGGATGAGAAAGCGGATTGCAATGACAGAACCTACGATCACTCCACCGATATTAAAAATCATGATTTCGTTGGCATGTAATGAATCCATACCCAAAACCGTAATAAAATAAGAAGAAATTAAGCTGAAAGCGCCTCGGATGATATACAGGATCACCAAAAAGACAATCCCAATGGCAAAATTCCTCGATTTAAATACGCTCAAATCAACAGCTGGTCTTTTTAAGGTTTTTTGCCTCACAATCGAAACCAGAAACAGGAATAAAATGGCACAAATGGAATACACAATACGCTTATCATCCAGCCAATCGTATTCCTGCCCATAAACCAACACATAAGCAATGAGTACCAACATGGTTGAGAAAAGTACAAAACTCATCCAATCTATTTTATACAGTGGTGTTTTGCGCAAAATATGTATCCTGTTCATTACACTGAAAAGTAAAATGGCGCTTGGCAAAAAACAAAATATAATGGCCTTATAAACCACATTATATTCATAATTTTCTACAATGGGAACCGAAAACAAAGCAGTAATGGGCGATACGCAAAGGATCATCCCATAAAATATGGTGTAACCTGTTTCTTTCGCATGCTCCGATTTTAAACGGCTAAAGAGTAGGTTGAGCGAAATACTGGTTAATCCGCAGTTTACAATGCCCTGCAAAAACCGCAAGGTAAAAATCAACCAGATTTCTCGGGTATGATAACACCAATAAGCAATCAGGATTTCAAGTACAATACAGATCAACAGGTAATCTTTGGTAACTACCCTTGCAAAAAAACGTCGCTCCACTACTGCAAAACTGGCCACCGCGGCATAAAACATCAGTAAAGAAAACTGAACGTCGGAAGCACTTGCTCCATAATAACCTGCCGCAGCAGTACCATCGGCTGTTGATAATGCAAAAAGCAATACCGATGATAAAAGCACTGCAAAAATGCTCAGTATCACCAGCCACTCGGGTACCCTTGCTTTAAATATGGGCAATTGATCAGTCATTTTTTTTCACTTTAACAACGGCGCTCATTCCGGCACTTAACGCATCGATACCTTTATCCTGTTTATCCAAACGGATACGCACAGGAATACGCTGTGCAATTTTTACAAAATTTCCGGTCGAATTATCGGGCGGCAATAATGAAAACCGTGAACCTGTTGCACCAGATAGCGATTCGATTTCACCTTGAAACGATTGCCCGGGGAAAGCATCCACCTCAACATTAACCTTTTCGCCAACATGCATTTTGGTAATTTGCGTTTCCTTAAAATTGGCCACCACCCATTTTCCAGCGCTGCGGTCTACCAAATAGGCAATCGTTTGGCCGGTTTGAACCAATTGCCCTACCTGTATCGTTCTTCTACCCATTTTACCATCATAGGGTGCCACAATAACCGTGTAAGAGGTATTCAGGTTATTTCTTTTCACTACAGCTTCTCTCCTTTTTATTTCAGATTCAAGTACATTACTTTGCACTTTAATATCATTCGTTCTCGATATAGCCGTTGCATAATCTTCTTTGGCGGCCTGGTACTCCGCCTGTGCCACCTGCAATAAACTTTCGATTGTTTCCAACTGTTGTCGGGTAGCCGATTCTGCATCGAACAGTTTTTTATAGCGGTTATATTCCGTTTGTTGTTTCCAGAGTTTCGCTTTTGCGGCGGCAATTTTAGCTTCGGCAACCAAAGCGGTACTTTGTGCAGTTTTAATATTACTTTGTTGTACCGAAACCTGCGCTTTGGCATTTAACAACGAAGCCGAAGCCTCATCCTGTTGAACGGTATAGTCGTCGTCATCGATCAGCACCAGCGTATCGCCCTTTTTCACTTCCTGGTTTTCTTCAAACTTTACGGCTTTAATATAACCGCTTACCCTTGCTGTTACCGGGTTAATGTATTCATCTACCTGCGCATCGTTGGTTTCTTCATATTTCATATAACCGAAAAGGGTTTTCCCACCCCATATCATCAGTACCACTAAAACGATGAGCGCTATTACGGTGGTAATCCTGCTAATGATTTTATCGGCTTTACTTTGTTTTTGTGTGTTCATTTTATAAGTTTCCTACGGCTTTTTGTAATTGATAGTATTGTATTTTAGCATTCACTTTTGCTGTGGTTAATTCGAATTTCGATTGCAGCAACAGGGTTTCGGCATCCAACAGATCGGTTAAAAGCGACAACTGATTAAAATAGGTATTCTGCACTATGCGGTAACTTTCTGTGGCCTGTTTAATATTTTCTTCAGCCAATGTGATGCGTTGCACCGATTCTTTATATCGGATATAATTTTCCTGCACTTCCTGACGGATATGATCCTTTACATCCTCATCTTCTACCTCCTGTTGGTGCACTTTAATTTCTGCCTCTTTTACTTTATGCTGATTGGTGTACCAGGATGAAATCGGGATTTTAAGCTTTAACCCCACCATACCTGTACTGTAAAGCGAAAGTGCATAAGGATAAAACTGGATCTGCGGATAGGCAAATGCATATTCACCAAAGAAACCCAAAGAAGGCATCACGTTCGATTTTACATTTTTGAGTTTCAGCTTAGCCAGCGCCTGTTCCTTTTCTGAAATCTGGATTTTGTAAGAAGATGTTTTCGCATCGTTAAAATATTCATCAGCCTGCTTTAATGCAATGGCATCCGTTTCCTGATCAGATATTTGTGGATTTAAAGGCGCATCATCTGCCCTGCCGATTAAAATATTGAGTTTTTGTTTGGCTATTCTGATGCTATTTTCAATTTCGGTAAGCAGCATACGTTGTTTAGACAGGCGTAATTCGGCCCTCAACACATCACTTTTTAATATCGTACCATTTTTATAGAGCTGATTAATTTCGGCAAGCTGTTTTTCGCGGTCGCGGATATCCTGTTCCAACAAGCCACGATAGGAAATATTGCGGAATACATCATAAAAATAAACCGCCGCCACATAATGGATTTCCTGTTTGCTCTGTCCTTTTTGTATCCTGCTCAGTTCACTTTCTACTTTCGAAGCATTAATTTCAGTATTGGTTTTTCCGCCATTGTAAATATTGAAATAAGCATCAGCACTGGCTTTATAATAAGTTGGTGCAACCGGAAACTGACTAGGCGCATGGAACAATCCATTTTCATAAATGGGTAATGGAAAAACATGCGCATAAAGTCCTTCAGCAGCTATCTCTGGCAATCTTTCAGCCTTGCTCACTTTTACATGTGCATCGGCAGCCTGCACGCTAAGTCCCTGCACCTGAATCTTCTTGTTGTTACTATCAGCCAGTGCCCAAACCTGGTTAATGGTGAAATTGCTTTGATCGGGAACTGCTTGTGCATGTACAAAAATTGATGATAAAAGAAAGGGCATGCACACCCAAAACGTTCTTTTACACTTTAAAAAAATCATATCTGTTAATTGATGATGCAAATTTCGCTACAGATTTGTTACTTTGTTTTATCTAAACTGACATATATTTATTCAAACCAGCCAAATGATAAAAGTTAGCAACGAAGACCTTTTATTTGCAATCGACGAAAAACCAGAAACCATGTATGTTTGGCATAGCAGGTTTGAAGACCGATTTCAAGACCATAAGCATTTAAAAGGACAACTTACCTATGTAGAGGGCGGCATTATTTTTCTATACACCAAAGAGAAATCTTATTTTCTGCCCGCCCGGCATTACGTTTGGATCCCGGCCGGGGTAGAACATCATCTGCAACACCGTTACCATGCTGCCATTGTGCGGAATATTTATTTTGATACGGCTACAGATGATGAAAACCCGTTTTACAAACAGATTGGTATTTACCCGGTAAATAACCTTTTATTAGAGATGTTCCTCTTTTCGGAGCGCTGGAACGGAAATATTACACCCAAAACGCATGAATACGATTTTTTAAATACGCTTAAAAACATTCTTCCTGTGGTAAGTGAACATCCGCTGCCGATTGCGCTCCCCACCACTGAGAACTTGCGCTTAAGACCCGTATTGCGACATATTGTAGATGGATTAGCCGATGATGGCATGAGTTTGGAAAGTGTGGGCAAGGCCATGGGCTTTAGTGAACGTACACTCTCGAGGTTATTTCAATCTGCTTTGGATACCTCTTTTTTCCAATACCTGAAACTGGCCCGGATGATTAAAGCAATGGAAAAATTACTGGAAAGCGATGCCACCATTAGCGAAGTGGCCTACCAGGTGGGCTACAACAGCATTTCTTCTTTCAGCAACACATTTTATAAAATGGCAGGTAAAAGGCCGTCAGAATTTAAGGAGTTGAAACAAGCCACCCTTACTAAAATGAACCTGGTTTAACCAACTTAGCTATTGGCGTAAATTTCTCAAAAACTGCTTCGGTATGCGGTGCATAGGGCAATTCGTCGGTGAGGTCTTGTCCAGCCCAATGTTCATAATGTTTGCCATTGCGCCATAACCTGCTATCTGTCATATCATAAATCAGCCCTTTGTAAGCCACCCAGATCTGAGGTTTATCCTGTCCGTTGCGTAAGGCAAGCTGCTGTTTGGTATAAGCGGGTAATTCCATTGAGTTAATTTCGCGTTGAAGATAGAGAAAAGGTTTTTAACCATATAAGAAATAAGCTCATGTTTTCTACAATGGCATATATGGTGAAAAATGAGCTATTTTTTTGGAGCGCGCAACCTCTGCATAACAATATGTTTCTTCCCGTTTTACGCTTGTACGCTTCGCTTCGTGCCTTGTTGCTGTCCCGAAACTTAGGGATACCGCTTCAACCGGGGCTAGTTGGCCAAAACAGTGTTTCAATTTTGAGGTTGCAGGGTGCAGAAACCATTGTTAATAAACCCGATTGGAGTGGTAGCTGCCGGCTTCACGCCGGCACTACAAACGAAAAGCGGGGCTGTAGCCCCCGAAGAATTACTGCATACCCATTTTCAAAAAAATAATTTATTTTAAGCTATGCTTTTACTCCCTTTAGCCTTAAAAACCTCATACAAATAAACATTCATCAACAACAAACCCATTAAATAAAAATGATCTTCGAAAGGGATACTGCCCACCCTAAAACCAATATTTTCTTTGTTATTGTATATCACTACAGGAATAGCGGTTAAAAAACCATTTACAACGTAAAAAGGAATAAGCGAAACTAAATAAGCCCTGTAAAATTTGTACATAAACCTGAATTTTGCATTTACATATTCTATATAAGCCAGTACAACAAGCAAAAAGCCAAAATTGATCAGTGTATACCAATGGCTATAACCAAAAAATAGCATGGCCACGCATAAGCCGAGAAATAAATTACTTAAGGCCAGACTATATTTTTGCAGGGTATTTTTCGGGAAGTATGCGTTTAAACACTCGTAAATAAACACACAAGCGTAAGGAACGGTTAAAAAGAACAGGATTTCTTCTAAAGGCAGTCCCATTAAATTTATGCCAATTAAATAATCGGGATTAAACGACCAAACATTGAGTTTGGTAAACAGGATGTCCCAGATTAAAAACACCACACCAGTAATTAATATCGCTGGAAATATAAATTTCCATTTGCTAAAGAAATGTACCTTTTTATCGAACGATAAAACCAATGGAAAAAAAATTACGGCAAGATTAATGAGTAAATAGGTATAGTGCATTTTAGAGGTATTTCTTTAAAATTTTAATTTCTGCTGGGGTACATTTTTTACTGTCGATCATAAATTTGGCTACGTTTTTAACCAGTTCATCGTCGGCAAGACCAAAATTTTCATTTTGATAATGTTTAACAATTTCCTTTTTATCTACTGCCAGATCTTTACTAAACCCTAAAAAAGCAGGGGTATAAAATTCGATCGAAAAGCGCATAAACCGGATTTCCATATTTTCTTTATCCATATCTATAGCCTTTTGCATCGTTTTAAGCGACCGGCTCACATATTTGATCTTGTTGTATGGATTCCAGGAGTGTTTTGCCTTCAACGCTTCTAAAGTGCCCGTGTAACCCGTAATTAACGCAGTTTTGTTGGGCAGTTTATTTAGCTTGGTAAATAAAGAATCGGTTAGTTTTGAGTTTTCTACCGCTTTAACCATATTGGTTTTCAGCACCGCAATTTCCTGGGTAGAGAGCTGGGCGTAAGTGATATTGCTTGCTGCAAACAGCAGAAAAAATATAATGCGTAGTTTGATCATGTTTGGGCGCAAAGGTAAGAAAAGCTTAGCGCATTTGTTGTCACCGTCATCCTGAGCGTAGCGAAGGTTCTCCAACCGATGAAACACTAAACGCTCAAACTACGCTACTTGCAAAAATATAGGCTCATTTAAGCAAATGCTAACGCAAAATAGATTCTTCACTGCGTTCAGAATGACAGAATATAGTTCTATTCTTCCCCCTCTCTGTCATCCTGAGTGCAACGAAGGATCCTGACCGATGAAACACAGAACCAAAATTACACTCCCGATCAAGGTAAAATATTCATTTAAACTCTCGATTGCTCAAAAGAGATCCTTCGCTGCGCTCAGGATGACAAAGACTTAGAAAAAAATATTTATTTTTAATAATGGATCACAACTACTTCGTCTATATCTTAACCAACAAGAATAAAACTGTGGTTTATACCGGAGTAACAAACGACTTAGAAGCAAGACTAAGACAACATATCGAAAACAAAGAAAATAAATTTGCCTTTACCTATAAATACAACTGCCATTATCTTGTTTACTACGAACGATTTCAATATATTGAACATGCAATTGAGCGTGAAAAAGAAATTAAAGGCTGGACAAGGGCAAAAAAGAATGTCTTAATAGAACTTGCTAATAAAAACTGGGATTTTCTTAATGATGCAATTGCTGAAGAATAGCACTTGATAATATTTTTTTGCCTTTACTGTCATCCTGAGCGCAGCGAAGGATCCCCAACCGATGAAACACAGCCCCCTCAAAACCCACACTTACCATCAATGCCGATGATTCATTTTAGCCAGTGCTAATACAAAACGGATTCTTCTTCCTCTACTGTCATCCTGAGCGCAGCGAAGGATCCCCAACCGATGAAACACAGCCCCCTCAAAACCCACACTTACCATCAATGCCGGTGATTCATTTTAGCCAGTGCTAATACAAAACAGATTCTTCTTCCTCCACTGTCATCCTGAGCGCAGCGAAGGATCCCCAACCGATGAAACACAGCCCCCTCAAAACCCAGACTTACCATCAATGCCGGTGATTCATTTTAGCCAGTGCTAATACAAAACAGATTCTTCTTCCTCCACTGTCATCCTGAGCGCAGCGAAGGATCTCCAACCGATGAACACAGCCCCCTCAAAACCCAGACTTACCATCAATGCCGGTGATTCATTTTAGCCAGTGCTAATACAAAACAGATTCTTCTTCCTCCACTGTCATCCTGAGCGCAGCCAAGGATCTCCAACCGATGAGACACAGCCTCCTCAAAAACCAGACTTACCATCAATGCCGGTGATTCATTTTAGCCAGTGCCAATACAAAACAGATTCTTCATTGCATTCAGAATGACAAATTCTTCTTCCTCCACTGTCATCCTGAGCGCAGCGAAGGATCTCCAACCAATGAAACACAGCCCTCTCAAAACCCAGACTTACCATCAATGCCGGTGATTCATTTTAGCCAGTGCTAATACAAAACAGATTCTTCATTGCATTCAGAATGACAAATTCTTCTTCCTCCACTGTCATCCTGAGCGCAGCGAAGGATCCCTAGATGATGAAAAACAGCCCTTAAATTGCACCCCGATCAAGTAAATGCTGTATTTGCGATTGCGGCCCTATTGGGCAGATTCTTCACTGCGTTCAGAATGACAAAAAACAAAAACAAAACGCAATAAATTTCCTTTATTTACAAAATGGATAAAAAACCCAGGGTAACCGTTATTGGCGCCGGTTTTGCAGGCTTGGCTGCAGCTGCTTTACTGGCGCAGGATGGCTGCGAAGTTACTGTTATCGAAAAAAATGAAATGGCTGGCGGCCGTGCCCGGACATGGGAAAAAGATGGTTTTCTCTTTGATATGGGCCCAAGCTGGTACTGGATGCCCGATGTTTTCGAAAACTATTACCAACTCTTTAATAAAACAACAGCCGATTTTTATGAGCTTAAAAGGTTAAGCCCTTCTTACCGCATTTACTTTGGAAAAGATGATGCGATTGATGTGCCTACAACACGAGCTGATTTATATTCACTATTCGAACAACTGGAACCCGGCAGCAGTAAAAACCTGCAATCCTTTCTCAATCAGGCAAAGTACAAGTACGATGTAGGCATGAACGAATATGTTTTCAAGCCCTCACACAGTGTAATGGAGTATTTCGACCCACGATTGGCTGTTAGCGGAATAAAACTGCAGCTTTTGGGCAATATGAGAAAACATGTACATCAATTATTTAAAAATGACCGGTTAAGGAAATTATTGGAATTCCCCGTTTTATTTTTAGGCGCCACACCTCAAAATACCCCTGCGTTGTATAGTTTAATGAACTATGCCGATCTAATTCTGGGTACCTGGTACCCAATGGGCGGTATGCACAAAATTGTAAACGCCATGCAAAAAATAGCTGAAGAGCAGGGCGTAAAATTTATCTTCAATACCGAAGTAAACAAAATAGTGGTTAAAAACGATATCGCTGAAGAGGTAATTACCAATAATGGCCGATTTAAAAGCGATTTTTTTGTAGGCAATGCCGATTATCACCATATTGACCAACATCTCTTTGATGCGCCTTACCGCAATTACAACGAAAAATACTGGGATACCAGAACCATGGCCCCCTCCTGCCTGTTATTTTATATAGGCTTAAATAAGAAGCTCGACAATATTTTACACCATAATCTTTTCTTCGACGAGAATTTTGACCAACACGCTGAAGAAATCTACACCGATCCGCAGTGGCCAACAAAACCATTATTTTATGCTTGCTGTCCTTCGGTTACCGATCCGGGCGTAGCACCGGAGGGTTGCGAAAATCTTTTCTTTTTGGTTCCGCTTGCACCCGATTTAAAAGATAGCGAAAGCAAAAGGGAAGAATATTTTAATTTATTGGTAAACCGCTTCAAAAATTTAACAGGAAACGACATTAGTGATAACATTCTGTTTAAACGGAGTTATGCCATGAACGATTTTGTTGAGGATTACCATGCCTTTAAAGGAAATGCGTATGGATTAGCAAACACTTTGAAACAGACAGCCTTTTTAAAACCGAAGATGAAAAGTAAAGTAACAAATTTTTTATATACCGGACAATTAACCGTTCCAGGCCCCGGAGTGCCACCTGCAATCATATCCGGGCAAGTGGTAGCAAAAGAAATAAAAAAAAAGTTAAAAAAAGCTTGACAAATTTAAAATTTCCCTTATCTTTATAACCACAAAACAAAAACACTGCAATTAAGCTTCAAAACACATAATCGTTCGGGGTTTGCATTTGTTTCGAAATAAGAGAGAAGGCGAATTGTTGAAAGAAAAAATAAGAATCAACTAACCAAATATATGATAAGCAAAAAGGCCTGAAGTTTCAGGCCTTTTGCTTTTTAGGGTATTTTGAGCACAGAATCCTGAATTTTTAACTAAGACAAATTACTGCCATAAATTAGTAGACCCGATAAAGTGGAAAGCCCACAGTGAGGAACGAAGCGAGGACTTGAAACGATAGCGGGAACACCCTAACCCAAGAACTACCGAACATTGCTCTCTAAAAAATAATGTTCTGCTATTTCACGACTCTTAATTTGAATCACAGCTGGAAAGATTGGTAGAATATTCATTGAAGATAATTTTGATGAGGCGTGCTTTAAGATTCCCGCCTGCGCGAGAATGACGCAACTCAAAAAATAACATCCAAAAAAAAGGCCCAGATAAAATCTGAGCCCTTAGTTTTTCGATGGATGTATCTTAAGCCATTTCAGTACTGGCAATTTCTTTCGAATATGTTTTTAAATATTTTTTTAAGATTCCTCTGGCTACGTGGATACGTGTTTTTACCGTTCCGATTGGAATTTCTAACATATCGGCAATTTCATGGTATTTGTACCCTTCAAAATAGCGGATAAACGGTACATAATATTCTTCTGGCAATTGTGATAGGGCTTTATCAATATCGCCCAATACAAATTTACTCTCTGCCTGATTTTTAGTAGCGCTATATGAAAGGTTTGCAGAAGAAATATCTTCGCTTTGAGTAATTAAAGTATTGGTTTTTACTAAACGACGGTAGTTATTAATGAAAGTATTTTTCATAATGGTAAACAACCAGCCTTTCAGGTTCGTACCTTCCTTAAACTTATTATAATAAGTAATTGCTTTAAGCATGGTGTCTTGAACCAAATCATTTGCGTCTTCTGCGTCTTTAGTGAAATTTAAAGCATAAGATCTAAGTGATACCGAGTGATGATTAACCAGATGATTGAATTCAAATTTTGTCATGATATTTAGCTTTAGGTAGATTAAAACAAATTGTTGCTTATTCTATTAAACCTAAACAAACTTAGTACCAAAAATTTCTGGCACGGTGCCAAAAGCGTAAAACTATGCTACAGCAACTTTTCGTCACAGAATATTTACTTCTCGCTCTAAAGTGACTCCAAAAGTAGACTTCACACTGTCTATAATCTGTTCAGAAAACTGATACACTTCCGTGCCAGTTGCGCTGCCATGGTTAACTAAAACCAAAGCCTGGTTTTTCCAGGTGCCGGTATTACCTACAATTTTGCCTTTCCAGCCACATTGCTCAATTAGCCAGCCTGCTGCCAGTTTAATTTTATGATCTGCTGTAGGGTAATGCACCACATCGGGGTGTTTGGCCACAACATCGGCAAACTCATGTTTGTCAATTACCGGATTTTTAAAAAAACTACCGGCATTGCCAATGGTTGATGGATCGGGCAATTTACTTACCCGGATATGCGATACCGCTGCAGAAACATCGGCAATGTTTGGATTTTCAATTCCCCTGGCCTGAAGTTCGGTTTCGATAGCCCCATAAGAGGTATTAATCTTTGCCGCTGAAGATAAGCGGAAAGTAACCGAAGTAATAATGTACTGCCCTTTTAATTCACCTTTAAAAATACTTTCGCGGTAGCCAAAGCGGCAATCGGCATAAGTAAAAGTTTTAATTTTTCCCGTTTTGATTTCAAATGCGGCACAACTTTCAAAAACATCTTTCAGTTCTACGCCATATGCACCAATATTCTGTATAGGCGATGCACCCACCGTACCCGGAATTAGACTTAAATTCTCTATACCAGCAAAACCATGGTCAACACAATAGTTTACTAAATCATTCCAAACCTCACCTGCTCCCGCTGTTACATATACTTTATCTTCAATAATTTCAGATTTGATGCCTTTAATACTGATCTTGATGATCAGGCCATTGTAGTCTTGAGTGAACAACACATTACTCCCACCACCTATAATGAATAGCTTTTGAGATCTCACCACTTCATCCAGAAAAAGCGCTTTTAAATCATCCTCAGAAAATATTTCGGCAAAATAACTGGCCTTAACATCGATACCAAAGGAGTTGTATGGTTTTAACGAAATATTTTCCTGAATTTGAAGCATGCTGATTTTGTATTATGCTGCAAAAGTAAGAAATAATAGGTAGAGTAATTTAAGGATGTAGCGTTTGCTCCACAATTAATTTAAGGGGAAATTATTCTACAATCTTTGTAATTTCTTTATCAAATTTGAAATTTTTAATTACTGGCTTTGGCGCTTCTATTTTCACGCCAGAAAGTTTCCAGCCGACAAAAGTGGGTTTGGTTTTGGCAAGTTCCAGCAAACGGTACCTTTCTTTAGTCAATTGCGCACTGATTAAACCTACACTATCTGATTCTGCCTGACTTAAATGTTCGATTTCACTCTCTAATTGAGCCAAAGTTGCATCCAGCTCATTTCCATTTTTAATACTATCGGCATAAGCCGCAGGTGAAATATTATAGAGGCTATCGAGCTTTGCGCTGTCGAAATTGAGTTTTTGATCGCTGTCTTTATACCTGGATTCTACCAGGGCAATGGCACGGTCCTGATCTGTTTTTGGTTTCTTACGGCATGATATAATAGCAACAAATAATAGAAGTAAATAGCAGTAATAGATTCTTTTCATGACAAAGGTTTAATATACGAGCACAAGCACCTTGCCAGGAATAATTATTAAACACAATTCATTCAACCATTATTATTTCTTTTCTTCATCAATTTTCTTTTTAATTGTTTTTCCTTCTTTACTGTTTTTTAAACGGTTTGAGAGTGCTTCGTATAATTCTACTGGCGAGCTAAAATCAAACGCCTTGAAAAAACCAGGGATATTGGCAAAACGTATAAAGTTGCCCACTTCGCTAAGTGCCACTGGCGAATCGGCATTTTGCTTAACGAAAGTTAACAACTTCCGGTCTCTAAGCGCCTGCATGGCATCTTTTAATTGCTGAAGGTAAATTCCGCCTTCTATTATTTTTGCCGACTGCAAATTATAAGGGTTTTCGATATCCAATTTGATATCTTCAAGATAAATTGTTTTCAAATTAGCACTACCACCCACAAACCAAAGCTTCTGCTTTATTTTTGATTTTACTTCCTCTAAAGTGATATCCCCCCGTTCATCAAGAAAAATGAAACCGTCTCTTATTAAGTTGCCTTCTAAATCAGCTATTGCAGAAAAAAGAAAACGATTACCTTCCATTGGCCTGACCAAAAACAAATCTGGTTTTCCTGCAACCGGCGCAAGGCTAACCAGATAAGCAAATTTTGAATTTTTAGGCTTTTGAACAATCCCTTCTACAGTGAATTTGATGGTTTGTGCGTGCAGTGAGCCTACAAATAGTAGTGCAAAGCAAAAAATAAGTTTTCTCATCAGCTTTATATTTACAATATAAATATAAAACTAATTAGTTAGTTGAAAAATATATTAATCATTTTTTATTAAGTTTTTCCTTACAAATAGTAACCCAAAAGCTTTTCCTCTTTCCTTACCCCTATTTTTATGATGGATTTTATGCGCTTTCCGCACAGCCTGTAAATAAGTATTATTGCTTTTGAAGGTTTTAAACCTGCGGTGCACAAACCAATCGTGCACCACAAAATAAACCATACCGTATAAAGAAATGCCCAAACCGATAAAAAACCTGTAACCCAAATCATCCCGATCGATATACATTAAAAACAAAGAGAGCGTAGCAAACAGTAATGCAAAAACATCATTCCACTCGAAAAATGATTTTGCCTTTTGGTGATGGCTTTTATGCAGAAACCATAGCGGACCATGGAATAAATACTTGTGTATAAACCACGACAAACACTCCATCACAACGACGGTAAATAATATAGTTAAAACGTTAAAGAATAATGACAAGATTTCTAAATGATTGGTTTGTAAAGATATATAAACAGCCGAAGAATCAAAAATGAGTCATAGAATTGTAAGCTTAATGCGCTTTTCAACAAACATTTCATGACAAATCATTTTTTAGCACTATTTTTGACTAAAATATTAAAAAAGTCAGAAAGTAGAAAAGTAAAATGATTGTAGCCGATAAAAAGAGAGAGCAGATTATTGATGGTGCGATAAAACGCTTTATCCATTTTGGAATTGGTAAAACCACGATGAATGATATTGCAGAAGATCTTTCCGTTTCCAAACCATCGCTTTATTATTATTTCCCGGATAAAAAACATTTAATTATAGGCGTAATAGAAAGGGTATTCCACGATTTTTTTGAACTAATCAAAAAGAAATACAATCCCGATCTTCCTTTGGAAGAAATTCTTTTTAGCACTATAGACGTTAGAAATACCTTTTTCCAAAAATATTACATGTTGAGGATTACAGAAGGCATCCCTGATTTATTAAATGATGATGTAATAAAAGGTAAACTGCATGCGCTTAAAAGCTCTGAAAAAGAATTCTTTGCAGAAATTTTTAGCCGTGCAAAAGAAAAAGGAGAGATAGAGCATGAGGATACTTTCCACGTTGCAGAACTTTATCTGGAAAGTTTGATGGGGCTTTGTACCATGTGCATTATGGAAACTGGTAAAGATCTTTTCCCGGATAAAAAAGCATTTAATAAAATGACGCTGAAGCAGAAAAACCTCACTACCATATTTGTAAGAGGTTTAAGATGCGCAGATTGAAATAAAAACTTAAATAGATAAGAACCCAAAAACAAAAAACAATACATTATGCTTAGAGTAAAATTGGTAAAATTAATGCTCCTACTACTAATCGGCTCGGTTTTACCACAGCTGGTAGTTGCACAGCAGCAGGTTACCTTAAAAGATGCGCTGACCTATGCGCTCCAAAACAATACTAAAGTCCGGAATGCGAAACTGGATATTGAAGGCGGAAGATATAAGGTAGAGGAAGTAAGGGCACAGGCTTTACCTCAGCTTACAGGAAATGTAGGCTTAACCTACAATCCTATTATTGGCCAATTGGTTGCTAATTTCGGCGGACAAACACAGGCGATCAAATTAGGTCAGAACTGGAATTCAACTGCAGGTGTTCAACTTTCGCAACAGTTGTTTAACCAACAGGTTTTTACCGGTTTGCAGGCTGCAAGATCGAGCGAAGAGTATTATAACCTTACTTCGCAATTAACGGAAGAGCAGATTATCGAACTGGTTGCCAACAATTACTATCAGGTTTTGGTAAACAGACAACAGCTTAACGTAATCGACACTAATATTAAAAATGTGAAGATTGTAGAGAAAATTGTTTCGAATCAGTTTAAAAATGGTTTGGCCAGAAAAATCGACGTTGACCGTATCAATGTTAATTTAACTAACCTCACTACACAACGTGAACAAACCATCAACGCGATTACACAATTGGAAAACCAATTAAAGTTTTCGATGGGTATGCCGGTTTCTACACCAATTAACCTGCCTGCTACCGAATTAACAGAGGTAACTACACTGCCTGTATTTACAGATTCTATCGATCTGGCCAACAGAACAGAGGTTAAGCTTTTGAACAATCAGGATAAACTTTTATCACTGCAAAGAAAAGCTTATGTTGCTGAATACTATCCATCACTGGCTTTAACAGGTAATTATACGTATTCAAGCCAAAGTGATAGTTTCGATTTCTTAAAATCTAATGCTGCTGCAATTGGGTATGGCGCATCAGCGGTTGGGCTAACTTTAAAAGTGCCAATTTTTAATGGATTTTTAACACGTTCAAAAATCCGTCAGGCAGATGTGAACATTAAAAAAGCACAGGAAAGCAGAAAAGAATCTGTAAACTCTTTAAATCTGGCTTACGAGAATGCTAAAATACAGTTGCGCAACAACCTTAACACCATTAAATCGCAACGTAAAAATGCTGATTTAGCTCAGGAAATTTACAAAAGCACACAGAACAACTATAACAATGGCTTGGCCTCTTTAACCGATCTTCTGGATACAGAAAATGCACTTACATCGGCACAGAACAGCTATACGCAGGCTTTATTGAATTACAAGATAGCCGAAATACAATTAATAAAATCAAACGGAAATATTAAATCGCTAGTACAATAGAAATGAAAAGAGTAATTACCATAATTATCGTAGTTGTTGTTGCCCTTGGTGCAATAGCTTATGTTTTAAGCAACAATAAAAAGAAGAATGAAGAGAAAACTGCTTTCATTGCTAAAGGTGGTGGTGCTGTTGCCGTTCGTGTTGCTGAAGTAGAGAGAAAAGCTGTGAATTTAGATTTTGCGGCTAACGGAAACTTTGTTCCAAAGCAGGAACTAAATTTCTTATCAGAAAATGCAGGTCGTGTTACCGCCATTAATGTTGATGAAGGTGACCGTGTAAGCAAAGGTCAGGTTTTGGCACGTGTTGATGCAGAAATTATCAATACGGATAGAGAAACTGCTGAAGCTACTTACCAGAATGCGGTAAGAGACGAGGCCAGGTACCAAAGCTCATTCCAAACTGGTGGTGTTACACAACAACAGTTAGATCAGGCTAAATTGACTACCAGAAATGCTAAACTTCGTTTACAGGCTTCGCAAAGAAAATTAAGTGATGCAAACATTAAATCGCCAATTAACGGTATCGTAAATAAAAGATACATTGAGGTTGGTGCATTTGTAACCGCACAAGGTACCCAGTTATTCGAATTGGTTGACGTTTCTAAATTAAAACTGAAAGTTAACGTAAACGAATCGCAGGTTGCCAACCTTAAAATCGGAGATCAGATTGAAATTAAATCATCTGTTTTCCCAACTGATAATTTCTCTGGAAAGGTAACGTTCATTGCTGCTAAAGCTGATGGAACTTTAAACTTCCCGATTGAGATTGAAGTAGACAACAGCCACAAAAACACCTTAAAAGCAGGTATGTACGGAACAGCAATATTCAAATTCCCTAAACAGGCACCAAGTATCATTATTCCACGTACTTCTTTTGTGGGTAGTGTAAGCAGTAACCAGGTTTTTGTATTGGATAAAGCTAACAATACTTCTAAAATCCGCAATGTTGTGGCTGGTCGTATTTTGGGCGACAATGTTGAAATTCTTGATGGATTAAAAGAAGGTGAAACTGTAATCATCAGTGGACAGATTAACTTAACTGAAGGTGCTCCGGTGAGCATCGTAAAATAAGTTAAAGGAATTTAGTCGGCTTTTAAAAACGCGATACGCCAATCGCAAAACGCAATACTAATTAAAATGAAGATAACAGATATATCTATAAAAAGGCCTTCGCTGGTGATTGTGGTATTTACCGCACTTACTTTGCTCGGGCTATTAAGTTACTTTTCGTTGGGTTATGAATTACTTCCAAAATTCTCTAACAACGTAGTATCTATTTCGACCATCTACCCTGGTGCTTCACCAAATGAGGTTGAAAATACCGTAACCAAAAAGATTGAGGACGCGGTATCATCGATGGAAAACATCAAAAAGATCAACTCTGTATCGTTTGAGAGTTTATCAACCGTTACCATTACCTTAACTGATGCAGCTAACATCGATATCTCCTTAAATGATGCACAAAGAAAGGTAAATGCCATTCTTTCTGACTTACCAGAGGATGTTAAAACACCATCATTAAGTAAATTCTCACTTGATGATTTACCAGTAATTACCATGTCTGCTTCGGCAAATATGGATGATATTACCTTTTATGACCTGATCGACAAACGTATTGCTCCGGTAATTTCGAGGGTAAGCGGTATTGCACAGGTTAACCTGGTAGGTGGTTCAGAGCGTGAAATTCAGGTTTCATTAGATGCTGATAAATTACAAGGATATAACCTTTCAGTTCCTCAGGTTCAGCAATTGATCCTTTCTTCCAACCTGGATTTCCCTACCGGAAGTGTTAAAACTCAAAACCAGGATGTATTGATCCGTTTATCGGGTAAATACAGAAGTATGGAAGAGTTGAGAAATCTGGTTTTAACAACATCGAAAGATGGAGCACAGATCCGTTTAGGTGATGTAGCTGATGTTCAGGATTCGCAAAAAGAAACCGAAAAACTGGCCCGTATCGATCGTAAAGCATCTATCGCTATTCAGATCATTAAACAAAGTGATGCGAATGCGGTAGAGGTAAGTAAAGGTGTACACGCCATTATCGCTAAACTTAAAAATGAATATGCAGCGAATAAGCTTGATATCAGAATTGTTAATGATAGCTCAATTTTTACCTTAGAATCTGCAGATGCGGTAATCCACGATTTGATTCTTGCGGTTATTTTGGTGGCCTTCGTAATGCTTTTCTTCTTACACAGTTTACGTAATGCGTTAATTGTAATGGTATCTATTCCGGTTTCGTTAATTGCTACGTTTATCGGGATCAGCTTGTTCGGCTTTACTTTAAACTTAATGTCGCTGTTGGGTCTATCACTCGTGGTAGGTATCCTGGTGGATGATGCGATTGTGGTACTGGAGAATATCCAGCGACACATGGAGATGGGTAAAAACAAAGTAAGGGCAGCATCTGATGCGACAAGAGAGATCGGTTTTACGGTTGTATCCATTACTTTCGTAATTGTGGTAGTGTTCTTCCCTATTGCGGTAAGTACCGGTTTGGTTTCGAACATCCTTCGTCAGTTCTGTATTGTGGTAATTATTGCAACACTACTTTCATTAGTGGCGTCGTTTACCATTGTACCATTGATCTTCTCACGTTTTGGTAAGTTAGAACACATCGAAGGCAAAAATATATTTGGCCGTTTTATCCTTTGGTTCGAAAAACAGTTAAAGAAATTTACCCTTTGGATCACCAGTATTTTAACATGGTCTTTAAACCATAAAGCACTTACTTTGGTTGCCGTTGTGGTGATGTTCTTAAGTTCATGCGGTTTATTGGTCGGTGGTTTTATCGGTTCTGAGTTCTTCCCTAAATCAGATAAAGGTGAGTTCTTGGTACAGTTGGAGTTACCGAAAGATGCTTCACTAGAACAAACCAACTTCTTAACACAAAAAGCAGAAGCTTATTTAGATAAACAACCAGAAATTACCCAGTTAATTACTACTGTTGGTCAATCGACAGGTGATTTTGGTGGTACGCAGGCAACAGCCTACAAATCGGAAATCAACGTAAAACTTGTTGAGCGTGATGAGCGTAAGGGTGTTTCTTCAGATATTTTCGCCACTAAAATGAGCCGTGCACTGGCAAAAGAATTAGTTGGTGCAAAAGTAAAAACCGTTCCTATCAGTATTTTGGGTATTGCTGAAAATGCACCGATCCAGTTGGTGGTAATGGGATCTGATTTAGATAGTGCTTTGAAATACGCTGAAGGTGCTCAAAAAGTACTTGCTTCTATTCCTGGTGCTACCGAGATTAAATTATCGGTAGAGAAAGGTACACCTGAGATTAACGTTCAGGTGGATCGTGATAAGATGTCGGCCGTTGGCTTAACATTACAAACGGTAGGTTCTACCATGCAAACAGCATTTGCGGGTAATACCGATGGTAAATACAGAAAAGGCGAATACGAGTACGATATCAATATCCAGTACCAGAACTTTAACCGCCAGAATATTGACGACGTACGTAACCTGATTTTTGTAAACGCTGATGGTAAACAGATTAAATTATCACAGTTTGCAACGATTACAGAAGGTTCAGGACCAAGTCAGTTAGAGCGTTTAAATAAATCTACTTCAGTATCTGTTAAGGCACAATCAATCGGTAGACCAACAGGAACCGTGGTTGCTGAGTTCCAGGCAAAACTGGAAGAAATGCAAAAAAATGGTAAGCTAAAAGCACCAGTTGGCGTAAGTTATAGCTGGGCGGGTGATCAGGAGAACCAGAGCGAAGGTTTTGGTACTTTGGGTATTGCCTTATTGGCCTCAATCATTTTGGTATACTTAATCATGGTTGCCCTTTACGATAGTTTTATTTATCCATTGGTGGTGATGTTCTCGCTTCCGTTAGCGGTAATTGGGGCATTATTAGCACTAGCTTTAACCAACAACTCAATCGGTATCTTCACCATTTTAGGTTTGATTATGTTGATGGGTCTGGTAGCGAAAAACGCGATTATCCTGGTCGATTTTACCAACCACTTAAAGGCTGAAGGTAAAGAAACCAAAGAAGCACTTGTATTGGCCAACCATGCACGTTTAAGACCAATTTTAATGACAACCATCGCCATGGTATTCGGTATGCTTCCAATTGCATTGGCAAGTGGTGCTGGTGCTGAATGGAAAAATGGTTTGGCATGGGTTATCGTAGGTGGATTAACCAGTTCGTTATTCTTAACCTTAATTGTGGTACCGGTAGTGTACTTAATATTCGATAGAATGTTAGAGCGCTTTGGTTTCAACAAAAAAGGAAAAACCATTGACGAATTAATGGAAGAGCCATACGATCATAAAGATGTAAATGAATACGATTTAGATCACGGACATTAATCAACATCCATATTAACAATCAATTAGCCCCGACCCAAAATCGGGGCTTTTTTATGGAATTATTTTTAAAAATCACTAGCCATGGTTCGTATTTCCACAAGCAATGTAATTAAGTTAAGCCGCGCAGTTGTCAATCTGAGCATAATCGAAGACTTATAAAGGATGATCAATTTAAAGGAGATGCCCTTCGACTACGCTACCATTGACGTTATTTTGTAATTATTTATTAATGAGCATTTTACGGAACTATACATTTCCCGTCCAGCCAGGCCAAAGCACCACATCTCCGTTCTACTTAAATCCGGCCTAACAAATTTTTCGGGCTCTACTGACCCTGCCACCCTACTGGCTTTGAAAGAAAAATTTTCAGCCGGCATTTTTTGTTTTTTCATTTGTCTTTATGTTTTTAATGGTATTCAAGCTAGCTTCGCTGGTCTTTTTGATGCCAAAAAGAAAGAGCCCTTCGGCGGCGGCGAGCCGAGGCAAGAATGTGCAGTGGGCAGAAAATAATCAATTGAATACGTCATTTATATCGATTTTTATGAAATAAATTATCCCTCGGGGTGACAACGATTATTGATTTTCCTCTTAACTTAATGACATATCTCCACGGACCAATTATGTTTTGCCACGCCTACGCCATGGTTTGTGTCTCCACGAACCATTTCAATTTTTGCAACAGCGCGCGCGGAAAAGTATACTTAAATTACTTGCTTTTGCCCCTGCGCAGATAATTCTACGATGCTGTATCAAACAAATTATGCACTCATATTGTATATTAGGGATTATGTTCAAAATCATTCTTAGCCTGTTCCTGATCTGTTCTACCCTTCTTGTAAAAGCTCAGCACCCGCCTGTTTTTGCTGCCATGAATACCGATTCGAGTTTTATTAAACTCTGCAATTTGGATATCACCTTAGTAAAATACAGCTATAAACCTAATGGAGTAAAGTTTTTGGTGGTACATGATAATGAAGATACCGGTGTAAAGGCTGGTTTTGATTATATCCGTTGGTACGGCGGCGAACTGATCGACAGCCAATATGGAGCGGTGAGGGATTATTATTTCAGCTATATGGACGACCAGTATCGTATTGATCCCAATGCGATATATACCGAAGTGGGTGTAAATACCAGGTTAAAAAAAGACCGGTTTAGCTCTAACGAAGTTGAAAAAGCAATACTAAGCGCTGGTAAACAGATCGTCGATTTTTACGACCCAAAAGCTACAGGTTATTTTTTAACGCTTCATAATAATGCTGATGGTGGTTTTGGCATCTCATCTTATTTGCCAGGTTATGACCTAGCCAGCACAGCTGATTCTGTTTACATCAACTTCCAGATGGATGGCGACGATCTGATTTACGTAACTGAGCCAAGATTGTTCACGAGCTTAAAAAAAGCAAATGTAAATGTAATCCTGCAATCTAAATTCGCCACCAACGATGGCTCGCTTTCGGTTTATGCCATGCAAAATAATATACCTTATATCAATGTTGAAGTACAGCATGGTCACCAGGAAGAAAATTTTAGACTGATCGAACTTGCAGTAGCTACACTCAAGGAACATGGAATAATCAGAAAAGAATAGGTAAGACATTGAAGAAATATAAGCTTATATTCCCTTCATATTCCTTATATGGTTAATGTTTTTTTATTTATTGGAAATGAACATACAGTGGTTCTTGGAGGTTTGCAGTCCCGCTTTTCATTACTTCCGATGAAACCTGTGAAACAAGCAAGCACACCAAAAAATAATAAACAACCATGCTTAAATCGGAATCATTACAATCGGGTTTAGGGACTGGGGTTCTGCACCCTGCAAACCTTAAAAATAAAACACTGTATTGGCCACCTAGCCCCGGTTGAAGCGGTACCCTGTAGCAACGAGGTACGAGGAAGCAAAGCGTACAAGCGTAAAACGGGAAGAAATTTATTTTTTTGTACTGACCTTGCGCTTCAAATGATCAATATATTTTTAAGGAATGAAATCTTAGTTTATAGCTTTTATTTTCGTGACCAAAAAAGTAATGAGCAGACCAAAAACAGAAATAATCCCGAAAGAATAACGTAAACTCGATAATTGCGAAACATAACCAATTAAAGGCGGACCAAACAGGAAAGCAAAATACCCGATACTCGAAACCATGGTAATGGCCTTACCTGCAGGCACTTTTTTATTGTTACCTGCAATACTATAAACCATGGGTACGATGCTGGAAACACCCAGACCGATAAGCATAAAACCAAAAATAGCGACAATAATATTTGGGAATATTACGGCCAATGCCATACCAATTGATATAATGGCCCCGCTGATTTGCAACAGGTTTTTCCGCCCGAATTTACTGATCAGATAAACGCCTAAAAACCTTCCGCTGGCCATCATGAACATAAATGAAGCATAACCGATAATAGCCTTATTATGGGGCAATTTCACTACATCTTCAAAGTAAATGGCGCTCCAATCGAACATCGTTCCTTCGGTGGCCATACTGCAAAAAGCGATAACTCCCAACAATACTAAAATACCTTGTGGCATGGTAAAGAATTTTGTTTTCTCTACAGGCACATCAGGTTTATTATAATTCAATAATTTTTTTGAGCTAAATGCCACATTGGTTAAGGATATTAAGGCGATAATCCAAAAATGGGTGTACATCCCTAATTTTAAATTCACCAGCCCCAGTGCAATTAATGCCCCTGTTAAATTCCCAATGCTCCAGGCCCCATGGAAAGAACTCATAATTGGCTTGCCATAATAATTTTCGCCAGCAACACCCTGCGTATTTAAGGCGATATTACAAAGGTTACCAGTAATGCCAAATAGCACCAAAAAAGCAGCCAATTGCCAGCCAGTGCTTGCTAAGGCCAAAAAAGTTAAAGCAATTGCATATAATGGAGCAGTTGCCCTGAGCATTTTTTTACTGCCAAAATGTGTGGTGAGTTTTGCAGAAAAAAACATGGTAATGATCTGCCCTGCAGGCAATGCAAAAAGAATAGATCCTAATTCTGCATCATTTAAACCCATCGAAGCTTTAAAAGTGGGTATTCTACTGGCCCAACTTGCAAAACAGACGCCTTGCATAAAGTAAAAGGCTGATATGGCTAAACGGACTTGTTTTGGAGAGCTTTGTGCTAATACAGGCTGATTTTCTTGGTTAACTAAAATTTCCTTGTCTTGCGTACTTTCTTCCAAAATTGATGTTTTAAATAATAGATTAAGCTGCAAAGTTCCTTAAATCTATTGGAAATACCGACTATTTTTTGATTTTATATTAAAATATTTGCAAGGATTAGGGTTAAAATGTTAAATTTTCCATTTTTCCTGTTCGTAAGCACTGTCCCAAAACATCCATTCGAGCCGGGTTGCCATTTCAAAAGCAACTAACATTTTCTCCTGGGTTTCGGCATTAGCCTCTGCTGCCAATTGGTTGGTAATGCCGATTGCTTTTTCTACCGCAGTAGCAAACTCTGCTCCGGCATACATATCAATCCATCTTTTATAGGGATTTTGATCGCCTGTTTGTTGTGCGAAAATATAATCCCCAACAGCTTTATAAATCCAGAAACAAGGCAAAACAGCTGCCGCAACAACTTCAACATTGGCATAAGCTGCCTGACTAAGGATATAATTGGTGTACAAAAGTGTAGCAGGTGAAGGCTCCACTTTATTTGGTAAACCAAATTCTACAAAATAACTTTCGTGTAAACTCCGTTCAGCAAAAATAGCCCCCGTAGAAAATCCGGCATAAGCCATTACTTGTTCTGCATCCTGCATACGGCCACTAATTGTGCTTAGCGTTCTACCAAATTCTAAAAGGTAATAGGCATCCTGTGCTAAATAGAAGATAAATTTTTCTTTGGGCAAGGTACCATTGCTCAGCTCCGTATTAAAGGGCATGGTTAAAATTTTGTTATAGATGGGTTTAACCCGTTCCCAGGCCTGTTCGGTCCATTTCATTGTACAATTAATTTTAGGGGATTAAAAAAATGATTCAAAGATCCGTTGCCCTGCCCTGTTTTTACTTCGCTGCCAGCTTGTAAAGCATTACTGATATAGTTTTTTGCATTTTTAATTGCAGATAATAAATTGTTGCCCTTCGCCATTTCGGCAGCTATAGCTGATGATAAAGTACAGCCCGTTCCATGCAGGTTTTTGGAAGAAATAAAGGCACTTTCTAAAACCACCGGATTTTCAGTACCAGAAATGAGCACATCGTAAATAATCGGTCCAGCCAAATGACCACCTTTTACCAAAACTGCTTTTGCGCCTTTTCCGACAATTTTCTTGCCTGCCGATATCATATCATCGAGGTTATGGATTTCTTGTCCCGAAAGAATTATGGCCTCATCTATATTTGGGGTAACCAGGCTTACCATCGGGAACAATTTTTCGATTAATTGGTTAACGGTATCGGGTTCGATTAAGCGGTGACCACTGGTGGCTACCATTACCGGATCTAAAATAACAGGAACGGATTGATTGTAAGCTTTTAGTTCTTTTTCAATTACCTGTACCACTTCAGCACGGTTAATCATCCCAATTTTAATGGCTACAGGCAATATATCTTCGAGTACGGCTTGCAATTGATCTTTGATCATTTCGGCAGGAATACCATGTACCGACCTCACTCCCATTGTATTTTGTGCGGTTACCGCAGTAATGACAGAAGTACCAAAGCAGCCCAAAGCAGAAAAGGTTTTTAGATCGGCCTGGATACCAGCCCCACCCCCACTATCAGAACCGGCTATGGTTAATACATTAATATAATTCATAAAAAAGACTACGTTTTGTGATATAACTTCAGGAGTCTTCAAATGCAGAATGCATGATATGCAAATGTGCAGACAAACTAATTTTCCTACGCCGGCATTATCCGGATCAGGTTCATTTGAGGTTGATGACTGGAGGGTTTTAAGGCTGAAGGACATTACCCTCTACCTTTTTACCTTCTACCTTTGACCTCAAAATGGGTATATTCTCAGCCAACGATTTGAAGGCACCCCTAAAGTTTTATTTTGTAGTGCAATATAAGGCTTAAATTTTGATTCCTTCAGGAAAAAGGAAAATGAGAGATCTTTTAAATAAACTATGAGCTGGAGGTAACTAATAGATTTCTCCATTTCGCTACCGATGAAAAACCGGCAAGCTTCAGTTGAAATGACGAAAGTTGCTAAAACAAAAAAATCCCGGTATAAATACCGGGATTTTTTTTTTATACGTGTAACACAATAAGAAGATACTGAAACAAGTTCAGCATGACGGCAAATTGTTAAATATGTATCGCCCTGTTATCAGTTGCAGCAAGAGCTGCTTCTTTTAATGCTTCGGTATACGTTGGGTGAGCGTGGCAGGTACGTGCAATATCTTCAGCAGATGCGCGGAATTCCATGGCAATAACTGCTTCAGCAATCATATCAGCAGCACGTGGGCCGATCATATGTACCCCTAAAACTTCATCAGTAGCAGCATCAGCCAAAACTTTAATGAAACCATCGGTATCCATACTCGCTTTCGCACGTCCGCTGGCTTTGAACGGGAACGAACCTGCTTTATATTTTACGCCTTTTTCCTTCAATTGCTCTTCGGTTAAACCTACAGAAGCAACTTCTGGCCAGGTATAAACCACACCAGGGATTAAGTTATAATTGATATGTGGTTTTTGGCCGGCAATGGTTTCGGCAACATAAGTACCTTCATCTTCTGCTTTGTGCGCCAACATGGCTCCTGTGATAACATCACCAATGGCATAAACACCTTTAACCGAAGTTTCTAAATGCTCGTTAACCGGAATTTTTTTACCTCTTTCTTCTACGGTGATTCCGATTTTATCTAAACCTAAACCTTCGCTATATGCGGTACGGCCAACAGCTACGATACAGTAATCAGCTTCTAAAGAAATGGTTTCCCCTTTTGGTGTTTCAGCAGTAACCGTTACAGTTTTACCTTTCGTGGTAGCGCCGGTAACTTTATGGCCCATGTAAAACTCCATGCCTAACGTTTTCTTTAAAACACGTTGAAGTTCTTTACCCAAACCAGCATCCATGGTGCCGATGATAGATGGTAAAAACTCTACAACAGAAACTTTTGTACCTAAACGGGCATAAACCGAACCTAATTCCAGGCCGATTACACCACCACCGATAACCACCATCGTTTTTGGTACTTCTTTAATATTTAAAGCTTCGGTTGAAGTAATGATGCGTTTTTTATCGATAGGTAAAAATGGTAAAGCTGTTGGTTTAGAACCTGTAGCAATGATTACGTTTTTAGCAGACAAAGTTTCGGTAGAACCATCAACTTTGGTTACCAGGATGGTATTTTTATCTACAAAAGAACCCACACCTTCGAAAGAATCGATTTTGTTTTTCTTGAACAAATAAGTGATACCAGCTGTATTTTGAGCAACAACATCGTCTTTACGGGCGATCATTTGTTTCATATCAACTTTTAAATCTTTTAAGTTGATACCGTGAGTAGTAAATGTATGGGCAGCGTTGTGGAAATGCTCTGAAGAATCTAACAAAGCCTTAGATGGAATACAGCCCACATTTAGGCAAGTACCTCCAAAAGTTTTATATTTTTCTACTACTGCAGTTTTTAAACCTAACTGAGCACAACGGATTGCGCCTACATAACCGCCCGGCCCTGAACCGATAACAACGACATCGTATTGCATAATTTCTTGATAATTTTAATTAGCCAAATGTAGGGAAAAAAGGCGGAAAGCTGAAAGCGAATTGGTCAATAGTAAATGGTACATTAACAGGTAGCCAACAGCTGAGCGTCAATATAATGCCCCTGATAAAGCCCAAAAGTCCATTGGTTTGATGAGCGTACAAAACATTTTACTTTCAACGTATAAATTAGTCTGGAGTCTTCAGTCGGAAGCCCGGAGTTGATGTTCTGCGTTTGGAGTTAATTAACCGATTATACAATCAGCCATAAACGATGAACCATTGACCAATAAATTAATGACTAATGAACCAATGAACCCCTCTTAAACCTCTTGCCCGAAAGTAAGCAAATTGCTGTCCGGATCAAGCATGGCAAATTCTTTCTGCCCCCAGGGTTTGGTTTGTAAACTTCCTGCCGGATGAATGCTTTGTTTAGTATCCAACATCGATTGGTACAACCCGTCTATATCATTGGTACGGATGTAAACCTGTCCGTAGTTTTCTTTTGGATCGAGTGCCTCGAATAAAAAAAAGTGAATCTGAACACTATCTCTTTGTACCATCAGATATTCATTAAAATCGGCACCTCCAATGTCTTTAAAACCCAACTGATTTACATAAAAGTTTCTGGTAACTGCTTTATTCCGCATAGGCAGTTTCGGGTTGATTTCTGTAAGCATATTTTTTTTATTTCAAAGATGAAGTATTTTCTCAAAAGCAGCACTTGATCGAAATCAGGAAATTCAATAATTTGCCCTAACCCTGCTTAGTGTTTCGGGCGCTATTTTAAGGTAAGAAGCAATCATTTTAACCGGAAAAACCTGCACAATGAGCGGTTTGGCATTTTTAATGTAATTATATTTTTGGGCAGGACTTAATGCATTGTCGAAAAGATAGGTCCGGTGATTAGTTTGGTCAAAAATCTTACTGAGATGTAAAAAAGATTGCGACCTGGCAATCAACTCATGCAGGTGACTTAAACTCAATTCTACAACCTCAGCATCCTCAAATGCCTTAATTGTTGTGTCCGATGGTTTTTGATCTATCAAACTTGGGTGATTATACATCCATTCTTTGGGCAGGTGCAAATCAATGATTATTTCAGTTGTATCATCAACCTGAAATTGAAAGAAAGATCCAGATAAAATGAAATAAACAGATTGACAAACCTCACCCTGGCGCAATAACAGATCATTTTTATTGAATATTTTTCGCTGAATTTTTTCTTCAAAAAGAAGCAGATCATGGGATGAAAATGATCCGACACTGGCTAAAATTTCCTGAGCTGACATCATATAAAATTCAATTATTTCAGCAGATAGGCCATACAAGTTATTGATTTGCGATTTTTCTGGTGATTAAATAGGCAACAATCAAATTAGGGATCCAGCATAACCAGGCAACAACCAGGTAGGCTTTTGAAAAATCGCCATAAAACATGGTCAAAACCGGAAGCCAAATCCTTAATGTTACCGCAGCAAAACAAGCCGCATAACTGTAAACCATCATTTTTTGATGTTTTTCAATTTCGGCATTTTTAATATATAAATAAGCTTTTAGGGTAGTGTAAAACCAAATGATGCCTAAACAAATAAATCCCGCGGAAGAAACCCATCCACCTGTTGCAAAAAAGCCAATATAAATGCCCGCTAATGCGCTAAGCAGTACAGCAACTACATAAACTTTACCCAGTTTTCGGTGTAATGCCATACGCCTGTTTCTCATTTTCGGACTAAATTGTGTCCAACCAATAAATAGAGCGACTCCCCCTAAGATGATGTGCGTATAAAAACCAATGTTCCAAAAAGTATTGCTTAAGAACTCAACCGATTTTGAATTTAACAATCCAAATTTTCTATCGATCAAAAAGTAAATCATTGGATAAAGTCCAATCAGCAATGCGAAGGTTGCAAATAAAATCCATAATCCTTTTTTTACCATGAGAAAGTTTGATTGCTTTCCACTAATCTAGTTAATTTTCAAGAACTAAATCAATTCCTTTTGCAGCATAAATTCTTTGGCATTGGCAAAACTAAGAAATAGCTCATCAGCGATTTTTAGTTTTTGATGTGCACGCACATTGTTCTGTATAGCGTAACAGGTAATGCCTGCAGCCATGGCAGATTTAACACCATTCAAAGTGTCTTCAAAAACAATACACTCCTCTTTCGCTATACCTAAGCGTTCCACGCAAAGATTATAACTTTCAGGATCGGGTTTTGATTTACTTACATCTGTTCTCGTAATAAACAAACTAAAATACTTCGCCAAACCATTGCGCTCAAAAACAGCTTCAACATCAATTTTCGGACTGGCCGTAACCACCGCAAGCGTAAGTCCTTTTTCGTAAGCAAACTGCACAAATTCTAAGGCATAAGGCATTAACTGAATATCGGTTGTTCTAAAGCCATCAAAAGTTATTTTTTCTCTTCTATCAACAAAGCGATCTAAATCTTCAGCAATTTTATATCGGTCTATAATTGTCTTTGCATTTTTCGGCAAGGGGATTCCTGCATAATTACTTAGCCAATCTTTAAAATCAATCGTTACACCATACTCACCCAAAAATGTATTCCAACAATCGAAATGAAATTTCTCTGAATCAATTAATGTACCGTCTAAATCGAAAAGCAATGCTTTTATTTTACTCATTATAAATTTTAAATTGGAATTAGCTTAAGGAATAACCTCAAATAAAAAAAACTGCTGAACCTGCGATTTCGCAAAATTATTATCTACACAAAATATTAAAGAATAATGCCCGTTCGCAAGTTTTGGCCCAAAAGTTACCCCTTCAAAATTATCGATATGCCTGTTTAAAGTATCAAAATCGAAAAGTAGTTTTTTGGTTAAAGGCTTCGGTGGATTCTTTACAAAAGATGCATTATCAATTTCATTTTCGGCACCGTTCAGATCAACCAGATAGAGTTTTAAAAAAGTATGGTCATCGTGCCCTTTTGCCCAGGCCCTTTCCATTACCAATAGCGTATGGTTGTTAACCGCTAATATTTCTGAAATGCCATTGATATTCCAGTCGTTATCTACACTAGGTTTCACAGGTAAATCTCCCAGATTATAGGCATATTGGGCAATATTTCTTTTTGTCTTTGCATCGAACTTTAAAATCCGCGTTAAAGCCTTATCATAACCAAAAGAAGATTGTGGGCCATCCTGATATAAGGGTTCTTCTAAACTGGCGTATAAAGTTTTGTAATGATCGGCATAGGTTAATCCTTCGAACAATGCATTTTTCCGTGGACCACTCTCCGTTTTTGTAAAATGAAAACCTTTGGGCAGCGGAATGGTATCTAAAAATTTTCCGGTGGTAGAAATAAAAGTTAAACTGGGTTGAACGATTGTGGTATCTCCATTTTTAAACAATCTTTCACCTTCGCTGCTCCAGATTAATTGTTTGGTAATTGGATTATAACGGACCGATTCGCCATCAGGTTTTACACTTTTATCGGTGCCATATTTGGGATACTGTTTTCCATTTTCCTGCAAGAGACAGGTAACACCTGTTATCCGAACGGTATCAATTTTATTTGTTTTGAGATCGATCTGAGCGGTGTAAATCCTTGCCGGACTGAATTGCGATGGATCATCACTGATCAGATAATACTGGTTTTGAGCTGCATCATAATCAATCCCAGATAAACCACCCACCACCGTATTTTGAAAATTTAAGTTTAAAGGCATCACGTATTCATGCAGAAATTTAACCGACGAAATACTGGTTTCTACTTGCTTAACCGCCGCATATTTGGTTACCGAGCAGGAGGAGAATACAATAGCAAAAAGAGCATAAACAAAGAAGAATTGGCGTATGGGTTTCAAATCGAAATGTTTAGGTTGCAAAAATATGTTTTTTTGATGCAACAATTGATAGTTTTTGCCACGGAGGCTCAGATTAGCACGGAGTAATCTAATCCTGGATATGGCATTAATTATGAAAAACATCTCCGTGTCAATCCGTGAATCTGTGGCTAAAAAACAGTCGGATGGCAACATCCGACTGCACATTTATAATTTTTGCCACGGAGGCTCAGATTAGCACGGAGTAATCTAATCCTGGATATGGCATTAATTATGAAAAACATCTCCGTGTCAATCCGTGAATCTGTGGCTAAAAAACAGTCGGATGGCAACATCCGACTGCACATTTATAATTTTTGCCACGGAGGCTCAGATTAGCACGGAATAATCTAATCCCAGATATGTTACTAGCTGCAAAAAATGTCTCCGTGTCAATCCGTGAATCTGTGGCTAAAAAAACAGTCGGATGGCAACATCCGACTGCACATTTATAATTTTTGCCACGGAGACTCAGATTAGCACGGAATAATCTAATCCCAGATATGTCACTAGCTGCAAAAAATGTCTCCGTGTCAATCCGTGAATCCGTGGCTAAAAAAAGTCGGATGGGAACATCCGACTGCACAACTAAGTATCTAAAATAATTAAAAGATTAGGATTAAAACAACTTACCGATTACGCGGTAAGTAATATTTGTTCCGTCTACAATTTCTTCATAGTACACATCATCAGGCGAAACAAAATATTTTTCATTTTTAATGGTCACCTCTCTGCATCCTTCTGGCAACTGGTTAATAATATCACCTATATTATGCGTATCAACCGGACCATCCGTTGTATTTAAAACCCCATCTTTTCCAGCCACAACATATACCGTTTTACCATCGGCATTCTCTTTTTGAGTGTAATAAACACCTTTATATTCGTAATAATCTACACCATTAATGGTCACCTGATTTGCATCCGATGGCAAGTTTGGAACTTCAGCACCTACTGGCGGGGTTACCACTTCGTATTGCTCATTGTTTTGTTGATAAAACAATCCACCAGAATAATAAAATTGGTTTGGACCATAATAAAATGGATAATAACCATAAGGCAATACACCAATCCTGAAACCTAAAAACGGCCTGTAAAAATTATAATAACTGTAATAAGGTCTATAATATGGTCTTCCAAAACCAGGTCTGTAACCATAACCCGGTCTGCCATATCCCGGACGGTAACCTGGCCTGTTATAACCATAACCTGGTCTGCCTGAACGGATACCGGGAGAAAAACTGCCTCTGCTCGGCGCGCGCATAGATGGCTGACGAGAAATAGAACCGCCACCTCTTGATGAGCCAATTGAGCCCGATCTGCCTCCGCCGAAAGAACCTCCACCACCTCCGCTCCTGCTTGGCCGCTGTGCAGAAACACTTTCGATACTCAAGGTTGCAATCATCGCTGCTGCAGCGAAAACAACCAATCCTTTATTTAATAACCTATTCATTTTTTTGTGTTTAATTCGATTATCTATATGACGGTTAAAATTCTTAAAAGATTATCCCTTAACAGGATTTAACTAAATTTTGATAAAGTAATGACGAAGAAAGGGTTATAAATAGCAGTTTTTTTCACATCAGGCTTCTGACCTCAGTCTTCCGAATTTCGGACTACTGCATTATCCATCACACATCTCCCATTATACATCTTTAACAAACCTTTTACGGGCTATTTTTTCTAATCAATCTCTAATCACCTATATTTAAATTTTATTCCTAAAACTAAAATAAATGAATCTTCAAAGAATTTTCGGTCTTCTGTTTTGTCTGTTTATTTCAAATGAATTACTTGCCCAGCAAACAGATTCGGCTTATGTGAGAGAAAATTACACCAAAATAGAACGCCAGATCCCCATGCGTGATGGGGTTAAGTTATTCACTTCCATTTACATACCCAAAAATCAATCCAAAAAATATCCATTTTTAATAAACCGTACTCCTTACACCGTTGCCCCTTATGGAGAAGATAAATACAAACTGAGCCTGGGTAATTTCCCTGCAATGATGCGCGAAGGATTTATTTTTGTTTATCAGGATGTGCGTGGCCGCTGGATGAGCGAAGGAACATTTGCAGATATCCGCCCGCAAGTAGTGGGCAAAAAAGGCAAAACAGCTATCGATGAGAGTACAGATACTTACGACACCATCGACTGGCTGGTTAAAAATGTAAAAGGCAATAACGGGAACGCCGGCATTTATGGCATTTCGTACCCGGGTTTTTATTCTACAACTTCGCTGCCCAATGCACATCCGGCTTTGAAAGCCGTATCGCCACAGGCACCAGTTACCGATTGGTTTTTAGGTGATGATTTTCACCACCGTGGAACTTTATTTTTAATGGATGCCTTCAGTTTTATGGGCAGTTTTGGCGTTCCACGTCCTAAACCCATCACCCCTGATAAAGGTCCGAAAGGTTTTCAGTTCCCTATTCAGGACAATTACCGTTTTTATTTAGAAGCAGGATCTGTTAAAAACCTAAAAGACCGTTATTTTGCAGACAGCATTAAATTCTGGAACGATTTATTTAAACATCCAAATTTAGATACCTTCTGGAAATCGCGTTTAATTACCCCACATTTAACCAATGTAAAACCAGCGGTGATGGTGGTAGGAGGTTTTTTTGATGCAGAAGATGCTTATGGTACTTTTGCCACCTATAAAGCCATTGAAAAACAAAATCCTGGCGCTAATAATATCCTCGTAGCTGGTCCATGGTTTCATGGTGGCTGGGTACGCAGTGATGGTTCTTTTCTTGGCGACATCAACTTTGGCAAAACCACCAGTATCGATTATCAGCAACAGTACGAATTGCCCTTCTTTAAACATTATTTAAAAGGTGAAGGCGATTTTAATGCATCAGAAGCCAATATTTTTATTACCGGTAGTAACGAATGGAAAAAATTCAACACCTGGCCACCACAAGATGTAGAAACCAAAAACCTGTATTTACAACCCAACGGAAAACTGGCTTTCGAAAAAGTGGGCAGAACTGATAGCTGGGACGAATACGTAAGCGATCCGAATAATCCCGTTCCTTATCAGGATGGTATCCAGGCCAAACGTACCCGCGAATATATGATCGACGATCAACGTTTTGCCGCCCGTCGCCCGGATGTTAAAACTTATCAGACTGATGCTTTAACAGAAGATATTACGCTAACCGGCCCAGTACTGGCCAACCTTGTGGTTTCTACTACCGGAACAGATGCCGATTATGTGGTAAAACTGATTGATGTTTATCCCGAAGATGCTCCAAACCCGGTACCGAACCCAAAAAATTTAATGATGGGCGGTTACGAAATGTTGGTTCGTGGCGAGATTATGCGCGGCAAATATCGCAACAGTTTCGAAAAACCCGAGGCTTTTGTTCCTGGAGCCATTACAAAAGTAAATTATCCTTTGCCAGATGTTGCGCACACCTTCAAAAAAGGGCATAAGATTATGATCCAGATTCAAAACTCATGGTTCCCTTTAGCTGATCGCAATCCGCAGAAATTTATGGATATTTATCAGGCAGAACCGCAGGATTTTCAAAAAGCAACACACAAGATCTATCACGATGTGCACAATAGCTCGTTCATTACCGTTTCGGTGTTAAAATAAAATGTTATGCGGTTCGTCATTCCCAACTTGATTGGGAATCTTAATGCATTACGATTCCCGCGCAGGCGGGAATGACGCCTAACATTAAAAACAAATTCTTAGCTTATTATTCTTAGAAAATGAAATACTTTAAACTCATCATCATCCTGCTTTCCGCCTCTTCGGCCTTTGCTCAAAGCGATGCAGGATATCCAAAAACAAATTATACAAAAAAAGAAGTGTACATCCCCATGCGTGATGGCACCAAACTTTTTACGGCCATTTATACCCCAAAAGATGCGGCAAAGGATAAAAAATATCCGATGATTATGCAACGCACCTGTTATAGTGTTGCTCCATATGGTGAAGATAAATTCCCTGCACGTTTAGGCCCATCCGAACTGATGATGAAAGAAGGATATATTGTGGTGATGCAGGATGTACGCGGACGCTGGAAAAGCGAAGGTACCTGGACCAATATGACACCCGTAATCAACAATAAAAAAACAAAGAAAGATGTGGATGAAGGTTCAGATACTTACGACACCATTGATTGGTTGGTTAAAAATGTGGCCAATAACAATGGTAAAGTGGGTCAGTGGGGTATTTCTTATCCTGGATTTTATACCGCAGCCGGAATTTTAAGCAATCACCCCGCTTTAAAGGCATCATCGCCGCAGGCACCAATTTCTGATTTCTTTTTTGATGATTTCCACCACAATGGTTCATTCTTACAAAGCTACTTTTTTACCTTTCCGGTATTTGGCGTTCAGAAAACCGATACCACTTCAAAAGCCTGGTACAATAATCAAATGATTTTGCCAAAAACAAAAGATGGCTATCAGTTTGCTTTAGACCTTGGTCCTTTAACCAATGCCGATAAATATTATAAAAATAATTTCTTCTGGCAGGAAACCGTTAACCATCCAAACTATGATGAGTTTTGGCAAAAACGAGGACTGTTAAAACACTACAACACCGTTAAACCAGCCGTAATGTTGGTGGGGGGCTGGTACGATGCGGAAGATTTATCAGGACCATTAAACATTTATAAAACCATCGAAAAGAAAAACCCAAATGCTTACAATACCATCGTTATGGGACCATTCGGACATGGCAGATGGAGCCGCGAAACTGGTCACACCATGCACAGCAATGTTTATTTTGGCGATAGCATCGCTACTTTTTACCAAAAAGAAATCGAAGCGAAATTTTTTAACCATTTCTTAAAGGGTAATGGAGATAAAAACTCTGGCCTGCCAGAAGCTTACATGTTCGATACTGGTAAAAAACAATGGGAAACCTTTACAAAATGGCCAACAGAAAAAGCCAGCAAACAAAAATTATATCTGGATGCCGATGGTAAATTGAGCATGACTGCCCCATCAGCTGCAGGCTCAGTAAATTACATCAGCGATCCTTTAAAACCAGTTCCTTATACAGAAGATTTAACCACTACCTTAGGTTTTACCCCGCACAATTATATGAGCGAAGATCAGCGTTTTGCTGGCAGAAGACCAGATGTTTTGGTATATCAAACCGAGGTATTGGACAACGACATTACTTTGGGCGGCGAAATCATGTCGCACCTTAAAATTGCCACTACTGGTACCGATGCCGATTTCATTGTAAAACTGATCGATGTATATCCAGCTGATGAGCCAAACAATCCTTATATGCCGAATAAGAATATTACACTTAGTAATTACTGGCAAATGGTACGCTCAGAAGTGATGCCGGCCCGTTTCCGCAACAGTTTTGAAAAACCAGAGGCTTTGGTAGCCAATCAAAAAACAGATGTAAACTTTCAATTGCAGGACGTATTGCATACCTTTAAAAAAGGACATAGGATTATGATCCAGGTGCAGAGCACAGCTTTTCCGTTATTTGCCCGTAATCCACAGAAATTTGTAGAAAACCCTTATAAAGCAACTGAAGCAGACTATATTAAAGCTACACAAACGGTATTTAACGATAGCTTTATCGAAGTTGACGTGATAAAATAGCAAATCGTCATTGCAAGGCACGAAGCAATCTTACAACTGTGGGTTATAGCAATCGCATTAGGATTGCTTCGTGCCTCGCAATAACGCAATATTATAAAAACCCCAAAGCCTCGGTTCGTGTCTCCACGAACCGAAAGCATGGTCAACCAATAAACAAATGAAAAAACTATTTATCCTTTTCGCGCTTGCTTTCAGTATTCCTGCTGCACAAGCGCAGATGCTGGGCAAAAACCAGGTAAACTCCAGGGCCGATAGCCTCCGTGGAACACTTAGCCCTTTACGTACCTGCTACGACATTAACTATTACCACTTAGACGTAAAAATCGATATCGATCAGAAATCCATCGCCGGAAGCAACGAATTTGCTTTTACAGCTACACAGGATTTTAATAAACTACAGTTTGATCTTTTCGATAACCTCAAAGTAGAAAAAGTAGTATATCAAGGCACCAACCTACCCTTCACACGCGAGTTTAACGCCGTTTTTGTAACCTTCCCCAAAGCAGTTAAAAAAGGAAGTAAAGATAAATTCACGGTTTTTTACTCGGGTAATCCTACTGTGGCCAAAACTCCGCCCTGGGATGGTGGCTTTATTTTCAAAAAAGATGCTGCAGGTAATCCTTTTGTTTCCGTAGCCTGCCAGGGGCTTGGCGCCAGTGTATGGTGGCCAAATAAAGATCACCAGAGCGATGAGGTAGACAGCATGTTAATCAGCATCAGCATACCAAATACTTTGCAGGAAATATCAAACGGAAGATTAAGAAATACCGTTGATCAGGCCGGCGGTTACAAACAATATAACTGGTTTGTAAGCAACCCCATCAACAATTATGACGTAACCTTTTACATTGGTAAATATGCTCACTGGCAAGACAGTTATGATGGCGAAAACGGAAAACTGAGTATAGATTATTGGGCATTACAAACCGACAGTGCCAAAGCCCGCCCGCACTGGGATGCCGATGTTAAACCCATGCTAAAATGTTTCGAGTACTGGTTTGGCCCTTACCCCTGGTATAAAGATGGCTACAAACTGGTTGAAGCACCGCATTTAGGCATGGAGCATCAAAGTGCCGTTGCTTATGGCAATCAGTTTAAACAAGGTTATTTAGGTAGAGATTTAAGTGGCACCGGCCATGGTTTAAAATGGGATTTCATTACCATCCACGAAAGCGGGCACGAATGGTTTGGCAATAACATCACTTCAAAAGATATTGGCGATATGTGGGTGCACGAAGGTTTTACCAATTACTCTGAAGTATTGTTTACCGAGTGTACCGAGAACAAAGCGGCTGCCGATGAATATGTAATCGGATTACAGAAAATCATCCGCAACGACATCCCTGTAATTGGTCCTTATGGTGTAAACAAAGAAGGTTCGGGCGATATGTACCCTAAAGGTGCAAATCTGATCAGCATCATCCGTCAGCTCATTAATAACGACGAAAAATTCAGGCAGATCCTCCGCGGATTGAATAAAACTTTTTATCATCAAACCGTAACTACCGCACAGATCGAAAATTACATCGCAAAACAAAGCGGTTTAAAATTGGATAAGATTTTTGATCAGTATTTACGTTATACCAAAATACCGGTTCTGGAATATAAAATCGATAACGGCAACTTATCTTACCGTTGGGTAACCGATGTTAAAGGTTTCGATATGCCTGTACGCGTAACCTTAAAAACCGGTGCTTATACTTTAATTAAACCAACAAACGATTGGAAAACCATAAAAGTTGATGCCAGCATAAACGCCGATAACTTTAAAAAAGATCCGCTGTTTTATGTCAATATGAAAAAAGTATAATATTTTAATCTGTTTACCAGGCATCTGCAACGATAATTTTCAATTTGTGCAACTTTTCCGAAAAACAACCGTCTTATAAGAAAAGCTCATTATTCATCTAAAAAAATAAAATCTATCACTATGAAAAAAGTATTTGCAATATTATTGGCATCATTAACACTAACCGCTGGCATTAACGCAATTGCAAAAGACGGTACCCGCATCATTGCATCAAGCAAAAAAAACGATGACCGCGATGTTAAAAATTTTAACGGCATTGCTTCAGCAGGCCCTATTAATGTAATTGTAACATTAGGCAATACTGAAAGCTGCCGTTTAGAAGGAGATGCAGAAGCACTTGCTTCAATTATTACCGAAGTAAAAGGCAATGTTTTGGTTATCCGTCCAAAAACAAGTATTACCAGCTGGTCTAGAAAATACGAAAGCAAAAAAATCACTGCTTATGTTACCGCAAAAGAACTGGCTAGCTTAACCGTAAGTGGCGATGGCAACCTAACTGTTAACGGAAAAATCAGCACGGGTAGCCTAACTACAACCGTAAGTGGTTCTGGTAACATTAAAGCAACCGCCAATGTAGACGATTATAGTGGTGTAATTAGTGGTTCAGGCGCCATAAACATCACTGGTGGGGCCGATCGTGCCAAAGTGGTGATCAGCAGTTCGGGTACATTTGCGGGTAAATCTTTTTCAACAAAAACATTAACCAGTACCATCAGTGGTTCGGGAACCGTAAATATTGCCGTTAGCGAAAGCATCAGGGCTGTAATCAGCGGATCAGGAAGCGTAAATTATTCTGGCAACCCAACTGTTGATAAAACCGTTATCGGTTCAGGTGGCGTGAGAAAAGTATAAATCAGATTCATCATTAAATAAAGAATGCTCCGGAGAAATTCGGGGCATTTTTTTTTAATATCCCTTTAGCTTATACGCGTGATTTGAAAAGCAGGTTCAGTGCAACTATTAATGTCCGTCCCGCTATCATTTCAAGTCCTCATCCCGATGAAGGATCGGGCTTCCGGGCTTTCCATTCCTATCGGGTTTATGATCAATGGTTCTTGCCCTGCAAACCTTAAAAATGAATCACTGCGCTGCCCACCTAGCCCCGGTTGAAGCGGTACCCTGCAACGACCAAGGAACGAGGAAGCGAAGCGTACAAGCGTAAAACGGGAAGAAACATGATGTATGCAAAAGCCCTGCGCTCCAAAAAACAGATTTATTTTATGATATGGAAATGAGCGTGCAATAGTTCCTGGTGGTATCCGGCCCTGCTTTCCATTACTTCCGATGAAGGATCGGAACCATTACAATCAGGTTTAGGAACAGAGGTTCGCACCCTGCAAACCCTAAAAACGAATTACCGCTTTGCCCAACTAGCCCCGGTTTAAGCGGTACCCTGCAACGACCGAGACACGAGGATTGAAGCGTACAAGCGTAAAACGGGAAGAAATTTATTGTGATGCACAAACCCAGCGCTCCAAAAAACAGATTTATTTTATGATATGGAAATGAGCGTGCAATAGTTCCTGGTGGTATCCGGCCCTGCTTTCCATTACTTCCGATGAAGGATCGGGCTTCCGGGCTTTCCATTCCTATCGGGTTTAGTAACAATGGTTTCTGCACCCTGCAAACCCTAAAAACGAATTACTGCTCTACCCAACTAGCCCCGGTTGAAGCGGTACCCTGCAGCGACCGAGGAACGAGGAAAGAAAAATGAATCGGCTTGTTAAAGAAATTCAATTTAATATGCCATCAGTTTTCATTCATTTGTATATTTAAACCGGCTTAATATAACATCAGCCAGTAACAAGCATACAAATCATGAGTTTATTCAACATATTTAAAAAGAAAAACACTGTAGAAGAAAATGAACAATTAACAGAAAATGATCCATTGGAGAATTTTCCCGAGCTGCTTAGCGCCAAGCTTTTATTCATTGAAAAACCAAACCTCGATAGTAATCAACTTTTAGCTGGGGTAAAAAAACACTTTGCAAACGTTGAGCATTCTTTCTCAGAAAACACCTTTATTTTCTCATTCCCCGATCATACCATTCAGCTGGCTGATGCAATAATTCCGGCACAATGCACCATCATGATACCTGATCAAGGCAAATCTGAAGTCGAACTTCCAGAGGCCGCTTTTCAACAAAACTGGCATTGGCCTGAAGCCAATCAGATTGCGAAAAACTGCACGTATGAAATATTGGTAACAGATTTCATGTCGAGAACACTACCCTACAAAGAAAGGCTGAATTTATTTATGGATTTCTTGGTGCTGGTTATCAAGGTAACCGGACCAAACGCGGTTTACTCTTCTCCGGCACAGAAAATTTTAAACCCACAAAACATCATCAGCATTTGGGATACCGACAAAATACAAACCTTAAATTCAATTTGTAATGTAAGGCTTTACAACATTAGCAGTACCCCTAATGATAAAGAATTGTTAATGGATACCATCGGACTTCATACCATTGGGTTGCCAGATTTTCAAATTCGGTTCTCAGCAGCAAATGAAAATGAAATGGCAAATTTATTATGGACATACGCCTACTATGCTTATGAATACGGTGATGTGATATTAGATGGAAATACACTCGAAGGGCTAAAAGCAGGTTCAAAATGGAAATGTGAAAAACAAGTTTCGCTTGTCGGGCCAGAAAGAATCGTAATAAATATAACTCCAGATTAATTATCTTCGTTTACCTATACCTTCCATATGAAAAAAATAGTATTAGCTGTTTTATTGATCAGCATGATCAATTTCGCCTATGCGCAGGATCCAATGCTCGATAAAAAATACCGCCCCGTGGTTACTGGTTTTATAAATGCTGTTAAAGTCGGAAATATTGAAAAGCTGAGCAGCAAAATCAGGTACCCTTTAAACAGAACATACCCTATTCCGCCCATTAAAAATAAACAGGAATTTGTTAAGCGGTACAAAGAAGTTTTTGATGATAACTTAACCAAAAAGATCATTAACTCTAAATTAGAAACCGATTGGGATGCGGTTGGCTGGCGCGGTATTATGTTGTTAAATGGCGAATTATGGCTCAATTACGATGGTAAACTCCTTGCGGTTAACCACCAATCGCGATTAGAGGCCAAAGAACAGGCCAGGTTAATTAATGCCGAAAAAAGCAGCCTGCATCCATCCATCAGCAATTTTATACAACCGGTTCTTGTTTTCGAAACGGCCCAGTACCGGATCAGGATTGATGACCTTGGTAATTACAATTACCGCTATGCCTCATGGCCCATAAAAAGTAAAATGAGCGATAAGCCCAAACTTGTTTTAAGCAATGGAAAATTAACGCCCGATGGCAGTGGCGGAAACCATAATTACCAGTTTAAAAGTGGCGATTTCCTGTACACCTGTTTCATTAATGTGATGGGAGAAGGAAGTACGTCGCCAGCTCAATTGGTAATTAGTAAAGCTGGAAAAGAAATATTATCACAACCTGCGAAAAAAATCGCTCCCTAGTTGCAACAGATGCTTACCGAAACACTAAAAAAACTTTTTAACCGGGATCTTACCAGGCTGAAATCCGAAATCGATGCTTACCAAAACGAGGCAAATCTTTGGCGGATAGATCACGGTATTGCAAATTCGGCTGGGAACCTTTGCCTCCACCTCATCGGTAACCTAAATACGTATATTGGTGCAACCTTAGGTGGTACCAATTATATCCGTAACCGCGAACTCGAATTTTCTTTAAAAGATATCCCGAAACAAGAACTGATTAAAATGATTGAAGCTACCATAACTGTTGTTAGCGAAAGTTTAGATCGGGTAAACAACGAACAAATGAATGGCGAGTATCCATTACTGGTATTTGAAGAAAAAACTTCTACTGAATTTTTCCTCGTTCACCTCACCACACATTTAACTTATCACCTGGGGCAGATTAATTACCACAGAAGGTTGTTGGATGCTTAATTTAATTCGTCATTGCGAACAGAAGCGTAGGACCGAGCGTAAGAGTGAAGCAATCTTTCATATTAGTGGTCCTTGCTATAAAGATTGCTTCCACAAAAATCGGGGCAGGCTGTTGGCTGAAAAAGCATTCTCTGTGTCTCCCATGTTTCTGTGGCAATCAATTATCCCCAAAACAAAAAAGGAGGCTTAAGCCTCCTTCAATATCTTTTAAAACTGAACCCCGATTAACCACATATTTTCGATGTAGTTAATTTTTTGGCTTGCCTTATCGTATTCATCCCAGCCCGTGGTGTGCACATTGGTTAAATTGGTTGCCCCAAACTTGGTGGTATTCTGCAGGTAAACGTTTTTCCAAACATAAAACTTAAGACCGATTTTAGCCGAAACGCCATAGCCAGAAATATTCCAGTGGTTGTTTCTGCCCAAGCCAAACAAACGTACATCAGAACGTGGCACCATAATTCCACCGCCTAAACCAGTTTCTAAGGTTAATGAAGTGTTTCCCCCCGGTGCTACCCAGATATCATCATAACGCTCCACCTCGATATTGGCGTAGTTAAAGCCGTCAGTATGCTCATAAGTAAGCATGCTTTCTTTAACATTTATGCTTTGACCGTTATAATCACCAGCCAATGCTCCGGTAGGAACATTTTCAGGGGTAATATTAGGCCCTATATGCCCGGTAATGGCCACTGTTTGTGGAATATCCATCACATATTTCATGTGGTCCCAACCAATAGAGATGCTGTAATTATCTTTGATAAAATATCCTACACGGATATTATACTGTGGTACAGTGATCAATCCAGGGTTTAAATAATCCCAGCTTAATTTTGATTGTCTATCATGCGCAACCACATCTTTTAGTGTAAAATCATAATTCGGTCCTTGAAACCTGATATCGCTTTTACCATACCAGGAACTATTATAACCCCAGTGAAAAAAGAAATCGCCTTTACGCGAAAAATTTCTCTTGTGCTCAGGATTAAATAAGCTTTTTGAAGTTGGTGTATGGTCTGTGGTAGCCGTTTGAATCTCTTGTGCCTGCATCCGCTTGCCAAACAAGAGTGCTAAAAATAGAATGGTAAATCTTTTCACGCGGCAAATTGAGCAAAAAGACCAGTCATTTACAACATCTTTAACATTTGCTAAGCTTTATGACACAAAAAATGACTTTAAATCATTAAAACCTCGTATAAACAGCCAGCTGTATAATGTTATTAATCGTATTGTGGGTTAAGCCATGACTAGCCTGATTCATGTAGCCCGCCTCCAGATCGAACTTTTTCGAAAAGCGGTATCCCACAGCAAGATAAGCCCTGTTCTGATCAAAAACACTGTTGTTGATTTTGCTCTTATTTTGAAGATTTAAAAAAAATTCATTCTGTAAGGCCACAAAAGCCCCCTTTGTAAAAGTAGGCTGCGTTTTTTGTAGCGGCTGGATCAACCTGAAAAAATAACGGAACCTTTGCGAAAACACATCTTCACCTGTTCTACCGATAAAACGTTGTTCAACCCTGAACCTATGACTGGCAAATACCGAACTGATTTTATGATTATAAATATACTGTTCGAAAATACGGTGCTCGTGATGGGTAAGGTCGGCAGCTCCGGCAACTTCAGTATGAGTAGTTTGCCATAAATAACCCAGGGCAACATTACTTTTATCATTAATGAAATATTGCAGCGCAGGCCTTACCAAAGTATTGCGCACATAGCCCCAATCATCGGCAGAACGGATCTGAAGATCGAATTGTAATCCCCACTTATCATTAAACTTGGTATTGTTTAAAAACATAAACCAACCCGAATTATGGTATTGGGTTTGCGCATATAGCTTTCCTGATGCCATGATGAGAACCATCGCGGCAGATAATAATATTTTTTTCATAAAAAGATAAACCGGTTTTATCTGTGTGGCGCTAAATTAGGAGAAATATTGCAAAATAAGGAAAGTTTAGTCCTAAGTCTATAGTCTGCGGTCCTTAGTCCGAAATACAAATAACTACATCCCACTTAGTGGTCTTCGTGTCTTGGTGCCTTCGTGGTTAAATTAGTCCGGAGTCGCAAGACGGAGAACCGATGTGCAATTTTTCTATAAAACCCTTCTCTGTGCTCCTCCGTGTAAAACTCTGCGACCTCTGTGGTTAACAACATAATCTCTTTGCGTTCTTTGCGAAAAACTTCGCACCCTTTGCGGTTAAAAACAAATTTCATTTAACGTTAAACAATTAAAAATATATCTTCGTTAAAGATTTGGGCATTAAGGCATTTTTAAGAACCTTAAAACTTCCCTTATTTAACATTACAAAACGTAAAAAAGAACAAAAATGATTATCGAACCTAGAATGAGGGGCTTTATCTGTTTAACCGCACACCCTGATGGTTGCGCTCAAAACGTAAAGAATCAAATTGAATATGTAAAATCTAAAGGAGCTATAGATGGTCCTAAAAAAGTACTGGTAATTGGTGCTTCAACCGGTTTCGGTTTAGCTTCGCGTATTGCTGCTGCTTATGGATCTGGTGCTTCTACAATTGGCGTATTTTTCGAAAAAGCTCCTTCTGAAGGCAAAACTGCATCACCAGGTTGGTATAATAGTGCAGCTTTTGAAAAAGAAGCCCATGCTGCTGGTTTATATGCAAAAAGTATTAACGGTGATGCCTTCTCAAAAGAAATCAAAGAAAAAACAATTGAACTGATCAAAGCTGATCTTGGTCAGGTTGATTTAGTGATCTATAGCCTGGCTTCTCCGGTAAGGAAACATCCTGATACCGAAGTATTGCACCGCTCTACTTTGAAACCTATCGGCAGTACTTATACCAACAAAACTGTTGATTTCCATACCGGTAATGTATCTGAAATTTCTATCGAACCAGCAACCGAAGAGGATATTGCCAATACCGTTGCGGTAATGGGTGGCGAAGATTGGTCGATGTGGATTGATGCCTTAAAAGCAGAAAACCTGCTTGCTGATGGCGCAACCACTGTGGCTTATTCTTATATCGGCCCTGCTTTAACCGAACCAGTGTACCGTAAAGGAACCATTGGTAGGGCTAAAGATGATTTAGAAGCTACAGCTTTTAAAATCAGCGATAAATTAAAAGATATTGATGGCAAAGCTTATGTATCGGTTAACAAAGCTTTGGTTACACAGGCAAGTTCTGCTATTCCGGTAATTCCATTATACATCTCATTATTGTATAAAGTGATGAAAGCAGAAGGTGTTCACGAAGGCACTATTGAGCAGATCCAACGTTTATATGCAGATCGTTTATACAGCGGCAATCCTGTTCCTGTTGATGAAAAGGGAAGAATCAGGATAGACGATTGGGAAATGCGTGAAGATATCCAGGCTAAAGTTGCAGCGCTCTGGAAAGAAGCCACTACCGAAACTTTACCTGCAATAGGTGATTTACCAGGTTACAGATCTGATTTCTTAAGCTTGTTCGGTTTCGAAATTGATAAAGTAGATTATCAAAAAGATGCCCAGGAAGTAGTGGAAATTGAAGGTTTGGTAAACTAATAACATCATTACCACGAGATGTCGTCATTTCGACTGTAGCGCAGCGGAATGGAGAAATCTATAAGTTAATTACAAACGGCTGGCCTTAAAGCCGGCCGTTTTTATACCCTAATAAAATGAATTTCGATTTACAGCCCACATTAGAAAACGATTTAATTAAAGTAGTTCCTTTAAAAGATTCTGATTTCGAAGCACTTTTTACAGTAGCTTCCGATCCGTTAATCTGGGAACAACACCCCAATAAAGACCGTTACAAGAGAGAAGTTTTCGAAAATTTCTTTCAGGGCGCAATGGAATCGAAGGGAGCTTTTATTGTATATGAAAAAGGAACCAACAAAATTGTAGGCAGTTCCAGGTATTATGAACTCGACGAGGCAGATAGTTCGGTTGCTGTTGGCTATACCTTTGTTGCACGCGAATTCTGGGGTAAAGGACACAATCGGGCTTTAAAAACACTAATGCTTGATTATGCCTTTCAATTTGTAGATAAAGTAATCTTGCACATTGGCGCAACGAATTTCCGTTCCCAAAAAGCATCAGAAAAACTGGGTGCCATTAAAATTTCCGAAATCGAGGTAGCTTACTATGGTGAACCGGTAAAATGGAATTTCGTTTACCAGATCGATAAAGCGACTTGGGTAGCATAAAGTATTTTTAACCACAGATCTTATCACTTTTAAAGGCACATATTATTCGTTTTGTCATCCTTAGCGTAGTCGAAGGAGCTATAAAGAAATAATATCCACAGAACAAACTGGGCAATTAATGCACCTTAAAGTTTTAACCACAGATTTACACAGATAAACACAGATGTTTATTTTCATATCTGTGTTCACCCTTTTCATCTGTGGTAAAAATAATAGCGGAACAATTGCCACGGAGACACAGAAACACGGAGTATTGTATCGCTTATATCCCATTCGTCAGGTCATCCTGAGCGGAGTCGAAGGATCTATCTGCGCCTCCGTGGCAAACATTATCCATAATGACAAGAACATAACCGAATAAAATCGTGTTTATGCTTTAGTATTGTTATCTTTGTATAATTCTCCATTCCACTCACCCTTCAAAACAAAACAATTAAATAAAATATGGCTAAATCTCAGGCAACATACAGTAAAAAAGAGAACGAAAAAAAACGATTAAAAAAGAAAAACGACAAACAAGAGAAAAAAGAAGAGCGCCAGGCAAATGCTAAAAAAGGCTTATCTCTTGAAGACATGATGGCTTACGTTGATGAAAACGGAAACATCTCCTCTACTCCACCAGATCCGAAGAAAAAGAAAGTGATTAACACTGAAGATATTCAGATCGGTATCTCAAGACAAGAAGACATCATCGATGAAAATCCTGTTAAAAAAGGAACAGTTACTTTCTTTAACGACAGCAAAGGTTACGGTTTCATTAAAAACACCGAAACTCAGGATAGTATTTTCGTTCACGCAAACGGTTTGATCACCCAGATTAAAGAAGGTGATAAAGTTACGTTCGAAGTAGAAATGGGTCAAAAAGGACCAACTGCTGTTAAAGTATCAAAGGTTTAAACAACCAAAATTCAATTCTTTTTGCAATTCCTGATTGCAAAGCATGATTAAAATTCTGCAGAAAATTCTGCTGCGCTAGGTTTTATAACCATATATAATTCCGTCTATTTAAGCATAAAACCTTGCGCATAATTTTATTCATCATACTTATTTTCTGAAAATTCTATTAAGAAAATAAATAATCTCTATCCATTTCTATCATAAGCAGTAGCCCGAAAAATTTAAAATGGGTAACTTATATTTCCTTGGCCTATTTTTCTACTTTTCTTCAGGATGGCAATGCCTAATTTATCTTACTGAAAGTAAATCATATAGGATTATTATGTAACGAAATTGTAGCTTTTATCTGGCGACTATCGTTTATAAAAATAAAAAAGATGTAATCCCGGTGTGGAATTTGCACTGCGTTTACATCATTACAGTACACACAAAGAAAAATACATTATGAAAAAGTTAATAGCATTTGCACTGGTTGCATTTTTAGGATTATCAACAGCGATGGCCCAACAAGTAGATTTACGTAGAAAAATTAATGTAAGCGGAACCGCCGAAACTGAAGTTACCCCCGATATTATCTACATCGGCATTTCACTTAAAGAGTATTTAAACGGAAAGAAAAAAACAGACATTACCGAACTTGAAAAACAATTATTCGCCGCAGTACAAAAAGCAGGCATTGCAAAAGAAAATTTAACCATTAGTAATTTAAGCAGCTGGAATTATGATACAGAGAAAAAGAAAAACCCTGATTTTTTAGCAAGCAAACAATACCGTTTAAAAGTTAGCGACCTGAATAAGTTTAATGCAATATTAGAAGCAATTGATGCCAAAGGAATTGCAAATACCAACATCGAAAGCTATGATTATTCTAAAATTGAGAGCTTAAAAAAAGACCTTAAAATTAAAGCTCTATTAGCCGCAAAAGAGAAAGCAGCTTACATGGTTGAGGCCTTAGGCGATAAATTGGGTAGTGTAATTGAAATACAGGATGGTGGAGACAATGTAATACAACCGGTTTACAGAAATTTCGCAATGAAAGCTGAAATGGCCGATGCTGCCGGAGCTCCAGAAATTGATTTCAAAAAAATTAAGCTGAATTTTACAGTAAATGCCATTTTCGAGATCAAATAAGAATTTTAACACTTAATTTAATCCTTTTTAAAACCCACCAGAACATTTTGGTAGGTTTTTTGTTAGGTAGAGGTCGAACACTAAAAAATTAGATATTATGAAAAAATTCATCTACACGTTAGCCTTGATTTTCTCTTTAGGCATTAGTTTTAATTCAGCTCAGGCAGCTGATAAACCTGCGAAAAACCCTACAGAATTAACTGCAGAACAAGCAGTGAAACTGGAAAAAATTAAAACCCGTGTTGAAGAAATCAGAGACATGGATAAATCGAACTTAACCAGAGCAGAGCGTAAAGCTTTACGCAGCGAGTTAAGAGAATTAAAAGGCCAGGCCCGTGCAGTTTCTGGAGGTGTTTACCTTTCAGTTGGTGCAATTATCATCATCATTTTATTATTGATCTTGATTTTATAATCAGAAAAAACTCATCTATCTATAAAAAACAAAAAGCTTTGCAGTAATGCAAAGCTTTTTTTATGCCTCACCCTTTTCAATGGGTAGAGAATATGTAGTATCTGTGCTTTCCCTCTCCTGCAGGAGAGGGATGCAAAGGCAGAAAAGCAGCAGTTTCTTTAACAGGGTGAGGTTAGTCAATCATATCAAAGCCTGTATACTTCACTAAAGCCTCCGGAATTTTAATTCCATCCTCAGTTTGGTAATTCTCTAAAATTGAAGCCACAATCCTTGGTAAAGCCAATGCACTTCCGTTTAAAGAGTGTGCCAGTTGTGCCTTGCCTTCTTTTCCTTTAAAACGCAGTTTTAAACGGTTACTCTGGTAAGTTTCGAAATTTGATACAGAAGAAACTTCCAGCCAACGCTCTTGCGCAGCACTCCAAACCTCCATATCATAAGTCATGGCAGAGGTAAAGCCCATATCACCACCACATAAACGCAATACGCGATAATGTAACCCAAGCTCCTTCAAAAGAGACTGAACGTATAAGCTCATATCTTCCAAAGTCTCATAAGATTGATCAGGATGGGTAATCTGTACCACCTCAACCTTATCAAACTGATGTAAACGGTTTAAACCACGTACGTGCGCACCATATGAGCCTGCTTCTCTACGGAAACAAGGTGTATAAGCTGTGTTTTTAATCGGTAAATCTTCTTCCTTAACAATTACATCGCGGTATAAATTGGTTACCGGAACTTCTGCAGTTGGGATTAAATATAAATCATCAACCGTTGAGTGGTACATCTGTCCTTCTTTATCTGGCAACTGCCCCGTACCAAAACCCGATGCTGCATTAACCAAATGAGGTACCTGCATTTCTTTATAACCAGCTGCAGTAGCGTGATCTAAAAAGAAATTGATCAATGCACGTTGTAACCTTGCTCCTTTTCCTTTATACACAGGAAAGCCTGCACCTGTAATTTTTACGCCAAGCTCGAAATCAATGATATCGTATTTAGCGGCCAGTTCCCAATGTGGTAAAGCTTTGCTAGGTAATTGAGCAGGTTCACCATGCGTTAAAACAATTTCGTTATCTTCTGCTGTAGAACCCTGTTTTACCAAATGATATGGCAGATTCGGCAACTGAACAATCAAGTTATGCTGAGCAGTTTCCAGCTCGTTTAATTTATCGCTCAGGTTTTTAATATTTTCTTTATGAGAAGCGGTTTGTGCTTTAATGGCATCTGCCTCTTCTTTTTTACCCGTACGCATTAAATCGCCAATTTGTTTGGCAGCTGCATTTGCTTCAGCAGAAATATTATCCAGCGAAGTTTGAGTGGAACGGCGGTCTTCATCAATTTTAATGATTTCATCTACCAGTTCTGGTTGTTTAAAATTACGGATACTTAAACGTTCTAAAACTTTCTCTCTATTTTCGCGGATATAGTTAACTTGCAGCATTATTTAATTTTTTAAGCAAAGATAATAATTAAGTCGTCATTGCGAACGCAGTGCGGCAATCTCTCCATAAAAAGATTGCTTCGTCGTTCCTCCTCGCCATGACGGACACAGAAAAATATGGATGGCAAACTATTTCTCGTACCAACGCCCATAGGCAATTTGGAGGATATGACCTTTAGGGCAATCCGGATATTAAAAGAATGCGATTTGATTCTCGCCGAAGATACCCGCACCAGTGCCCCAATGCTCAAACATTTTGGCATCGATAAAAGGGTTTTTTCGCACCATCAGCACAACGAACATAAAGCAACTTCAGAGATCATTAAGTTTTTACATGAAGGACAGAAAATTGCCTTAATATCTGATGCTGGTACACCTGCCATCTCCGATCCGGGTTTCTTTTTGGTGCGCGAAGCGATTAAAAATAATATTGCGGTAGAATGTTTACCAGGCGCCACGGCTTTTGTACCAGCTTTGGTAAATTCGGGCCTACCTGCCGATGCATTTTGTTTTGAAGGCTTTTTGCCCGTTAAAAAAGGCAGACAAACCAAGTTTAAAAAGTTAGCTGAAGAAGACCGCACCATTATACTTTACGAAAGTCCGCACCGTTTATTAAAAACCTTAGAAGAATTTGCACAATATTTGGGTGCAGACAGGCAGGCATCAGTAAGCAGAGAACTTACCAAGATGTTCGAAGAAACCGTAAGAGGCACTTTGGTAGAAATAAAATCACATTTTGAAAACAATACATTAAAAGGAGAATTTGTAATTTGCATAGCGGGGAAACCCAATGTTAAAAAAAAAAACAAGTATGAGGATGCTGAAGAATAGCACCAGAACATAAAAACACATCAATTTTAAAAATATTATGACTAGTATAGATAGATTTTTAAGTGACGAACAAGACCCTAAAGCGGTTGAAAAAGTTATTGGAAAATTAAACGACCTGTTAACTACCGGTGAAGAGCTTTTATATTTAGCGGTACAGAAAAAACCCGCGGTAAATTTAATGCCGGATAGTATCGCGATTTCTAACAAACGCATTTTTTATTGCGAGCCGGGTAATTTAGGCCTAACTATGAATTTTAAAGATATTTCATGGAAAAACATTAAAGAAGTTTCGTTCAAAGAAGATTTTTTCACCTCTAAGTTCATCTGTGTACCACAAAGCGGTGAAAATATTGTAACAGAATACATCCCAAAAGCACAGGCTCGTAAATTGCACCAGGCCGCAAACCAGCAATTAGAAGAATATAAAGAGATTCTCCGTCAGCAAAAATTGGAAGAAAATCGTGCAACTGCCTCTCCTATCAATTTAAATGCGCGGCCTTTAGCCGAAATTCCTGCTTATGAGCCAGCTCCCGAACCTGAGCCAGTACAACCTCTTATTCAGCTAGCTGAAGTGGTAGAAGAGCCAGAAGATGAAACCACTTTAAAATTACGGAAGCTTAAAACTTTGTACGATAAACACTTGATTACGCAAGAGGAGTATGAAGCGAAGAAAGCCGATATTTTAGATAGTTTGTAAGTATAATCCGTCACCTTGAATTTATTTCAGGGTCTTAATTGATATAAAAGATGGAAAGAGGCGGATGTGTTTATATATTAACCAATTTTAAACATACAGTTCTTTATATCGGTGTTACATCAGAGTTGTATTTTAGGGTTAGAGAACATAAAGATAAGTATTATCCAAATTCATTTTCTTCAAAATATAACTGCAATCAGCTAGTTTTTTTGAACAATTTGACAACATAGAAGAAGCTATAACAAGAGAAAAGCAATTAAAGAATTGGAAAAGGGCATGGAAAATAAATTTGATAAATGAATTTAATCCTAACTGGGATGATTTATTCTTAACATTGGAATAACGGCTTCACTCTTTAAATCTTTACAACAAAACAGCATTTAAGATGCTGAAATAAATTCAGCATGACGATTTTAACGCTTAGTAATGAAATCTAAACAAACCTACCTCCTCGCCCTCTTAAGTGCATTTTTACTTTGGCTGGCCTGGCCGCCGATGCCCTTTACCACCCCGTTATTATTAATTGGTTTAGTGCCCCTTTTTATTGCTTTTGATGCCATTGCCAGCCATACAGCTAAAAAACAGGGCAAACGGATTTTCTTAACAGCAGGTTTGACCTTTTTGGTTTGGAACGCCGCATCTATTTATTGGGTGTATAACGCCATAAGTGCTTACAATGGCTGGGCTATAGCGTTACCGGTTTCTCTGATACCTTATGGTTTGGGTGCATTGTTAATGACATTCGCTTTTTGGTTATATTACCGACTGGGTAAATACGTTAACAAAAAGATTGCCTACCTGGGTTTAATTGCGTTTTACATTGCCTTAGAATATTTACAACAAACCTGGGATTTAGCCTTCCCCTGGATGACTTTGGGTAATGGTTTAGCCGGAATGCACCAGTTGGCACAATGGTATGATTATACCGGAATTTACGGCGGTTCATTATGGATTTTGGCCAGTAATATATTAGCTTTCGAAGCCTATAAAAAACTGAAATCACAAACAGGTTATTTAAGATTCAGAACCGCCGGAGTTTGGGCTTTGGTGGTAATTATTCCCATTGGCATTTCATTAACAAAATACTTTAATGCTGAGCAAAAAGGAACACCAAGTAACGTAGTGGTGGTTCAGCCTAATATCGATCCTTATCAAAAACTGGAAAATATTCCTCCTGCAGAGCAGATACGTATTCTAACCCATTTATCAGATTCTATCGGACAACCAAATACCGAGTATTTTATCTGGCCAGAAACGGCAATCCCTAATTATGCAGATGAAGATAGAATTAGAAGCAATAATGATTTCATTAACCTACAAAGCTTTTTATCAAAATATAAAAACGGAACCTTGATTACCGGTATTGAAAGCATTAAGACTTATCAGGATAAAAAAACAATCACCGCAAAATTTGATAATCAAAGCGGTATTTATTTTGATAATTTCAATACAGCCATGCAGGTCGAAAATTCTGCAAATGTTCAATTCTACCATAAATCGAAATTGGTACCCGGTGTAGAAAAAATGCCTTTCCCAAAAGTATTTTCATTTTTAGATGGTGTTTTTGCGCAATTAGGAGGAACTGTTGGGGGTTGGGGCTGGCAAGATAAACCAAGTGTACTTTATGCACAAAGTGGCATTGGTGTTGCTCCGGTGGTTTGTTATGAAAGTTTATGGGGTGATTGGATTGGTGAACAGGTAAAAGATGGCGCACAGTTTATTGCTATTATTACTAACGATGGTTGGTGGGGAAATACTTCGGGAAAAGACCAGCACATGATGTACGCCAAACTTAGGGCCATCGAAAGCCACCGTGATGTAGCTCGCTCGGCCAATACCGGAATTTCGTGCTTCATTAATCAACGCGGAGATGTAACACAAAGCACCAAATGGTGGACAAGAACTGCCTTGAAAGCAAACATCAACCTTAATGATGAGATTACCTTTTATGTAAAAAACGGAGATATTATTGCCAGAATATTCAGTGTTTTAGCGGTAATTTTAGCTTTAATTATTCCTTATAGAAAATGGGTAAAAAAGTAAAATCCTTCACCTTATTACTGCTTATTTTCAGCAGCGTATATGTCAATGCTCAGGTTTACCTTAGCAACCTGAATAAGCAGGCAAACGAAATGATTACCGCGGTAAAAAAAAGAGATTATAAAACCTTGTTAACCTTTACGCACCCTAAAGTTGTAAACGCGATGGGCGGAAATGAAAAGGCCGCGGCAACACTAAAAGCTTCTATGAAAGCCCTGGAGGATCAAAATGTAATCTTCACGAAAGTAGAAATTGGTTCAGTAACCCAAAATCTGGTGAGTGGTAAAACCATTCAATGCATCATTCCACAGCTTGTAGAGATACAAATGGGGGCCAAGAAAGCTAAAGCAAAAAATTATTTATTCGGAATTTCATACAATGGGGGTAAAAACTGGTATTTCTTAGATACTGCACCACTTAAAGGTGATATCAGAAAGCTAATTCCTGAAGCCAGTAAAGATATTATTATTCCAAAATCAGAAACCAGCTATAATTGATTAAGATGAAACAATTTAAAAATATTAGATGGTCTTTTTTGGTATTGATGTTAACCCTGAATTTTGGTTGCGATCAGATTTCAAAAAAAATTGTCCGTAACGAAATCAGCGATTATGAACATATCAGCATCATAAAAGACCGTTTCACACTGCTAAAAGTAGAAAATACCGGCGCTTTTTTAAGTTTGGGCGATCAAATGCCCTATATTTTCAGACTGATCATTTTGACAGGCTTACCGCTCTTATTTTTAGGTTATGGACTGTACTTCTTATTTTTTAAAAAGAACCTCCCCAGCACCATGCAAATTGCCTTATGTTTCTTAATCGGCGGTGGCATTGGTAATCTGTATGATCGGATTGTACATGGATCGGTTACCGATTTTATGCACATGGATTTTTACATTTTTCAAACCGGTGTTTTTAATTTTGCAGATATTTCAATCATGATTGGAATTGGTATATTGCTTATCCAATCCATTAAAAGCAAAACAGTTACACAAGAAACAGATTAGGAGTAGTTAATTCGCAATAGACTAATTAAAAATACAAAAAACATGTATTAAACATACATATTTGTATTTTTTGTATTATATTTATTCATGTAATACTCAATTACAGCCTATTACGATCTAAACTAAAAACCTAAACTATGAAAACCCTATTTAAAAAAGCTGCTTTGATCGCATTGCTATCAGCAGTTATCATCTCGTGTACGAAAAAAAATGATATTCCGGCCGAACCGGAAATCCAGACTACTCAAAATCAAAAAGTTCTTACTTACATCAAAAACCTGGGATTTACAGATGCGCAGATTGTAGAAAGTGGCGATAACTATGTAGTTGACGGTGATATTGTATTTAGTAAAAAAATGGAAGTTCCGGCTGATTATGGAAAAGCGATAACAGAGCAATATTACAATGGTTATATTGTAACCAACAGCACCAATATCCGTGTCAAAGTCGATCCTTCGATAACCAGCATGAACAGCGAAATCAATTCTGCAATCAACCAATGGAACACAGTGCCAAATTCCAAACTAAAATTTGTAATCACAACTGGTACGGTATATGATATCCTGATTAAAGTGGATAATACAATCGGCGGTTCTACCTGTGGACAAGCTTATCTGTCAACATCAAACGGTAAAGCCGGCAATACCGTTTGGATCAATCAGGCCCTTATCCAGAACAATTCTTTTGCACAGCGCACCAGAACCATCACACATGAGTTTGGTCATACCATTTCATTTAAGCACACCAACCAATCAACAACAACCAATGTTCCTGGGGTTGGAGGAACCGATGCACAATCACTAATGAACGGCGGGCAATGTGGAAGTGGCGCTACTGTTTTATCAGCAAAAGATAAACAGGCTACCGCAGTACTGTACCCTTTGTAATTAAAAAACCAGATAAATAACCTAAAAAGATCGTAATGTAACTGAAGCTGTTTCTTTGAGACAGCTTCTTTTTTTTGTGCTTTAAATAAGAATCAAAAAATAATTTAACATCAGGATTTCTTAACAAAGAATTGCACCATTTAAACAAACATATATTTATCTTTAGGTGTTAAACAATCTAAAAACAACCAAAAATAAAATCCAATCATGAAAAGAAATGCAACGGCCGTATGGCAAGGTTCTATTAAAGAAGGTCAAGGTAACATTACTACACAAAGCACTACTTTAAACAATACTCAATACTCTTTTAATTCACGTTTTGCTGAAGGTGTAGGAACAAACCCTGAAGAGTTAATTGCTGCTGCACATGCAGGCTGTTTCACCATGAAATTATCGGCCAATTTAGCTGAAGCTGGTTTTACGGCTACCAAATTAGAAACCAAATGCGAAATCAACCTTGATCCATCAAAAGGAGAAATTGTTGAATCGCACTTAACTTTAACAGCTTCTGTACCTGATTTAACACAAGAAAAATTTGATGAACTGGTAGCAGATGCAGAAAAAAACTGCCCGATCTCTAAATTATTAAATACAACCATTACAGTTGATGCTACTTTAGCATAAAGCATTTTTGTCATGCTGAGGCACGAAGCATCTTTTTTAATAGCATGAAGATGCTTCGTGCCTCAGCATTATAGTGGTTTTCAGTTGGCAGTTCACATTTTGAACAATTAACCGTTTAACCAACAAGTAAACAGTTTTCAATTGGCAATTTGCAATTTAACAATCTCAATAATTAAACAATCAAAACAACTTTCAAACCTCCAACATTACAACCTCAAAACCTAAGCCATATACTTCCCTACAATAGGCATTCTTCTGCCCATACCAAATGCTTTAGGCGATACCCTTAAAATAGGCGGTGTTTGGTAACGTTTAAACTCAGCAATGTTAACCATTTTCAGAATCCGTTTCACTAAGGCTTCATCGTAGCCCTGGGCAATAATGGCTTTCGAGCCTTGTTTCTTTTCGATGTGCTGATATAATATTTTATCGAGGATTTCATATTCCGGTAAAGAATCAGAATCTTTCTGATCAGGCCTCAATTCTGCCGAAGGTGGTTTAACAATAGTATTCACCGGAATAATTTCCCTTTCCTTATTGATGTACCTGGCCAGCTCAAAAACCTGCATTTTGTATACATCTCCAATAACCCCAATTGCACCGCACATATCGCCATACAAAGTGCCATAACCTACTGCACATTCACTTTTGTTTGAGGTATTGAGTAAAATATAACCAAACTTATTGCTCATGGCCATATTAATGATCCCCCGGATTCGGGCCTGAATATTTTCTTCAGCAAGGTTGAAAGGTAAACCTTTAAAAGCTGGCGCTAAAATATGGTCAAAAGCTTCGGCAACTTCTTTAATCGGCACAATTTCGTGCATACAACCGATATTATTCACCAGATCCAAAGCATCCTGAACCGAGTGATCGGACGAAAATTTTGAAGGCATTAAAACTGCCATTACGTTTTCTGCCCCTAAAGCGCGACAAGCCAAAGCGCAAACTACCGCAGAATCAATTCCACCAGATAAACCTAAAACTGCTTTGCTGAAACCGGATTTTCGGAAATAATCTTTGATCCCTAAAATCAATGCATCGTGAATCTGCTCAATATCTGTCAGCCTTTCCGATTTCGGATATTTATTACGCACACTTTCAACCTCTTCTAAATCAAAAACCTGAAGATCTTCTTCAAAATATTTCATTTCGGCTTTCATTTCGCCATCGGCATCAAAAACCAGCGAACCGCCGTCGAAAATAATTTCTGTTTGTGCACCCACCTGGTTTACATAAAATACCGGAAGCTTATATTTCTTTGCATTATCAGCCAGTACCTGTATACGCTCATCATCGTGGGTATAAGAGAACGGAGAAGCAGCAATATTGATCATTACATCAGGCTGCTCTTTAATCAGCTCATCCATTGGATTTGACACATACAACGGGTTATCATTGATATTCCAAAGGTCTTCACAAATGGTTAAGGCAATTTTTTTTCCTTGAAAATCGATACAGCTAAACTGAGTAGCCGGTTCAAAATAACGGTACTCATCAAACACATCGTAGGTGGGTAAAAGTGCTTTTTTAACTACGGCCTTAACTTTTCCGGCTTCGATAAAATAAGCCGCATTAAATAAATCTTTCCCCTGCAATACCTCATTCTTCACCGGTAAACCAACAATACAGGCTATATCGGTACAATGCTTTGCAATCTCTTCAACCGCATTTTCACAGAGTACGATAAACTCTTCAAACTCTAAAAAATCTCTTGGCGGATAACCGCAAATGGCCAGCTCTGCAAATACAACAAGATCAGCCCCTTTTGCTTTCGCCAATTGGATGTTCTCGGTTATTTTTTTTGTATTGGCCTCAAAGTTTCCGATATGGTAATTGAGTTGTGCCAGCGCTATTTTCATTTTTGTAGTAGGTTTTAGAAGTATCGGGTATTAGGTACTGAGTATCAAGACAAATGTCACTATTAAAAAAATACGCCGAAATTAAGTGCTAAATAATGGTTTTTAACATTTCTGTTTTTATCGGTTACAATATTGGTAAAGCCATTGTTAAAGGTTAAACCGGCCACTATGCTGGTATTTCCGGAAATATCAAATTCACCACCACCACCAATAATTAATCCTGCACGATAAAGTTTAATATTATCAGATACATTTAAATTGTCGCCTACAACTGATCCATCAGTTACAGCATCCTGCTTAGCACTGATGTTAAATGAATTAGACAATCCAAACTGACCATACCAACGTTTTCCATCAGCCTTTATAGTTTTTAATTTAACAGTTAATGGCAGATCAACATATTGCAGTTTATATTTTAAATCGTAAGCTTTTGGAATAGAGCCACCTGTATAATATGGCTCGGCATTTACTTCTGTACTTTTGCCATTTATAGAAGTAATGGTCAATGCGGTAGCAAAACTATAATTTGGAGCAAAGTTAAAATCACCGATTAATCCATAAGAAAATCCCAAAGCTATTCCATCGGTTTTGCCCTGTTCGGGTTTAATCCAGCCAAAAGTTGGCGTAGCAGTTAAACCTAATCTGAAGCCGTAATTGGTTAAAGAAGAATTTTGCGCCCATGCGCCGAAACTTAAAAGAGATAAAATTAAAATGGCCGATATTCTTTTCATGCTATAGCTGTTTATATATTTGTTCTACATGACATATAACGTAAAACACTGGCAAATTTATCTAATTTTTCTTTTTGCCATGGCATTTATTTCCTGCAAGCAAAATAACCGGCCTGATGTAAGTAAAATACAGGTGGATATCAAGATCGAAAGATTTGATAACGAGCTATTTGCAGGTAAAAAGAAAAACATTACAGAAGTCAATCAACAGCTTAGCTCCAAATATGGCGTATTTTATGATGACTTTATCCACCGGATATTGGATAGTAAATATTCAAATACCGAGTCGCTGGCCAATTTGTACCGCGATCAGGCTTACACCGATCTAACCAAAGAAGTGGATAGCGTTTTTCCAAATCTGAAGCCTCAGGAAAAGGGATTAAGCGAAACCTTTAAATACATCAAATATTATTATCCAAAAGCCAAAACCCCAAGATTTATTTCTTTTGCATCGGGTTTTGCCTACCAGATGCCAGTTGGAGACAATTACCTGGGCATTGGTTTGGATATGTTCCTTGGCAAAGACAGTAAATTTTACAAAGCCATTGTACAAAGTGTTCCATTATACCTCTCTCGGAGATTTGCCCCCGAATATATTGTACCACGAGTAGCAGAAACCTATGCCCATGAAGAACTTTTTACCGAACCCGACGAAAACAGGACACTTTTATCTAAAATGATCTTTCAGGGAAAAATATTGTACTTTCTTGATCAGGTTTTACCCGAAAATGTAGGTGATTCTACCAAAATAGGCTACACGCAGCAGCAATTGGACTGGGCTCAAAATTTTGAGGGCGACATTTGGGCATATTTTTTGGAGAACAACTTTTTGTATGAAACCGATTATCAAAAGATTCAGGTATTTTTATCTGAAGGACCTTTTACACCGGGTTTAGGGGAAAACAGAGATTCGGCACCAAAATTGGGTATATGGATGGGTTGGCAAATTGTAAGAAAATATATGGCAGCGCATCCTGACGTTACTTTGCAAAAATTAATGGCAGATAATGATGCACAGAAAATATTAAATCAATCGAAGTATAAACCGAAACAAAAAAAATAATTTGCAGTTTCGAGTGATCAGTTTACAGTTGCAAACCAAAAACAATTTAACAATACAACAGTTAAGCAATAAAATCGATCGGTTAAACTTTAAAAAGTAATCATCCTAAATTAAATCTATGAGAGTTGGCATTGTATTATCAGGCGGAGGCATCAGGGGAATCGCACATTTAGGTGTTTTAAAAGCCTTTAGCAATTTGGGCATTACGTTTAGCCACATTAGCGGAACCAGTGCCGGCGCAATAGCCGGAGCTTTTTTTGCGGCCGGCATAGATCCGGAAGAAGGTTTGAATATTTTCCTTAAAACCAAACTCTGGCGTTTCGTTCGCCCGGCAGTAGGTTCTTTGGGACTGATCAATATTGAGAATACCGCTTTAATTTTAAAAGAATATTTCCCTGACGATACCATTGAAAAACTAAAAATACCTTTAACCATTGCTGCCGTAAATTTTAGCGAAGGCCGTCTGGTATATTTCACCAAAGGTCCGCTAATCAGAGCGGTACATGCTTCCAGCTGTATCCCAGGGATCTTTAAACCCATTATGATCGATGGTCAGATGTATGTAGATGGTGGTATTTTAAATAATTTCCCTGTCGAACCTTTAATGGAAGATTGTGATTTTATTATTGGCTCATCTTGTAATCACCTTAAACCCGTTGATAAAATTACCGGTATTACCAATTTAATGGGCCGGGCAGGCATAATGTCAATCAATCATGATATGGAAAGGAAGGCAAAATTCTGTAATGTACTTATCGAACCGAAAGGTTTAGGCGCAATTAGTACCTTTGATATGAAACGAGCCGAGGATATTTATTGGCTGGCACATGAAGAGGCATTGATTACAATTAAGAATAGCCCCACAATTTCTGATCTGATCACAAAACCCTAATCCAGTTTTATTAAAATTAATTCGATAAAAAGTAATATTAATAATACATTGTCATAATAAAAAATGATAAAATATTAAGGTTTAATAAATGCACTTGTGCAATAAAAATATTACATTTCTCTTGGTGGTGACATAATTATGTTTTACTTTAGGATTATACTCTGCTGATGCAGAGGAAAATACCCTAAATGTCTATCTATGTTTATCAACCTGATTATTCTCTTCCAAAGAAGAAGAATTCCTGTTTTTACGATCTTCTAACTTGATTTTCTCAGTCAAACAGATCATTAATTTTTACCTAAAAAACCTAAAACATGAAATTCTTAAAATTAAATAAAACCCTCTTTACCGCGCTTGCATTAACCACTGTATTATTCGCTTGTAAAAAGGAAAAACCAACAGAAAATGCAGATCTGCAAAAACCTGAAACATCTGCTGTTAATCCCCTTGGCAACATCCAGATCTGTACAGAAAGATCTTTAGATGGCATTACACCCAGAGGTGCTGTTTTGAAAACAAAAAAATGGACACCTGGAACCACACTTAAAGTAAGCTTAAATGGTAGTTCCGCAGCCATCAGGGCTAAAGTAATCCAATTTGCAAAAGCATGGGAAACCTATGCCAATATCAAATTTAACTTCGTAACCAATGATAATACCGCAACCATTAGGGTAAGTTTCGTGAGTGGAGATGGATCCTGGTCTTACATTGGAAAAGATGCCAATTCAATTTCGTCTGCCAATGCAACCATGAACTTTGGTTGGTTAACTTCAACTACTGCCGATTCGGAATATAGCCGTGTGGTAATTCACGAATTTGGCCATGCTTTGGGCATGATCCATGAACACCAGCATCCATTGGTTGCCATTCCATGGGATAAACCAGCTGTATATGCGTATTACGCTGCCGCGCCAAATTACTGGAGTCAGGCTGATGTAGATAATAACTTATTTGCAAAATACAGTACTACTCAAACAAACTATAGCGCTTATGATAAAAATTCGATCATGCACTATTCGGTGCCAAACGAATTAACCATAGGCGATTATGAAGTGGGGTGGAACACTGTTTTATCACCTACTGATAAAACGTTTATTGCTTCAGTATATCCATTTTAAAAAATGAAATAATTGCACATAGTGGTTTAATTAACCACTATGTGTATTTTGCTTTGTATAAACCGAAAACAAATATGCGGATCACCTTGCGGCCTTTCTTTTTTAAATATTGCTTAACCTGTTTAATTCTTATTCTATTTTATAAAACTTCATCAGCACAAGACAGTCCGCATAAATGGGAAATAAAGCCTTATGCTGGCTTTCAGCAATCGCGTTTTGATTGGTCTATTGCAGGCAATGCCCAGGGAACAAATCCGAATGTACTATCAGAACTGATCTGGAAAAACCTTAAAGGACCAAGCTATGGTTTGGACATTAAGTACAATATTACGGAGCGGCTCAGCATAAAAGCTACAAACCAATACAGCAACATTACCAGGGGCGATGCCGAGGACACCGATTACGCTGATGATAATAGACAGAGTGCTTTTTATTTTGATCTTCTCAACGCCAATAAGGGCTATTTGTATAATGTTGATTTACAACTAGATTACCAGCTTTTAAAATTGGGAAAATTCTACATTAATCCGGTTATTGGGATTTCGTATAACCAGCAAAAATTTCACCTGTTAGAGAGCGCAAATAACCCCGCTAGTAGTGGCTTAAACTCTACTTATGAGGCCAGGTATAAAGGTTTTGACCTCGGTGGAACTTTTGTTTTTAAAACAGATGCATTTAGCATTGGCGCTACTGTTTTAGGAGGATTTTACACCTATTCTGCAAAGGCCAACTGGAATTTAATTCCAGATTTTGCCAAACCTGTAAGTTTTACACACAAAGCCAACTCTTTCGCACTAAACGGCGACATTAACTTATCGGTACCGCTAAATAAAAGTTTAAGTGTAGAAGCTGATTATAAAATTAATAACATCAATACTTATTCTGGAGTCGACAAAGCTTATTTTAACGACCGTAATACGGAAGAAACACAATTTAATGGCGCAAATTTCAGAAATAATGAAGTGTTTCTGGGGTCAAAGTTTAGTTTTTAAAAAAAGAAGATTATAGTGCTCTTTATTTTTTTAAAGCAACCAGACGTTCGCCTTTTAAAACAGGAATAGCTTCGCAAAGATTCAATTGTAAGCAAAAAACAACATCTTCCTCGATATTCAATTGTGCAAGCCGATGACTATGAGAAGATTTATGCAGATATTTACGCAGATCATCTTTAGCTAACAGGTATAAATCCTCTGCAGCCACACTAGAATCATCAAAATGTTCGAAATTTTGACGGAGTTTGTTCACAACAGCGCCTGCAAATAAAGTATCTTCTAAATTAAACTGATCTTTCCAACCGGCACACAATAAAAGCACATTTTTATCCTGGCTTTTCAAATAAGAACAAAGTGAATCTAAATTAAGGAATGATCCGATTATAACCTGATAAGCTCTTTTTTGTGCCAAATGCAAAGCTTTGGTACCGTTAGTTGTAGTGAGGACAACTGTTTTTCCGCCAACTTTTTCTTTGGTGTATGAAAAGGGAGAATTACCAAAATCATATCCTGTTACCACTTCTCCGTTTCTTTCTGCAGCCAATAAAAATCCACTGTCGCGATAATTTAAACAATCTTCTACATTGGCAACCGGAATTATTGCTTCAGCACCATTATCTATACCATAAGTAATAGATGATGTAGCTCTTAAGATATCGATCACCACTACAATGCTTTCTTCGATATCATATAAATCGATGAGCGCAGGGGTTAAACAAACTTCTATTTTTTTTGACATTTGAGGAGATTTATTCATTAATAATTTCTTTTACCTTTTCTTCCAGGAGTTTTTGATCAGGTAAATAAAGTTGATATTTGGAGACGAAGATTTTATTAGAGAGTCCACCAGTAGCATATTTTACCAAAAACTCATTTTTATCTGCAGCAATAATAATCCCAATTGGATCGTTATCGCCCTCAACATTTTCTTCTTCTTTAAAATAGTTTAGGTAAAAATTCATTTGACCGATATCCTGGTGCTTTACCTTTTTAGTTTTCAGATCAATCAGTACAAAACATCTTAATATCCGGTGATAAAATACGATGTCAACAAACATGTGCTCATTATCCACCGTTATTTTAAACTGCCTGGCAACAAATGAGAAACCTTTACCAAGCTCCAACAAAAATTTCTGCAGATTATCAATAAGTTTTTTCTCTAGTCCTGATTCTTTTATAATACTTCCCTTTGGGATATTTAAAAACTCAAAAACATAAGGATCACGAATTAAATCATCAGAGTTATTAACGATATGACCTTTTTCTGCTAAGGCTAATACGCCACTTTTATCTTTACTAAGGGCAAGTCTTTGAAATAAAGCAGAATCAATCTGGCGTTTCATCTCCCTAAAGCTCCAATTTTCTTTTATAGCCTGGGTTTCGTAAAAGCTTCTGGCAAGTTCATCAGAGATAGTCAAAAGTTCTGCGTAATGACTCCAGCTTAGAAAAATGCCAGACGGTGTTTGGCTATTTGAAAATTCGCCAGACAGTGTCTGGCGAATTAAATCTTTATCTATTAAAGGCTGGAATTTAGGATAGTTGATGTAGAACAAACGCATCAGCTGCAAACTCGAACGGCTAAATCCTTTGCCAAATTTTAACTTCAGATCTGCAGAAAGCGTTACCAACAACTCTTTTCCATATCCAGCTCTATGCTTACCGTGCTGCTCAAAATCAACAATATACCGTCCAATTTTCCAGTTGGCAGTAATTAGTTCAACGTTAATGGCCTTTGCCGCATTCTGCTTGGCCGTTTGTAAGGTAGATCCAATTTGATAAAGCAACTCATGATATTTATTTTCTTCCGGTTTCATCAGTTTCCAAAAATATTGCTGCTTTAACTATAAATCCTATTTATAAAAAGGAAACTTAACCACTTTGGCTTTAATTGGCGTATTGCGGATCAAGATAAAAACTTCAGTTCCTTCTTTGGTGAAATCTTTTGCAATGTAACCCATACCGATTGCTTTTTGTAATGATGGTGCCTGGGTTCCAGAGGTTACTTTACCGATGATATTTCCTTCAGCATCAGCAATTTGGTAATCATGACGTGGAATACCACGATCGATCATTTCGAAACCTACCAATTTCTTTTGGATACCGGCCTCTTTTTGTGCCAGTAATGCTTCAGAGTTGGTAAATGATTTAGAAAATTTGGTAATCCAACCTAAACCAGCTTCAATTGGCGACGTGGTATCATCAATATCATTTCCGTATAAACAGAAACCCATTTCTAAGCGTAAAGTATCGCGGGCACCTAAACCAATTGGCTGAATGTTGTGTGGTGCAGCAGCTTCAAAAATGGCATCCCAGATCTGATCAGCATATTGATTTTCGAAATAAATCTCAAAACCACCAGCTCCGGTATAACCTGTTGCAGAAATCACCACATTATCAATACCGGCGAAAGTACCTTTAACAAAAGTATAATATTCCATTGATGCCAGATCAACATCGGTTAAGCTTTGCAAAGCATCGGCTGCTTTTGGTCCCTGGATAGCTAAAAGCGAAGTTTGATCAGAAATATTGTGCATTTCTACACCTTCGGTATTAAACTGCTGAATCCAGTTCCAATCTTTCTCGATGTTTGATGCATTTACCACCAACATATAGGTTTTATCGTCTATTTTATAAACCAAAAGGTCATCTACAATACCACCGTCTTGATTTGGCAAGCACGAATACTGAACTTTTCCATCGTATAATTTAGAAGCATCGTTACTGGTTACACGTTGGATAAGATCCAATGCTTTCTCACCTTTCAAGATAAATTCGCCCATGTGGCTCACATCAAAAACACCCACACCATTGCGAACAGTTGCATGTTCTGCATTAATACCTTCGTAAGTAACAGGCATATTGTAACCTGCAAATGGAACCATTTTAGCGCCTAAAGCGATGTGTTTTTCTGTTAATGCGGTGTTTTTCATCCGTGAATTTTATTTTTTTATGATAATGAAGCAGTTTTTAGTTTGTTTATCAACTTATTAGGCTGCAAATTACAATGTTTCCTGTTTATTCTTCGCGGGCAAAACTACTAAGAAAAAGGCAAAATTTTGAGGTTAATTTTAAGGGAGTTTTTTAGGCTGAAATCCGTTTAACTAAGTCATTATTGTCCCGCGGAATCGTCATTTCGGGCGTAGTCGGGGAATCTATAAGTTGCATCAGATTTCTCCATTTCGCTTCGCTCCAGTCGAAATGACGAAAAATATATCTACGCACTCACCAGCTCCTCGTAAATCTTTAGCATTTTACTGGATATCAAATGAACACCGTGATCATTTTCTACCGTTTTACGGGCGTTTTCCCCTATTTCCATCCACCGTTTAGGGTTGATGATACATTGCAAAATCGAACGGTAAAATTCATCTGCCGAATCGGCGATTAAAATATCGTGTCCGTGTTTACAATTAATTCCTTCAGCAGCGGTAGTGGTAGCAATAATGCATTTTTTCATGGCCATCCCTTCAATAATCTTCACCCGCATACCCGTTCCTGAAATTAAAGGAACGATCATAATCGCTTTGGAATTCATAAACTCTACTGCATCAAAAACCTCTCCTTCTACAATCAGGTTTTCCGAATCATATTCAAAAAAATGTTTCTGCATATTTTTTCCGGCGATATAAAAACGGAGGTCTTTGTTCAGCTTTTCGATATCGGGCCAGATATCATCCAAAAACCATTCTAATCCTTCCTGGTTAGGCCGCCAGTCCATTGCCCCCAAATGAAAAAGCGTAGGGAAACTGGTTTTGGTTTTATCTACTTTGTACTTCTCTAAATCAATGGCCACGGGAAAAACCGACATTGGCACTTCACAACCAAACCTCAATATGCTTTGCCTATCTGGTTCGCTGATGGCAAAAATCTGATGAAAACGGTTAATCTGATCGGTTTCGTAAGCTTTGAGCCTTTGCGCTAAAAAGGCGAGGTATTTACGGCGAATGAGAAACTTTTCTGAATGGGAAAGGCGCTCCCAAAGCGTAAATTCGATATTATGTGCCCTGTAAATTAGTTTAGCATTGCTGTTTGCTTTTACCACATCTAAATATGGGACCACAAAAAGCCCTTCGAACTGGATAATATCGAAAACATTTTCTCGCAATAGATTTTCTAACTGCCGCGCTGCATCTTCACTGTAATAGCGCGATACGTTATAAGATTCGTTGGTAAAAATGTTAAAAAAAGCCGACCATACATTTACATCGGTATCTAAATCGTAGGTATGGTATTTAATCTGTTCAAAAATGGGATCATAAATATCCTCGATATCGATACGGCCTTTTGTGGGGTTAAGACTAAACAAAGTAATATCTGCGCCAAGCTGCAGCAAGCCTTTTATGGTATTATAAACCACAATGGGATAACCACTATTTGGCGGGAAGGGAATCCGCTTAGTAATCAACAGAATTTTCACAATGTTGTGAAATTACGAAATTTTAGGCGTTTTTTGAAAACAGATCTAACTGCGGATCGCTTACGTTAAAAGTTTTGCGGTGAAAAGGTGATAATCCGATCTCAATCACAGCCCTGCGGTGTGCCGTTGTTGGATAACCTTTGTTCTGTTGCCAGTTATAATGCGGGTAATCAATATGCAGATTGGTCATATATTCATCGCGGTGTGTTTTGGCCAGTATCGAAGCCGCAGCGATATTTAAATATTTTCCATCACCTTTAACGATGCAGCTATGAGGAATCTGCGGATAGGTTTTAAAACGGTTTCCATCAATAACAAGGTATTGAGGTTGGGTATGCAATTTCTCAATTGCCCTGTGCATGGCCAGAAAGGAAGCGTTTAAAATATTGATGCGGTCTATTTCTTCATGATCGCAGGAGGCCACTGCCCAGGCCAAAGCCTGCTGTTCGATAATTGGCCTTAATATGGCCCGTTGATCGTGTGATAACTGTTTGGAATCATTTAAACCTTCCAGCACAAAACCTTTAGGCAAGATTACCGCCGCTGCAAAAACAGGTCCGGCGAGGCAACCTCTTCCAGCTTCATCACATCCGGCCTCTAATAATTCTTCCTGATAGCAGTTTAACAACATGTTGCAAATTTACTGAAATAGAGGTACTAAGAAAATTATTTTGTTCAACATCTTTTAAACATTAATTTTAGGAATAAACATCATCATGCATAGACTTAAATTAACCCTTATCTTCTGTTTGTTATGTGCTGCAGGTTTTGCACAGAAGAAAAAACAGGGTAAAATGTCGCCTCTAATAACGCCACCAACCATAGCAGATTATGCTGTTTTAGAAAAGCGTATGGCCTGCATGTACCGGAACAAATATTCTCCTGTGGAGAGATTAAAGTTTTTTCCCTTTAACCAACATAAAACGGTAATGCTGATCTCTTTTGAACCACCAGAGTTAAGGGCCGAGATCATTTATACCGATACTACCAAAGCTCAGATCAATACCTCGGTTGAGGAAGAAGTTTACCCTACACTACTGGAAGAAAAACAAAAATTAGATTTAACAAGATTAAAAGAAAAGAAGATTTTATCAGCTTTGGAGATGGATAAACTTACCGATATACTCTATAACTTTGGCTATACCTCTACCAAAAGCTATAAAGGATTACTGATAGCAGAATCAGATGGATATAGATGTTATGAACCGCGAAATGCAATTGTATTTTTAGATGAAAATGGTTTGATTGCAGAATATATAGAGATCTGTTTTAAATGCCATAGAAGGAAAGAGAGTTCGGAGAAAATAAAGATGGGAGAATTTTGCGATGACAAATACGATTTGCTCAGAAAATACTTCCGTGCTACGGGTATTAAATATGGCACAGCCAAACGCACATAACAATTTAAGCTATGAAATACAATGAAACCCTTGCTCTCCGCGTAGCCGAATGCCTGATGCACATACAAGATGTAGAGGAAAAAGAAATGTTCAGTGGCCTCGTTTTTATGGTGAATGGCAAAATGTGTATCGGTGTTTCTAAAGAAAGTATGATGGTGAGGCTCGATCCTGACGAACTGGAAAAATTATCAGATAAAGATGGATGGCAGCAGATGGTGATGGGCGGCAGGCCCATGAGAGGTTATATTTCGGTTTCAGAAGATGTTTTAAGCCGTAATGATGAACTCAATTTTTGGGTTAACCTTGCCCTGGCCTTTAATCCTTTTGCAAAAGCATCCAAAAAGAAATAAACAAGCACACAAAGCCTTAGCACCACCAAGCTTGTAAAACTAGCAAGAGCCATTTTTTTTGATTAATTTTATACTTCTAATCAAATATTATGAAAAAACGGGCTGCTGTAGCGGTATTTCTGCTAGGTATTTCATTTACGGTTTTAGCTCAGGTTAAAAAAACTGCAACACAAACATCAACAGCAAAAGAAGCAAATACACAACAATCAAGAACACAAGCTCCTGAAGGGCATTACTGCGATTATTGCAAATTAAATTACCCGGAATCTCACTTTCCTTGCATCATGAAATCTATTAAAGGTAAACTGGATGTGACCACTGGTGAAGTAAGTTTCGTTGCAGGGCAACCTATTGGCGGCATTGTGGTAAAAGGCGGTAAAAACCCCGGAGGCAATACCCTAAATTTAGTTACCAACCAAAACGGAGAAATAGAATTTAATAATGCCAATGCCGGAAATTATAAATTTACCATTTCCGTACCTTCAACTAATCCGAATTCGAGGGTAGCCGGTTCGCCTATCGGAGGTATTATTGTGAAAGGTGGTAAAAACCCAGGGGGAAGTTCAATTACCCTGATCACCAACGAAAACGGAGAAATAGAACTGAATAACCTTCCTGCAGGATTGTATAAATTCACTACCCTGGGTGCTTCGGAAACTGAAAAAAGTAATCCCTTGTATAAATCTAGTTATTCGGAAAAGACGAACGCCTTGTATCAAAACTAAATTCGTTAAATTTACGCTACATTCCATTTTTGGCACTATTATGGAATCTTTCAAGTCTGTGCATCTTTAAATTGTTACACATTTAAAACACACATTATGAAACGTTTAAATTTAATATTGAGCCTTGCATTTTTATCGATCGGGTTTCAATCTTTTGCGCAAACCAATAAGGAAACTACAGTAAAAATTGTAGCGGATAAGAATTATACTTTTGTTGCCAATACAGCCATGCCAATGGCCAATAACGATATTAGCAGGGTATTGAGTATGATGCCTGGCGCACAGGGTGGTTCTACAATCAACCTAACGGGATCTCAATACGATGTGAGGGTTACCAAAGATAGCGTAGTTGCCTTTTTGCCTTATTATGGAAGATCGTATTCTGCACCTTTAGATCCGAGCGAGGGTGGGATTAAATTCACCTCAAAAGATTTTACTTACACAGAATCGAAGAACAAAAAAGGAGCTTATACCATCCAGATTAACACTAAAGATGTGAAAAGGGAAAACTACCGCTTCACCATAAATATTTCGACCAATGGCTATGCTCAATTAACTGCCAGCAGCGTAAATAAACAGCCGATAATTTTTAACGGTTATTTAAATGAACCGAAAAAAAAGGATTAGAATAGGAGAAATCGTCATTGCCAGAAGGCTTTTCAGCCGACGAAGCAATCTTTATACCAAGCAACACAAGCATGAAAAATTGCTTCGTCGTTTCTCCTAGCAATGACTATCTTTTATTTCTTAATTAGCTCAATCTGGAAAATATGTGGCCATTTTTTGCCGGCTACAAAAAGCCTTTTGGTTGCTTTATCATAAGCTATTCCATTTAATACATTATTGGCTTTTGCATCTTCGGTTTTAAAATAATCAGCAGGTAATAATCCGGATAAATCAATCTTACCTTCTACAGCACCCGTTTCCGGATTAATAATCAGGATATTATTGGTAGTATATACGTTTGAATAGATTTTACCATCAATTACTTCCAGCTCATTCAGATTCTGAATGGCACCTTTATCATCAAATACATCAATAGATCCAATTTTCTGATAGGTATCTTTATTCAGGAAAAAGATGGTATTCGATCCATCCGTATTTAGTACCTTTTGCCCGTCAAAGGCCAGTCCCCAGCCTTCTCTGCCTGTTGTGTACGAAAACTCGGATAGTTTTTTGAAGGTAGCTTTATCATAAACAAAACCCACTTTTTCGCGGTAGGTTAACTGAATAATCTTGTTACCTATTACGGTAATCCCTTCACCAAAATATTGTTTATCTAAATCTGTTTTCTGAAGGATTTTTCCGGTTGCAGGATCTATTTTACGCAGGCTGGAGTGACCATAATCGCCTGCACTTTCGTAGAAAAAACCATCGTGGTACTCTAAACCTTCCACATACGAAGCGGTATCGTGAGGCAAGGTTTTAATCACTTTATAGGTATACTCAGTTGGTGCCTGGGCTGCAAGAACATTAATATTAGAGGTTAAATCCTCTGATTTTCCTTCGCCAAATATTTTTGCTGTTAACAGGTGATTCCCCAATTTCAGTCCCTCAGTTTTGAGTTTAATGGCTGAGGTATCAGTTTTTGAAAATACTTTAACGGTATCAATCAAATAAATAACTGAATCTACTTTTTGCTCGTTCCCAAACTGTACTTTAACATCAAATTCTTTTCCTGCTGGTACATTAAGACCAATCATAGGGGAAAGAAAACTACGATAGGTTGTAGTGGTGCTATCTTTACAAGCGCTTACAAACGCAAGTGCGACTCCGATAAATATGAAATTTTTAATGGGGTTAATCTTCAGGCCAAAACGCATCTTCAATATGGTTTAAATTATAATTTTTATTTTTTGTAAATGTAATTGCAATAATATCAAAACGGATATCATTTTGATGATTCATGATGTCAATATAAGCATTAGCGGCTAATTCCATTTGTATCTGCTTTGCTTTGTGTACAAACTCTTCTGGTTCGCCAAAGGCGACTGAACTGCGGGCTTTCACTTCTACAAAAACCATGATACCACTTTTATATACAATTAAATCAACCTCTGCCTTGCCGTGCGTCCAGTTTTCATCCAAAACTTCATAGCCCTGATCTTCGAGATATTTTTTGGCAATACTCTCGCCTTCTTTCCCTAAATCGTTATGAAGCGCCATATCTAATTATTGAATAATTGAGTTTTGAATGAGTGAACGGGTATTCAAATATATTATATTCGGTTAATCATTCCATCTTACTCATTCAATTATTATTTAACGATAACAGAACCCAGGAACTTTGAAATTTCTCTTTCTACCCCTTTAATTACACCGTAACGCTGCATTAAAATCATCTGATTATCCTCGTTCTTTTCTTCTTTAATCTCTTTTAACAAGTTCAGCAATATTTTTTCGACTTTACGTTTCTTCAGGTGAAAAATGCCGCCTAAAATTGTGGCTTTTAAATTCATCGATTCATCTTTAACGTAAATCAAGTGTTTGTTTAGCCAATTTTCACTTAAAGCATACTCTGAGGTGGAAAGTGTGATGGCCAGATCGGCAATTGTCCTATCCTCGTGTTTAACAAAATGGTTCGACGTTGGTAAACGACCGTTATCAATTTCCGATTTATAATAATCGATAATCCGTTTACAAAGCGGATCGTCAAATTCTACATCAGCCAGATTTTGCATGATAAAGGGCCCGATGTACATATCATCAATCTTATCCCAGTTTACAAATTCGTGCCCATAAGCCAGTAATAAACGAATGATCTCCTTCTCCTGAAACTCTTCTTCTTCTACCGGTTCGGGTTCGTACCCCCCAGGACCAGCGTTATCATCCCACAAATCATCGGGCGGTCCCAATGGCTCTGGCGCACCGGAAGAATAAGGTTTAGGACTTGATGATGGATTTGTACGTTGGTGGTTATCAAAGTTTTTCTTAACCTTTGCCGAACGCATTTTATTTAGTTCACCCAATAAGATATGCTCATCAATTTCGAGCAAACTGCTACATTCCCGGATAAAAACAGAAGCTTTAATCTGATCGGGAATTTTAGCAATACTTTCTACAATATCGCGGATAATGCCTGCTCGTTTGATGGGATCGTTGCCAGCATCTTTAAGCAGTACATTAGCTTTGTATAAGATAAAATCTTTTCTGTTCTGCTCGAGGTAAGTTTTAAAGGCACCAGCACCAACGTGGTGCATATACGAATCAGGATCGTGACCATCTGGAAAGGAAACAATTTTTACGTTCAAACCTTCTTCCAGAATCATATCCAAACCACGGAGCGAAGCTTTGATACCGGCAGCATCACCATCAAATAAAATGGTAATGTTCTGGGTAAAACGGCCAATCAGTTTAATCTGCTCTACGGTTAATGAAGTTCCTGAAGAGGCAACTACGTTTTCTATGCCGGCCTGGTGCACCGAAAGTACATCGGCATAACCTTCGGCTAAATAACAGTTATCTAAATCACGTATGGCCTTTTTGGCATGAAATAAACCATAAAGCACGTTAGATTTATGATAAATTTCACTTTCGGGCGAGTTTACGTATTTAGGAACATTTTTATCGGTTTTTAGCGTTCTGCCACCAAAACCGATAATCCTGCCTGTAAAGTTATGGATCGGAAACATTACACGGCCACGGAAACGGTCATAAATTTTGCCGTTATCGTTTTTGATGGATAAGCCAGTAGCTTCTAAAAACTCTAATTTATGGCCTCCATTGGTGGCACTTTGCGTAAGGGCATCCCAAACATCAGGCGAATAACCCACCTCAAACTTTTTCAGGATGTCTTCCCTAAAACCACGTTCTTTAAAATAACTTAAGCCAATGCCTCTGCCCTCGTCGGTATCCCAAAGCTGTTTTACAAAAAATGCGGATGCGTATTGCGAAACAATGTAGAGGCTTTCTTTAGCGCTCTGTGCTTCGGCATCCTGCGGACTGAGTTCGGCTTCTTCAACCTCTATATTGTATTTATTGGCTAAAAACTTAAGTGCTTCCGGATATGAATATTTTTCATGATCCATAATAAAGCGCACCGAATCGCCTCCTTTGCCACAACCAAAGCATTTGTAAATACCTTTTGTTACGGATACGTGGAAGGATGGTGTTTTTTCGCCGTGGAAAGGGCAATTACCGATTAAACTGGTTCCGCGTTTTTTTAAGTGCACAAAATCCCCAACTACCTCCTCAATACGGGCGGTATCCATTATCTTATCTATTGTTTCGCGGTTTATCATACTTATTATTGTCCGTCATTGCGAGAAAGGCTTTTCAGCCGACGAAGCAATCTTTTTTGTTATTTTTATTTTTAACTGTTAATGTCGAGCAGGAAAGATTGCTTCACTCCATCGCACATTCCTTTTCTTCAGTTCGCAATGACGTCGCAAAGATCATCATTTATAGGAGGCTTTTTCAGCCGACGAAGCAATCTTTTTTGCTATTTTATTTTAATTTGTTGCTACCTGCAGGAAGATTGCTTCAGTTTGCAATAATGATTCGTTTGATTACAATTACAAATCACTTTTAAGCAAAGATTCCCATACTCCCGTCCTTTGTCTCGACTTCTAAAAGTCGTCATTGCGAGAAGGAACGACGAAGCAATCTTTTTTGTTATTAATTTATCTTTTAACTATTGTTACCTGTAAGAAAGATTGCTTTACTCCATCGCACATTCCTCTTCTTCAGTTCGCAATGACGTCGCAAAGATCGTCATTGCGAGGAGGCTTTTTCAGCCGACGAAGCAATCTTTTTGATTTTATTTTTAAACTGTTATTACCGGTATGAAAGATTGCTTCACTCCATCACGCAATCCCTGGCTTCAGTTCGCAATGACGATATTTTTAATCGCAATGACGAGATATTAAATTGACGTACCTGATATTTACAAATCTTTCACTATCTCCCATAAATCCTTCCATTCAGGATTCATGGATTGTATTAATTTTATCTTTTTTTTCCGGCTTCCGCCTTTAATTCTCTTTTCTTCTACAATTGCTTCCTCAATTGAATCATAAGAACAAAAATAAACAAGTTTATCTGTATTATATTTAGCCGAAAAAGATTTGGAATATTCTTTGTCTTTATGTTCTTTTACCCTAAACATGATATCCGAAGTAACTCCAGTATACAAAGTGGTGTGGGTAAAATTAGTAATGATGTAAACTGTTCCGCCGCGTTCCATTATTGTATTTAAATTTACCGCTAAACAGGAAAGATTGCTTCACTCCATCGCACATTCCCCTTCTTCAGTTCGCAATGACGTCGCAAAGATCGTCATTGCGAGAAGGCTTTTTCAGCTGACGAAGCAATCTTTTTTGCTATTATATACTTTTCAATCAGTTATCTCCTTTCAGGAAAGATTGCTTCACTCCATCGCACATTCCTTTTCTTCAGTTCGCAATGACGTCGCAAAATCGTCATTGCGAGGAGGCTTTTTCAGCCAACGAAGCAATCTTTTATGCTATTATACTTTTCAATCAGTTATCTCCTTTCAGGAAAGATTGCTTCACTCCATCGCACATTCCCCTTCTTCAGTTCGCAATGACGAATATATTCTATTTGACCAAAGGCAATAACTGATCAGCTACCAATTTATTACCAGTTTCGTTCAAATGTACCCTATCAACGGTTAAAATGCCTTTTTCTTTATCCTCCGGATTATTTTTCGCTTCGTATTCGGCAAAAATCTTTCTTAAATCACATACGGGAAGGTTATTTTTTGCAGCCAATGTTCTGATACCTTCTGCATATTTATTCAGATCGGCATCCAGCTCATTAGTACCATCTTTTTTCTCACCAACAACCGATGGCGTAACCAATACCACTTTGCTGCCAACACCTTGAATTTTATTGATCAAAGCCTGATAAAACTTTAAATATTTATCGTAATCTGTTCCGGTATGGGAAGATTGTTTATGCCACACATCGTTAATGCCTACATAAATTACCACCAAATCAGGTTTCTTGTTCAAAACATCATCTTCTAAACGCAGATAAAGATCGTAAACCTTGTTACCACCAATACCGGCACCGATTACATCGTATTTGGTAGAATCGAGTGATTTTTTGATCAGGGTTACGTAGCCGTTTTTAGAAACACCCTGTTGGGTAATCGAATCGCCGAAAAAGATAATCCGTTTTGGTTTAAATGTCATTGATGTTAATGCAATTAAGCAAAAGCTTAGTAAAATACTTGTTTTTAATAGGGTTTTCATCGTTTATTATTGGTTAGGTTATTTTTTATCAGTCTTTTTGAAATCCAGATCCTGAAAATCGAAACTGAAATCGGTTAATGGAGAAATGGCTTCTATTTTAAAACCATCGGCCAGGGCATTGTTATCTAAACTGAAATTAACATAGGCATCAGCATCCAAACTTCTGTCGTACCATTTTACAATAAAGGTATTTCCTTTATAATAAGTCATATCGCCTCTCAGTTTTGGTGCATTTTTGGCTTGAAAATGCATTTTACCGTTTACTTCACTAATGGTTACTTCGCCAAACCACGAATCGCGGAAAGTGCCATAGTAATTTTTAGCATCAGGTTTCGAAGTCGATAATTTTTGTTGGGCAGCAATATTATTCCAAACTTTGGCGACCATCTCATTGGCCTGTTTTTCGTTCCTTAGCCTGTTATCGTTATAGGTCTTAATCCTGTCCTGTCCTTTGATTCCTAAATAACCATCTTTTATCGAATTGGTAATGGCATTAAATGCGGCACCCGATTGCTGATTGGTTAACACGATAATACCGAGTTTCAGTTCAGGAAGAATGGTTACTTGCGTTACAATACCTGATAAACCACCGGTATGTGTCGCCTGAAAATTACCGTTAACATTACTCAAAAACCAGCCTAAACCGTAACTGCTAAAAGCTGCCGGATTACCGCCTGCAATTATGGTTTGCGGGGTCCAGAGTTCTCTGGCAACAGCAGGACTGAACAACTTTTTATCCATGGTTTCGCCATATTTACCACCATTAATCATGGCCATTACCCACTTGCTCATATCGGTAACATTCGAGTAAATCCCTCCTGCAGCATTCGCAATTTCGCCAAAGCTTAAACCTACAGGAAGTAGTTTACCTTCGTAAGGTGCGTGCCCATCAATTACATTCGATTTATCTTTTAAACGGTACCATGAAGCAGCCGTTTTTGTCATCCCCAATGGTTTAATAATCCTGCTCTCAATAAAATCTTCATAAGTAATTCCTGAAACTCTTGCCACCACTTCTCCGGCAACAATGTACATCAGGTTATCATAATCATATTTGGTACGGAAAGAGGAAACCGGTTTTAAAAAACGGAGGTTATGGATCAGCTGTTTTTTATCTACTGTTGATGAATCAGGCCAGATCATTAAATCGCCTGCACCCAAACCTAAACCACTGCGGTGAGTGAGCAGATCGCGGATGGTAAACTCGCTGGTTACATAGGCATCGTACATTTTAAACTCGGGGATTACATCGGTTACTTTGGTATCCCAGGTAATTTTCTTTTCATCAACCAGTATACCTAATGATGCTGCCGTGAAAGCCTTTGTATTTGAAGCCACACCAAAAAGGGTATTTTCATCAACCTTTTTATTGGTTTTGATGGAACTTACGCCGTAACCTTTTAAATGAATAACTTTACCATCTTTGATTACAGAAACAGCAATACCAGGAACATTGAAGGTGCTGAGTGTTTTTTCGACCACGCTATCGATCTGTTTTGAAGAAAGTACCTGTGCATGCACATGGATACCCAAAAACAGTAATAAAGCAATGGATATTTTGAATTTTAAAGAAGAAAAGAGTTGCATATTTATAGGTTTAAATAATCGTTTAAAGATAATAAATCTTTTAGGCGATAACCGAATCCTTATTTGCCCTTTTCGAGTTTGTAATCTTTATGCACAATTAAAAAACTTGCACGTTCTTCTTTTTTGAAAGGATAATCCCAGTTGCCCTGGTAGGTAATTTTAGTTGGTAATTTATCTTCGCCAAAATAGCCCATTTCGATATTCATCTGTACATCAAAATCGAAAAGCATATTGCTGTATTTCATATCTACATATCGACCGAGAATATTAAAATTACGTTTATCAAAAATGGTCACCAATTCTTTAATCATGATGCCATCTTTGGTCCAACTGCTTAAATCGGGCTTAACTGAAACCTTGAAACGATATACGGGAATGGAATCCAAGTAAGTACCGCTGGTAAATCCATAATCGTAATACTGGCGCATATTGGCCGAAAATATTTCGGTTTTACTGCCAATAAATGGAACTTTTACAGGTCGGCCAGGATTGAATATTAATGTTTTTAACTTGTCTTTATAACTCTCGTTTGTTCCGCCTTTTCCATCAGCTTTAGGTGCATTTGGCACAAAATCGGTACTATAGGCATTCATAAAAATGTAATCGAACATTTCTACAGTGTACAACTGATATTTGCCGTTCTTTTTATAAATTTTACCGGTATCCTGTTTTACCAGGTATTCCATTTTATAAGGCCCGCTATTGTTGTGACGGATTTTGCGGTATATTTTCCCATCAACTTTATTCTTTTTATCGTAACTGTAAATCCTGTTTTCGGCAATGAAAGTATAACGTTTCATATCCCTGAACGATTGATAAAAAGAAGTATCATACATCACCTTCCTGATAAAAGTCTCTACATTCAATTTTTCGGCCTTAATATTTACCGTAGAATCGAGCGTAATGGTTTTGATTGTATCAGGATTAAACCGTTTGATTTCCTGAGCAAAACCTTTATAAAAGAGCGGGATTAATAGTAAAAACAGAAATATTTTTTTCATGGAAGATAGATAAGTAAAGTGTAAGATGGAAAATGAATAATGTAAGATACATGTGGAGAAAACTTAACCCATCATCCATCTTACATATTTACATTTTACCTCTCTAGTTCCCTAGTTGTTTTAAAGCGATGTAAGCCATCAATCCTGTTGAAATTTTCAAGGCATCTTCATCAACATCAAATCGTGGGGTATGTACGGAATATTGTGTGTCTTTAGCTGCATTTCCAGTACCTAAACGATAAAAACATGCATCTGTTATCTGCGAGTAGAAAGAAAAATCTTCAGCTGCCATCCAGATATCTAAATCCAACACATTTTCTTTACCTAAAAACTCTTCGGCAAAAGTTCTTGCATTAGCGGTTAGTTTCTCTTCGTTGATTAAAAATGGATAACCCCTGTGGATATCGAAATCGCAGCTTCCACCCATGCTTTCGGCAATGCCTTCGGCCATTTTTTTCATGCGTTTGTGTGCTTCATCTCTCCATTCTTCATCCAGAGTTCTGAATGTTCCTTCAATTTTTACCTCGTTAGGGATAATGTTGGTTGCACCGTTGGCAATTACTTTACCAAAAGACAATACTGATGGAATACGTGGATCGGCATTGCGGCTCACTACCTGTTGCAAAGCTATAATGATATGTGAAGCGATTACAACCGGATCGATGTTTTGGTGTGGTTGTGCACCATGACCGCCTTTTCCGGTTACAGTAACATAAAGTTCGTCTGTCGAAGCCATGTAAATCCCTGAACGGAAACCCACTTTACCGGCTTCAATTAATGGCATTACATGCTGACCAACAATATGATGTGGTTTTGGATTTTCGAGTACACCTTCTTTAATCATGATGCTTGCTCCACCTGGTAAAAGTTCTTCAGCAGGCTGAAAAATCAATTTAATGGTTCCTCCGAAATCATCTTTCATTTGATTTAGGATATAAGCTGTCCCCAAAAGTGAAGAAGTGTGCACATCATGTCCGCAGGCATGCATTACTCCATGATTTTTAGAACGGTAAGGTTTATCATTTGCTTCATGAATAGGTAAAGCATCCATATCGGCACGTAAGGCGATTACTTTATCAGAAGGCAGGTTTCCCTTAATCAACCCCACTACGCCTGTATTGGCGCAATCGGTATATTCGATTCCCCATTTTTTTAATTTATCCTTAATAAACAATGAGGTTTCGAATTCTTTGAAAGATAATTCGGGATTGGAATGGATATGTTGACGATAGCCTACTACATCGTTAAAAATGTGAGCGGCCAGTTCCTGTACTTTATTTTTGATCATTGGTTGTTGTGGTATCTAAAGTTGGTGCATTTATTTTTTCCCTAAAAATAAACAGCGTAGGGAAAGATGATCTGAGTTCGTTAATGAGGCGTTGTGCCTCTAAGCGGCTCCTAAAATCGCCTACCCGAACATAATAATTAGGTTCTTTATAAGTGAGGTATGTGTTTAATTGAGGATAAAGTCCTTTAAAACGGGCCTGCTCATTAAAAACTTCCCGCCGGTCTGATCCATAAAAAATCTGCACGCGGTAACCATAGGCAGAAACTATTGGTTTGCCAGGCTTAACCTCGCCAGAAGTTTTATAAACTTCGAGCCGCTTGGCAATTAAACTATCGATTAAGGGATCTTTTATAACCGTTACTTCTCCTTTTTGCGCAAAAGCAGTTATGGTAAGAAATAAGCAAAATATAAAAGTTATTGTAGTTTTCATGAGCAAAATAATTGGCATTTGGCTAGCAGACCTACCTGCTCACTTCTTCTTAACAACAAGAATGCCGAAATCGTTGCAAAAATCGGCATTCTTTATGGGTTAAGCAAATCGTTTAGTCTATGCCTATTTCAGCAGATAATTTATCTGGGTTTTGATGTGTTTGCCATAGGGTGTGAATAACGATTTGAGCATCGTTAGCCTCATAAAATATAATAAAATCGAGCACAATCAAACCTCTGATATTTGGGTTCGATGACTGAATTCCTAACTGCGGATTCTTGATTAAAAGTTTAATCTCTTTGTTAAATTTTTTATAAATTTTAGCCGAATATTTTTTATTGCCATTTCTATTGGCATAAAATTCAAGTATGATAAAAAGCTTAATTTTTGCCTTGTGAGACCAGATTATTTCTTTAGCCATTTATTTATTTCATCATCCAAATCTGATTGCGTTACAAACAGACCATTTTTAATTTGTTCTTGGGATGAAATAATTTCTTGTTGTTGTTCTGGTGATAATTCTAAGTGTTTATCCTTTGAAGGAGCCTCAAGAATAGTAACACCAAAATCTTTAAGCATCTGTTTGACAACAGTATTATTTTGATCAGGAATTTTTATTGTTATTGTTTCCATAACTCAAAAATACTAATTTAAATAACAAAATCAATCAGCTTAATTCCAAAATCGGTATTCTTTATGGGTTAAGCAAATAGTCATTATTTGGGAGAAAATCTAAAAGATTTTCGGGCTATGAATGACAGAAAAGTTTAAGAAGATACCTATTAGCAATGTCGTCATTTCGAGCGAAGTGCAACGCAGTCGAGAAATCTTTTAAAAAATAGGTAATCGGTTAATAATAATTCAAAGATTTCTCCATTCCGCTGCCGTAAAAATCGGCACGCTTCAGTCGAAATGACGATTGATCACGATGATCGTGCAAATCTAAAAAGCCAGGTTCCGTTCCGAAACCTGGCTTTTTGAATTATTTCCATTAAGAGAATTAAATTAATTCGCTTTCTTTTGCTCTAAGGTAAACTCGTACACTTTTGGGTCGTATTTCATCATTGCACCTGTTGCAATATCAACAATAAAACCAGGAATGAATAATAGATTTACCACAGATACAGCATTAAAGGTAGTTTGAGGCTGGAATGTTTTGGTTTCGTAACCATCAAGTTTTAATGTGATCGTTTGTCCGGTAAATCCTTTTTTTAAGGGAACAGCCATGGGTGTTATACCGGCTTTAACCCCATCTACTTCGATAGCAGCGGCTGGAGGATTGGAATTGATTTGAACGGTTTGTTTTGTACCCGTAAAAATGGTGGCGCAGCTCGAGAGCAGCAATGTCGCTGAAACAGCGGCAATGTTTAAAATTCTTTTCATTTGTGTGTTTGTGTATTCCTACTCTTATGGCTTTTCAGTTACGCCCCGTTTTTTATGGTTTCTGGACTCCATTTTTCATTTTTATTGATCATCAAGAAACTGCCTACCAGTTTCGAATTGATCTAGTTGGATATTAAACAGTGTGTACTGCCGGCACTATTGAGATTGTAAAATCTAAGTCAATAAATATAGGAGTTAATTTGAAAATTAAAAATTTAGTTATAAAAAAAGCCCCGACAAAAAATGTCGGGGCCTGGTATGCGATATATTTTCTAATTATAAATTAGCACCGTGGCAGTTTTTGTATTTTTTACCGCTACCGCATGGGCAAGGTTCGTTTCTGCCAACTGTTGCTTCTTTACGGATCGGCTGTTGTGGAACGGCTTCACGGGTATCACCAAACTCAATGCCTGGCTCTTCTCTGCCAAACTCCTGTTTAGTAGTTTGCAACTTCGGCTGTTTTACCGGAGCTGGTGCTTCCCTCACCTGATCTGGTTCTTGCTGCACCGGGATACCACCTTTATATAAGAAACTTACTACTTCTTTATTTACCGCATTAAGCATGTTTTTAAATAAGTTAAAGGCCTCCATTTTATAAATTACCAATGGATCTTTCTGCTCGTAAACTGCATTTTGTACCGATTGCTTCAAATCGTCCATTTCGCGTAAATGCTCTTTCCAGCTATCATCGATCAAAGCTAAAACAATGGTTTTTTCGAATGAACGAACCACTTCTTTTCCTTTATTATCAATTGCTTTCTTTAAATCAACGGCTACCTGGATACCACGGATACCATCGGTAAATGGTACTACAATCTGCTCGATATGTTCGCCACGCTCTTCGTACACCTGGGTTAAAACGGGTAATGATTGCTGGATGATGGCTTCTGATTTACGTGCGTAAAATGCTTCAGCCTCTTCAAACAACCTTTCAGTTAACTGAGAGATGCTGGTAGAGGTGAATTCTTTTTCGGTAATGGCCGTATCTAAAGAGAAGTTTTTGATCACCTCTAGTTTAAAGCCATCGAAATTTCCTTCTTGTTTATATTCGCTTACAATATCTTCGGCAACATCGAAAACCATATTGTTCATATCCACATCTAAACGTTCGCCAAATAAAGCATTTTTACGTTTAGCATAAATTACAGTACGTTGTGAGTTCATCACATCATCGTACTCTAATAAACGTTTACGGATACCAAAGTTGTTTTCTTCTACTTTTTTCTGTGCACGCTCGATTGATTTGGTAATCATAGAGTGCTGGATCACTTCACCATCTTCAATCCCCATACGTACCATGATACCAGAAATACGCTCTGAACCAAATAAACGCATTAAGTTATCTTCTAAGGAAACGAAGAATTGAGATGAACCCGGATCACCCTGACGACCTGCACGACCACGCAACTGCCTGTCAACACGACGAGACTCGTGACGTTCGGTACCTACAATGGCTAAACCACCAGCTTCTTTAACACCTGCACCCAATTTAATATCGGTACCACGACCAGCCATGTTGGTTGCAATGGTTACGGTTCCAGCCTGACCAGCCTCGGCAACGATATCGGCCTCTTTCTGGTGCATTTTAGCGTTCAATACGTTGTGTTTGATGCCACGGAGTTTAAGCATACGGCTTAACAATTCCGAAATCTCTACAGAGGTTGTACCCACCAGTACCGGACGACCAGCTTTTGGTTCTAATTGTCCTGTTTGAGGGTTAACCGCAGGGATTAAAGCACCTTTAGCATCTAATTTAGGTACGGCCCTGCCTATTTGATCGTATTTAACAACCGGCTTACCATCTTTTTGCTTAACCTTTCCTTCTTTATCCAATTCATATTCTGTTTCGTAATGAGAATATGGGAAAACAAGAAATTGTATTTCTGAAGCAACAGCATTATATTTCTCACGAACGGTACGGTAAACGTAATCCTGCTCATCATTTCTGGAGATATTTCTGTTGGTTGGAATTTCTACCACATCTAATTTATAGATCGACCAAAACTCGCCTGCTTCTGTTGTTGCAGTACCCGTCATACCACAAAGCTTGTGGTACATACGGAAGTAATTTTGCAGGGTTACTGTTGCATAAGTCTGCGTAGCATCCTCAACCTTTACATTTTCTTTTGCTTCAATTGCCTGGTGTAAACCATCAGAGTAACGGCGGCCATCCATAATACGACCGGTTTGCTCATCAACAATTTTGATTTTTCCCTCGTCGATGATGTACTCTACATCAATTTCGAATAAGGTATAAGCTTTTAACAATTGGTTTACAGAGTGGATACGTTCTGCCTTAACAGAATAATCGCGCATTAAAGCGTCTTTCTGAACAACTTTTTCTTCTAAAGGCAGGTCAGATTTTTCTAATTCGGCAACTTCAGTACCTACATCAGGCAATACAAAGAAATGTGGATCTTCGCCCGATTGGGTAATCAGTTCGATACCTTTTTCGGTTAACTCAACCTGGTTGTTTTTCTCATCGATATAGAAATACAATTCAGAATCTACCTTTGGCATATTCTTAGATTGATCTGCCATATAGTGGTTTTCGGTTTTTAATAACAAACCACGAACGCCACTTTCACTTAAAAATTTAATTAAAGCTTTATTTTTTGGCAAACCACGGTAAGCACGTAATAGTGCTAAACCACCTTCGCCTTCTTCAGTTCCGCTATTACCAGCATTGATTAATTTTTTAGCCTCGTTTAATGCCTGGGTTACATAAGCTTTTTGTGCATTAACCAAACGCTCAATACGTGGTTTTAATTCATAAAACTCATGCTCATCGCCGCGTGGAATCGGACCAGAAATAATTAAAGGGGTACGGGCATCATCAATCAAAACTGAATCGACCTCATCCACCATTGCAAAGTGCAGCTTGCGCTGTACCAGTTGGTCTGGCGTTTGCGACATATTGTCACGCAGGTAATCAAAACCGAACTCGTTATTGGTTCCGTAAGTAATATCTGCGGCATAAGCTTTTCTTCTTTCTTCAGAGTTTGGCTCATGTTTATCAATACAATCAACACTTAAGCCGTGGAATTCGAATAAAGGACCATTCCACTCACTATCACGACGGGCCAGGTAATCATTCACCGTTACAATGTGCACACCTTGTCCGGCCAATGCATTTAAATAAGCCGGTAAGGTACTCACCAGCGTTTTACCCTCACCAGTAGCCATCTCAGCAATTTTACCGCTGTGTAATACAATACCACCAATTAACTGTACATCGTAATGTACCATGTTCCAGGCAACTTCCGTTCCGGCAGCATCCCATTTATTGGCCCATTGTGCTTTATCGCCAATAATTTTTACGTTATTTCTGCGCGCTGCGTAATCTCTATCAAACTGGGTTGCGGTAACCTCTAAATAATCGTTTTCGCTTAAACGGCGTGAAGTTTCTTTAATTACAGCAAATGCCTCCGGAAGAATTTCCAAAAGTACTTTTTCTAATTCTGCATCACGGTCTTTACCTAAGGCATCAACCTGATCGTAAATGGCTGTTTTTTCGTGAAGATCTAAACTTTCACTTTCCGCGTCAGCTTTTAAAGCTGCAATTTTTCCATCAATCTCGGTTAAGAAAGCAGAAATCTTTTCTTTAAATTCTATAGTTTTACCACGTAACTCATCATTGCTTAACGCAGACAGCTTACTGTAGTGTTCGTTAATTTTAACAACCAATGGCTGAATAGCCTTTATATCTCTTTCTGATTTACTTCCGAAAACCTTCGCTAAAAATCCTAACATTATAATATTTTAAATCGTATTTATTATTAAAAAAATGGAGTGTTACAACAACTAAGCCATTGTCTTTATTAAGTCAGTTTGGCAGTTGCTGGTATAAATGGGGCACAAAACCTTATAAAAGGTTTTTTAAGAAAAGAGAATTAAGGACTGTTGTTCTTAGGTTTTTTCCTGATTGTTAAATCAGAAATTACTTGATTGATACTTACATATTTTGCAACTTTTAATTGGGATTGAGTTCCAATTAAAGCCAGCCTGGTGTATGATAACAGATAAGGATTACGGTCTTCGTTAAGTTGAACCGAAGCTTTACCAGTGGCGTTAATACTGATATTGTGCTCGTTACAATATTCATTTAATATCCTTAGCCCTTCAACACGTTCGGCTTTTGCCAAATGTGTTAAGCTAAAAAATACAAGCGATATGGTAACCAGGTGTTTCATTGATAGCGGCAAAGCTAGTTTTAATCTTTTATAAAAAGAAATTACAGCTTAGCAAAAAGCATACCTCAATTTTTTCAGCCACTTATTCATTCTAAAATATATTATTGCCATCGTGTTTTATAATGTTGCATCTGCATTTTATATTATCGCTTGTTCATTATATATTAGTGCATGTGCTTTTTATGTTATCGCATTCGTATTTTATATTATTGCACCCGCAATTATTATTGCACCCGCAATATGCATTCTGCTTAACAGATTTCTCCACTATGGTCGAAAAGACGATTTTTCGAAATCTTTAACGTTTCAAACTACACGTTTGTCGATACATTTGTTACAATTAATCCTTTTTCATGCAATTTTAATTCAACGAAACAAAACGCATTGACTATGGAAAGAAAAAATTTCATCAGAAGCTTAATGATCGGAGCCATCTCAACTCCGGTGATTATTGAGGCCTGCAAAAAAAGCAGCATCACCGATGGATCGGATACATCAGGATCGGGTACCGCCGGAACAACAACGAGCACTAACGGAACCTGTACGGTAGCCCCAACGGAAACGGAAGGTCCTTTCCCAACAAAAGTACCTGCATCGTACGTGCGCAGCGATATTACCGATGGACGTACAGGCTACAAATTAACTGCAAAAATCACCATCGGCAACCTAAACAACAGTTGTGCAGGTTTGGCTGGAGCGATAGTAGATATCTGGCATTGTGATGCAGAAGGCAATTATTCTGAATACGGTGGCAGTGGTATGCAAAGTACCAATTATCAATCGGTACATTTTTTACGTGGCCGCCAAACCACCGATGCGAACGGACTGGTTACTTTTACTTCCATCTTTCCAGGCTGGTATAGTGGTCGGGCTACGCATATCCATGTGCACGTTTACAATGCTGCAGGTACATCATTAATGGTTACGCAGATTGCTTTTCCAGAAGGTGCGGGAACATCTTTGGCTTTAGTAAATGGCTATACCAAAGGCATGACGGGCTATACCTATAACAATGCCGATAATGTTTTTAGTGATGATAAAACGGGTATAGAAATCGCAACGGTTACCGGAACATTGGCAGCTGGTTTCGACCTTACCTTTAAAGTGAATGTTAAAGCATAGTATATCCTTATAATTGTTTTATTTTTATGAAGGCGCTAGGATTTCTTAGCGTCTTTTTTAATTTTATGCCATGTCGAAAAAAGTGATTACGCTGTGCTATCGAAAAATAATTGATGCAGGCAATGCCAACCCCTGGGATAAGTTTGTACATGAAGATAGTTTTGCAGAGTTCAAAATGCAGGCTCAGTATTATAATCAGGAACAACAGTTTAGTACTTTTGCCGAAATGCTGGTAAATGTTACCGAAGCTGATAAACTACATTTTTTGGTTAGTGCAGCCATTACGGGATATTTAAGACAGTTAAATGGAATTATACCTGACGTACTGGATAACTTAGGCCGGCGTTTTTTGACTTTTGAAAATTTTAAGTTCGAAATTATTAATTCGGACATTAATGACCCCGAAAAACATAAAGTGGCGATCAATTTCTTTTCAAAACCGTTGATTTGGCACGATACGATTGACAATATGTTATTGGTATCGCAGTTTAAAGAAACAGATGAAGATGAAATTTTCACCAATCTTTTTCAGTTACAGCAATTTGTAAGTATTCATTCTATAAAAGACATTGATTAAGAGATGGAACTCACTCCTGGAAAAATATTTTTGGCCGATCAACGCGGATTAACTGAAACGTCGGTATTAAGAAGATACAGCACCTTTAATTTTGAGAAGTATTACAACGAACATAAAGAACCTTTTGGCGACTTATTCTTATGTAATGATGAATCGATTGCAGGTGGAAAAATCATCTTTTTTCTTTGTAAGGAAGATTCGCTCCAGATATTGATGCCCATTACCGGCGGGATTGATATTGTTGCCAACGGGAAAGAATTTGCTTTAGAAACCGGACAGGTACAGGTATTGAATATGGGTAAGGGCGAAGTACTGGAAATCAGCAATCCTTACCAGAATGATGTGATCAACTACATCCAGCTTGGTATTAAAACCGATATGTTTTTAATGCGGGCAAGCGAAATGCTTTTTAATTTCGATTTTGAAAAAAACCAAAACCAATTACTCGAAATCATTTCTAACCCTAAATTACCTTTTAAGTTAAGTGCCGGGATCTTCGCTGGCAGAGAAGAAGTGGTTTATAAAATGCAAAACCCAAACCATCAGTTTTATACTTTTATTGTAGATGGCGCTTTCGAAATTGAAGGCCGCTTAATGCATGCAAGAGATGGTTTAGCGCTTTGGGATATCGAACAAATGGAGCTGGAAGCACTAAGTAATAACGCGATTGTAGTGGTGCTGGAGTTTGGGTTTTAGGTTTTTGCTGTCGCTTTGAATGTGAAGTCAGATGTTGCCATCTGACTTAGCGAATATCTAAAAGATTTGATTCAGTGCAAGATGGTAACATCTTACACCACGGAAAATAAGATAAATTATCTGATTATTCTTCGACAGGCTCAGGATGACATTTTATTTGAAAACTACTTCTGTAGCACCATAGCCAAATTTTTCTTTCCGCGCATCCATATAGGTTTTTACATGCGGGTTTTTACTGATCAGTTTATGGATTTTATCTCTTAAAGTACCATTACCTGATCCATGGATAAAAACAATTTTATCGAAATGATGCACCACCGCAGCATCCATTGCCGTTTGAAAATGATTGATCTGGATCTGCAACATTTCATCCGCTTCTAAAAAATGATGATCATCTCTCAGTTTTTCGATGTGCAGATCGATTTCTTTTTGGGGCGCTGCAACTGTTCTTTTTTCTTCGGTGGATTTAAAAAAACTTTCTTTTAATTTCTGTGGATCGATGGTTACCGGCACCAGGTCATCTAAACGAATCAGCCAGCCTTTATTCCTTAATTGTGGCAATTCTTTTTGTTCCGTACTAAAATCTTTTGCCCTAAATTTCTTACGGATCACCAATGGATCAATCGGTTTAACATCAGCTTTACTGAAGACCAAAACCTGAAAGTTAAATTCCGGCCAAAGATCTAAATCAGCCAATGAAGCAGAATAAACCAAAGTTGAAGCATAAGCTTCGATTACGCCATGAAAAGCACCGGCAAATTTTTCTTTCCGTTCTGTTGTTAGGCTTACCAATAAAATATTGGGCGATTGGTTTTGCAAATGAAAATGCACCACATTACCCGCTTTATCATCGGTAGCAACGGCAACGTAAATGCCATTTTCAATTTTACTAACGCTGGGGATATTTACCTGGATGGGTTTTGGCGCATCCAATTCTTCGGCAACCACACCATGACCGTGTACAGAAGTTAAATTACTTACCGCTACAGGAATTTCGAAACCATCCTCATCAGTAACGCCTAAAGTTTGCGCATCGATAATTTTGGTTACATAACCTTCACGTTTTTCATCAACAAAACGCACAAAATCTCCCAGTTTAAACTTCATCTCTTATTTTTTAAGCAAAGGTTTTTAATTTAATTCTTTGGATCAAGAAGTATTCTATCACACATCATATCTTCAGACTTCTGACTCAATTAATGACGCGTATCGTTACCATGATAAATACTCAGGTAACTTTCGTATCTCGAAACCGCAATTTCACCTTCATTTACGGCTTCAATAACAGCGCAGCCAGGTTCGTTAACATGCCTGCAATTATTAAAACGGCAATCGTGCGAGGTTTTAAAGATTTCCCTGAAAAAATGACCTAATTCTTCCTTTTCAATATCGATAACCCCAAGCTCTCTAATGCCTGGAGAATCTACAATAAAACCTCCCTGTGGCAGTTCGAACATTTCTGCAAAAGTGGTGGTATGTTGTCCTTTATCGCTCCAGTCTGACACCTCCCCTGTTCTTAAATCGCGATCAGGCATTAAAGCGTTGATCAGACTCGATTTTCCCACACCCGAATGTCCGGAAATCAGGGTAATTTTATCCGTAATCAATTCCTGAATAACCGGAATATTAATGCCTTTTAAAGCCGAAACTTCGTAACAGGCATAACCGATATTTTCGTAGATATCTTTAAATTCCTGCAGAATCTCTAAGCCTTCTTTACTAAACAGATCGAGTTTATTAAACACCAATACAGCAGGTACATCGTAAGCCTCGGCAGTAACCAAAAAGCGATCGATAAAACCTAGAGAAGTACGTGGCGAGGCCAGGGTAACCACTAACATCGCCATATCTAAATTGGCTGCTAATATCTGCGCCTGTTTGCTCAGGTTGATTGATTTGCGGATGATGTAGTTTTTACGCGGCAGCATTTCGTTAATCAAACCCTGATTGCTATCCTTTTCCAGATCAAATTTTACCCTGTCGCCAACCGCAATCGGGTTGGTGGTTTTAAGTCCTTTAATCCTGAATTTTCCTACAATCCGGCAATCATAGCGTTCGCCATTATCGGCCAAAACACTGTACCAGCTACCTGTAGATTTAATAACTAATCCCTGCATATTTGCGGTAAAGGTATGAATATGATTTCATTGGTAGAAGTGGCCTTGCCTGATAAAAGTTTACGCACAGGTAAAAAGAACAAGCACTTTTAACTATATTCTTTGTTATCTACCAAATATCTTACATAAATACAACGCTTTAAAAGGCAAAAAACCTAAATTTGCGACAACAAAAATCAAAATATAATGAGTTTCAGAATAGAACACGATACCATGGGCGAGGTGCAGGTACCTGCCGACAAATACTGGGGTGCACAAACCGAACGCTCACGCAATAACTTCAAAATCGGTCCGGAAGGTTCGATGCCAAAAGAAATTATCCACGCTTTTGGATACCTGAAAAAAGCAGCAGCTTTGGCCAATACCGAATTGGGTGTATTATCAGCAGAAAAAGCAGATTTAATTGCTAAAGCCTGTGATGAAATTATTGCTGGTCAATTGGATGATCAATTTCCATTGGTAATCTGGCAAACTGGTTCGGGTACTCAAAGTAACATGAATGGAAACGAGGTTATTGCCAACCGTGCCCATGTAATTAATGGTGGTGCACTGGCTGACGATAAAAAAGTGCTTCACCCTAATGATGATGTAAATAAATCACAATCATCTAACGATACTTTTCCAACTGCAATGCATATTGCAGCTTATAAACTTACGGTAGAAAATACCATTCCAGGCTTAGAAAAATTAAGGGATACCCTGGCTAAAAAAGTGGAAGAATTCAGTTCGATTGTTAAAACCGGACGTACCCACTTTATGGATGCTACCCCGCTTACTTTAGGACAGGAATTTTCAGGTTATGTACAGCAGATCGACAACAGCATCAGGGCCATTAAAAATGCTTTGGTAATGGTTGCTGAGCTTGCTTTAGGCGGTACCGCTGTGGGTACAGGCTTAAATACTCCAAAAGGATACGATGTTTTAGTGGCTAAAAAAATAGCTGATTTAACGGGATTGCCTTTTGTTACGGCTCCAAATAAATTTGAGGCTTTGGCTGCACACGATGCAATGGTAGAACTTTCTGGCGCACTAAAACGTACAGCTGTGGCTTTAATGAAAGTAGCTAACGATGTAAGGATGTTAAGTTCTGGCCCACGTTGTGGCATTGGCGAAATCGTAATTCCTGATAACGAACCAGGATCATCTATTATGCCGGGTAAAGTTAACCCTACACAACCAGAGGCATTAACCATGGTATGCGCTCAGGTAATTGGTAACGATGTGGCGGTTTCAGTTGGTGGCATGAGCGGTCATTTTGAGCTTAACGTATTTAAACCAGTAATTGCAGCTAATGTATTGCAATCGGCCCGTTTAATCGGCGATGCCTGCGTTTCTTTTACGGATAAATGTGCTGAAGGAATTACAGCTAACTTGCCTGAAATAGAGAAACACCTGCAAAATTCTTTGATGTTGGTTACCGCTTTAAATCCACATGTGGGTTATGAAAATGCAGCCAAAATTGCGAAGAAAGCACATAAAGAAAATAAAACATTAAAAGCAGCAGCTGTAGAGTTGGGATTATTAACCAATGAGCAGTTTGATGAGTGGGTACGACCAGAAGATATGGTTGGCAGCTTGAAATAAGTTAATTATTTTAACAGCGTATCATAAATAAATTTGTCATCCTGAGCTTGTCGAAGGACCTTACTAAATTAAGAGTAAAACGTTTCGACAGGCTCAACGTGACAAATCCACAATGAAAGAATAGAATAGCTCCAAATCAATAAGGTTAATTAAAAATAAGCAATATGAATTCAATACTTTCTACCCTCTTGAGCCTGGTTTCTATCATTTCGCCATGCATTGTATTTGGAACCTGTTGCTTTTTTTTAGCAAAAAGATCTTCGGTTGAAGCCATTTTAATGACTATTGGCTCCGGGATTGGCTTATTGGTAACCTTATTTTACAGTGTCTTAATGCCTGTATTAATATCAAGTCAGCATTTGGCTTATACGGAAGTTTCACAATATTACAGCGTTATAGGCGTCATCAGCTTTATAGCCAGTATGTGTTTCGCGGCAGGCTTTTTCATCCTGGTTTACAATACCGTTAAGAAGAAGAATGTCATCCACGATCAGTTTCCTAAAAGCAACGATTAATAATACAATGAACAAACTGCATCCTCGCTTAAGGTTTTTTTCCATCATCCTTTTCACATTATCCATTTTACATATTGCTTGTAGTCCGAGGCCAAATATCCAGGGCAAAGGCGAAAACTTTTTGCAGGGGGTATGGAATGAAGATTCGGTTGCTTTCAGTAATAAATTAAGTAATTATACGCAGCACCATTTTAAATTCACCTGCGATTCGGTTTACATTGATATGGTTACCCATAGCAAAGTTAATTTATATGAGGATTCATGTTATAACAATGGCGTATGGAAAGAATATGCCAAGGGGGTTTATGTAGTAAAAGGTGATACCTTATTTGTTGGCGCTACTTTTACGCATGCCAATTACAAACAAAAAATATCGGGTTGTTATCGCATTGGCAGATATGAAAAGAATTTCCTGATCAAAAAACATTCAGCAGATACCTTATCTTTAGAGAGCTTAAGCGATCAACGCGAAATCAAATTAATCCTCAAACAAAAAATCACCTGCGTACAAAAAGAATTATAAAATGATTTTAACATCAATTAAAAAGAAATTAACCACGGTTTTGGCCATCGGTTTATTAGCGTATCTCCCTATTCAGGCAAATGCCTGGGGTACCATTGGTCACCGCGTAGTTGGCGAAATTGCCGATAGTTATTTAAAAGCAAAAACACGCAAAGCCATTCAGGACATTTTAGGTTACGAAACTTTGGCCATGAGCGCCAACTGGGGCGATTTTATTAAATCAGATTCTACCTACAATTACATGTATAACTGGCATTTTGTTAATCTTCCGGCAGGATTGAACAAAGATGGTGTTTACAACTTTCTGGAGACTGAAAAATCGCCGAGTCTTTATACCAAAATTCCAGACCTTATTGCCGTTTTAAAGAAAACAAGCAGCACCCCAGCCGAAAAGAAACTGGCTTTACGCATGTTGGTGCACCTGGCTGGCGATTTATGTCAACCGATGCATGTTGCACGTAAAGAAGATTTAGGTGGCAACCGTGTTTCGGTATTATGGTTTAACGAAAAATCAAACATCCACAGAGTTTGGGACGAGCAATTGATCGAATACCAACAGTTGAGCTATACCGAATATGCAAAAGCCATTAACCATGCTTCGGCGGTACAGCTTTACAACTGGCAGAACACCAGCCTGAAAGATTGCATTTATGAATCGTACACCATTTGCAACAAAATTTACGATAACACCAAACCGGATTCAAAATTAAGCTACCGTTACAATTTCGAATGGGTTGATACCCTTAACGATCAATTATTAAAAGGTGGTGTGCGTTTAGCCAAAATGTTGAACGATATTTACGGATAAATTATCCGATCATTATTTAATGCCCCAATGCTAAACCGCTTGGGGCATTTTTTTTAACATGTTTTTCTGGAAATTTGTCACGTTGAGCCTGTCGAAACGCCTCGCACAGTATTAATGAAGGTCCTTCGACAAGCTCAGGATGACAATTCTTAATTTATGATATACTCATAACGGTCGCGATGTAGGACTCACAATTAAAAATTAAATCATTACAATTAAATATTAATCGATTTTTAGGTTAACATAAAAAGGAGACAAACCACTACAACAGCCGCAGTGGCAGGAATTATTTATACATTTGTTTCTGTATATAAACCCAAATAACATTGAAAATTTTAATGGTTTGCCTCGGTAACATCTGCCGTTCGCCACTTGCCGAAGGCATTATGCGTCACCTGGTAAATAAACAAAACTTAAACTGGGAAATTGCTTCGGCAGGAACGGGTAACTGGCATATCGGCAAAGCCCCCGACCATAGAAGTATTGCTGCGGCCAAAGCATTGGGTTACGATATCAGTAAACAACGTGCACAACAGTTTAGCCACTCCATGTTTGCCAAATATGATCTGATTTTGGTTATGGACCGTAATAATTTAAACGACGTGCAAAGCCTGGCCAAAACAGTTGAAGATCGAAAAAAGGTTAAACTTTTTCTTGATAACGACGAAGTTACAGACCCTTATTGGGATAACGCGCTGTTTAGCCCTGTTTGCAAACAGGTTGAAGAAAGATGTATGGAAATTATCAAACAACTTTCTTAAATTTAAGGTTCATTATCACCACTAACCAAGTCAAAAAAATGAAAAAGTACATCTCCCTATGTTTATTAATTGCATCCGTTTTTTTATTTCAAAGTTATACCACAGCGAAAAAATCGGCTAAGGTTTTAGTTTTTTCCAAAACAAAGGGTTTCAGGCATAATTCTATCGAAACCGGAAAAGAAGTAATCCAGAAATTAGGAACCGAGCATCATTTTGAAGTAGACACCACCGAAAATGCTGATCTTTTTACAGAAGATAACCTTAAAAAATATGCTGCTGTTATTTTTTTAAATACAACAGGTGATGTACTCGATAATAAACAACAGGTTGCATTCGAAAGGTATATCCAGGCAGGAGGCGGTTATGTGGGCATCCACGCGGCAACTGATACCGAATACGATTGGCCTTGGTATGGCAAATTAGCTGGTGCTTATTTCATCAGTCACCCGGCTGTGCAGGAAGCTAAATTTATCATTAAAGACAAAAAACATCCTTCAACAAAATTCTTTACCGATTCGGTTTGGATGAGAAAAGACGAACTATATAACTTTAAGGATATCAACCCTGATATTAAAGTGCTGATCAGCTTAGACGAAAAATCTTACACTGGTGGCAAAAATGGTGATTTCCATCCTTTTGCCTGGTACCACAATTTTGACGGCGGCAGGGCTTTTTATACCTGTATGGGGCATACCAAAGAAGGTTGGGCAGAAGATAAATTCCAGAACCATTTATGGGGAGGCATTGAATATGCAATAGGCGGGCAGAAAAAACTGGACTACAGTAAAGCCCATTCAAAGTTCTAAAAACAGGGTTGAGCTTGTTGAATTTCCAATCAGCAAGCTCAATATTAATTACTGTTATACTTTCTTGTAATTAACCAAATAAATATAATTCAGCATACAGAAAGAAGCTACTGCCCCGAAAGTATGCCATAAAAAATGTGTGCCAATACTCAATATGTCCCACTTATCTGCGATACGGAAAGTTAAGGCAAATATGAAAGCAATTAAAGCAAATCCCACCCATTTGCCATTTTTCCACTCCGTTTTAATTAAGTAACCAAATACCGGAAACAAAACCAGTGCGGCCATAAAGGCGTAATTAATATTAATAAAGATCTGGAAATCGCCATTGCTAAAAAGGCGTCGCACAAAAAACTGGAAAAAAGCATAAACCGCTACAACTAAGACGGCAAAATACCACTTGGTTAATTTGGAAAGAAAGTACACGCCGGCAGAAAGACATAAAAGCATAATTGGCATCCAGTCCATCATAATAAAAATAGGCCAACGCCTCAACCCGTGATAAGTGGTCCCTCCAATCCCACCAATATAAAGCAGCACTAGTGCAATACTTAAAAAGGTATGCTGTTTAAAATTACCCCATAACCTAATTGTCCAATACACTGCTATAGCCAGGAAAAAGCAACTTGTTATCGTATTAAAAGGCTCTGGAAACAACTGACTCAGGTTGGTTTCGGTGTAGATTGTACCACCGTCTGGAGGGTTCTGGGTAAAAGCGCTCATGATTAAATAACGTAAGTAAAAATCAAATGTTTCATGGTTCTATGTAACGATCAAGATGTAAAAATAATTTTGCGTTTACATTTTCAAGAGGTTAATTATTGGTTAACTCTTTTCCTTCAACTGGTATTTTTTTGTACTTTAGGTATACCTAAGCTATAATGATAATGAAGCCCATATTGATTATTTTTCTATTCTTAACGACAGCAATTTATGCTCAAACACCACCTCAACCTTATGGCGCACTGCCATCAAAAAGGCAGTTGGCCTGGCACAATGTTGAAGTTTACGGTTTAATCCATTTTACGCCAACCACTTTTGAAAATAAAGAATGGGGCTTTGGTGATGCTGATCCGAAAACATTTAATCCGACAGATTTCAACGCCGATCAGATTATTAAAGCGGCTAAGGCAGGTGGATTAAAAGGGATCATTTTAGTTGCGAAACACCATGATGGTTTCGCCTTATGGCCAACTAAAACAACAGATTACAACATCAGTAAAAGTCCATTTAGAGCAGGCAAAGGTAATTTGGTTAAAGAGGTGGAGCAGGCCGTACGTAAAAACGGCTTAAAATTTGGGGTGTACTGCTCGCCATGGGACAGGAACAATGCGCTTTATGGTACCGATAAATACCTGACCATTTACCAGGCCCAGTTAAAAGAACTTTACAGCAATTTTGGGGAACTTTTTATGAGCTGGCACGATGGTGCAAATGGTGGTGATGGCTATTATGGTGGTGCGAAAGAAAAACGTTCGATAGACAATACCAAATATTACGATTGGAAAAATACCTGGGCCATTACCCGGACCATGCAGCCAATGGCCAATATTTTTAGCGATATTGGTTTGGATATCCGCTGGGTGGGTAATGAAGATGGCCACGCGGCAGAAACCTCATGGGCTACTTTTACACCAATGGCTCCTGATGGAAAAAACGAAGCCGTTCCAGGTCAGGCAAACTATCCGCAAAGTCCTGAAGGAATTAGAAACGGTAAATTCTGGATGCCCGCAGAATGTGATGTTCCTTTAAGAAAAGGTTGGTTTTATCATGCCAGCGAAAAACCAAAAACGCCTGAAACACTGTTCGATCTGTATTTAAAAAGTGTGGGGCGTGGCGCAGGTTTAGATCTGGGTTTAGCACCCGATACCCGTGGACAGCTGCATGAAGATGATGTAGCCGCTTTAAAAACCTTTGGGGATATGGTTAAACATACTTTCGAAAACAACCTGGCCAAAAATGCACAAATTAAAGCAAGTAACAGCCGTGGCAAAAAATATGATGCCGCTAATCTGCTCGATCATAACAGAGAAACTTACTGGGCCACTACAGATGATGTGCATCAGGCAAGTCTTGAAGTGGATTTAAAAACACCTAAAACATTCGACATCATCAGCCTGCAGGAATATATTTCTTTGGGCCAGAGGATAGAAGCTTATACCATCGAGGTATTTGAAAATAATAGCTGGAGAAAAGTTTATGATGGCACTAGTATAGGGGCAAAACGCCTGATTAAACTGGATAGTCCTGTTACCACCGATAAAGTAAAAATAAACATGACTAAATCTCCGGTTTGTATTACACTAAGCGAAATCGGACTGTACAAAAAAGCCGGATAAGCAACTTAATCCGGTTTGTAAAGAATTTCGAAAACCTGTGCCAATGCAGTAGAAGTCTGTCTGCTATAGCGATAAGTGCTATCGGCCTTAATATCCCTATACATTAGCATTACGGCACGATGGGATGCTTTACTCAGTTTAATCTTTTCATCACGTTCTAAAGCATCTTCAGGTCTCAAAGTCAGGGCCTGCATTTGCTTAATGACCACTAGGTTTCTTTCCGTTGGTATGATACCGTCTTCTTTGATAGAAGCAAGTTTAACATCTTTAGGCAAAGAGATTTTCAAATTCATAATGCCGTTAAGTGAGCCCATATTACCGTTAAAAGTATCCCTCAATTTGCGATATTCCTCGGTTCCGTATTTCGGACTAAAATGAAGCACGCCACTAAAAAACATTAAAAATAAAAGTACTGATACCGCATATCTTGCCCAGGTTTTAACTTCGAAAGTTTTATCCCATTTATAGTTAAGCAAATAGGTAAAAATAAAGCCCGAAACAAAGCCACCAATGTGTGCCGAATTATCTACTCTTTTTCCAAATGCACCATTGATGAGAACCAGTAAAGAAACAATCAATGTACTTACCAACAACGCTTTGGTAGCCTTCGGTTCGAAAGTTTTAGTAATCAATAAAGCTAAAAAAGCGCCGTATAAACCCATTATAGCGCCGGAAGCGCCCATCATCACGCCTTCCTGGTGAAAAATCAAACTCACCAAGCCGCCACAAATACCGCTCATTAAATAAATAAAAAGGTATTTCTTCCAGCCAAGTTTATTTTCGATCATCAAACCCAGGTAAACCAGGGCATACATATTAAAAAACAGATGCGATTTAGATCCGTGGATAAACTGATAGCTAATTAAACGCCAGTATTCGCCGCCCAGCACCAGATTACGCTGGTTAACACCAAAATTTAATGCGATCTTTTTGAGTGCTTCTATAAAATCGGGATCATAACTGCTTCCATTTCTTACAAACTGATACCTTAGGTACACTATTGAGAAAAAAACAAGCGCTATATAATAAAAGATATTTACGAGTACCAGAATCGGCGTGACCGTATAGCCTTTTTGAGGAAAAAATAAGAACAGTACATTTTTGATCTTATTTTTTGTAGCTAGAGGTGCCTTCTCAAAATAAAGGTCATCCTGTGTTGCTATAAACTGGTGGAATTTGGACAAACTTTCTTCCCAAACATCTTTCAGGTGAAACTCTACATATTCAAATTCATGAAAAAATTTTTCGAGGTTTAAGTCATTCTTGCCATAATCATTAAAAAGCATCTGAATCCCCACACATTCGCTTTTTACTACAGCGAAATTTCCATGGATACGGATCGAAATTTCTTCGCTGTACGATTGGAAGGATATTGGCGTATAAGCAATTAAGCCGGTTTCGGAAATATGGCTTAAACTCCAGCCCAAATTTTCGATCGCCTGTTTGGCAATAATTAAATATTGATCAGCCGGAAATTCGGCCAAAGGAATAAATTTTTCAATTTTAGGCGAGTAACCCCAACTGATTGACATAGCGTTTTAGATTTTCTTCGCTACTAAGATAATATATGGTGATAGATTTTTGCTCTCGAATGGGATAATCTTTGTAAATATTTTTCCGGTCAGCCAAACTGCTTTTTTAAACAAACGAACGCTTACTGATTTTTGGCTTTCATTTTCCAGCCATACACTAAAACGGCCAAAGTAACCCGATTTTACTTCTTTAAGGCCAGCCTGCTCACAGATTGATTTCAACAGCGCCAGATCCATGCTATCGATATTGTGTTTGTCGTAATTTTCCTTATCAAAATTCTTCTGGAACCAACCGTTAACGGCTTTAAAATTTGGTAAGGTAATAAATAAAGTACCGCCCGGTTTTACAAAGGCAATGTGGCGGTTAATAATGTCGGTAGTATCGTTAAAATGCTCGATTAAACCACAGCTTAATACTAAATCATATTGTTGCTCTGGCGCATAATTAAACAGGTCAGTTTCGATAATATGGATATCCTTTTCGGTTAACCCGTTTTTCTCCAAAAGTTCATTTACTACAGGCGGGTGAACAAAATAATCTAAAAGGGTAACATCAAGTTTGAAATATTTTTTCAGGAACACGGCATAATAACCCGGAAAACCGCCCAGCTCGATGGCCGTTTTAACATGGTCTTTCTGAATAACATCCGCCAGCTGGCTATGAAATAAATAGTTCGAAGGTAACTGAACTGCAAGTCCTTTTTTACTTTCCCAATAATTTACCCAAAAAGCCCTGTCGGTTAATAAATTTGCCATGTTTTAAATAATTCCAAGCCCAAAGAAACGGAAAAAATTGGTTAATTGTTTAAAATGGTTAACTGTTTAAACTGTAAAATCGGTCGAAAGCGTAACTTTATAAAAATATAATATTGAAACTTTATCGTCATTTCGACCGCAGTGGAGAAATCTTTTAAACTTGCGGAAAAGATTTCTCTCCTGACTTAACATCGGGACTGTACTTCAGTCGAAATGACGACTCTGCGTGCTCGATTAACCGGTTTAAACAATTAACCGGTTAACCTTATTTCAGGTCTTTCAAAATCTCTGCTACGGCTTTTTCCAGCTGAGGATCTTTATCTGCAAGGCGGTCTTCAAAAGTATTTTTCACAAAAATATCGGGTTTCACACCTTCTTTTTCAATATTTTTCCCGTCCATGGTATAACAGCCCCAAGATGGTAAACGGTAAGAAGAGCCATCAACTAAACCTTTGGCGGAGGTAAAAATAATCCATCGATAGGTTTCCGTACCGATGATTTTACCAAGTTTCAGCTGTTTAAAGCCTGCTGCTGTCATTTCGGCATCGCTCAAAGATTGTTCGTTAATGAGGAGCACAATCGGCTTAACTGCCGGACCAAAATTACTTTGGGGCGCCATTTTACCGCCACGGTATTTCCATTGCAAATAAGGCCGTTGTGAAAGGAATTTCAGCACATCATCATGCACATTCCCGCCAGTATTGTAACGGAGATCTAGGATAATGGCTTCTTTATTCTCTTCTTGTGCAACCATATCCAGTAAAAAGCTTTCCAGTTCGCCGGTACTCATATTTTTCATGTAAGAGTAAGCAATCCTGTTATTACTCCATTTATCTACATTTTGATGGTTTTTGGTAATCCACTCATCATAAAGATTTCCGCGTAAAGTCCCCGAACTTTCCGGATGTACATTTACATAAACATCTTTTCCATTGCGTTTAAAGGTGAGTGTCATCTCTCTATCTAATGAAGGCTTGCTGAAATAATAATCGCGGTCTATTTTTTCATCAACTTTAACGCCGTTCACTTCCGTTAAAATATCACCCGTCAAAATGTTTGTTCCGGTGCGGGCGGCATTACTTTTAGCTGCAATGCGTTCTACTTTTAAAGGGTTTTCGTTATCGAAGATGATCCCCGTTTCGTTGGTAATGTAGTTTAAATTTTTACGTTCCTCTGCCCCTGCGCTGTTAAAGCCCATGTGCGAAGAATTCAGTTCGCCCAACATATCGTTTAGTAAAATCCTTAAATCGCTTCTGTTGTTCACATAGGGCAGATAGGCCGCATAACGCGTTCTCATTTTATCCCAATCTACACCATGGAATTTTTCATCGTAAAAATTTTCATCCAAACCCACCCAGGTTTCGTAAAACATCTGGTTAAATTCGGCATTCAGGTTTCTTGTAAATTTGTAACCGTGATCTACCCGATCAAGTCGATTTCCCTCTAAAGTATATTTGTTGATTACCCCTCGCGATAAAACGAAGAATTTATCACCTGATGAGATAATCGAATAATCGCCGCCATCGGCAACTTTTTCTGTTTTATTGGCTTCAAAAGGTTCGATTGTTGTACGATAAAGCCCTGGCGCACCACCTTCGTGATTAGATGAATAAAACACATAAGTTTTATCGCCTTTGGCAAAAGCATCAGTCCCATACTGACCGCCGAAAGAAGGACCAACCAATTCTATCCGGTCTAAAATATCCTGTGTATTAATGGTAATTACATCTGCTGGTTTTGGAGTAGGTTTAACATCGGCTTTCTTTTTAGCCGTATCCGCTTTTGCCTTTTTATCATTTTTAGGAGCAGTAACTGCAGGTTTAACATCAGTTGGTGCAGGTTTACTCTCTTTAAATAAATCATCAAACTTATCAGAACGGTAAGGCTCGTCGTAATTGTTCAATGCCATGCGGTAAATGTGCGCATTCTGCATACCGGTTGGGTAAGAAGGCTTGGTACGCGCACTGGTGAAGAAAATGTATTTGCCATCAGGCGACCATGCCGGTCCGGTTTCAGTAACACCTGTATTGGTTAAATTAATGGTTTTATTGCCTTTAATGTTATGCACCATTATGTCTTGTTCGAAATTCCGGTAAACCGTAAAAAGTACATATTCATCATTTGGCGAAAAACTTGGTGCTGCACTTTGTAATGCCCAAAACTCATCTGTTACCAAAGTTTTAGCATCAAAAGTTTTTAGGTCCATCAGTTTAAGTTCATTTCTACCACTTAAATACACCGCCATGGTTTTCGTTTTGTTTAAGGTGATATCGCGTACGTTCGCTTTATCTTTTGTAAGCTGCTTTACCGATCCTTTTCCATCACCGGTAATTGTAAACCAATTCTGATAACCGTTAGCCGTTTGGCTGAATAAAATCGTTTTATTATCGGCCAGCCATTTACATTCCAGAGCACGTTCGCCGCTATTGGTAATTTTACGGATAAACTTTCCATCGGCATCACTCACGAACACTTCACCACGCGAAATAAAAGCCATCTTTTTTCCATCTGTTGAAACATCAAATGCCGAAATATTGCCACGCACATCGTACTCTTGTTCTTTGCTCAACACCTGGTTGCGTGAAGTACTGATATTGATTTTTTCTGTTTTTTTAGAAGCTACATCATAGGTATATAACTGATAATCTTTTTCGAAAACCACGGTTGTTCCATTAGCCGAAACAAAAGGCCGTTTGATGGAAGTATCGAAATTGGTTAAACCTGTTTTCTTCCCATTGATAAAAGTGTATAAATTATATTCGTCATTGCCCTCATCCGATACGAAAAAAACGTTTCCTTTTTGATCAACACTGGTCCAGAAATCTTTTCCGATATAATCGGTATAACGTTTATAACTTTTGGTTTTTGGGTTGTACGACTGGATATCCGGATTATAAGCCCCTTTATAATGTTTCCGGTTTGTAAATCGGTAACTTTCCCAGGTATCATTAAAAAAAAGCTCACCTGTTGGCGACTCGGCAATATGGTGCGTGGTATTGAAATAATTATCGAATAAACGAACAGCAGTTCCCCCATTTACACTCACTTTATAACTTGAAAAAGAATTATAGCGACCAGAGGTAAAATAAATTGTTTTCGAATCCCAGCTCCAGTTATCCACTTCATCCGAAGCATCATTAAAAGTTAATTGCTTAATATCTCCACCGGTTAATGGCATAATATATACATCATAATTACCAAACTGATTAGAAGAAAAGGCCATCCATTTCCCATCGGGAGATATTTTTGGGTTAATTTCTTCGCCCTGCATGGCTGTAACCCTTGATGCTACACCACCCTTAACCGGAACTTTCCATATATCGCCATCATAGCTGAATACTATAGTTTGTGCATCAGGCGTTAAAGCAGGGTATGCTGCAAAGTAGGTTTGGCCTTGGGCAAAGGAATGGATAGGCAACAAAAACGCGAGTGTCGCAAGCGATTTTAACAGGGATTTGATCATGATTTATTTTGTTTGGCTTTTGATGCCTCAAAATACGCAACAGATTTTATATTCGTAAACAATAAAATGTATTTTTGATTGATTTGAAAGTAGTACACCTAAATACCTACGATGGAAATGGCGGAGCAGGACGAGCCTGTTTGCGTTTAAGTGATGCCCTGAAGGCAAGTGGAATCGATTCGAAAGTATTGGTTTACTATAAATTTGGCCAAAACCCAAAGATTGATACCTTTAGCAAATCGCCCCTGCAGAAAGCAAAAGCCGTTTACAATATCTTATCAGAAAGGTATTATGCAAAATGGCTGAGCAAATCAGTAAAAACACCATTCAGTTTGCAATGGTTCGGCCGTTCGGTGATTAATCACCCTGATGTTAAAAATGCCGATATTATCCATTTACATTGGGTAAACCATGGCTTTCTTAATCCAAAATTTCTAGCACAGCTTGATGAACTGGAAAAACCGATTGTCTGGACTTTTCATGATAGCAATGCTTTTACCGGCGGATGCCATGTGCGTTATGGCTGCGAAAACTTTCATCAACAGTGTGGAAACTGCCCGATTTTAAAAATCAGTGGCAAAAACGATATCTCGCATAAAACCTGGTTACGCAAGCAAAAAGCTTACACCGAATTAAACTTTCATATTGTGGCGCCAAGTAAATGGATGGCCGCATCGGTAAAGTTTAGCAGTTTATTGGGTACCAGAAAAACTACAGTAATTCCAAACACCATTGAAACAAAAATTTTCAAACCTTATGTTAAATCAGAGGCTAAGAAAATCCTGAAGATCAATCCTGATAAATTTGTGTTGATGAGTGGTTTTATGCCTTCAAAAAACGATAAACATAAAGGAACACCTTATTTAATTGAAGCTTTAGAAATTCTTTCCCGCAGGACAGGCATACAAAAAGAAAATATTGAACTGGTTATTTTTGGGAACAAGGAAAATGCCGAAATGCCAGAATTTCCATTCAAAACCACATTTTTGGGCACCATTAATAAAGACGAGCACTTAGCGAAATGTTATTCTGCTGCCGATGCTTTTATTACACCTTCCCTTGAAGATAATTTACCCAATACGGTAATGGAAAGTTTATCATGCGCTACACCTGTTGTGGCTTTTACTACAGGAGGCATTCCGGATATGGTAAAACACATGCAGAATGGTTACCTGGCCGAGTATCAAAATGCTGAAGATCTGGCAAATGGTATTGAGTGGTTATACCATCGTCCAAATAAAGAGGAAATCCAAAAAGCGGCCAGATTAAGTATTTTAACCGATTTCTCGGAAGAAGTAATTGCTGCAGAGCACATCCATCTTTATGAAACATTGATTGATTTACAACCAAAATAACTCAATGTTTTTATAAAATTTCACAGTTCTATTTATAATTTGGTTGGCAAAATCTCATTTTCTTTTCTACAAATAAAAATTTGGTCAATCTTTATTAAATTTATACCGACTGAGACTCTTAAATGGAAAGCATCGCAAATTATTCTGAAAGTATTAAAGCATTAAAATCGGCTATTTTATCGAGCCGGTATAAAGCTGCTGCTTTAGTGAATAAAGAACTTTTGCTGCTCTATTTTACAGTGGGCAAATTCATTTCGGAAAAGGTAGAAAAAGAGAAATGGGGCGCCAAAGTGATAGATAATCTTTCTAATGATTTACAGTTAGAGTTACCAGGCTTAAGAGGATTTTCAGGCACAAATATTAAACGGATGAGGTTCTTTTTCGAATCGTGGAGCGAACAAATCGTAATTAGTCCGTCACTTACGGACCAATTGCAAATAATTGATATTGAGCACATTGAATTTAGACCGTCAGTGACGGACCAATTGGAAAAGACATTTTTCAACATCAGTTTTACCCACCACATTGAAATTCTACAAAATTCACAATCGGTTGAAGAAAAGATATATTATATCCAAAAGGCAGCTATCGAATTTTGGAGTGTTGGTACCTTAAAGCACCAACTCAAAAACAAATCATTCAGTAACTCCGGCAGTTTACCGAATAACTTTTTAAAAACAATTTCTAACGAAGAATTAAGGAATAAAGCGCTCCAATCATTCAAAGATGAATACCTGTTGGATTTCATTAATTTAGAAGAGCCTGATGAAGAGGACGAACGCGTTTTAGAAAGTAGCATAGTGCAGAACATCAAAAAGTTCTTAATGTCGTTAGGCACCGATTTTGCCTTTATTAGCAACCAGTACAGATTGATTGTTGAAGACGAAGAATATTTCTTAGACCTTTTGTTTTTTAACCGCCGTTTACAATGTTTGGTTGTTTTCGAACTAAAAACCGGAAAATTCAAACCTGAGTATTTGGGCAAAATGAATTTCTATTTATCTGCTCTTGATGAATATATTAAACAGCCACACGAACAACCATCAATCGGCATTATACTTTGCAAAGAAAAGAAGAATAAAATTGTAGAATTTTCATTCCGCGATTTTAACAAAGCAATGGGTGTTTCTACCTACAAAACCAGTGCAACATTACCTAAAGCATTTAAAGGTTTAATCCCAGATGCCGAAACCTTTAAAAAATTAATGGATTAACCAATGCCCAAATTAACAATCATCACCATTGTATATAATAACGTTCGAGATATCGAACGTACCATCCAGTCTATCCTTAAACAGACCTATAAAAAAATTGAATATATCGTAATAGACGGCGCATCAACTGATGGCACTCTGCAGGTTATTGAGCGTTACAAAGATCAGATTACTAAAATCATATCTGAACCTGATAAAGGCATTTACGATGCCATGAATAAAGGTTTGGCATTGGCTACCGGCGATTATGTTTTATTTATGAACTCTGGTGATGAAATTTATGACGAACATACGGTAGAAGATGTTTTTGCCACTGCACCGGGTGCCGATATTTATTACGGGGAAACGGAAATGTATAATGACAACTGGGAGAGCCTGGGCCGCAGAAGGCACGAAGCACCTGAAGAATTTGACTGGACCAGCTTTAAATACGGTATGAGTATCAGCCATCAGGCCATTTATATCCGCCGCAGCATTATTACACCTTACGATTTAACTTATAAATATAGTTCAGATATCGACTGGATTATAAAAGCAGCAAAAAAAGCTTCAAATATTGTTAATGTTCACCGTTACGTAGCCAAATACCTTGTTGGGGGAATGAGCAAGAAAAAACACCGTGAAAGTTTAAAAGAACGGTTTAAAATCTTCACCAAATATTATGGTTTAATCCCCAATATTTTTAACCATATTGTTATAGCAGGTAATTTAGCCTTGTATTTTGTTAAACACCGCAGAACAAATGATTAGGTATTTTAGCCCAATCTATTAATATCGAAGTATCGTCATTTCGAGCGCAGCCGAGAAATCTATGTAAATTAATTTAGTTCAAAGATCTCTCCATTTCGTTGCACTTCAGTCGAGATGACGCCCCCTATCGGAATCTGTTAACTGGTTTGGACCATATTAAGATGCCACCCTAATCTCAAATTTCTGAAACAATAATTTTTTCCAACTGTCTTTAATACATCACCTATTAAAAATTTAAAGATTATGGGACAATTAAGTAACCGCACTATTGCTGTACTTTCAGAAAGCGGATTTGAAGAAGTAGAATTAACCGAACCAGTTAAAAGGTTAAAAGAAGAAGGAGCAACCGTTCACATTATCTCCTCAAAAAGCGGAAAAATAAAAGCCTGGGATCAAGACCATTGGTCGATAGAAGTGGATGTAGATAAAACCATTGCAGAAGCAAATGCTGATGATTATAATGGCCTACTTTTACCAGGTGGCGTAATCAATCCCGATCAGTTACGTATTAACGAAGATGCCCTGGCTTTTGTAAAAACATTTTTTGCTGATGGAAAACCGGTTGCCGCCATTTGCCATGGTCCACAAACTTTGATTAATGCAGATGTAGTTCAAGGTAGAAAATTAACCTCAGTAAAAAATATTTCACAAGATTTAATTAATGCCGGCGCGATATGGTCAGACGAAGAAGTAGTGGTTGATCAGGGTTTAGTGACGAGCCGTACACCAAAAGATTTACCTGCTTTTAACGATAAAATTGTAGAGGAATTTGCCGAAGGTGTTCATGAAGGGCAACACGCCTAAAAACTTTGGACGCTCTTTCTAGATTCACTCAAAAACGGTTGGCAATTTGTCAGCCGTTTTTCTTTTGTGTCTTTCCTGCGTGCCGTCAGATGTTACCATCTGACGGATAAATTTCTTTTGGTTATTTTTAGTGTCAGATGGCAACATCTGACACCACAATTAATGGCAACATCCAACACCACTTATAGCTTTATCTGCCTGATGATATTTTTTATATTCAGTTCAATGATATCCGTCATGGTTTTACAGCGCAAATAATTCTTATCCTTAAAATAATCACTCATCCCCTGTTTTAGCAAAGCAATGTTTTCCGGTGTGGTGAGTTCTTCTTTGTTCGAAACATCGCGGAGATCAGTTAATCGGTGTCGCTCACTCCTTACCCGGTGCACAATAGATGAGCGTTCTTCCTGTTGGTACTGCAGTACGGTTTTCTCGGTCAATTGCTCCATACTCATTTTTACATAAGGTAAATTCTCCTTAAAAAACTGGGGCAAATAAACTTTTAAATTCCCTTCGTAAAACTGCTGGTCAAAATCAATTGCCCTGATGCGGAACTGGATATCATCAAAATCAGGGGTAATCTGTACCACAAAATTATAAGCACGCATATCACCCAAAAGCATAATTAAGCAGCGTTCGTTAAACTTAACAAACTCTTTTGCAATACGGGTAGGATTAAATTCTGGCGTATACAATTGTCCTTTGGTAAAAACATCACCCGGAATTCCAGCAATATGCTCTTCTACCAAAGTATCACCATCAACCAGGTAATTTACCTGATTTGGCGAAAGGATTTCTTCCATTTCCAGGCCATAAATACGCGAAGCATCAGCTTTTTTAATATAGAAATAATCGTACACATCATTTAAACGGTTTACGATACGGATCCGGAAGGGATGTGTGTTTCCAAAAGTGCAATATTCAATTTTATCGATGTATTTATGCTCTACAATCCGTAGGTTACCCGATGCTTTTAAGTTGGCATAAATTTCTTTTAAACCATCATGCAGGGTTTCAATTAAATCCTGCGCATAAATCGGTCCTTCCCAAAGCGAATCTTTACCAAACTTATCCATTAAAGGAAAAGCTTCGTTAAACTGCATCAGGTCGTTATAACCGATGGGCAATTTGGCTTCGCGCTGATAAGTGCGCAAATATTTCTGCAAAGCGGGTGTTACCGGAAAAATCGGCTTCTTTTTTGAAATTTTTACATCGTTATTTTCCATGCAGAGGCAATGTACTATTTTCTACAAAATATGTTTAAATTTTTACCACAAAGAATATCTGTTGTCAACCATAGGGCAAACAAAGAATAGGGCAGCGTAAGCATTTTGACCACAGATAAAAAGGATAAACACAGATATACCATCCGTGTTTATCTGTGTACATCAGTGGTTAAAAAAACATGCCTCCGGTGGCTACTTACCCTTAGGGTAACTAAACGGCAAGCCACTTAAATACCTGCTGATTTTCCGGTAAGGATAATTACCTGCCCCATGATCGGCGAACTGTACAATAATGGTATTAGTTTTTGGATCAATATACAGTCTTTGCCCCAGCATGCCTTCAGCTGCATAATCTCCCTTATCCCCTTCCTGCGGAATCCACCAAAGATAATGGTGTGCTGATTTTTGCCAGCCTTTTGCTGATGCAGGTTTTTCTGCACCAATATTTATCGATTGATTTACCCAATCTTCCGGAACAATCTGCTTCGCATTGTACCTGCCTTTATTTAAATATAAACGACCGATTTTAGCAAAATCAATGGCCGTAACCTGAAACCGACTTGCGGTATTTGTAAGGCCGTCAATCTGATCTAATCCCCAGGTGGCATTATATTGCGTTCCGATCTTCTTCCACACATTGCCTTCAAAATATTTTGCCACTGATTTACCCGTTGCCTTTTTTAAAACCCAACCCAATAAAATCGGATCGATACTTTTATATACCCAAACCGTACCTGGTTTATTTACCAGTTTTACTTTCATCAATTGCGCTTTCATATCATCAGTATAATAATACTTGGCTTCGTCAGAGAAAAACGCCTTTACAATTCCGCCCAATGCATCCTGAAATTCCAAACCGGATTTCATATCCAAAAGGTTTTTTAGAGTAATTTGTTCAAAAGCAGGGTTCGATTTTAATTCGGGAATATACTTTGTTACTTTATCATTTAAGCTTTTAATACTTTGATCTGCTAATGCCTGACCGATCATAATGGAAATCATGCTTTTGGCTCCTGAAAATATGGTGCTTAAGGTACTATCACTATAACCCTTATTATACCTTTCGTACAAAACACTATCATTCCTGATTACGATAAAAACATTAATCTTTCCATTTTTTAAATACGTTTTTAAAGGAATAGACTGATTATCTCCATCCAATACATGAAGCGTATCCAGATCGCTCCGTTGTTTTGGAGGCCTTATAAAGTGGAAGGCCGAATCACTTTTATGAGCAACTTCCTGCGGAAAGGTTTTATACGTTTCAGCGTTGGGGGTCCTATATCTTAATACCTTTAATAAATAAGGCTTCCAAAGGAATAGGGCAAATAGCAATAAAAAAAAGGAATAAATTAGAATTAAAAGTATCTTTTTAAAGGTTTTCATCAGCGGGTACTATTCCAACAAATATAAAATATTTAAAACTTAAGCCTGCTTTACCATTTCATTTACTGTCGAAAAATGTGCTTTCCTGGGTTTATATTTCCATCTTTTATGGCTCCATAACCAATATTCCGGTTGTTCTCTGATCATCTGCTCCAAAAAGCGGGTATGCAGTTCTGTAATTTCAAATTCTGCAGTTTCTGAGGGCTTTAAACACAATGGCACACAATCTACTTCGTAAAAGCCGCGTTTCAATACGTTTACTTTAAAATAAAATATCGGTTGACCAGTACGTTTCGCAATTTTATCTATCCCCAATTGCACCGAACTTGGCTGGTGCATAAAAGTAGTCCAGTAGTGTGATTCATCTTTTGAAGGTGCCTGATCATTACCAAAACTAAATATGCTTGGCTTGCCTTTGCTGGCCTGCAAAGCACGCATGGTCTGACGCATGGCAATAAGTTTATTACCGAACCTGCTTCGTACTTTTTTAAACCAGTTATCGAATATCGGGTTGGTTAAAGGTTTATAAATGGGGTAATGATCTGCTGAAAAATTGAGGCCGATGCCCAATGTACCCCACTCCCAGTTACCGTAATGTGCCGAACAGACCAAAACACTTTCGCCACGATTTAAATAAGCCTGAACCTGAGCCTTATTTTTAAAAATAAAACGCCTTTTTACTTCCTCTTTTGAGATATTGCTCATTTTTACAACCTCAAATACCAGCGAAGCCAGGTAATGGTAAAAACGTTTTTCAATAAGAACAATTTCTTTTAATGGTTTATCAGGAAGGGCATTTAACAGATTTTCCCTCACCACTTTCCTGCGATAGCCGAAAACAAAATAAAGCAGTAGATAAGCTCCATCGGCCAGAATGTATAAAACAGATAGTGGAAACAGAGATAATACGCCTAAAAAAAATATTCCCAAATGGGAAATCCCCTTTTTAATCATACCAGAATTAGTTGAAATGCTAAATTAAAAAGCACATCAAAAAATTATGCCACAAAAATGTTAGATTTTAATTTAAGAATAGAAAAACCGCTTAAGCCAGCGCACCCATTGTATTTTGATCTTCTGCGGTAACTTTCGAAGCTTTTTGCACGGGTTTATATTTCCACCTGCGGTGGCTCCACAACCAATAAGCCGGGGCTTCCTTAATCATATCTTCCAAAAAGTGGGTATGCATTTCTGTGATTTCAAATTCAGCAGTTTCTGCCGGATTTAAACAGATCGGCACACAATCTACCTCGTAATAACCTCTTTTTAAATGATTTATTTTCAGGTAAAAAACAGGACGGTTGGTTTTTCTGGCAATTTTTTCTACCCCCAGCTGGATTGAAGATTCTTGATTTAAAAACATTGTCCAGTAGTTAGATTCATCCTTTGAAGGCGCCTGATCACTTCCAAAAGTAAACATGGTTGGTTTATTTTTACTTGCCTGTATAGCCCTTAAGGTTTGGCGCATAGATACCATATGGTTGCCAAATTTGCTTCTCATGGTTAAGAACCAATTATCGAAGGATTCGCTGCTTAAAGGTTTATAAATGGGATAATGTTCGCCAGAGAAGTTTAAACCTATGGCCATACAAACCCATTCGTAATTGCCGTAATGAGATGAACAGAAAATTACGCTTTCGTCATTTTTAAGATAAGCCTCTACCAGATCGGCATTTTTAAATACAACCCTTTTATTGAGCTCTCTTTTAGAAATGCTTTTCATTTTGATGACTTCGACAAAAAGTGACGCCAAAAATTTATAAAACCGTTTTTCTATCGCGTAGATTTCGGCTGTGTTTTTTTCAGGGAAAGCATTAACCAGGTTTTCTTTAACCACTTTTCTGCGGTAGCCAAAAACATAAAATATCAAAACATAAAAAGCATCAGCCACTCTGTATAAAATGAATAGCGGCAAAAGAGAGAGCATATTTAATAAAAATATACCCATTCTGGATAACCCTTTATTAATCATGGCGGAACGATTAGTTTGTTTGTAAGTCGCAAATTTACAGGCGAAGACAACATTAATTGCCATATAATTGTTAATTTTTTATTCCCATAAGTTTTATGAAAAACTGCTGACAAAAAAGCACCATACTGATTAATAATCAGACTGAGGAATAAGCACTTACCTCAAACTCTTACCAAGTTTAAATGCCTCATTAAGCCACTTTACTCTTTGTGTTTCTGTAGATTTCTTAATGATTCCCACATAAGTAATTTTAACCGGATTTATCCCACAAAACCGGAGTACACTTTTCTTTAATTGGTTAACACTTGGCCGCCCGAAAAACAGGCGATAATACCACGAAGGCTGATCTAAAGTAGTAATGATTCGCGCTGTTTTACCTTTAAACAATTTATCCCACCATACGCTGTTTTCGCGATATTGAAAGGCAATGCCAGGAAGAAATAAGCGATCAATAAATCCTTTCATCAATGCAGGCATGCCGCCCCACCAAACCGGATGAACCCACACCAAATGATCAGCAGCTTTTATTTTTTCTAAACTGGTTATAAGATCAGGTTCCAGCTCCATGCGTTGCCGGTAGCCGAATTGTAGATTGGGATTAAATGTTAAATCGGCGATATGGATTAACGATACATTTGCACCAGTTTCTTTTGCGCCTTTGTAATAAGCTTCTGCCAGAGCAAAATTGATGCTGTTTTTATTTGGATGACCATTTATGATTAAAATATTCTTCATGTTGTTTTATTAACAACACAAAATTAACGCAGGTCTTTTGCTCAACAGGCAGACAAATGTCCTTAAATAATCTCCTTCCGCAACCTGCTTAAATGCCTTGGGGTAATGGCAAGAAAAGAAGCCAGGTATTTTACTGGTATTTCTTTAATGTAATCGGGATAACTTTTGAAGAGCTCAAGGTAACGGGCTTTGGCAGCATCTTTCTGATACATGAACACCCGTTTTTCTAAATGAAGGTATTGCTGCTCGGCTATTGTTTTTAATAACTTCAAACCATTTATACTCGAAGCAGCTAAATCATCTATCACTTCTTTTTTGATAATCAATAAATCTACATCACTCATCGCCTGGATATTCTCTACCGTTGGGTTTCCGGTAATCAGAGAGGAATAAGCCGTCATAAACTGGTTCGGAAAAGTAAGGCAGTAAGTATATTCTTCTGCAGTGGCCGAAGTATAATAAGAACGCAGAATACCCGATTTAATGAAAGCAACTTCTTTACAGACCTTACCCTCGGTAATGAAGAATTCTCCTCTTTTTAACGCCCTTGTTGCAGCATTTGCAGTAAAAACATCAATTTCTGCCGGCGAAAGAATATTAAAGGACTGAAGGTAAGTTTGCATGATTAAAATTTTGCAGGGGGCAAGATAAGCAAAACTTAAGGAACCTATTACCACAGCCTTAACGAACCTAAACCTTATTGCAGCGGTATCCCCCGATTCTTCATCGGGGATTTAGCGGAAAGAAGGACTAACAATAAAAAATGCACTGAAATTGCTTTCCCATCATTTTATCACGACTTAAAATCACAACTAACCTTTACTTTAAGAATTGACAACTTTCAGAACCTGTTTACAATTAGAGCTGTCCACTCGAATAAAACCATTTTAAACACAAAAAAGCCCCGATTTACATCGGGGCTTTAGTGATAGGTATTTTAAGTCCCCTTTTAGGGGATATAGGGGTTTAAGCGAACTGCTTTCCTTTAACTTTACGTTCTTGTTCTGTTAAGAAGATTTTACGTAAACGCATACTTGCAGGTGTAACCTCGATATACTCATCAGCCTGGATATATTCCATTGCTTCTTCTAAAGAGAATTTAATTGCAGGTGCGATACGGGTGTTATCATCAGTACCAGAAGCACGCATGTTGGTTAAAGCTTTACCTTTTACCACGTTTACTACTAAATCGTTATCACGGATGTGTTCACCCATAATCTGACCTTCATAAACATCAGTTCCCGGATCGATGAAGAAACGACCTCTATCCTGTAACTTATCGATTGAATAAGCTGTAGTTTGTCCTTTTTCCATTGAAACCAATACACCGTTTAAACGACCAGGGATTGTACCTTTCCAAGGCTCGTAAGCTTTGAAACGGTGTGCCATAATCGCCTCACCTGCTGTAGCAGTTAAAACGTTGTTACGTAAACCAATGATACCACGTGCAGGGATTTCGAATTCTAAGTGCTGTAAATCGCCTTTTGGCTCCATAATTAACAACTCACCTTTACGTTGAGTTACCAATTCGATTACTTTACCAGAAACTTCTGCCGGAACATCAACGATTAAAGTTTCAACAGGCTCATGTTTTTTACCATCAATTTCTTTAATGATTACCTGAGGCTGACCAACCTGAATCTCATAACCTTCACGACGCATCGTTTCGATTAATACAGATAAATGGAGGATACCACGACCATAAACCAACCAGGCATCTGGAGAAGCTGTTTCAACAACTTTTAAAGCTAAGTTTTTCTCGGTTTCTTTGATTAAACGCTCTTTAATACGTTGAGACGTTACTAATTTACCTTCTTTACCAAAAAACGGAGAGTTGTTAATGGTGAACAACATGTTCATTGTTGGCTCATCAATGCTGATAACAGGTAATTGTTCTGGTGCTTCAAAATCAGCAATAGTATCACCAATATCAAAACCATCAATACCTACAACAGCACAAATATCACCTGAACTTACTTCTGTGGTACGGATTTTTCCTAAACCTTCGAAAGTATAAAGTTCTTTTACTCTTGTTTTAACGATTTTACCATCGCGTTTGATTAAAGTAACCGGCTGGTTTTCTTTAATTGTACCACGGTGAACACGACCGATTGCAATACGACCTACGAAAGATGAATAATCTAACGAAGTGATCTGCATTTGTAATGTACCATCGTTAATTGGCGCTGGCGGGATGTTAGCAACAACAGCATCCAATAAAGCAAAAATATCTGTAGTTGGTTTTTGCCAGTCTGTACTCATCCATCCTTGTTTAGATGAACCGTAAATTACCGGGAAGTCCAATTGCTCTTCAGTTGCTTCAAGGTTAAAGAACAATTCGAAAATCTGCTCGTAAACCTCTTCCGGGCGACAGTTTTCTTTATCCACTTTGTTTACTACCACAATCGGTTTTAAACCAAGGGCTAAAGCTTTTTGCGTTACGAAACGTGTTTGAGGCATTGCACCTTCAAAAGCATCGCAAAGTAAAAGTACACCATCTGCCATTTTCAAAACACGCTCTACCTCACCGCCGAAATCCGCGTGACCAGGAGTGTCAATAATGTTAATTTTTACGTCTTTGTACTGAACTGATACGTTTTTAGATACAATCGTGATACCACGCTCGCGCTCTAAATCGTTATTATCCAATATCAAATCTCCTGTTTGTTCGTTGTCACGAAAAATAGAACAAGAGTGTAAAATCTTATCAACCAACGTGGTTTTACCGTGGTCAACGTGTGCTATAATAGCTATATTTCTAATCTTTTGCATAAAATGCGCCTCAAATTTGGCGCAAAGATAGTGTTTAGAAATGGATTTTCTACTATATAACTCACTATTTAATGCTATGATAATGTTGCAATTATCTCATTTTTAAATAGAAATCAATAACAGATTTGAGCAAAATATTTAAAAGGAAACAAAATCATTAAATTAGCCATGATAGAATATAATGCATCCCCCTACTCAATTACCAATGAAAATCCAGACCCATACCATAAATAATACTAACATCGCCGAAATTATTTCGGAAGAAGTGATCATTAACAATATTGAAGATGGCCTGGATTTATTGGGGAATTTGTATTACCAGGATTTTGAAAAAATTATTATCCACAAACAAAATATCACGCCCGATTTCTTTGACCTGAAAAACGGAATAGCCGGAGAAATTCTTCAAAAATTCTCAAATTACCGGGTTAGTCTTGCTATCATTGGTGATTTTAGTGCATTCGAGAGCAAAAGTTTTAAAGATTTTATTTACGAAAGTAATAAGGGTAAACATGTAAATTTCCTATCATCGACAGCCGAGGCCTTGCAAAAATTTGCCGGTTAAGCCATTTACCCATGATTTGTCACATTGAGCTTGTCGAAATGCTTTAAGCAGTGTTATGATAGATCCTTCGACAAGCTCAGGATGACAATTCTATATTAAAGTTATAAATCTTAAATACTTCGGTTTAACCAATCCTGATATGAAATCACCCCTAACTCAGGCTTAGCTTCACCTTCCAAAATGGCAATGAATTCGAGCGCATGCCCATCCGGATCGTTAAAATAAATGGCCAAGGCAGGCATCCAGGCAAAAACCATGGGCTCGTGATCGCCGCTTTTAAGAAAATTATAAGGCTGGAGATGATTAGATTCTAGAAACTGAACAGATTTATTCAGCACATCATCCACATCACAACGGAAGGCAAAATGCCTGATATCGATTTCTTCTTTTGGCTTTTCCCAGATTCCCAACATGGCTTCCTGCGGTTTTCCGATCCAGAAAAAGGCAATTTTGCGTTCTTCTTCATAGTGGCATTGGGTTAAACCTAAAACATTACTGTAAAAATCGATCGATCTTTGTAAGTCCTCCACATAAATATGTGTTTCAAATAATCCTTTTATCATCCGGTCAAGGTAGGAATAAGTAACTGTCGCAAAAAATCATGTTTCTCGATACCTGCATCAATAAAATCGATAGACAAAATTTTCTGCAAATTTGGGTTACCAAAAATGCCGCTAATGTATTAATTGTAACAAGCAGATTGGAATGAATAAAAGGATTTTAAAATATACAGGCAGATTTTTAGTAGTTTTTATCGCATTGATTGGCATTTACTTCCTCACTGCCTTTTGCTGTTCACGAATAACAATTAACGCTAACCCTGCAAACCCTAAAGAAATTGCCATTTATATTATGACGAATGGCGTACACACAGACATAATTGTACCTGCGGTTACCGGACAAATAAACTGGACCAAAGAAATCAGTTATCAAAACACTTTAGAGGCCGATAGCACGTATCAGTACCTGGCCATAGGCTGGGGCGATAAAAAATTCTATCTCGAAACACCTGAATTTTCAGATTTAAAACTTAGTAACGGTTTAAGGGCTATCTCCGGATTGAGTACATCAGCCATGCATACCACTTATTACAAAAACATTAGGGAAGATGCGAGCTGTAAAAAAATAATGATCAGTATAGCGCAATACCAGTTATTGATCGATTACATTTTGAATAGTTTCACCAAAGATGAAATTGGAAAACTTATTAATGTTAAATCAAACATTCACTACGATATTGGTGATGCTTTTTATGAAGCCAATGGCAGCTATAGCATTTTTAAAACCTGTAACACTTGGGCCAATGGCGCTTTAAAAAGTTGCGGACAACGAAGTTGTTTATGGACAATATTTGATACGGGTATTTTTTTGAAGTATAAATAGCCATGCGATCGATAGTCATTCCCAACCCGATAGCTATCGGGTCGATTGGGAATCTTAAAGCGCTTGTATTACGATTCACGCATGCGCGGAAATGACGACAATACTAATCGATTCTATCACTAAACCTCAAATGCCCAATCTAAAAAGGCAGGCATTACACTTTCCCAGGTAGGCACATCATGTTTACCCCCAACTCTTTCATAATAAAAAACATTTTCGGGTCTTTTATAACCTTTATTCAAGAGTATTTTTACAATATCGATCGTATCATCGATCGAATCGATAATCATATTTTTATTCCGATCCGCTTTTTCATCTTCCGTACCAGTCATTAACCAGAATTTCATTTCAGGCTTAGTATCCGAATTTGTAATTTTTGCATGCATAATTCGATCGGCATCGGTGTAGCCGTCGGTTAAATCTTTCTTTCTCCACCAAAATGCACCAGAGAAAACACCGATTGCATCAAAAGCAGCTGGATTGTTCCACGCAATATCGAAAGCAGATAAACCGCCCAAAGAGAATCCTGCAAAACCAACCTTACCGGTAATTGGCATCGCAATTTTCTTTTTAACAAAAGGCAGCAATTCTTTAATCACAAAATCACTATAAAGCTGGGCTTTTGCACCACGACCTTTAAAATCGGGTACACCTGCAACACCATATTCCATTAGGCGGTCTTCTGATGCCTTAATGGCCACAACAATTAGCCTGTGGTTTCTTTTGCCATGATGCGCATCTTCCAAAATCCGCCTGAAGTCCATTTTCGCAACATCTTGTCCGTCATTTAAGAATAAAAGTTCTATTTTCTCATTCCCTAAAATACCTTCAGGCGTATAAATATCTATTTCTACCTCGTGCTTTAAATAAGCCGATGGTATTTTAAAGTTGCTGATATTAACTTTTACCGATAAAATTGTTGTGTACATCATAATCAAATCCCCTATCACATGGCAACCGCCTCAGAATTTCGGGGCAAAGGTACAAATCTTGCTAAACTATTAATTACCAAAGGTTAATTTTTACAATTCGCTTTGATTTGCATTAAATTAGGACTTAAACTATTCTTTTTACAGATTTAAATTTATACCTTAAGTCATTCAATTTTTATTATGGTTAAAGAAGAACATAAGAAATGGTACAGCCCGAATTTAGGTGGCGAAATCGACATGCTCATCTTTGGTCACGGTGGTATCCCTATTCTACTGTTCCCAACAAGCATGGGGCGATATTTTGAAAATAAGGATTTCAATTTAATAGATTCTGTTGAGGGGTTTGTTAATGAAGGAAAAATCAAGATCTATTGTCCAGATGGCGTTGACAAATTGAGCTGGTACAACAAAAGTATTCATCCCGCAGATCGTGTTAAGAACCACATCTGGTACGACAAGTATCTGCTTGAAGAAGTTGCTCCTTTAGCACGGCATGAAACCGGACACAGCAAAATTATTACTGCTGGTTGTAGTTTTGGCGGCTATCATGCCGCAAATTTCGCTTTCCGGCACCCGTGGCTGGTGAGTCATATGTTTAGCATGAGTGGTGCTTTTGATATTTCAGGCCAGCTGGATGGTTTTTATAATGACGATGTTTATTTCAACAACCCTGTAGATTATCTCTTAACCAACAGTAATCCCGAACTGCATTACATGAAAATTGTATTGGGTACAACCGACCGCGACATGTGCAGACCGGATAATGAGCGTTTATCAGCTATTTTAAACAAAAAAGGCATCGATCACTGGCTTGATATCAGACAAAATGCCGACCATGATTGGCCAATTTGGAGAGAGATGTTTCCGAATTATATTGCACAGCTATAGATTTTAGTCCTAAGTCCCGAGGCCTAAATTCAGAATCGATTAGACTATAATAATCAAACAATTAACCGATTAACCAGTTAAACAATTAAACTAAAATAGTACCAATGAAAAAAATAGGGATTTTATTCGGACAGGAGCGTTCTTTTCCTGAAGCCGTAATCGAAAGAATCAATCAAAAAGCAGAAAAAGGCATTACCGCTGAAGCTGTTAAAATCGACAAAATATTTCAGAATGTACCCCTAGGCTATTCGGTCATAATCGATCGCATTTCACAGGATGTGCCATTCTACCGCGCATCTTTAAAAAATGCTGCCATTACTGGTACTGCTGTAATCAATAATCCATTCTGGTGGAGTGCCGATGAGAAATTTTTCAATAATGCACTGGCCGAACAAATTGGTGTGCCTGTACCTAAAACGGCATTAATTCCTTCTAGGGAGCATCCTACAGGAACCACAGGCGAATCTTTCTCTAACTTAGCAATGCCATTAGATTGGGATGCCATTTTCGAATACACAGGTTTTCCGGCCTACATGAAGCCTTACGATGGTGGCGGTTGGAGAGATGTTTACAAATTACATAACAAAGAAGATTTTTTCGACAAACATAGCGGCACGCAACAATTGGTGATGCTTTTACAGGAAGAAATCATCTTTGAAGAATATTTCAGGTGTTATTGCATTGGCGGTAAACATGTACGCATTATGCAATACGACCCGCGCAACCCACATCATTTACGTTATGCCACAGAGGGAAAATCGCCTGACCCTAAACTACTTAAAACCGTTGAGGAATACACCTTAAAGTTATGCCAATATTTAGGCTACGACTTTAACACGGTAGAATTCGCCGTGCGCGATGGGGTGCCAATTGCAATCGATTTCTGTAATCCTGCACCAGATGCTGATATCAATAGCGTTGGTCAGGAAAATTTTGATTGGGTGGTAGAAACCACAGCAAATTATGCCATAGAAAGAGCAAAAGCACAAAAAGACGGTCAGGATAATTTAACCTGGGGCGAATACATTAAAGCATCTGTTGGCGGGAAACCCTTAATTGCAAAAGCAGCTCCAAAAGTTGCTAAAACTGCAACCGCTAAAAAAGTGACCACAGCAAAAGCGCCTGCAGAGCCTAAAAAAGCTGCAGCAAAAAAATAATTGGGATTTAAATTTTAACCGATATCAGGATGAACGAGTTTACGCTGGGCATAGAAGAAGAGTACATGGTAATTGATCCCGTTACCAGAGAGCTTACTTCGCATGACCAAAAAATTGTAGAGGCTGCACAAAAAATACACAAAGACCAGGTAAAGGCAGAAATGCACCAGGCCGTGGTTGAAGTAGGAACCGGCATTTGCAAAACCACCACCGAAGCGCGTAAAGAGATTTCGCAGTTGCGCTACACCGTATCGCAACTTGCCGGAGAACAAGGTTTGAGAATCGGTGCCGCCGGTACGCATCCCTTTTCGCACTGGGAAAAACAATTAATTACAGAACATCCCCGTTACAACGAAATTGTTAACGAACTGCAGGAGGCGGCCCGCTCTAACCTTATTTTTGGCCTGCATGTACACGTCGGCTTTCAATCGCGTGAGCTGGCCATTCATATTGCCAATCAGGTGAGGTATTTTCTGCCGCACGTTTTTGCCTTATCAACTAATTCCCCTTTCTGGGAATCGCGAAATACAGGATACAAATCTTTCAGGACTAAAATATTTGATAAATTTCCACGAACAGGTATCCCAGATATTTTTAACAGCATAGAAGATTACGATAATTATGTAAAACTGCTCATCAAAACCAATTGCATGGATAATGCAAAGAAGATTTGGTGGGATATCCGAGTACATCCATTTTTCGATACGGTTGAGTTCAGAATATGTGATTGCCCAATGCTAATTGATGAAACCATGGCTTTTACGGCATTATTTCAGGCATTATGTGCTAAACTCTATAAATTGCGCTTGCAGAATATGGAGTTTATCAGTTACTCCAGGGCTTTAATCAACGAAAATAAATGGCGTGCAGCCCGCTACGGAATTGATGGTAACCTGATCGATTTCGGAAAAGAAATGGAAGTAAACTGCCGCAACCTCGTTTTAGAACTGTTAGATTTTGTTGATGATGTGGTAGATGAATTGGGCTGCCGGGAGGATATCAGTTATGTGCATAAAATTCTGGAACATGGCACAGGTGCCGACAGGCAGTTGGCAGTTTACCAACAAACTGGTAGCTTTGAGGCGGTAGTAGATTACATTACTACTCAAACACTTATAGGCACAAAGTAATTTTACAATGATATTTAAAAAAATTAGTCTTTCAGTTTTATTACTTTTTTTAGCCTGCAATTGTTTTTCCCAAGAAATCCAAAAACTTCCTATTGATACGGTAACAAAAAATATTACATATCAAGAGGTAGTATATGTTGATGGAATAAATAAAAATCAATTGTATACAAGAGCTAAAGAATGGTTTGTTAAAACTTTTGTTTCTGCTAAAGAGGTGATCCAATTGGATGACAAAGAAGTTGGAAAAATTATTGGAAAAGGCTCATCAAACACTAGCTATACCTACTTAGGAGTCTTTGTTTCTGTTAATATTGATTATACGATCTCTATTACTTTAAAAGATAATAAATATAGGTATGAAATAACTTCTTTTAAAGCAAATTGGCCTGCGAATTCTGCTAGTGCAGAAGAACTACTAAATATAGTAGAGAAAAAAAAATCCGGTCAGGCTGTTGCCAAAAGAGTTATATCTCTTATCGACAAAAAAGGAGTTGAACTAGCAAATAGCATTAAACAGTTTTTGGCATCAAATGGGAATTCAAAAGATGAATTTTAAAAATGACAATGGATAAAAGAGACTTAAAGGTGGCCGTTATCGACTTGAATAACGGCGCACCTAATCAGGGTATGCGGGGGATTCAGGAAATTTTATCCCGTTTTAGAAACGAAAACAATATCGACCTCATTTTTGATATTTTTGACTTAAGACAAAAAGGAGAAATACCTGGCATTGATTATGATGCGTATATTTCTAGTGGTGGACCAGGAAGCCCGATTGAAAGCAAAGGAGAAAAATGGGAAAACGATTTTTTTAATCTTCTGGACCAGATTGAAGCTTTTAACTGTAAAAATGAGGAAAGAAAAAAATATGCTTTTTTGATCTGCCATTCTTTTCAACTAGCATGTAGAAAATACGAATTGGGCAATGTAACCGAAAGACGATCAAACGCTTTTGGCATTTTTCCCATTACTTTAACTGATGAAGGAGAAAATGATGAGATTTTTAACGGCATCACCAATCCGTTCTTTTCTGTAGATAGCCGCGATTGGCAAGTGATTGAACCTGATTTTGCTGCTTTTGAGAAAAAAGGTGCAAAACTTTTGGCCATCGAGAAAGAGCGTAAGCATATTAACCTGGAGCGCTGCATGATGTCGATCCGTTTTTCTGATGAAATTATTGGCACACAATTTCACCCGGAGGCCGATCCGGTAGGCATGAAAATGTATTTGCTTCAGGAAGAAAAGAAAAAAGCAATTGTTGATATGCATGGCGAACAAAAATACCTCGATATGTTAAATAGTTTAGACGATCCGGCTAGGATTGTATTAACGCAAAGCGTGATTTTACCTAATTTCTTGCAGAAAGCAATTGGAAATTTGCAAAAACAGTCGTCATTGCGAACTGAAGAAGTAGATTGAGCGAATGAGTGAAACAATCTTTTTACAACATAAAAGATTGCTTCGTTTCGATGAAAAATCGAAAACTCGCAATGACGAAAACTATAAAAACCTATGATACCTGCACAGCGCCAAAAATACAACCACCAATTTACAGAAGAGAAGTATAAAAATTTCATCGAAAAATTGGAAAATGGTTATCCGGAAATTCCTTTCAGGGTTGCAGAAACTCCTATTTTTATACCAAAAGCATTAAAGGAAAAGTTGATTACGGCGGGAGAGGAAATTATAAAACTGATTAAACAGCCCAATTTTAAGGCGCTTACCCAGAAGGCAATTCCGACAGATTGGAATGTACCTAATGAAAATGAGCAACCACATTTTTTGACTTTCGATTTTGGAATCTGTAAAAACAAAGATGGGGAACTTACTCCCATGCTAATCGAAATGCAGGGATTTCCTTCGTTATATGGTTTTCAGCACCATTTGGCTAAAACCTTTCAAACCAGTTTTGAAATAGATCCTTCGGTGAATTATTTTTTAAACGGTTTTAACGAAGAAAAATACATCGAGTTACTCAAAGAAGTTATCATTGGCAAACACCGGCCAGAAGAAGTTGCACTGATGGATGTTGATGCGCCAAATCAAAAAACCGCCATCGATTTTTTTGTAACCCAAAAATTATTAGGCATTAAGATTTTGGCTCTCGAAGACATTAAAAAAGCAGGTAAACAACTGTTTTATGAAGAAGACGGCCAGCAAATCCAGTTAAAAAGAATTTATAACCGTTTAATTTTTGACGAAGTTGCCAATAACACCGAAATTTTCAAAAATAGTTTCGATCCACGCGAAGAATTGGATGTTGAATGGGTTACGCACCCCAATTGGTTTTACCGCATCAGCAAGTACACCATGCCATTTTTAAAAAGTGAATTTGTACCCGAAACACGCTTTTTAAATGAGATAAAAATGATTCCTGGCGATTTAGAAAACTATGTATTAAAGCCCTTGTTTTCTTTTGCCGGCATGGGCGTTATTATTGATGTAACCGAAACAGACATCATCAATATAAAGGATCCTGAAAATTGGATTTTGCAGCGGAAAGTAAATTACGAACCCGCTGTTCAGGCGCCAGATGGTGGAGTAAAGGCCGAAATCAGGATGATGTACTTATGGCCTGATAGTGGCGAACCTCAGCGTTGTATTAACTTGGCAAGATTAAGCAGAGGCAAAATGATTGGTGTTCGTTATAACGCCGATTTCGATTGGGTTGGGGGCACGATAGGTTTTATGGAGGAATAATACTTGTTTTCTTAACCACAGAGTACACAAAGAAAAAAGCACCGAGGTATACAGAGAATGATCTTCCGTGCTTTTTGTGAATCCATGGCAAAACAAAAAACTACACCTAAAATCTTCAATAACCATTCGACCACGGAGACACGGATGGCACGGAAAACTATGACTAAGTAATATCCCTCCGTGTTTTCTATGAATCCGTGGCAAAACAAAAAACTACAACTAAAATCTTCAATAACCATTCGGCCACGGAGACACGGATGGCACGGAAAATTATGACTAAGTAATATCCCTCCGTGTTTTCTGTGAATCTGTGGCAAAATATCTTAAAACCCGCTCAGTGTACTCCGTGTAAAACTCGGTTTTCTCTGTGGTAAAATACGCAGCAATAATTTACATTCAACTGAACACCAAAACGCTAAAAGCACTTATATTTGTATTATGGATATTCAAACGATTTTAGTCTTTTTACTTTTTGCGGTTGCATTGGTATATGTTGGCCGTTTGGTTTTTAAATCTTTACAGGTAAAAAAAGATGGCTGTGGTGGAAATTGCAAATGTGGCGTAGATTTTTCCGATATTAAGCCCGTAAAAAAATAACGCCCGTTTTATGATTCATCAGTTTAAGGAGTACTTTCAGTCAAAAATAGAATTAACTGATGAGCAATTTGATAGTATTTCAGCTCCATTAAAGGTTAAAAAATTCGAGAAAAACGAAATTATACAGTTTAAAGGAGATATCCTAAAATATGGTTTTTTTGTTGGTAAAGGCCTCTTAAGGTCTTATTCTATCGATTCGAAAGGCAAAGAACACATCATTCAGTTCGCACCAGAAAACTGGTTTATTTCCGATCGGAACCAAATGCACAATGAACCTTCTGATTTCTTTATCGAAGCAATAGAAGCTACAGAATCGGTAATCGTTCCCGATAATTTTATGAGTGAAGCTTCCAAGAAAGTTCCATGCCTGCTGGCGTTAAATGTAACCATGCTCCATAATTCCATCCGCTTTATGCAAAAAAGGATCAATATGCTTTTAAGCGCAACAGCAGAAGAAAGATACCTCGATTTCATCAAGCTTTATCCCAACCTTACCCTTCGCGTACCTCAATGGACGATCGCATCTTATCTGGGTATCACCCCCGAATCGCTCAGCCGCGTTAGAAAAGAACTGGCCAATAAACATTTTAGACCATAGAAAATTTTGAATGAGTGAATGTCATAGTTAAATTTAACATTTCAACTTTCCAACCTATAACCTTTCAACATTCTCTCATTTTATCCTTCCTTCCTTTATTTTCTCTATCCTTCTCTCATTCAATCACTTCAATAGTTCATTAATTACCATACATCAATTCCCAATCAAACCCTGTGCTGTACTTTTGTGTTGTAAATATTAAACATCTCAAAAAACAAAAGATATGGCAAAACAGAAATGGACATTAGATCCAACCCACAGCGAATTACAATTTAAAGTAAAACATTTAATGATTACTACTGTAACTGGTAGTTTAAAATCTTTTTCGGCAGAATTAACCTCTGAAGGTGATGAATTCGAAAATGCTGAAATTTCTTTCAAAGGTGATATCGATTCGATTGATACCGGAAATACCGACCGTGATAATCACTTAAAAAGCGGCGATTTCTTTGATGCTGAAAAATTTGCACACATTGAATTTAAGTCAAACTCAGTAGAAAATGATGGTGGCGATTATATTGTTAAAGGTAATTTAACCATCAAAGGCGAAACCAAACCTGTAAAATTAACTGCAGAATTTGGTGGTATTGCTACCGATCCATGGGGAAATACCAAAGCTGGTTTTACTTTAAGTGGAAAAATCAACCGTTCTGAATTTGGCCTAACCTGGAATGCTGCTTTAGAAACCGGTGGTGTAATGGTAAGTGAAGAAGTTCGCATTTTAGGCGAATTGCAGTTTGTGAAACAAGCATAGAGCATTGGGAATTTAAGCATGGGGTTATTACTCCATGCCCCATTCACCATGCCTCATTTAACTTGAAGGTAATGGAAACAAAACAAATAAAAAACGTACTTAAAGCACCGGCACCTCATATGGTTGGTGATGGTTTTAGGGTACATAACTTTTTTCCAAGTGGTTATGAAATTGATATGAGTCCATTTTTTTTATTGGATTATGGCTCAAAAATCGAGTTTTCTGCAAGGAAAAATCCAAGAGGCGTTGGTGTTCATCCCCACCGGGGTTTCGAAACCGTAACCATTGCCTATCATGGTGCCGTTGCGCATCACGATAGCTCAGGAAACAACGGAGTGATATATCCTGGCGATGTGCAATGGATGACTGCTGCAAGCGGTGTACTCCATAAAGAATACCATGAAGAAAATTACAGTTTAACAGGTGGTCCTTTTCAAATGGTTCAGCTTTGGATCAATCTTCCGGCAAAAGATAAAATGAGTAAAGCGAAATATCAGGCCATTAAACAGGCTGATATGGCTCATTTTGATTTACCAGAAAACGGAGGAAAAATCGAAATCATTGCAGGTAATTATCAAGAAATAAAAGGCAACGCCACCACCTTTACCCCTATTGAGCTGTATAATGCGAGATTAAATAAGGGCGGAGAAGCTGTCTTTAATTTTCCAGGGAATTTTAATACCGGCTTTATGGTAATTGAAGGATCAGTAAAAATCAACGGATCTGAAAATATAGCAGCTGATCACTTTATTTATTTCGACAACAAAGGTGAAGAAATTAAGGTTGAAGCTTCAGAAAATAGTGTTTTACTTATTTTGAGTGGGCAGCCTATTAATGAACCTATTGTTCAGTATGGCCCTTTTTTAATGAATACAGAGGCCGAAATAAATCAGGCCATTGAAGACTATAATCAAGGTAGATTTGGTTATTTAGAAGAGTAGAGGTTCATATAATTTATATTTTGAAGCCGGCATTTTTAACAAAATTTGCCGGCTTTTTTATGTCTGCTTAGAAATACAACCATAAAATAGTATCTTAGAATAAATAACGATCAATCATCTCAGCGCTTAATTCAGATCATTCATCCAATCTTCATATTCGTTAGTGACTTTTGATCATAAATCAGAACAGAAAAATGTCCGGAAAACAAATATTTCAAACTGAGACTAAAAGACGCTGGAATACTTTTACATGGGTAAGCCGTACTTTCTTTTTAGTTTTCATCGTCGCAATCATCTGCGTAGTGTATACCTTATCATCGGTACAGGCACCTAATTTACCTTTTATCGATACGAATACACCTTTAACGCAAAAACAACTAGATAAGTTAAAAAAATCGCAGCAGTACAAGGATTTTACGATCGAGAAATCGAAACTTCAAAAAATCAAAAAAGACCGTGAGCACCGCATTTTAACCCATCGTGGCAATAGCAAGCGCATCAATATGGCTTTCTATGTAAGTTGGGCTGCAAGTAAAGAATCATCAATATCGGATTTAAAACGCAACATCGGCCATTTGGATATGGTGGCCACAGAATCGTTCTTTTTAAATGGTGATTCTATTGTTGATAAAGCGGATACAGCTGCATTGAAAGTAATCCACAATGGCAAAAAATCAGCTATTGCAGTGGTTTCCAATTATAACAAAGATCATTGGGATGGTGCGGCAGTAAGACGCTTGCTAAACAATCAACCGGCACAGCAAAAGTTGATTTACGACCTGATCGCGATCACTAAAAAATATGGCTACAGTGGCATCAACATAGATTTTGAAGAGCTTAACCTCGAAAACAGCGATAGTTTTAACAATTTCATGAAAAACCTATATGCGCAGTTTCATGCCGAAAAACTGATTGTTTCGCAGGATATTTCACCAGAAAACGATGATTACAAGCCAGAAATCCTTCAAAACTATAACGATTACATTGTTTTAATGGCTTATGACCAGCATACCGATCAAAGTAATGCCGGGGATATATCCCATCAGGAATGGGTAGAAGAAAAACTGGACGATATCTGTAGCAAGGTAAATGCAGATAAGGTGATCCTGGCTTTGGCCTGTTACGGTTACGATTGGCCAAAAAATAGCATTGGTGTACCAATTACTTATGAACAAGCCATGACTAACGCGGTTAATTACAAAAGCAAAATTAACTTTAACCCCGAATCGGCCAATTTAAATTACAGCTATAATGATGGAAGTGGCATTAAACACGAAGTATATTTTACCGATGCGGCCACTTATTTTAACTTAATCCGCAAGGCTGATGACTGGGATATTGCAGGTATTGCCTTATGGCGTTTAGGTTCTGAAGACAAACGTTTATGGTCATTCATCTCAAATGATCTTAGTCTCGATACCTTAAAGAAAAAACCTTTCGATCTGCGTAAAATCGCTTCACTAAATATGGGTGGTATCTCCTATCTAGGCGATGGCGAAATATTGGACCTGATTTCTACACCTACCCCAGGTAGCGTAAAATTCACCTTAAATAAAGACAATTTTTCTATTGCTGATCAAAAATACATCCGCCTGCCTGAACAATATGTAATTAAAAGATTTGGCGAAGCGGATAAAAAAATCGCTTTAACCTTTGATGACGGACCTGATCCGGTTTATACACCACAGGTATTAAACATCTTAAAACAGGAAAAAGTACCTGGCTGTTTCTTTGTAGTGGGTATTATGGCCGAGCAGAATATGGAACTGTTAAGGCAGGAATATAATGATGGTTACGAAATCGGGAATCATACTTTTTTCCATCCCGACATGTCTGCTATAGGCCCACGACGTGTGAAATTTGAGCTAAATGCTACCCGTCGCTTAATTGAAGCTGTTACAGGCCACAGCACCATCCTGTTCCGTGCACCATTTAATGCTGATGCCGAACCACAAAACATTTCCGAAATTTTACCGGTTGCACAGAGCCGTAAAGAGAATTACATCAATATTGGCGAATATATCGACCCTGAAGATTGGGAGCCTGGAAAAACTGCCGATCAGATTTTTAATGAAGTGGTAAAACAGCATGAAAATGGGAACATCCTTTTGTTGCATGATGCAGGTGGTAATCGGGAGGCTACTGTTGCCGCTTTGCCAAGGATTATCAAATTCTTTAAAGCCAAAGGATATACTTTTACCACCGTTGGCGATTTAATGGGCAAAAAAAGATCAGAGTTGATGCCTGCCGTTAAATCTACAGCAAATAGTGGTTTCACTGGTTCTGGAGATTATTTTTTCATCAATTTCTTTTACTACGGAAACATGATTTTGAACATCATATTTTCTGTTGCCATTGTATTGGCCATTTTAAGAACCATATTTATTGCTTACCTCGCCATTAGACAACGAAAAAGAGCAAAACGCAATGTGGGCAAGTTAATCGCTAATCCTTCCGAGAAAGTGAGTATCATTATTCCGGCCTACAATGAAGAAGTTACCGCCGTTCAAACCATTAATAGCCTATTAAAAACTACTTATCCTAATTTTGAGCTCATTTTTGTTGATGACGGATCAAAGGATAAAACATTCGAAATCATTAACGAAAATTTTGGTAATCACCCTCAGGTTAAGGTTTTCAGAAAAGAAAATGGAGGTAAAGCATCAGCCCTAAACTATGGTATCTCAAGGGCCTCTGCAGAATTTGTAATCTGTATTGATGCCGATACTCAGTTGAAAGATGACGCCGTTACCGAATTGATGCGTTATTTTTACAGCGAAAAAATTGCTGCTGTAGCCGGAACCGTAAAAGTTGGAAATGCTAACAATATCATCACCAAATGGCAATCAATTGAATACATTACGGCTCAAAACATGGATAGAAGAGCTTTCGATCTCTTAAATACCATTACCGTTGTTCCGGGTGCAATTGGTGCCTTCAGAAAAAATGTAATCATCGAAATCGGCGGTTTCACTGTGGATACCCTTGCCGAAGACTGCGATTTAACGATGCGTATTTTAAAAGCAGGTTATAAGGTTAAAAACTGTGACAGCGCAATTGCTTATACAGAAGCGCCAGAAACGGTAAATATGCTTTTGAAACAGCGTTTCCGCTGGAGTTTTGGTGTAATGCAAAGTTTTTGGAAAAACAGAAAAACATTGCTTAACAAGAAATATGGCTATTTTGGAATGGTAGGAATGCCGAATATTCTGATTTATCAGATCATTTTACCCTTATTTTCTCCACTTGCCGATCTTTTCATGTTGATTTCCTTAATCAGCGGCTTATTCTCGTTAAGTGCCATCAATAATTTAACCTTAACCGGATTTTCGGGAATTTTAAGCCTGCATAACGGCTTTGGTCAGGTGCTGTTTTATTACATTATCTTTATTGTAGTAGATATGTTCTTTGCAGCCATTGCTTTCCGTATGGAAAAAGAGAAATATACCAACTTACTTTACATTTTCCCCCAACGTTTTTTCTGGAGACAGTTGATGTATGTGGTGCTGTTCCGTTCTTTTAGAAAAGCGATTAAGGGTGAGCTGGAAACCTGGGGAACGATAAAAAGAACAGGTAATGTGAAAGAGCAAACGACTTAAAATTCAAGCTGACTTCCGAAGTCGAAATACAGGCTTCGGAAGTCAGTTATTATAAGCATGATCATGGAAAAATCTAACCAAACTACATTTTCATTAAAAAAGGTGCTATTGATCACGCTCATCGCCGGAATTTTAGATGGTTTAGCAGCAGTGATATTCCTGGGAAAAATGAATTTCACAGGTGTATTCCAATACATTGCCAGTGCCATTTTAGGAAAAGCAGCTTTTGCAGGAGGAATTAAAACAGTGTTGATAGGCTTAGCATTGCACTACATCATTGCTTTCGGCTTTACCATATTTTATACCTTTGCGTCCACAAAAATAGCTTTGCTTAAACAGCATTTCATACTATCAGGGGTTATTTACGGTTTGCTTGTTTGGGCGGTTATGAACTTAATAATTGTTCCGCTTACCAAAATACCAGCAGCACCATTCCACTACGAAAAGGCCATTTTAAATGCTATAATCCTAATTTTCTGTATTGGTTTACCGATTTCTTATTTAACCGCCCGTAAAATTAATTAAGGCTTTTCTATCAAACAAACGGCATAAGAAACAACGCCTTCTTCCCTTCCTATAAAACCCATCTGCTCGTTAGTGGTTGCTTTAATCGAAATATCTTCTGTAGAAATACCTATTGCATCGGCAATGTTTTGTTGCATAGCAGGAATGTGTGGATTGATTTTTGGCGCTTCTAAACAGAGCATGGCATCGATATTACCAATCTGCCATCCTTTTTCAGCCAATAGCTTAACCGTTTCTTTTAATAAAATAATGCTACTGATTCCTTTCCATCGATCATCTGTATTTTTAAAATGGAAGCCGATATCGCGTAAATTAGCGGCACCCAACAGTGCATCGCAAATGGCGTGGAGCAGAACATCAGCATCAGAATGTCCATATGCACCTTTATGATGGTCTAATGTAACCCCACCAACAACAAAAGGATGCTGATCTTTTAACTGATGTACATCAAATCCGAAACCTACTCTAATTTTCATGGAAATTTTGGTTAATAAATTGTTTAAATATGTTAATCGGCTATATAGCTCTAGCAGCCAAATTACTTTTTAACAATCTTTTTGTCGCCAAAGTTAAACAATAGACCAAAACGCAGGGTATTTGCAAGCGGGCTTGTTTGCGCATTTGCAATTAAATAAGAGAAATCTATATTAAATACGTTGTATTTTAAGCCAAGTCCTAAGGTAAAGTAACGGCTATCGCCTTTCATTGGGCTTTGGTAATTATAACCTGCCCTTACAGCAAACTGTTGATTGTACCAATATTCCAGACCAGTTGATATTCCAACTTCTTTCAATTCTTCCTTAAAACCACCAGGTGCATCGCTAAACGAACCAAAAATACCGGCAGGTACTGAACGGTTTGGATCTTTGCCGCTCACAATATTATTGTTCGAATCGTATATCGGTTGTGTTGGTACTAAAAGCTTATTAAAATCAAGCGCAAATGTTAAAGTACTAAAATCATCCATTGTGAAGGTAGATGCACCGCCTATTTTAAAATTGGTAGGCAAAAAGAAGTTCTCTCCCCCATCAGAATAGCTCATTTTTGTTCCGATGTTTGAGATATTGGCTCCTGCCGAAAGAATAGCCTGTTTGCCAAAAAGTATTGTTGATGTTTTATATAATCCCGAAATATCAACAGCTACCGCGTTTCCACTGTGCACCTGGCCCGAAGATGAGAATTGTCCTGAAGCCAGATTGGAGTTAATATACCTCAAAGAGGTTCCCAAAGAAAATTCTTCGCCAAAACTACGTGCATAAGAAACATCAAAAGCAAGTTCACTTGGATTCGAAATACCCAGATCCTGCTGGTTAATATCGGTAAGCTGGATGGAGCCTAATGAAAAATACCTTAATGAAGCACCAATGGTATTGCGATCGTCTAACTTATAAAAACCACTTAAATAAGCGAGGTTAATATCAGGCACCAAACTTTTTAACCAGGGGCTGTAAGAAACAGAAAAACCATAAGGTTTATCCAGAAAAGCAAGTTTTGAAGCATTTATACTGGCAGAATTTACGTCTCCCGCAACGGCTACACCAGCATCACCCATTGCTCCGGCGCGGGCATCGGGGGTAATAAGCAGAAATGGAACTGCTGTTATGATATTGTTTAACTCACTGCCATTGGGTTGTGTATTATTGCCTATAACCACTTGGGCGTTCGTTTTACCAAACACCAAGGCCATTGAGAGTGCAGAAAAAGCAAGTTTACTGATGTACTTGAAATTCATCCTTTAAAGGTACGTAATTTTAGATCTTGGTGTTTAGCAATAAATAAGAATATACTCTGTAACGTAAAACCAAAATTTATATTTTACCAAATTACGAATTCTAACATTATTTACTAATTAAGCCTACGATTTTTACATACGCGTGTGACAGCCAAAACCATAAGTAACAAATTTATAGCCACTTAGTATATAAACGAATTCACTTCGATCTTGTTAATTATTTAATTCTTTCAATTTTGGTAGTTTACCGCAAAATATCCATAAACCAAATATGGTTAATTTATTTGCAATCTCTAAATTGTTATCGCATTATATCTATTTACCATTAATCATAATGCCCACTAAAGCTGCTTAAAAGCATAAACCTGATGAGATAAAAGATTTATTAAACCAAATGATAAATAACACAAATGCCAACACCACTTTCATCACCTCTAAAAACCGATTAACTTTTATTAATTATATTTATATCGCTTATTTATAATTATTTAGCTAAAATTTCGTTTAAATAACTCATAGACACAATACGATATAAAATAATACGTTTAGGCTTAAAAATATAATCGATATTTTATTGTCACATAATTTATATATTCATTTAAAATTTGTTTAATTTTATCGTCTGAATTGCCTATTGGCGATATTTCCAATGTATTATATGAAAAAACTATTACTATATTCTTTTACTTGTTTATCATTAGCCGTTTTGCTTTCGGGTTGTAGCTCAAAAAGCGGAAACAGTTCTAGTAAAACCGGTATTCCTTATGCAGATAGGAAAAGCAAAAACAACCAGTCTGGTGCTTTTGCTGTAGCTACCAAATACAAAAGAGCACCAGGGCCGGGTTTAATCCCGATTGAAGGTGGGGTTTTAGTAGTTGGTGGTAGTGCCATCGAAGTTCCAGGTGTTGAGCCAAATATCTACAACTACAAAAGACAGGTTACCGTTCCATCTTTTTACATGGATGAAACTGAGGTATCGAATACCGATTGGTTAGAATACTTACACTGGATCAGGTATAATTTCCCGGAAGACCGCGAATATTATTATAACGAGTTACCGGATACCTTAGTATGGCGTCAGGCACTATCATATAACGAACCTTACGTTGATAACTACTTAAGGCACCCGGCTTACCGTGACTACCCTGTTGTGGGTGTTTCCTGGGAGCAGGCATCACGCTATTGCGAATGGAGGACTTCGAGAGCAAATGAATTTATCCTGCGCGAAAAAGGAATCTTAACTGATTATAAAACGTTGGCAGGTAATGGAAAAGCAAAGGATGGTGCTACAACCGCTGCTGCTGCAAAACCAGATAAGCCATATAATACAGATGCTTACCTTAACAACCAGTACAACGACATCGGTAAAAATGCGCCAATTGATTATAATACAAAAGCTGGCGCAGCTACTACAACTGCTGGAGGAACAGCAGCTACAGGTGGTAAAAACGGTCAGCCTAGAAGAACAGCAACACTAGAAGATGGTGTAATTATGCAGCCCTATCGTTTACCAACAGAAGCTGAATGGGAATACGCTGCTTTAGGCTTAATTGGTAACACAGAATACGAAAACATTAACCAGAATAAAATTTACCCCTGGAACGGTTTGGGCGTTAGTTCGGCCAAAAAGAAAACCAGAGGTATGATTCAGGCCAACTTTAAGAGAGCCCCTGGAGATTATATGGGTGTTGGTGGTTCACTGAATGATAAAGGAGATTTAACTGTTCCGGTTATTCAATATACACCAAACGATTTCGGTTTATACAACATGGCCGGAAACGTAAATGAGTGGGTTAATGATGTTTACAGAACGGCTACATTTACTGATGCTGATGCATTTAATCCTTATCGTGGTAACTATTTCACCAACAAAAAATTAGAAGATTCGCAGAGTGGAAAAATCGCTTTGGATAAGTATGGTAATCCTATTAAGGAAAATGCTTATGCTGGCAGAAAACAAACCTGGGCAGAAAAACAAGCTCAGGCTAAACGTTCAGATTCGATCTCAAAATCGACAGATCCACAGGCTGCAGTAGCCGCATCTACCACTTACCAGGCCGATCAAAGGGGTTATCGTGATAGACAAAACACTTTACTTAACGAAGAAGGTGTAACTTTGGTGAACGATAAATCGAGGGTTTATAAAGGTGGTTCATGGAATGATATGGCGTACTGGTTAAACCCGGCAACCCGCCGTTTTATGCAACAGGATGAATCGTCTGCTGAAGTTGGCTTCCGATGTGCCATGACCATGCTTGGTGCTCCAGAGATCAGTACTGCAGGAAAAAGAAGTTTTAAAAATCCACCTCAAAAACCTTACAGAGTTAGCAGAGGTAAATAATATAGAAAAGTCCCGATCATAAATCGGGACTTTTTTTTTGCGTTGTATTTTGTAGTATACTTTGGGGATAATAAAAAGAAACTCGTCATCTAAAGTACGTTGCACTCTGCTATTTTTACTTATAAGGATTAGGCACACGAAGCAATCTTAAAACGATCTCTATAACCCATAGGTGTAAGATTGCTTCGTCGGCTGAAAAAGCCTTCTCGCAATGACGATATCCCGAGGTAAAAAAATTTGTTTACTTAAATTGAACCAAAATCTGGCTTTTCTCTACCTTATCTCCCTGTTTAACCAATACCTTTTTAATTACCCCATCCGTTGGAGATTTTAAGATATTCTCCATTTTCATGGCTTCGAGGATAAGTAAATTATCTCCCTTTTTCACTTCAGCATTTTCCGCTACCAATACTTTTAAAACTAAGCCAGGCATAGGTGCTTTAATTTCAGAAACTTTACTGGAAGTTAAATTATCCAGCCCCAGTTGCTTTAACAAAACATCAAACTGATCTTCAATGCTGATTTGGTAATTATTTCCATTCACCTTTATTTTACAGGTTTTTTCAGCCTTATTTATTTCAACAAGTTCTGTATTAAAAGACCTGTTTTGGTAGAGAACATGTGTATTGTTATGGCCAAGTGTACTGATATCAAGCTGAATAGGTTCTCCATTTACTAAAAAAGCTGAATCCTTATTCTCAATTTCGAATAAAAACTGATCATTTACTTTTACTTTATGCATGGCTTATTGAGTTAAAGCATATTGAACAAGATTTGCGCCCATTTTAAGCGCTTTTGTCCGCGTTTCTTGTGTGTCTTCAGGATAAGTACCAAAGTCTTCCCAACCGTTGCCTAAATCGCACTCGTAAGTGTAATAACAAACTACTCTTCCCTTATAAATCAAGGCAAATCCCTGCGGACGTTTATTATCATGTTCATGGATTTTTGGCAAACCTGCCGGGAACTTAAATTTCTGGTTATAAATGGCGTGATTTGCAGGTAATTCAACAAAGCTAAGTTCAGGAAATACCTTTTTCATTTGTGGCCTGATAAACTTATCCAAACCGTAATTATCATCAATATGGAGAAAGCCGCCACCGGTAAGGTATTGCCTTAAATTTTTCACTTCCTGATCGCTGAAAGCCACATTACCATGCCCCGTCATATAAATAAAGGGATAATTAAAAATCTCTTTTGAACCTACTTCAACAATGCTTTCTTCGGCGTAAAAATTCGTTTTCAGATTGGTGTTGCAATAGGCAATTAAATTAGGTAGCGCTGTACGGTCTGCATACCAATCGCCACCACCGCTGTATTTTAACTTTGCCATACGATAAGTTGGCGGAAAAGGGTTGAAAGCGGAAAGCAAAAAGCTGAAAGCCAAAAGACCAAAGCCGTAAGTTAAAGGCCTGAATTTTGGAAACTGAAAACTAAAAACTGAAAACTTCAAATTGGCTATCGGTTAAGGTAATTGATTTCAAAACAAACAGATAATGCAGCAGTTTCGGTGCGTAGTCTGTTATCACCTAAAGTTAGCGCTTTAAAGCCTTTGTTCAAAGCTAAATTAACTTCCTCTGGTGTGAAATCTCCTTCAGGACCAATAAGTATGAGGTATTTTTGATGTGGTGCCACCAATTTTGATATATATTGCTTCTCTCCCTGATCAATGCAATGGGCAATTAATTGCTCACCTTCAAAAGGTTCCTTTAAAAAAGTGTCAAAAGAAACGGCATCATTTAATTTGGGATGGTAAGCCTTTATCGATTGTTTTACTGCAGAAGTGATCACTTTATTCAAGCGGTCTTCTTTTACTATCCTACGTTCTGACCGATCGGTAATAATTGGGGTAATTTCATCAATTCCCAATTCGGTGGCTTTCTCTAAAAACCATTCAATACGATCGATATTTTTAGTAGGAGCAACGGCAATGTGTAAATAATGGTTTCGCTTATGAAACTCCTTTTCTACCTTTAATATAGACAGTGAAACTTTTTTGGGATTATCGGAAGTAATTTCTGCGGTATAAAAACCACCTTTACCATCAACCAGATTTACGATTGCGCCAACACCAAGGCGTAGTACCCTAACACAATGTTTGCTTTCTTCTTCGTTAAGTGTGTAAGTATTTTGGGCTATATCTGGCGTATAAAAAATATGCATCGTTGAAATTAATGATTATCAACCATATCTGCTTTATTGATGACCAGTTCTAACTTGATGGTTTCGATATTTTGTTCTGTTTTTTTAAGAATGGTAAACAGGTAACCGTATGATTCGTTGCTTTCGCCAACTTCGGGAATTCGTTCGAAAACATGAGAAACCAAACCGCCTACAGTATCAAAATCTTCATCTTCTGGTAAATCGTGCGGTAAATGCTCATTTACATCATAAACCGTTGCAAATGCATTTACAATAAATTCATTATCAGAAACTTTTTCTACCAATGGTTTTTCCTCGTCGTATTCATCCTGAATTTCGCCAACCAGTTCTTCAACAATATCCTCAAGTGTAACCATACCGGCCGTACCGCCAAACTCATCCAATACAATGGCAATCTGTATGCGGTTACTTTGCAGTTCGCTCATCAGATCGTTGATTTTTTTCGTTTCAGTTACGAAGTAAGGTTTGCGGATAATATCATTAACTGTCCAGGTTTGGTTCCCGGCTGCTACTAAAGGCAAAATATCTTTTGCATGGATAATACCAACAATTTTATCCATTACATCATCGTAAACAGGCAAACGGGAGTACCCTTCTTTAATAATGGTATCTATAACCTCCTCTTTCGGAGAAGTTAATTCGATGCCCGAGATTTTGGTCCTCGGTACCATGATATTCTTCACCACGCGCTCGTTAAAATCGAACACATTTTTAATTAGCTCGTGTTCATTGTTATCTAATGCACCACTTTCTTTACCCTGATCAAGCAAGTACTGTAATTCTTCTGTACTGTGGATTGATTCGTGACCAGCCGAAGTATCGATACCAAAAGGCTTTAGAATGATAGCAGCTAAGCTGTTCAAAGTCCAGATAAATGGACGAAATACCACATAGAATAACTGAAGTGGTATGGAAACGAAAAGTGTTGTGGCTACCGGTCTTTGGATAGCGAATGATTTTGGTGCTAATTCACCAAAAACAATGTGCATGATGGTGATTAAAGAGAAGGCTACAATGGTTGATGCGGTGTGGATAGAAGCATCACTTAGCCCCCATTGCAAGCTATCGAAAAGGTTTTTAAAGATAGTATGCATAACGCCTTCACCTACCCAACCTAAGCCAAGTGATGCAAGCGTTATGCCTAGCTGTGTGGCAGCCAGGTATCCATCAAGATTATGGATAATTCCTTTGGCCATTTTACCTACACGGCTGCCTGATTTTGCTTTAATTTCTATTTGTGATGCACGAACTTTAACAATGGCAAACTCTGCTGCCACAAAAAATCCATTTAATAGTACCAAAAACAAGGCGAAGAACAAACGCCAGCCAACCGATCCCGTATCTGGTTCCTGTAAGGCAACCAAAACTACATTTGCTGGAGGTAATATTGTACTTAATGCTGAATTTAAAAACAAACAGACCGTGGGTAAATCCATTAAGCTAATTCTCTAAATGTTGTGTTATAAAGTTCTATGCTTTCTTTAATTACTTTATGCGCATAACGAACACCAAGTAAATGTTCGATAGTTACATTTTTATCTTCTAATGCTTTATAATCCTGAAAGAAACGAACAATTTCTTTCATTTGGTGTGGAGGTAACTCATCTAAATCGTTGATGTAGTTTACCGACATATCGTGGGCGGCAACAGCGATAATTTTATCGTCCTGCTCTCCGTTGTCAACCATATGCATAACACCTACCACCTTCGCTTCGATCAATGTCATTGGATATACATCCACTGAACAAAGTACTAAAATATCTAACGGATCTTTATCATCACAATAAGTTTGCGGAATAAAGCCATAGTTTGCAGGGTACATTACTGATGAAAAAAGAACCCTATCCAATTTAATCAGACCTGATTCTTTATCTATTTCGTATTTTGCTTTTGAACCTTTTGGAATTTCAATAATTGCGTTTACAATTTCCGGAACGTTATGCCCAGGGGATACGCTATGCCACGCGTGATGATCGTCTTTTGCCATTTTTAATTTAAATCTGTTTTATCCTCTTCAGGACCTTTCACTACTTTACTTTTTACAAAGGTAATTAATAATGGTATAGTTGTAATAAGGATAAAGCCAATAATAATATATAATAAATAATCGGTAATTTCTTTTTCGAACCTTCTGCCTAAAAAATAGCCTAGTAAAGTTAAGGAGCAGATCCAAAGTACGCCACCTACAATATTGTAAAGTGCGAACTTTTTAAACTCCAGTTTTACCACACCAGCAAAAATCGGTGCAAAAGTTCTAACAATCGGTACAAATCTTCCCATTATCAGCGCAAAGGCACCTTGTTTGTTATAATAATCTTCAGCAGCCTTTAAATAGCGTTTCTTAAAAAAGAAACTGTCTTTTCTGGTGTACAATACTGGTCCTGTTTTACGCCCGAACCAATAACCTGTAAAATTGCCCGACACTGCTGCTACACACAAACCCGCCAAAAGCACGGCAATATTAACATCCAGCTTGCCGGTTGCCACAAACATACCAGCCAAAAACAACAAATAATCGCCAGGGAGAAAAAAACCAAAGAACAGGCCTGTTTCTGCATAGATTACGAACATGACGAGATAGAAACCGCCCTCCCTCAATAATTTTTCGGGGTCAAGTAGTTGATGCAGGTTATTCCAAAAATCGTGCATATTCAATTATTCGTAAAACTACAAATAATTATTAAACAACAGCATACCTATATCAGGTTTAAAATAATTGCAGGGTAAATACCTAAAATAAGTGTGATTACTACTGATACCAATAATACAACTTTATATTGTACCGGAGTAGAAAGCTCTGTTTCTGCGCCATCTTTAAACCAAACAGCCACAATTACCTTAAAATAATAGTAAAAGCCTACCAGAGCATTTAAAATAGCAAATGCAACCAATAAAGTTTTATACTGGGTCATTACATTAAGGAACATCAGGTACTTTCCAATAAAACCTGCAGTTAATGGAATACCAGCTAAGGAAAGCATGGCAATGGTAAGTGATAAAGCAACTAAAGGATTTTTCTTACCCAAACCATTAAAACTTTCGAAGCTATCGCTACCTGTTTTCTGTTTAACCAGGATCAATACCGCAAATGCAATAATAGATGCAAAAGTATAAGCAGCTGCATAAACCAAAACATTGTTTCCAGAGTTTTTGGTTAATACGATCAATGAAAACAACAAGTAACCCGCATGTGAGATACTGGAATAAGCCAACATGCGTTTAAAGTTTTTCTGGAACAGGGCGGTTACGTTGCCGATAAATAAGGTTAAACAAACAATAACCATTAGCGGCGCAACCCAGAAATCGTGAAGTGGGGCAAGGGCACCAGCAAACAATCTTAAAAAAGCAGCAAAACCGGCAGTTTTAACCACGGTACTCATGAAAGTAGTGATCAAAGATGGCGAACCTTCATATACATCTGGCGTCCAGAAGTGAAAAGGAGCAGCACCAATTTTAAAGCAAAGGCCGATCATCATCAGGATCACACCAGGATAAAATATCGGCGAAACTGAAGTGGTATTGTTAACCAGGTAAGCCTGGATTTTATCCAAATCAAATGAGCCTGTAGCACCATAAATTAGAGTGATACCAAACAACAAAAATCCTGTTGAAAAAGCACCCATCAGGAAATACTTTAAGGAAGCTTCATTAGAGGCAAAATCCTTTTTTCGGATACCTGCAAGGATATACAAACTCACAGACATGATTTCCAAGCCTACAAACAGCATCGCCATGTTTTTATAAGATACCATCATGATCATCCCCGCTAGGGCGAAAAGGATTAAGGTATAATATTCGGCTATGTTATCGCTTTTAGCGTGAAAATAGTTCTGTGTTAATAAAAAGATTAAAAGTGTACCGATAATACATACGCCAGAAAATGCCAGGGCGAAGTTATCCGTCTGCATCATTCCGAAATGAACAGCATTGCCATTCCAGGCGCAGAAAGTAAATCCCAGTGCAGTAAGTAAGCCAACAACGGTAAGTGGTAGTAATGCTTTATTTGCCTTAAACAAACCTGCATAAAGCACTATAAAAGCTGTTATACTAATGGTTATAATAATATTCATTGCTTAATTTACTGTGTTTAATTTTTGATTTACCTGTTCTAATAAGTGTTGTACAGATGCCTCTGTTAAGTGCAAAATTGGTTTCGGATAAACACCCAAAATAATAATCAGTGCACAAATTGTATAAAGAACCAATTTTTCGGTCCCTTTAATATCGGTAAAAGTGATAGTTAAGCTGTTGGTTTCGCCCAACATTACATTTTGGTACATGCGTAACATATAGACAGCACCAAAGATAATGGTTAATCCTGCAATAGCTGCAGCCCAAATGCCGTAGTTGTAAACGCCCATTAGCAGTAAAAACTCACCAATAAATCCGTTTGTTCCCGGCAAAGCTACAGTGCCTAAAACAATGATCAGAAAAGTAAGCGCCAACTGTGGTGCTACTTTCGCAATTCCACCTAACTCTTCAATTTTATTGGTTTTAACACGAGAGAAGATGATATCTAAAACAAAGAATAAACCTACTACATTAATACCATGACTCAACATCTGTACCATTGCACCTTGCATACCTTGCTGGTTAAAAGCAAAGATACCTGCTGATATTAATCCAACGTGAGCAATAGATGAATAAGCTACTAAACGTTTCGCATCCTTTTGTGTAAAAGCAATCAGGGAAGCATAAACAATACCGATGATTGATAAAACAATAGCCACTTGGCCCCACTCGTGAACGCCTGCCGGAACAATTGGCAATAACCACCTAATTACGCCATAAATACCCATTTTTAACATGATACCCGATAACAGCATTGTTCCTTGTGTAGGTGCTGCGGTATAAGTATCAGGCTGCCAGGTGTGGAAAGGGAAAATCGGCATCTTAATGGCAAAAGCGATAAAGAAAGCCCAGAAAATCCATCCTTGTTGTGCACTATCTAAGTTTAAAGCGTAAAAGGCTTGAATGTCAAAATTGTGTGCTGGGTTTTGAAGATATAAGTAAATAATACCCATCAACATAAATAATGAACCTGCAATGGTATACACGAAAAATTTCATGTTGATACGGATGCGGTCTTTTCCTCCCCAGATGGCGCAGATAAAGTAGATTGGAATTAATGCAGCTTCCCATCCAATATAGAACAAGAACGCATCTAATGCCGTAAATACCAACAATAGGCCACATTGCATAAACAAAATCAACGCATAAAATGCAGCTCGATTTTTATACTGGTGGTTGTAGCTCGATAAAATAATGATCGGTACCAATAAATTGGTTAGCAATACCACAAGCATGCTAATGCCATCGATACCAGCGTGGAAATTGATGCCTAAATCTGCAATCCATGGCAAATTAACCTCAAACTGGGTACTTGCATTTGGAATGAAATTACCGGCGATAATCAAAGTCAAAACCAAAGAAACAACCGAAAATACGGTCGAAACTATTTTAGCCGACTTACCAGCAAATGCAGCAATAATTGCACCTGCAAGCGGAAGAAATATAAGTAGTAAAAGTTGTTCCATTATTTAATTTTGAACCCTTTTTATATGTAATAAAATGTATATGCAAGTAATGCGATGATACCAAATACCATCATAAAAATATAGAAACCTACGTTTCCACTTTGTAGCAAACGAATACCTTTACTGGCTTCGTTTGTACTCCATCCCAGTCCGTTCACAATTCCATCGATAAATTTGTTATCGATAATCCTATAAAAGAATTTCGAAAGTGCATCTAATGGTTTAGTGATCAGGAAATCATAAATTTCATCGAGGTAGAATTTACTATAGGATAACTTTGCCAGAGCAGAACGCGGTGCTTCATCAGCAACAGGAACGCGCGCTCCCCTTACATACCTGCTATGGGCATAAAATAAAGCTGCTATAGCGGCGGTTACTGATATTGCCATTAAACCTATTTCAGTTGAATGGCTTAAATCCAATTCGTGTTGCGCAACGCCTGCTCCAGTTAACCAATGTGCCAACCATTCGTTTCCACCAAAAATATGCGGGAAGTTGATTGCTCCACCTATTGCAGCAAGAATAGCTAAAATGATTAAAGGCAGGGTCATTGCTGTTGGCGATTCGTGCACATGGCTTTCTTCGTGATGTGTTCCACGGTATTTACCAAAGAAAGTCAAGAACATCATTCGGAACATATAGAATGCCGTTAAGAATGCGGTTAAAACCCCAATTCCCCAAAGTATCGGACTAGTCTGGAAAGCATGTGCTAAAATTTCATCCTTTGAGAAGAAACCAGAGAACGGTGGTAAACCTGCAATGGCAATGGTACCGATCAGCATAGTTAAGAAAGTAACCGGAAGTTTTTTCCTCAATCCGCCCATATGGCGCATATCTTGCTCATGGTGCATGGCATGGATAACCGAACCTGCACCCAAGAATAATAATGCTTTAAAGAATGCGTGGGTTAAAACATGGAAAAATGAACCTGTATAAGCACCAACGCCAAGGCCTAAAAACATATACCCCAGTTGCGATACGGTTGAATAAGCCAACACTTTTTTAATATCAGTCTGTGTTAAAGCAATAATTGCTGCAACTAAAGCTGTAGCCGCTCCAACAATGGCAATGATATGCTGTGTAAGCGGAGCAAGATCGAACAATACGCTCGAACGTGCAATCATATAAATACCAGCTGTAACCATGGTAGCTGCGTGGATCAAAGCCGAAACCGGCGTTGGTCCGGCCATTGCATCTGGTAACCAGGTAAACAAAGGCAATTGAGCCGATTTACCGCAGGCACCGATAAACAACAAGATGGTAATTAAAACCAACGCATCATTACCGGGCAACATATTAGCTGCTTGAGGGAAAACTTTAGCAAATTCTACACTACCAAAAGTGGTGAAGATTAAGAATACGCCTAACAAAAAGCCTAAATCGCCAATACGGTTCATTACGAAAGCTTTTTTAGCTGCTGAAGCATAAGCACTGTTTGTATACCAGAAACCGATTAACAGGTAAGAGCATAAACCTACGCCTTCCCAACCGATAAACATAACGATGTAGTTTGATCCCAATACCAATAAAAGCATGAAGAATACAAACAGGTTCAGATAAGCGAAAAACTTACCGAATCCTGCATCATTGTGCATATAGCTGGTAGAATATAAATGGATTAGGAAACCAATTCCAGTGATGATCAAAAGCATGATCGAACTTAAAGGATCAACCAGGAAAGATAATGGAATGTGTAATGTACCTGCGCTGATCCAATCGAATAAAAATACTTCGTGAGATTTTTGTGTGTCGCCTTGTAAACTAAAGAAAATAACTACGCTGATAATAAAGGAGGCTAAGATTACCCCGCTTCCGATGATACCAACAAGTCCTTTAGATAAAGAGTTTCTGCCTAGTCCATTAATTACAAACCCTAAAAAAGGAAGTAACGGAACCAACCAAATCAATTGTTCTATTGTCATTCTTATTATATATTTACCACTTAAGGCGATTTAAAACATTAATATCTACTGATTTCGTATTTCTGTAAACCATTACGATAATTGCCAGGCCTACTGCAACCTCTGCAGCTGCCAAAGCCATAATGAAGAATACGAAAACCTGCCCTGATGGGTCATTGTTATGAACCGAGAATGCTGTTAAAAGTAAATTAACCGCATTTAGCATCAGCTCAACCGACATAAAAATTACAATGGCATTTCTGCGGGTAAGTACGCCTATTACGCCAATAGAAAAAATAATGGCACTTAAATAGATGTAGTGGTTTAGCGGAACGCCTGCTGCTTGTGTGAATAAATTTTCCATTATGCTTCTACCTCATCTCTTTTAGATAATAAAACGGCCCCAACCATTGCTGCCAATAGTAACAGAGATGACAATTCGAAAGGCAATAAGAATGGGCCAAAAAGCTCCTTACCTAGACTTTCTACCAACCCTAATCCTGGATTTTTCAAAATCAATGGACTGGTAATACTTGCTGATTTTAAAGAACCGATTAAGGTTACAACCAAACAACCGCCAGCAATTACACCTACGATTTTGATCAGTGGCGATTTACTCGGCTCAGTTTCTTTGTTCAGGTTAAGTAACATCAGTACAAAAAGAAACAATACCATTATGGCCCCCATGTAAACGATAAAGTTTACCACCGCTAAAAACTGTGCGTTTAATAGCACATAGTGTACAGTGAAGGTAAAAAAGGTAAGGATTAAGTACAATACACTGTGGATCGGATTTTTTGCAAAAATCACCATCAGCGAAAAGATGATACTTAATGTGGCTACGAAATAGAATACTTGTGTACTCATTAATTAATTGTTTATTTATGTTCCATGATTTGTGTCTCCACAAACCATTATTTATATTTCGTTTCGTGAAGACACGAACCGAACTTAAGATTATTTATCATGGTTCATGTCTTCACGAACCATCATTTTATTTTTTCATTTCCAATGGAGCCTCTACCAACTTATCTTTTCCGTAAATGAAATCCTTACGTAAATAATCAGCAGGTACAATCGGCCCATCTAAGTAAATAGCTTCTTTTGGACAAGCTTCTTCACATAATCCACAGAAAATGCAACGCAACATATTGATTTCGTAAGTTGCTGCATATTTTTCTTCGCGGTATAAATCTTTCTCCTCAGGTTTGCGTTCAGCGGCAATCATGGTAATGGCTTCAGCAGGACAAGATAAAGCGCATAAACCACATGCAGTACAACGTTCCTTACCATTCTCATCGCGTTTTAGCGAGTGCATACCTCTAAAGTTGGTAGAGAATTCGCGCTCTACTTCGGGATATCTTATAGTAGCCTCTTTCTTAAATAAGTGACTGATGGTAATGCCCATACCTTTAGCTATTGCCGGCAGGTACATCCGCTCCATAAAGCTCAATGGCTTTTGTTCCAGTACTTTTTTCTTATTACTTAATGATTCCATAATTAAAACTTCTCAATAATCGCAATCACAACACCTGTTATTATAATATTGGCAATAGCCAAAGGTATTAAACCTTTCCAACCTAAATTCATCAATTGATCGTAACGGAAACGAGGGATTGTCCAACGTACCCACATGAAGAAAAAGATGAAAGCACATATTTTACCGAAGAAAACTGCTGTACCAAAAAGCGGCGCCCAGGTTGGGCCTAACCACACCGCCATCGAATCCATACCAGGGTAATTATAACCACCCCAATATAAAGCCGCCATTACTGCCGATGATACAAACATGTTGATATATTCAGCAAATAGATAAAAACCTAATTTCATTGAAGAATATTCGGTATGGTAACCACCTATTAATTCCGTTTCGCATTCAGGTAAATCGAATGGCGCACGGTTGGTTTCGGCAAATGAACAAACCATAAAGATTAGGAATCCAAGTGGCTGATATAAAACATTCCATCTCCAGCCATGTTGCTGATCAACAATTTCTTTTAAGCTTAAGGTATTCGTCATTAAAAGCAAAGCGATGATCGATAATCCCATTGCAATTTCATAACTGATGTTCTGCGAAGCTGCACGGATAGCACTTAACAAAGAGTATTTGTTGTTTGAAGCCCATCCCCCAATCATTACACCGTAAACACCTAATGAAACGACTCCAAAAATGTATAAAACTCCAACATTGATATCTGAAACCTGTAAAGGAATAGTTTTGCCTGCAATTAAAACAGGACTGCCCCACGGGATAACCGCCGTACCTATACAGGCACAAAGCAATGCCAAACCCGGGCCAGCGATAAATAAAAATCTGTTTGATGAGGTAGGAATAATTTCCTCTTTCATAAACATTTTTAATCCATCGGCCAATGGTTGTAAAATACCAAAGGGACCGGCTCTATCCGGACCTAAACGATCTTGTAAATATGCAGCAACTTTACGTTCAGCATAAGTAGAATACATGGCAATAACTAAACTGATGCCGAAAATTACAGCTACCAGGATAAATTTTTCTATAACAAAAGCGCTATCCATTAGTATTTAACTGTTTTATGTAATTCAATTTCATTTGCAGCCTGTAATGCCTCATTTGGCTGAATTACGTGCAAAGGTTTTAATGTTTCGTAGTGGTTTGATGCAATTACCGAAGTATCATCAATATGTGTTGGATGTTCGATTACCCAATCAGCAGTTGCTTTTTTATCAAAGCGGCAAGTGTTACAGATAAACTCTTCTACTTCACCAAACTGATCTTTACGTGCTGTAACGCGTAAAACATCTGCTCCTTTATACCAAAGGGTTACTTTACCGTTGCATTTTTCGTGATCGCAATCGCGGTGTGCATCAACAGGTTTGGTAAACCAAACACGATTTTTAAAACGGAAAGTTTTATCGGTTAAGGCACCAACAGGACAAACATCGATTACATTTCCTGAGAAATCGTTATCAACAGCTTGTTGGATATAAGTAGAAATTTCAGAGTGATCACCACGGTTTAAAATACCATGAACACGTTTATTGGTAATCTGATCAGCAGTGAAAACACAACGGTAGCATAAAATGCAACGGTTCATGTGCAACTGGATCTTATCACCTATATCGATACGTTCGAAAGTACGGCGCTCAAACTCATAACGCGTTTTTTGCAAACCATGCTCATAACCTAAATTCTGAAGATCACATTCTCCTGCCTGATCGCAAACAGGGCAATCTAGAGGGTGGTTAATCAATAATATCTCCACAACACCTGCACGCGCTTCCAAAACTTCCGGAGAAGTAATGTTAAGTACTTCCATTCCATCCATTACCGTAGTACGGCAAGAAGCCACCAACTTTGGCATCGGGCGTGGATCTTTCTCCGAACCTTTAGTCACTTTTACAATACAGGTACGGCATTTACCACCACTGCCTTGCAATTTAGAATAATAGCACATTGCTGGCGGAACAATATCCCCTCCGATTTGCCTTGCAGCATTCAGAATGGTTGTTCCGTTATCAACCTCTACTGTTATCCCATCTATCGTAACCTTAACTTTTTCACTCATGGTTAATGATATTCTTTTATTTTTTTGCATCGTCTTGGTTCGTGCCTCCACGAACCAATTCTATTTTATATTATTTCCCTTTAGGGATCTTATAACCAATTTCTTTTCTTGGCTGTTGTTGTTGCTCCAGTAGTTCATCAAAATATCTAAAGATTACTTCAATATTTTTATCCTGATTATCTACCTTCTTTTTTATCTTTTCTACTTCTAATCTTATCTCCGTATTACTTAAAACCATCGTTCTAAGCTGTACAAATACATCAATAATTTTAATACTTACCTCTATCGCCTGTTTACTTTTTAAAACATTTGATAGTTGCAAAATACCATGTTCGCTAAATGCGAATGGAAGGTATTTTGAGTATTTTCCCTGTTCTAAGGTCACAAATTGTGACCTTAGAACATCATTTTCTTCTTTTGTTAGTTCGAACATGAAGTGTTCCGGAAAACGCTCTACATTTCTTCTAACCTGTTGTTTCAACTGTTTAGTCTCAACGCCAAAGAGTTCTGCCAAATCAGAATCTAACATCACCTTAACTCCTCTAAAAAGATATATTTTATTAACTATTACTTCGTTGGGGATGATTAATGATGATATTTCTTCTTTCATTTACATATTCATTGTGTTAAGTTATTTTTTATAAGGCCGCAAAATGCGACCTTATGATTCTATTTCTCTTCTGTTACCGGAGCTTTTTCAATAGGTGTTGCGTAATTAGCAATACCATAATTTTGACTCTGGCTCTTAACTGGTTCTTTAATGTGCCATTCAAATTCATCCCTGAAGTGACGGATTGCGCTGGCTACCGGCCAGGCTGCTGCATCACCCAACGGACAAATAGTATTACCTTCAATTTTGCGTTGAATATCCCACAATAAATCTACATCTTCCATTTTACCATGGCCGTGTTCGATTTTGTGCAATACTTTTTCCATCCAGCCAGTACCCTCACGACAAGGTGAACATTGTCCACAGCTTTCATGGTGATAAAAACGGGCAAAATTCCAGGTATTACGAACAATACACTGATCTTCATCAAAAGCGATAAAACCACCAGATCCCATCATGGTTCCTGTTGCAAAGCCACCTTCAGATAAAGACTCGTAACTCATTAAACGAGGCTCGCCGTTAGCATATTTTAAAGTTAAATTGGCAGGCAAAATAGGTACAGATGATCCACCTGCAACTGTTGCTTTTAAGCGTTTACCATTAGCAATACCGCCACAATATTCATCCGAGTAGATAAATTCTTCTACCGGCAAACCCAATTCGATTTCGTAAACACCGGGCTTTACTAAATTACCAGATGCCGATATTAATTTTGTACCAGTACTTCTACCGATACCGATTTTTGCATATTCATCGCCACCATCATTGATAATCGGTACAACTGCAGCAATCGACTCCACATTGTTTACTACTGTTGGACAACCATATAAACCTGCAATTGCAGGGAATGGTGGTTTAATTCGTGGATTACCTCTCTTACCTTCAAGTGATTCTAACAAAGCAGTCTCTTCACCGCAAATGTAAGCACCACCACCTGGCTGAACATATAATTCTAAATCGTAACCTGTTCCTAAAATATTTTTACCCAACCATCCTGCAGCTTTAGCTTCAGCAATGGCTTTCTCTAATATGCGGATTTGAGGCATCATTTCGCCACGCACATAGATGTAAGAAACCTTGGCACCTAAAGCGAAACTCGATACAATCATTCCTTCAATTAAAGCATGGGGAATGTATGTCATTAAATAACGGTCTTTAAAAGTTCCTGGCTCAGACTCATCAGCATTACACACCAAATAACGTGCAACACCTTCTGGTTTGGCCAAAAAGCTCCATTTCATCCCCGTTGGGAAACCCGCACCTCCGCGACCGCGTAAGCCTGATTTCTTAACCTCTTCAACAATTTCTTCAGGGGTTAAAGTTTTCAGGGCTTTTTCCACAGCACGATACCCGCCTTTTTGGCGATAGACTTCAAGCGTGTTGATGCCTGGTACGTTTATATGCTCTAGTAGTAATTTACGGCTCATTGTTTATAGATATGAGATGTGAGACTGGAGATATGAGATGTGAGACTGAAGATATGGGATTTTAGACGAATTGCCTATCTCATATCTCAAATCTAGTTTCTCATATCTCAAGTCTCATATCTAGTTTCTCAAATCTTATTTATTTTTCAAATCTTCAATCAATTTATCTACACTTGCCTCAGTAAGGTTTTCATAGAAAGTATATTCCGGACTAATTTGCAATACCGGACCAAAACCACAGGCAGCTAAACATTCAACCCCTCTAAAGCTGAATAAACCATCGGCAGTAACTTCACCTTCTTTAACACCCAGCTTATTTTCCAAGTGGCTTAATATTTTTTCGGCACCAACCAGGCAACAAGGGCCAGTACGGCAAACCTCTAAAGCATATTTACCCTGTGGTTTTAAAAAGTACATCGTATAAAATGTTGCCACTTCATAAACTTCAATGGGCTGAATATTTAAATATTCGGCAACCTTATCCATTGCTGATGTGCTTACCCAAAGAAATTCAGCTTGTACCAGGTGTAAAAGTGGTAGCAAAGCTGATTTGATCTTATCTTCCGGATAACGGCTCTTTACCTCATCAAATTTGGCCAGCAATTCTGATGAAAACACTACAGGTGTTTGTTCTTCTACTTTAAGCATCTAATTCTCCTGCAATAATATTCATACTACTCATGTTGATAATGGCATCAGACAATAACATGCCCTCGCTCATTGGCGCAAACATCTGGTAGTTTATAAAACTTGGTCTGCGGAAGTGTAAACGATATGGTGTACGTCCCCCATCATTAATCAGATAGAAACCCAATTCACCATTTCCGCCTTCTACAGCGTGATAAACTTCTGCTTTTGGTGCATCAATCTCACCCATCACAATTTTGAAGTGATAAATTAATGCTTCCATATTGTTGTAAACTTCTTGTTTTGGAGGAAGATAAAATTCAGGAACATCAGCATGAAAAATGCCTTTTGGTTCTGATTTTAATTTTTCTAAAGCCTGTTCGATAATGCGTACACTTTGCCACATTTCTTCGTTACGCACTAAATACCTATCGTAAATATCGCCGCTTGTACCCACAGGAACTTCAAAATCGAAATCCTGGTAAGAAGAATACGGATCGCTTACACGAACATCGTAATCAACACCGGTAGCACGTAAAAGCGGACCAGTCCAGCTGTATTCTAAAGCAGTTTCTTTAGTAACCTCTGCAACTCCTGCAGTCCTATCAATAAAGATACGGTTACGTGTTAAAAGGTTTTCGAACTCTTTTAAGGCTACAGGAAATTCTTTTAAAAACTTATTAATCTTAGCAAAGGCAATATCATTGAAATCTCTTTCAAAACCACCAATACGTCCAATATTCGTTGTTAAACGTGCACCACAAACCTCTTCAAAAATTTCGTAAATATGCTCACGGAACTGAAATAAGTACAAGAAGGTGGTCGTTGCTCCCGTATCCTGACCAATAATCGTGTTACAGATAATGTGATCGGCAATACGCGAAAGCTCCATAACAATTACCCGAAGATAATCTACACGTTTTGGCATTTGAATATTCAACAACTTTTCAACCGTCATGTGCCAGCCCATATTGTTAATAGGCGACGAGCAATAGTTTAAACGGTCGGTAAGTGGTGTAATTTGATAGAATGGGCGATGCTCGGCAATCTTTTCGAAAGCACGGTGAATGTACCCAATAGTAGAAACGCCGCTTACAATACGTTCGCCATCTAATTGCAGAACATTTTGAAAAACGCCGTGGGTTGCAGGGTGTGTTGGACCTAAGTTTAAGGTTACCAGCTCACTTTGCGGGTCGTTATCTGTAAATACCGGATGGTTATGATTCATAGTTTACCTTCCAAAAAATTCGTCTTTTTTATCTACCCTGTTCGGGTCTTCCAATGGATATTGTTTCAACATCGGATGAACACCTAAATCATCCATATTTAAAATACGGCGTAAATCTGGGTGACCTTCAAATTTAACTCCGAAAAAGTCGTACGTTTCGCGCTCCATCCAGTTAGCACCTTTCCAAACAGTTGTTGCAGTCGGGATAGTTGGGTTCTGTTCTGAAATGAAAACTTTAATCCTGATCCTTACTTTCTCTACCATGTTGTGCAGGTGATAAACAACAGCAATACCATGGTCTTTGCCCGGGTAGTGAACTGCAGTGATATCAGTAAGGAAATTGAATTTTAATTCTTTTTTAAGATGCGAAAGCACATTGATGATAACATCTTTATAAGTTACAAAAGTTAATAAACCATATGGCTCAGAAACAGCAGTAACTTTTTCGCCAAACCTTTCAGTCAGCTTAACGTGTATGTCGTTATTTAATGTCGTTTCTTCCATTATTTAATACCATATTGACCTAAAAGCTCTTTGTAATAATCAGAATTTCTTCTTCTGCCCGATTCATTTCGCACTAGATCCTGAATACGCTGAAAACCATCTAAAATGGCCTCTGGTCTTGGTGGGCAGCCCGGAACGTAAACATCCACAGGAATCACTTCATCAATACCTTGTAATACAGAATAAGTATCGAAAATACCACCGCTACTTGCGCAGGCACCAACCGCCATTACCCAACGTGGCTCTGCCATTTGGATATAAACCTGTTTTAGCACCGGAGCCATTTTTTTAGCAATAGTTCCCATAACCATTAAAACATCGGCCTGGCGTGGAGAAAAGCTTAAGCGTTCTGCTCCAAAACGACCTAAGTCGTAATGAGAACCCATGGTCGCCATAAACTCAATTCCGCAACAAGAAGTTGCGAAAGGTAATGGCCATAATGAATTTGAGCGGGCCAAACCAATCACTTTATCTAGGGAAGTGGCAAAATAGCCAGGTCCTTCGGTTCCTGGAGGCGCATCAACTATATTAATTTCACTCATGTTTATAAACAAAAAATGCTCATCCCTTTGCAGAATGAGCAACAAATTTACAATATTTTAAAGGCAATTAAACTAGCTTTACCAGATTTAGAACCTTTCTAAATAACTAAAAGTAGATCTAGTTAGTGTAAGCGATACACATTTCAGTTTTGTAGTTGCCATTCAGCAGTTACCAGTTCAAAAACACGAACTAAAAACTGCAAATTGTCAAATTGATAATTGCGTACTGATTAGTTCCAGTCTAAAACTTTTTTCTTGATGACATAGATAAAACCTAGCAATAATGTACCCATGAAGATGAACATCTCAATCATTCCATCCATTTTCAATGCACGGAAATTAACTGCCCAAGGATACATAAAGATCACCTCTACATCGAAAAGCACAAATAAGATAGCTACAACAAAGTATTTGATAGAGAAAGGCTGACGGGCATTACCTACCGATTTAACACCAGCCTCAAAGGTTTCCAGTTTATCGCTTGTTTTACGTTTTGGACCTAAAAAGTGGGTAGCAACCAATGTGGTTACCACAAAACCTAAAGCAACAATTACTTGGAAAATAATTGGTAAAAAATCTATAGAGGAACTTTGCGCTTGCATAATTTTTATTTTGTGATGCAAAAATAAAAGAAAAAGGCAGAGTAACCAAACTCTGCCTTTTCTAAATTATTTAACTTTTTAATTATTTGCCTTTACCTTTTGTTTTTGGAGCAGCTGCAGGCGATTGCAATTCTTTAAGTTTTGCTGCCGCAAAAGGACCTTGTGGGTCTAGCGCTATACTTTTGTTCAAATAGTCGATCGCTTTCGTTTTATCTTTATCAGCATAATAAGCACCTAAATAATCATAAGATTCAACAAGGTTTGTTTTATTAGTCGCTTGTTCTTCCGGTTTAACTAAGCTGATATATTTTTCGAAATACGGAATAGAGGCGTATTTTGGATTTGCTTTATCTTCTAATAAATTAGCAATCCTCGCTCTTGTAAAATAACCTAAAGCAAATTCCGGCGAAACTTTATTTAAGTGACTCAATGCTGAATCTGCTTCAACTAATGCCGCAGTATTTAAAGGTTTTTTATCTTTTTGAGCAAAATATCCTTCTAAGAATCTTGTTTGACCAACATAATAGTAATTAGTTAATGAACCTTTACCATTTGGATTATACTTAATTGCCAGCGTATAAATTTCAGCTGCTTTACCATATTTCTTAGCTTTATATAAGGCTAAACCTGCTTCAGACAATGCATCTGCATTGTTTGAATCGATTTTTGCAGCTTCGATAATATTATTTACACCTAAACTGTCTTGACCAGCTTTTAATTGTGCTTTACCCAAATAAAGATAATCGTTACCTAAAATTTTTGTTTTATCTTTTTCTTTAGCAAAGAACTCAGTTAAACTAGTTAACGCTTGAGGGTAATTGCCGTTTTCGTAAGCAGCCCAACCTTTCATCCTGGCCACAACATTACCTTTAGGATCATTTGCCGGAACTTGTAATGAAGTTGCCACTTGCTCTAAAGTTTTGTAATCTTTTGCATAAAACAAGAACTGAGCATAACGCAATTGAGATTCTAAAGATTTATCTGTTAAATCCATGTATTTTTTATAGTTCTCGATTGCTTTTGCTGCTTTTTCCTTGTCAGTACCAAAGCTACTCCATTGTAAGTATAACTCACCTAACTCACGGTAAGCAGGACCATAATTTGCATCAGCTGCAATTACATCCTGTAATTCTTTTTCACCTTCTGGAAAAGCTCTTGACTCCTTGTACATTTTACCGATCTGAGTTTTAGCCCTTCTATTGTTCGGGTCAACATCTCCAACACGCATGTATGGACCTAAAGCTTCAGAGTTTTTCTTCTGTAAAGCATAAGCATCACCTTGGGCCAAGAAAACTTCGGCATCTTTATCTTTCGAATCTAACTCATCAGCTTTAGTAATGTTAGCTAAAGCGTTGGTAAAATCAGGTTTAGATACGTCATCACTTGGTTTATCCTGCGCTAAATAAGCTTTACCGATATACAAATAAGTTTTGTAATCTTTTGGAGCCAAAGCTACAGCTTTATCAAAATTAGTTTTCGCAGAAGTTGGATCGTTTGACAACATATCTGCTTCACCTAAACCAATCAGGTTTAAGTTGTTTTTAGGATCAGCGGTAACACCTTTGGTAAATACCGCTCTGGCTGAGTCGATATAACCGGTTTTCAAATAAACCAAACCAAGATTGTAATAATTATTACCATCTGATGCTTTTGAGCTCACCAATGATTTAAGCACTGATGATGCTTTTTGGTACTGTTCAGCGTCAATGGCTTTTTTCGCGTCATTTAAATCTTGAGCAAAAACTGCAGAACCCATCAACACCAAACCTACATTTAAGGTTATTGCTTTCTTTAAAATTTTCATCGGATATTCTGTTTTTTTTATTTAATAAAAATGAAGTGTCTCTTTAGATTTACTTCGTGGTTCAATTTATAATTTTTAATTTAATTTTACTTTGTCAGGTTAATTTCCCTCGGCATTAATTTATGTGGCCCGAGTCCAGATTTAAGTACAATCAATTGTCCTCTCTGACTTCTTAACCATGTTGCAAATCCTGTGCCTAAACCATCTCTTCCTTCGCAATCTATAATATTTATATTTCTTAAGAAAGGATAAACACCATTAATCAAATTATCCTGGGTTGGCTTATAAAACTTGTCATCGCCAGGCCCACCCTTCACATTCTTTACACCTAATACCTTTATTTGAGAAAGATACTCACTTACCTCGGTATTTTTACTGGTAATCCAATTTACGCCCAAAATACCAATAAAATTTTTATCCTCAGCAATAAGTTTAATTACTTCATTGCTCGAATTTTTAGAATAAACACCTGTAGCTGGAAATTGACTGATATGAGCCAATTTTTTAAAATATTGAAAGGTACTTGAATAAGCGTTATCAAAGACCAATTTCTTATCTGATTTCTTCCCTTGTAATATATCAATAACCTCTTTAACGTTAATTGTACTATCAATATTGCCCTGATTGGTAATTAAAGCAATGCCATCAATAGCAAAACGTGAAGTATTGATTTTAATATTACGCTGGTTATAATACTTTTCTTCTGCTTTGGTTAATAACCTTGGTAAAACGATTACCCTTACACTATCATTTAGAAATGCAGGCAATAATTTTTCTTCAGGTTTTACAGTTGATTCAAATTTTGCATCCGGATAATCCAGACTAAAAATATCGATCTGATCCTGAACAATCGGCCCAACACTTTCATCGACCAATATTTTTAAGGTACCGCTTGTTCTGGTTTCTTTAACTGCATCTGCCTTGTTTTTGCGTTTGCAGGATACAAGTAAAGCTAATACACAAAATATTAAAAGGAAATTTTTCATTGAGATGATTAGTCGCGCCTACCCAGGCTTAAAAGTCTTACAAAAGCATAAATAATCAAAAAGATACCGATTGCGATGCGGCCCCATTGTGGAATAGTGCTTAAACGAAGGGCAATTGGTTCGTAAAATATAAATGCGAAGCCTAATATCACATAAAAGACGAACATGATAAGGCCTAAAATGAGCAAAAACCGCTGTTTAGGCGATTTTTGCTTAAAAATATCAAAATTTAACATCTACTATTAGTTCAATGTAAAGTTAACGTTGATGTTGTATTTTACCCTTACCGGCTTACCATTTTGGATACCTGGGTTCCAACGTGGACTAGCCTTCAATACACGGATGGCTTCTTCATCAGTTCCGCTACCCAATCCACGGGTAACTGTGATATCAGTTAATTTACCATCTTTTTCAACAACGAAAGATAAAAATACTTTACCTTGAACGTTGTTTTCTTGTGCCATTGGCGGGTACTTTATTGCTTTACTTAAGTATCCATAAAACTTAGAGATACCTCCTGGGAATTCTGGTTGTTTCTCGATACTAACAAAGTCGTAAACTTTATTATCATCAACTGCAACAGCAGCTTCTCTTTTTGGTCCTTCACCTACTGGTTCAGCGATAACAATATCAGCTGTTGGATCACCTTTGATATCTCTCTGCCCTGGATCTGCTTCCTTCAATTTTTCAACCGTAGGTGGTTCATCACGAACCTCTATATCTGGTTTTACAATTGGAGGTGGCATTTTCACCTGGTCAACTTTTGGTGGAGGTGGCTCTACCGGTGGTGGTGGCGGTGTTTTAGGATCTACTGGTGGTGGTGGCGCTAAAATTACTTCTTGTGCTTTTAATTGCTCATCTTCATGATCCATTGAGCCTTTAATCAGGCTATAGATTTTAGGAGAGAAAAATAACACAATAAATATAATAGAGCCGATAATTAATGCTTTTGAGGTGTTGGCACCATTGCTTTTACGCAATTGATACGCACCGTAGGTTTTGTTTTTATCTGCAAAAACCACTTCAAGCCATTCTTTTCTGAATATATCTAACTTCGACATAACTATTGGTTTTACTGATTATAAAATTCCTTTTTCTTTCATGAACTGCTTCTCATTATCAAGGATGTTATCATCATCGATCTGACGAACCTTAACTTTAAGAATTTCCAACTCATCCATGATGTCTACAAAGTTTTGGAATGTAGAACCTGATGTTGGTTTTACCAGTACAACAAAGTCTCCAGCAACGCCTGAGGCATCAGCTGCTTTTCTATTTTTAACAATAGCATCTTCGATTTGTGAACCAGATTCTATAGTTGGTGCGCTTTCGCCAGCTACTCCCATGTACCATGCTACCTTATTGCTTTTACCCAACAAAATAGTCATTGTTTTACTTGCTTTCAGCTCCAATCTGTTCTCAGGTAACTTTTCGTTTTTATCTGGCTTTGCAATATCCATCGCTTGAGGCGTAGAGATTACTGTTGTTAAGATAAAGAATGTTACCAAAAGAAACATTAGATCCACCATCGGAGTCATATCAACCCTTGGGGTGGCTTTCTTCCCGCCTGTGTTTAATTCTGCCATTTCTTATTTCTTTTTAGCTTCAGAGTTGGTAACCAATAAAAACTTGTTTACACTTTGTTTCTGAAGTACATCAATAATCTTTTTAACTACCGGATATTCTTCTTTTGCATCACCTTTAATACTGATACGCATATCCTGATTATTAAGCTCTTTAGTTGCTCTACGGGCATTTAACACCCATGCATTTAACTGATTGTCAGTCGAATCTGAAGGTATGCCAGGTTGTACCCCTGGTTTCATACGGTCAGCACCGTTCAAGGCAATAAGAGATTTTAAACTCTGGATCGGCACACCGAAACTCCCGATATTGGAGAAACGTTGTATTTCTAACGGAGTGAACGATATTTTATACTGTTCGCCCATTAGTTCTAATGTTTTCGCTCTCACTTTTGTACCTGCTACTTCGAAGAAAACTTTACCCTGCCCGATGGTTAATATCGCATTGTTTTCTACCGGCACCTTAAACTCATATGTAGATGAAGGTGTAGAAACGGCTAGTGGTTCTGGTTGCCTCGCTGTAGCAGTTAAGATGAAGAAAGTAAGTAACAATGACGCCACATCACACATGGCGGTCATATCTGTTACTGTACTTGTTCTTTTAACTTTAATTCTAGGCATAATATTTTTTACTAGTTTTAATAATGATGATCTTTTTTCCGGTTTTCCATAAAGCCGGTAAAAATTTTTTCAAAATTCTTATTTATGCGAACTAGCGTATGTTTGAACGATGCTGAAACCAGCCTCATCGATTGCGTAAGTTAACTTATCGATTTTAGAAGTTAATACGTTGTACATGATAATTGCCACAGTAGATACCAAGATACCTGTTGCAGTATTGATAAGTGCCTCAGAGATACCTACCGCTAATGCTGACTGATCTGGAGCACCAGAGTTTGCTAAACCGGCGAATGCACGGATCATACCTGTTACTGTACCCAATAAACCTACTAATGTACCGATTGATACTAAAGTTGCAATAACAGTTAAGTTTTGCTCTAACATTGGCATTTCTAAAGCTGTAGCTTCTTCAACCTCTTTTTGGATCGCAACGATTGATTGCTCAACATCCATGTTGGTATCAGCTTCAACTTCGCTGTATTTTTTCAAACCAGATTTAATTACGTTAGCAACTGAACCTTGTTGTTTATCACACTCAGCTTTTGCAGCCTCGATGTTACCTGCGCTTAATAAACCTTGTACTTTACGAATGAAAGTATCTAAGCTAGATTTTCCACTTGCTTTACCAATAACGATGAAACGTTCGATAGAGAATACAATTACCACTAATAGTAATCCAACTAAGATTGCTACGATAGGGCCTCCTTTGTAAGCTGTTCCAAGATAGTTACCAGCTAATGGTAATTTCTCTCTGTCACCATCGATAAAGTTACTTCCTTCTCCGAATACGAATCTCCAAACACAGAATCCAATAACGATACAGATTGGAATAACGAATGTTGCAAATACGTTTGAAGCACTAGAAGAGCTCTCTTTTTTAACAGTTGTTGGTTTTGGTGCGTTTGCCATTTTTTTTGAAATTTTAGTTTTAGTTCTTGTTTTTAATTTTTAGCTGTTTTTTCTTATTGTAATACACTCAACGTTTCTTATCCGAAATTGTTGCGAAAAACAAATTTATAAATTGATTTTAAATTACAAATTAATAAATCAATAAGCAATTAAATCGTTACTTAGAATTTAGTTTCGGTAAACCACATAGGGTGTATAACAAAAAAATTGCCCCAGCCGAGGCAATTCTTTCACAATAAAAACTAAAAAAAAATCGAATTGCAAATTTTTCGCTCAAAAAATGCATTTTAAAGTGCATTTAACATAATTTTAACGCTTCGTGTCTGCTTTTTGGTACTTTTGTCAGTTCAAATTGCTTAAAATTTTCTGAGAAGGCATCTGCGAGCTGATAAGCTTTTAAAAAATATTCTTCCTGATTATCCCATGTTTTAGAGGGATCTAAAATATCGTCGGGCACCCCCGGACAAATTAACGGCATCATTAATTTAAATACATGATGCTGTTTATAATGATGGTGATTTAAATCTCCGTTTAGGGCAGCCTTGATCATAGCACGGGTATAACTTAATTTCATCCTTTTACCTACGCCATAAGCTCCCCCACTCCATCCTGTATTTACCAGCCAAACGTGTACTTTGTGCTTTTTCATCTTCTCCCCCAATAAAGCTGCATATTTTGAAGGATGCAATGGAAGAAAAGCTTTACCGAAACATGCCGAAAAGGTTAACTGAGGCTCAGTAACACCAGCTTCTGTACCCGCAACTTTAGCGGTATAACCACTCATAAAGTGGAACATGGCCTGTTCTACGTTTAATTTGGATATTGGAGGCAATACCCCAAATGCATCAGCGGTAAGGAAAAAAATATTTTTCGGTACCGCAGCCACAGAGGGCAGGATGGCATTATCAATATAATCTATAGGATAGGCTACGCGGGTATTCTCGGTTTTATCGATATTGGAGTAATCAACATCTTTTGTTCCCTGGAAAAAGTTGATATTTTCTAATAAGGATCCAAATTTAATAGCTTTAAAGATCTGAGGTTCTTTTTCTTCCGTTAAATCAACACATTTTGCATAACAGCCTCCTTCAAAGTTGAATACCGAATCGTTGCCCCAACCATGCTCGTCATCGCCAATCAAACCTCTCTCGGGATCGGCAGATAAAGTGGTTTTTCCGGTCCCTGATAAACCGAAGAAGATAGCGGTATCTCCGTCCTTGCCCACATTTGCAGAGCAGTGCATAGAAAGTGTATTCTTATATACCGGAAGAATGAAGTTAAGTACAGAGAAGATTCCTTTTTTAATTTCACCAGTATAACCTGTTCCACCGATCAAGATCATTTTTTTGGTGAAATTGATGATAGAGAAATTTTCCTGACGGGTTCCGTCAACAGCAGGATCGGCCAGGAAGCCTGGCGCAGCAATAATGGTCCACTCTGGCCTACTGACTAAAGCATCTTCATCAGGGCGGATAAATAAATGATGAGCAAAAAGATTCTGATAAGCCGTTTCTGTAATTACGCGGATGGATATTGCATAATCAGAATCGGCACATGCTGAAGCATCCCTTACATAAATTGTTTTATCGCCAAGATAACTGGTGAGCTTATCAAATAACTGGTCGAATTTTTCAGGACTGATTTTAATGTTTACATCGCCCCACCAAACCTGGTCTTCAGTTACGTCATCGCACACGATAAACCTGTCTTTAGGCGAACGTCCGGTAAATTTCCCTGTATCAATGGCCAGCGCTCCCGATGCAGCCATTGTACCTTCATTATTTAATAATGCATCATCAATTAACTCCTTTGGAGATAACTGGTACTTTACAGCAATGTTCCCGCCTAGATTTAAGTAGCTTAAATCTGGCGCTTGCAGTTTCTTTTTGCTCATAACAATAAGTTAGTTAGTGGAGCAAAGGTAAAGACTTATGTTGCACAAAAACGAGTTTTAAAACATAATTTTTTACATATTGTAGCAAATACACTATGATTTATATAACTCATTTACAATCACTTAAAAAGTATTTTTGAACATAAAAAAATTTAAAAAAATACACTAAGTTAAATTTGGTAAATGGTTTTAGTGTGTTTGAATTCTTTTTAGTACACACCTATATGGGATTGAGTGTAAGTTATGCATCTTAGATAAAAAACATCAATTTACTACCCCGCCCTGCGGGCACCCCTCCAAAAGAGGGGAATAATTAGACGCTGGAAAGGCAACCCACTTCAATAGTAGCACCAGCCCACGTTAATTAAACCTGATAAAAGCGGCAGCTCCCGAATCCCCAACAACAAAACAGCACTCCCATCGGGACTATAGCGATTAGCAGGGCTGCATTATCGGGAGGAATACTGAAGGATCTTTTCAAATTATCAAAAACCACCCCGCCCTTTGGTTACCCTCCGAAAAGAATCGAGCAAGCACTCCAAAGCAGCAGAATGAATAATGCGGCTATTTCATTTACTTAAACGTTTAATAGAAATTTCGAAATAAAATTGAAAAAACATTTGCATTTTAAAAAAATAATCTTCTACTTTACGGTGTACAAAGTACACGAAGACTAGATGAAATTTAACACTTCAATTATTACAACGATTATTATTACCACCGGTATAAACCAGCGGGGCTAATTTGTTGTAAGTTGAAAAAACATAAAACACAGAAAGCGTCCCGATGAAAATCGGGACGCTTTTTTTTTAAACCCATGCTGAATGAAACCTGTACGAACGAGCATTTTAAACCACAGATCGGTACGGCAACAAACAGTTAAACCTAATATAAACTAATGAAAGTACTCAAATTCGGCGGCACATCCGTAGGTTCGGCCGAGAACATTAAAACCCTCTTACGCCTGGTTGGCGAAGAAAAACAGAAGAACAGCCCGGTAGTTGTATTATCGGCAATGAGCGGTGTAACCAATTTGCTTACCGATATGGCCGAAATGGCCGAACGGGGTGAAGATTATGATGCCCATTTAAAAGAAATTGAAGCAAAACACTTTGCTGTAATCCGCACGCTTTTACCTGCTGCAGCACAGAACCCGGTGTTTACGCGTTTAAAAATCTTTTTTAACGAACTGGAAGATCTGCTGCAGGCGGTAACTAATCTGCGTGAGCTAAGTTTGCAAACGAAAGACCAGATTTTATGTTATGGGGAGCGCTGCTCTACCTTTATGATCAGCCATATTGCTTCGCAAAGTTTTGGCGGAACACTTTATGTAAATGGTTCTGACCTGATTAAAACCGATAGCAACTTTGGTCAGGCAAAGGTTGACACAGAACTGACTGAAATGCTGATCAACAATTTTTACCAGGAAAATAAAGACAAGGTACTTTTTGTAACCGGGTTTATTGCCAGTAACGCGGCAGGTAGGGTAACTACATTAGGTCGTGGTGGTTCTGATTATACGGCAGCGGTTTGGGGCGCAGCCTTAAATGCTGAGGAAATAGAAATCTGGACAGATGTAAACGGCATGATGACGGCTGATCCGCGTATTGTTAAAAAAGCTTTCTCGTTACCGGAGTTAAGTTATACTGAAGCCATGGAATTGAGTTATTTCGGGGCGAAAGTAATTTATCCGCCAACAATGATCCCTGCTTTTATGAAGAAAATCCCGATTGTGATCAAAAACACTTTTGAACCGGATTTTAGTGGAACATATATTAAAAGCGACGTAAAAACTTCGAGTTTGCCGATAAAAGGAATTTCTTCTATAGATCAGATCAGCATCATTAATTTAACGGGTAGCGGTATGGTTGGCAAGGCAGGCTTTAGCGGGAGATTATTTTCACTGCTTTCGCGCGAGCAGATCAATGTAGTATTGATTACACAATCTTCATCAGAGCATAGCATTACCTTCGCAGTTAAACCAACAGATGCTTCGCAGGCCATTGCTTTAATCAAAAAAGAATTTGAGCTTGAACTGGATGCAAAAAAGCTAGAATTGCCAGAAGTTGAAAATAACCTTGCGGTACTGGCTATTGTGGGTGAAAACATGAAACGTACGCCTGGTATGAGTGGACGTTTGTTCAATGCATTAGGTCGTAACGGCATTAATGTAAGGGCTATTGCACAGGGTTCATCAGAATATAACATTTCGGTAATCATCAGTAAAGATGATTTATCGAAAGCGGTTAACGCGGTGCACGATGCTTTCTTTACCGACCTGAAAAGAACATTAAATATTTTCTGCTTAGGTACAGGAAACATCGGTAAAACCTTATTTAATCAATTAAAAGAGCAAATGCCTTTCCTGGCGGCCAATAACGATTTACAGGTTAAGGTTGCCGGCATCAGTAATACCCGTAAAATGATTTTCAGTGCAGATGGCTTATCGCTTGAAAACTGGGAAACAACACTGGATGCAAATGGAGAGAAAGCAGATTTAGGAAGTTTTGTGGCCAAAATGAAAGCTTTAAACCTACCCAATTGCGTTTTTGTAGATAATACTGCTGCAGAATCGCCAATCGAATTTTATCAGGGCATATTTGAGAGCAGCATTTCTGTGGTAACCTGTAATAAAAAAGGGAACTCTGCAGGTTATGCGCAGTATAAATCATTTAAAGATACCGCCCGTAAATTTGGTGTCGATTTTTATTATGAAACCAATGTTGGTGCTGGCTTACCTATTATCCGCACACTAAAAGAGTTAATGATGAGCGGCGATAAGGTTGCCCGGATTGAAGCTATTTTATCAGGAACGATTTCTTACATCTTCAATAATTTTAAAGGAGAGGCCGGTTTTTATGAAACAGTTAAGGAAGCACAAAAACTGGGCTATACGGAACCAGACCCTCGCGATGACTTAAATGGAAAAGATTTTATGCGTAAAATGCTGATCCTTGCCCGCGATGCAGGTTATCCTTTAGAAGCCAGTGATGTAAAAATCGATAATATTTTGCCTGAGGCCTGTTTAAATGCAACATCGGTAGAAGACTTTTATTCGGAACTACAAGCTAATGCGGCTTACTTCGAAAACCTGAAACAGACAGCAGCCAGTGAGGGAAAGGTTTTACGCTATATCGGTAAATTGGAAGATGGCAATGTAGAAATCAGCCTGCAAATGGTGGATGATACTCATCCTTTTTATATGCTATCTGGAAGTGACAACATTATTTCTTTTACTACTGACCGTTATAAAACCCGTCCGTTGGTGGTAAAAGGTCCTGGTGCAGGTGCAGAAGTAACGGCCGCCGGTGTTTTTGCGGATATCATTAACGTTGGTACTTTAAACAACTAGTGTAATGAATCCGGTTTTAACGCATAAAAATGAAATCCTAAGCCTGGTTGATCAGGCAATGATTGATTTTGAAAACATCACGGAAAAAGCCTGGAACGATAAACCGCAACCCTCAAAATGGTCTAAAAAAGAATTATTGGGTCATTTGATCGATAGTGCATCGAATAATATCCGTCGGTTAATTGTTGGCCAGTATGAGCAGGGTGTTAAAATTGTTTATCATCAGGATGAATGGGTGCTTTATCAAAATTATCAGGGAACTGATATCGCTGATGTTAAAATGCTTTGGAAATTGTTGAATGATCAGATTTGCCGGGTAATTGAAAATATTCCGGAAGAAAAGCTGCAAAACAATTGCGATACAGGTAAAGGGAAAATAGATCTATACACACTTTCTTACTTTATTGAAGATTATGTGTTGCATTTAAAATATCATTTAAAACAAATAACGGTATAATGGCTATGTTAGGAATCGAGAATTTAGGTGCATTTATATTAGCTGCTATTATAGTGGTTATTACGCCCGGCGTAGATACCATAATGGTTTTAACAAGAAGTATTTCTAAAGGGAAAAATTCAGGTTTATACTCTGCTCTAGGCGTGAGTTTGGGCTTGCTTGTACATACTTGTGCAGCTACATTTGGCCTTTCTCAAATTTTATCGAAATCAGCCATTGCTTTTAGCATAGTTAAATACCTGGGCGCAGCCTATCTCATTTACCTGGGCTACCGGTCTTTTGCCAGCAAAGGTGAACACGTTGAGATAAAGCCCGTTGAAAGTAAAGTTACCGGAATGAAACAAATGTTTTTTACGGCGCTTCTTAGTGATATTTTAAATCCTAAAATAGCCCTCTTCTTTCTTGCATTTCTACCCCAGTTTATCAATAGCAAAGAGATTAATAATCCAGGCCCCTATTTGTTGCTTGGTCTTATTATTTTCTTCATTACCTTAATCTGGTGTTCATTTTTAGCATTAACGGGAAGCAGCGTAGCTAAGCACTTTAACCGAAATAAAAATATCGAGATCTGGATGAACAAAACTTCAGGGGTAGTATTTATTCTATTGGGGCTAAAAATAGCCTTAACCAAAAAATAACATTTAAGTTTTACCAAACAGCCAATAAGGCAATCAGTATTAAAAAATGCAAAAGAATATAAATGATAATGAGCTAGCTCCAGCGGATTTAGAAGTTGGCACTTCTATCCGGGTATTTGCGCCCGCAACTGTAGCAAACGTTGTTTGTGGTTTCGACGTACTGGGCTTCGCAGTAAACGAACCGGGTGACGAAGTGGAAATGCGTTTTACCGATACACCAGGAGTAGTGATCAAAAGAATTACCGGCGATGACGGCCGTTTACCATTGGATGCTGCTAAAAATACGGTAAGTGCCAGTGTGCAACATTATTTAAAACACATCGATCGTTTAGATGTGGGCGTAGAAATTGAGCTGCACAAAAAAATGCCCATTGGTAGCGGATTGGGCTCGAGCTCGGCCAGTACGGTTGCAGGTTTATTTGCCATTAACAAATTAATGGGCGATTTATTAACGGCCAAAGAATTGGTTCCTTTTGCCATGAAAGGCGAAGAACTGGCTTGTGGCTATGGCCATGCCGATAATGTTGCGCCTGCTTTATTGGGCGGATTTGTGTTGGTGAGAAGTTACGAGCCACTCGATGTGATTTCGTTACCCACACCTGCAGGCATGTATGCCGCAATTGTTTACCCTGAAGTAGATGTACCTACCAAAGATGCACGCCAGATGATACGCAGTAAGGTTGCTTTAAAAGATGCTGTTACCCAATGGGGAAATGTGGCAGGTTTGGTTAGCGGATTGTTTATGAATGATTTTGACCTGATTGGCCGCAGTATGAAAGATGTTTTGGTAGAACCGACACGTTCGATACTAATTCCTGGTTTTGAAGAAATGAGAAAACTGGCAATGGAAAACGGGGCAATCGGTTTCGGAATTTCAGGTTCTGGCCCATCTGTATTTGCCTTAACCAAAGACGAAGAAACGGCCAGAAAAATAACCAAATCGCAACAGCAACACCTACATAAAATAAATATTAACAGCAAAGCTTTTGTTTCTCCGGTTAACGCGGAAGGACCGAAGGTGATGTAAATAAGGCTGGAAGGTAGAGGGCATAAAGGCTGAGGGTTAAAAGCCCAAAACCTTTCAACCTTTAACCTTCCAGCCCTCCAACCTCTTAAACATGAAACTATACTCAACCAATAATAAAGATTTACGTGTTTCTTTTAAAGAAGCCGTTTTTAACAGTATGCCGCAGGATAAAGGCTTATATATGCCGGTAGAAATCCCGCAGTTTGATACAGAGTTTATCGAAAATATTGAGAAGTATTCTCTACCTGAAATTGCTTATAAAGTAGCCTCGACATTATTAAAAGATGAGATTCCTGCAGAAGATCTAAAAGCTTTAATTGATGATGCGATTAATTTTGAAGCTCCGGCGGTAAAATTAGATGATAAAACTTTTGTTCTGGAATTATTTCATGGTCCATCTTTGGCCTTTAAAGATTTCGGCGCCCGTTTTATGAGCCGTGTAATGGCTTATTTCTTAAAAGATGGCGAACAACTGCTAGATGTTTTAGTTGCGACTTCTGGTGATACCGGCGGAGCTGTAGCTCTGGGTTTCTTAGGCGTTCCGAATACCAGGGTAACAATCCTTTATCCGGAGGGAAAAGTAAGCCCTATACAGGAATTACAATTGACTACCAATGGAGAAAATATCAGAGCAGTTGAAGTTAAAGGCACTTTTGATGATTGCCAGGCTTTGGTAAAACAAGCCTTTGCAGATGATGAACTGAATGCAAAATTCCGGTTAACCTCAGCCAATTCGATTAACATTTCAAGGTTGATTCCTCAAACCTTTTATTATTTCAATACTTATGCCCAACTGAAAAAGCAAGGCTTAAATGATGTAATATTTTCTGTACCAAGTGGAAACTTCGGAAATATCGGTGCTGGCCTGCTGGCTTACAAACTAGGATTACCAGTTAAACAGTTTATTGCCGCTACCAACGTTAATGATACGGTTCCCCGCTTTTTAGAAAGTGGTGTTTATGAAGCGAAACCGTCTACACAAACCTACTCAAACGCCATGGATGTTGGTGCACCAAGCAACTGGGTACGTATTATGGATTTATTTAACCAAGATGTTGAGAACATAAAAAAAGTGGTTACTTCTTATCGCTTCACTGACGAAGAAACATTGGGTGGCATTAAAGAACTTGACAATAAACTAAATTATGTTGCCTGTCCGCATACAGCGATTGCGTATTTGGCTATTGAAAAATACAGAAACGAAAACCCTACAGATGAAAGTGCTGCCGTTTTCTTATCTACCGCACATGCCTGTAAGTTCCCGGATATTTTCCCGGCGGATATTGCAGCTAAAATAGAAATCCCAGAGCAGGTAAAAGCTTTGGAAAGCAGACCTAAACATGCAGATCAGTTGGGGACAGATTTTGAAGGATTTAAGGGTTATTTACTTAAAGGGTAAGTAGAAAGTTAGTCGGGATTTGTAATCCCGACTTTTTGAGCTAAGGATTTTTAATCCTTGAGAAATTAATTTAAACAAAATTACAAATCTGGAGAATGAAAGATCAGAATTTTAAATCCTTTAGGTAATTAATTTTGAACCAGATTACAAATCTGGAGAACGATAGGTCCGGATTGCAAATCCGGACCAACAATGAAATTATATAGATTATGGCATTCAAATATTCCATAACTGATCAAAACGACATTTACTTTATCACTACTACAGTAGTTGGATGGATTGACGTGTTTACACGGAAAGAACTTGCTGAAGTCATTATTGAAAGTCTTAATTATTGCAAATCAGAAAAGGGACTAATCATTTATGCATGGTGTTTAATGCCTAGCCATTTACACATGATCGTGAGTGCTGAAGAAAATTATAAACTTTCTGATATTATCAGGGATTTTAAAAAGTTCACTTCTAAAAAAATCATCAAAACAATAGGTGAAATTAAGGAAAGCAGGGAATGGCTTTTAGATAAGTTTTCATTTGCCGCCAGAACAAATATCAAAAACAAAGAATACAAATTCTGGCAGGATGGCTTCCATCCAATTGTATTATATTCTAATGAGTTTAAAGACCAAAAATTAGATTATATCCATAACAATCCTATTGAATCAGGAATTGTTTCGGAAGCTGAACATTATAATTACAGTTCTGCTATAAATTATGCAGGTGGTTTAGGCCTGTTGGAAGTTGTTTATCTATGAGACCGGAATTTGTAATTGATCTACTATCGGATTACAAATCCGAAGTGCAAAGGTCCGGATTATAAATCCGGACCAACTTCTAATTAATGTCCTGATTTCATACTCGTCTGCTCGATACCTTTCAATCTTTTCGAGCAATAAATACCGAAATACAAGATAAACAGGTAACAGATTAATGGCAATATAAATGAATGATGAACGCCGATTTTATCGGCAACAGCCCCCTGAATAAGCGGCATAATGGCACCTCCTAAAATGGCCATTACCAATAGCGACGATCCCTGACTGGTATAAGCACCCAGTTTAGCAATCGCCAGCGTATAAATATTCGAGAACATAATCGAATTAAAAATCCCGATCCCCAAAACGCTGTACATCGCCAATTCGCCTTTGTTTACCATTGCTGATATCAACAACAGTACATTTATAGCAGAAAAAATTGCTAACGTTCTTGCTGGTGCAGATTTACCAACTAAAAATCCTAAGAAATTTAAAGCAATAAATACCAGAAAGAAACTGATCTGTGCAAAAGTTAAATCAACAATGCCATAAATTAAGGCAAACACCAAAACAGCAGTTCCCAACATATAAATAATCTTTTTCGATTGGCTTAGTGTATGGTTAAGGGAAATTGAGCCTACAAAACGTCCAATCATTGCCCCGCCCCAATAAAGGGATAAGTAATTTTTACTCACCACCTCATCCAATCCGGTTATTTCTGGTAACCTTAAAAAACTAATGATAAAACTGCCCACAGCGACTTCGGCACCAACATAACAGAACAAGGCTATAATTCCCCTGGTTAAATGCGGGAATTTTAATACCCCCAGGCCTTTTACCTTCTCTTCCTCTTCAGGCTGAAATGAAGGTAGTTTTACATAAAAAATAAGTAGACCAACCAATAATAATATTGCGGCAAAAATTAAATAAGGAATACGTGTGGCAGAGGCACTGAAACTTCCATCGGCTTCCGAAAAGAATTCGAAAATCAGGTGGCCACCTAAAATTGGGGCAATGGTAGTTCCAAAAGCGTTAAAGGCCTGTGTTAAATTTAAACGGCTGGAGGCACTATCCTCCGGGCCTAATAATGAAACATAGGCATTAGCCGTAATCTGAAGGACGGTAAATCCTAAACCCAATACAAACAATGCTCCTAAAAACAATGGATAAACCGAATAAGTCGCGGCAGGGAAAAATAAAGCACAGCCAATGGCGGCGAGTACGATTCCAAAAAGAATTCCTTTTTTATACCCGACTTTATTAATCGGATCGCCTTTGGTATAAGAAATCAAAAAGTAAATCAGTGAGCCTACAAAGTAAGCTCCGAAGAAACAAAATTGCACCAGCATCGACTCAAAAAAGCTCAATTTAAAAAGCTGCTTCAAATATGGAATCAAAATATCGTTCATGCAGGTGATAAACCCCCACATGAAAAATAAAAGGGTAATGGTAATTAAGGGAACGGCGTAATTTGGTCTAGACTGGCTTTCGGCAATTTTGTTATTCATTTATATTTAAATTATTTAATTGGGTAAAGCTAGCCCAATAATTACATTAGGAGGGTTTAACCACAGATTAGTTACCATTTTTTTACTTTCAGTAACTAATATCAGACAAAAAAATCCCGATTTTCATCGGGATCTTTTATTATTTAGCGCTTCGCGATTTTAATGTTTTCAGCTCACGCTGCAGTTCTTCAATTTGTTGCTGCTGTTCTTTTATACTCGCTACCAAAAGCGGAACTAAACTTTCATAATCAACCTTGGTAATGGTTGCACTTTTAAATGCATTTTTACCTGCCGGATAATCTTTAGCCTGTACGGAAACGATTTCCGGAACAGTGGCTTTAGCATCAGCACCTATGAAACCATATTGAGGCCTGGCAGATAATTTTAATTTTTCAGCCCAGGTTTTGTCATAGTTAAAACTTACCGGCTCGAGCTTAGTAACCCGACTTAAAGCATTTTCTACAGGTTTAATATTGTTTTGCACAACTTCTTGTGCACTGATTTTTAACGAAGCAGCGGCTAACAGCACTGCGAATGAAATTGCTCGTTTCATATCTTATTATTTGTAATTTTTAAAATAGACTATTTGCTTCACTGTTATGCGAAACAAAGAATAAACTGAAAAGATATGCTAAATAGAAGGAGGTGGCGTTAAAACTTCGGGGAAATAAGCCAATTTAAAAGCGTGATCAGGAATGATTATCTTCTTAACAGTTTGGAGCGGGAAATAAATATCGGTATGAAGTGAGATCTGATTTATAACATATTCGGTTTCTACTTTCTTTTCTTCCTTTTCGGTAGCATCATCATTAGTAGATAAAACCTCAATACAATCTGCAGAATAGCTCAAATACGAAATCACATGACTTACTTTTAGAAAAAAAGTTAGTGCAATGCAGCTAATGATGATGTATTTAAGGGTATTAAACTTCATTAATACAAATATAAGTTGTACGCCCTTAAAACAATAAATTTAAGGTTAAAGTTCTGTAAGAATTTCTCTCATGGCAACCGTAGCCAGTTCAATATCTTCGGTTTTTGTCCTCCAGTTTACAAAAGCGGCTCGGATCCCCTTCTTTCCGTTATAAAATGTAGGGGTCATAAATACTTTTCCGGTTGCATTTAGTTTAGTTAAGAATGATGGAACTAAACTTTCATCTGTTAAAGAAAAACAAACCGTATTTAAACGGACAGGCGCTAACAGCTCGAAGTTTGGATTTTCGCTGATAAAACCGGCAAATTGTAGAGCCATGTCAACATTCCGCTCTACAATTTCCTGATAACCCTGTTTTCCATAACTCGTTAAAGTAAACCAAGCAGGCAAAGCCCTTAAGCGGCGGGAATTTTCGGGTAGAAAATTAAGATAACTGAAGTTTTCCATAGGATTTCCCAAATAAGCCGCATTTGAATTCTGAAAGGTTTCTACCTGCAACAGCTGATGTTTTTCCTTTACAAGGAATATCGCACTTTCATAAGGTACATTTAACCATTTATGGCAATCTATCGTGATACTATCGGCATTTCCCCAGCCTTTAACCAAGTGGTCGTATTTTGGAGAGCAAGCTGCAAAACCGCCAAAGGCTGCGTCTATGTGCCACCAGAAATTGTATTTCTCTTTTAATGCATTTATGGCTTCAAAATCATCGAAATCGACCGTATTTACTGTTCCGGCACTTGAAATTAAAATGAATGGTTCGCCATTTAGTGCTTTGATTTTCACTTCCAGATCAGCAACATCCAAAGCTTCGCGATTACCCTGCATTACATTTACCTGAATAAAATTGCCACTGCCCAAACCTAACATCGACAATGATTTAATAGCAGATGAATGTGGTGTAGCAGATAGTACCTTTACATTACCCGACACCCCTTCTCTCGCAAAATCTTTACCCAGCTGCTTGCCAATCCATTGCCTGCCAACAGCCAGGCAAGTAAAATTTGATAAAGTAGCTCCCGTTACAAATCCACCAAAAAAATCTTTAGGGAGATTAAATAGCGAAAGCAACAGCTGAATGGTTTCGAGTTCGATTGTAGCAGAAATATCTCCGCCTCCTTTTGCGCTCTGTGTGTTTTGATCGTATATGGTTGCGAGCCAATCGCCTGCGATAGCAGCAGGTGTTGTTCCTCCGGTTACAAAACCCCAATACCTCGGTCCTGATGATGCCACCATAATGGGCTCAAAACGCTGATTAAATTGCTTTAAGGCTTCAATAGCACCAGTACCTTGCTCGTTTAAATCACCAATAATCTGCACTTCTCCCGAACTGGCTGTTGACCGTTCATGAATATGGTTTAAATAATCAATTCCTTGTTTTTTAACCTCGGCTAGTATGGCATCGAGATTTTGTTGGTCGATATTTAAATTATTCATAGTGATCTGTTTAAGGAATAAAGAAAAATATGTCATTGCGAGGCACGAAGCAATCCTACACGATTGCTAATTAACCCAGTGCTTTAGATTGATTGCTTCGTGCCTCTTTTGTTCGTCGAGATTTGCAATCTCGTCGCACTGTGCTGTGGATTTGAAATCCACTAAAAGATATCTAAAGACGGGATTGCAAATCCCGACTAACGAATGGTCTACTAAAAAATAGCTTTCGCAATTTTTTTAGTCTGCTCGGGGCGGCCCATGGTGTAAAAATGCAATACCGGAGCACCGAAATCAATCAGTTCTTTACATTGTTTGATCATGGCTTCTGTACCGATTTCTTTAGCCTCATTGTTATTTTTGGCATGCGATAGTGCATCGGTTAACTCATCAGGTAAATCGATATGGAAAATCTTAGGCAGCACATTTAGCTGCGATAGGGTACTTATTGGTTTCAAGCCTGGTATAATCGGCACATTGATGTCGTTCTCTCTGCATTTCTTTACAAAATCGAAATACTTCTGGTTATCGAAAAACATCTGGGTTACGATAAACTCCGCACCTGCCTCTACCTTCTTTTTCAGGTATTTGAAATCGGTGCTCATGTTAGGGGCTTCAAAATGTTTTTCTGGATAACCTGCAACGCCAATACAAAAATCACTTTTAAAAGTTTCTACATCTTCATGCAGAAATTTACCCTCATTATGATTTTTGATATGCTCAATCAGGTCTGTAGCATAACAGTGTCCGCCAGGAGTTGGAACAAAATTTCCATCAGCTTTACGGGCATCACCACGTAATGCCAAAACATTATCTATACCCAAAAACTGTAAATCGATGAGCGCATTTTCGGTTTCCTCTTTGGTAAATCCACCGCAGATTAAATGTGGTACTGCATCAACCTTATATTTATGGATAATGGCCGCACAAATGGCAATGGTACCCGGGCGCTTGCGATAAGATACCTTTTGGAGCAAACCATTTGCCTGCTCTTTATAAATATAATCTTCACGAAGCGATGTTACATCAATAAAAGGAGGATTAAATTCCAATAGTGGTTCTATCGCATCGTAAATCCATTGGATGCTTTGTCCTTTTACAGGTGGTAATAATTCAAAAGAGAATAAGGTTTTACCCTTTGCGTTTTTTATATGGTCTGTAATCTTCATAACCTGGTTTGGTTGTCATGCTGAATGCTTATGAAGCATCTCAAACATAATGGCAGTTCCTGTTTTTTGATGACTGCTAACATCAAAATGATATGTTCTTCGCTTAGAGATCCTTCGTTGCATCCGATAGCTATCGGATCAGGATGACAAAGCGATAGGTTAATAAGCTAAATTCGGACTTAACCACCGCTCCACTTCTTCAACCGGCATATTTTTCCTGATGGCGTAATCTTCAATCTGGTCTTTGGTTATTTTTCCTAATCCGAAATACCTCGAATCGGGGTGTGCGAAATAAAATCCACTTACCGCAGCTGTTGGATACATGGCATAACTTTCGGTTAAATGTAATCCGATTTTGTTTTCTGCATCCAGCAATTGGAATAAAGTTCCTTTTTCGGTATGCTCCGGACAAGCAGGATAACCAGGTGCCGGGCGGATACCTGCATATTCTTCCTTAATCAGTTCCTGGTTACTCAGGTTTTCATCCTGCGCATAACCCCAATATTCTTTACGTACGCGCTCGTGCAGGCGCTCTGCAAAAGCCTCGGCCAAACGATCGGCCAAGGCCTTAGCCATGATGCTGTTGTAATCATCATAATTAGACTCAAACTCGTTTACCAATTCATCTATTCCGATACCTGCTGTTACTGCAAAACCACCAAAATAATCCTGGATTCCACTTTCTTTTGGCGCAATAAAATCAGATAAAGCATAGTATGGCTGCCCATCTACTTTTTCGGCCTGTTGGCGGAGGGTATGAATAGTTACCAGTTGGGAGTTTTCAGTTTTCAGTTTGGAGCCGTCTGATAACTGGGAACTATCAACTGTCAACTGAATATCATCTCCTACAGCATTAGCCGGCCAGAAACCGATTACGGCTCTTGCGGTTAATAATTTCTCATCGAGGATCCGTTTTAACAAAGTCTGTGCATCATCAAAAAGTTTCTTTGCCTCGTCGCCTACATTTTTATCATCGAAAATTTTAGGATAACTGCCACGAAGCTCCCAGGTGTGGAAAAAGGGTGTCCAATCGATGTAAGGAACCAGTTCTTCTAAAGGATAATTATCAAAAACCCTTGTACCCGTAAATTCCGGAACAGGCAAGTCTTGCTTAAAATCGATCTTAAATTTATTTTGACGCGCTTCTTCTAAGGTTTTAAAACGTTTATCAGATCGCTTATTTAAATGGGCTTCGCGTGCTTTATCATACTCGGCCCTGATACCTGAAATATATTCATCTCTTGTATCAGGATTCATTAAGGTGCTGCAAACCGTTACACTTCTCGACGCATCTAACACATGGATAGCTGGCCCTGAGTAGTTTGGAGCTACTTTTACTGCAGCGTGAATCCTAGAAGTTGTGGCACCACCAATAATCAATGGAATGGTGAAACCTTCACGCTCCATTTCTTTGGCAAAGTGAACCATCTCATCCAGCGATGGCGTAATCAATCCACTTAAACCAATAATATCGGCTTTAATTTCTTTGGCTTTTTTAATGATTTCCTGTGCAGGAACCATCACACCCATATCAACAATTTCGAAGTTATTACATGCCAAAACCACACCCACAATATTTTTTCCAATATCGTGTACATCGCCTTTAACCGTAGCCATTAATACCCTTCCTGCTGATGAATTCTGATCCTGATCGGGATTATCCAGTTTTTCCTGCTCTATAAATGGCAACAAATAAGCTACTGCTTTTTTCATTACCCTTGCCGATTTCACCACCTGAGGCAAGAACATTTTTCCGGCACCAAAAAGATCACCGACAATGTTCATTCCGTCCATCAACGGTCCTTCGATGACCTGAATCGGGCGGGCATATTTTTGTCTGGCTTCTTCCACGTCATCATCCAGGTACTCCACAATTCCCTTTACCAGAGAATGTGATAACCTTTCTTCAACAGATCCTTTTCTCCACTCTTCGTCTTTAACAACCTCCTTGCCTTTCGATTTTACGGTATCGGCATATTCTACCAGGCGCTCCGTTGCATCATCTCTACGGTTTAAGAGTACATCTTCTACCCTTTCCAGTAGCTCAGGAGGAATTTCCTGATAAACCTCCAGCATCCCCGCGTTAACGATACCCATATCTAAACCGGCCTGAATAGCATGATAAAGAAATGCAGAGTGCATCGCTTCGCGGACAGTATTATTACCCCTGAAAGAGAATGAAATATTAGAAACCCCTCCACTCACTTTAGCATATGGCAGGTTTTCTTTGATCCATCGGGTGGCATTGATGAAATCGACAGCATAATTGTTATGCTCTTCTAATCCGGTTGCAACGGTTAAAATATTCGGGTCGAAAATAATATCCTCTGGTGGGAAACCAATTTCATGTACCAGTATATCGTAACTTCTTTTACAGATTTCTTTTCTACGCTCGTAATTATCGGCCTGACCATGCTCATCAAAAGCCATTACCACAACCGCAGCGCCATATTGCATAATTTTACGGGCACTCTCACGGAATTTATCCTCTCCTTCTTTTAAGGAAATGGAGTTTACAATTCCTTTTCCCTGTAAACATTTTAATCCATTCTCAATAACCGACCATTTGGATGAATCGACCATGATCGGCAATTTGGCAATATCAGGTTCAGAAGCGATAAGGTTTAAGAATTTGGTCATTGCTGCCTCCGAATCCAACATCCCCTCATCCATGTTTACATCGATCACCTGTGCACCACCCTCAACCTGTTGTAAAGCGACGGCTAATGCGGCTTCGTAATCGCCACCTAAAATCAATTTGGAAAACTTCGGAGATCCGGTAATATTCGTTCTTTCTCCGATGTTTACAAAAATACTATCTGGGGTGATGGTAACTGGTTCAAGTCCACTTAAACGCATGTAAGGTTCGAGCACCGGAATTTTACGTGGCTCGGCTTTTCTGGCATTTTTGGCAATGCAGCCAATATGTTCTGGTGTAGTACCGCAACAACCACCTACAATATTTACAAAACCAGAGGCAATAAAATCATCTACCAAATGTGCAGTTTCGTGCGGTTGCTCATCATAAGCACCAAACTCGTTCGGTAAACCGGCGTTTGGATAGGCTGAAACGTAACATCCCGCTTTTGCGGCTAACTCCTCAATGTGCGGACGCATTTCTTTTGCCCCCAATGCACAGTTAAAACCAATACTTAATGGCTTGGCGTGCATCACAGAGTTCAAAAAAGCTTCTGCCGTTTGACCGGAAAGCGTTCTGCCTGAGGCATCGGTAATGGTACCTGAAATCATGATTTCCAGTTTACGGCCGATAACCTCTTCATATTTTTTAATGGCCACAATGGCCACTTTAGCGTTTAAAGTATCGAAAATGGTTTCAATCAATAATACATCAGAGCCTCCATCTACCAAACCACGTACCTGCTCATAATAAGCTTCTTCCAACTCATCAAAATAAACTGCCCTAAAACCGGGATCGTTTACATTTGGCGACATAGAAAGGGTACGGTTAGTTGGGCCAATGGCACCAGCTACAAAACATTTACGGTCTGGGTTTGCAGCCATAAACTCATCTGCAGCCTCTTTTGCTACGCGTGCCCCTTCAAAACTCATTTCGTAAGAAAGGTCTTCCATCTGGTAATCGGCCATGGAAATACGTTGCGTACTGAAAGTATTGGTTTCGATAATATCGGCACCAGCCGCCATATACTCCAGGTGTATCGTTTTTATAATATCCGGACGTGTAATGTTGAGCAAATCGTTATTGCCTTTTACATCACAGGGATGGTCCTTAAATCGCTCTCCCCTAAAATCTTCTTCGGTTAAAGTATATCGCTGAATCATGGTACCCATTGCACCATCAATCACCAAAATACGTTTCTCTAATTCTTCTCTTATACCCATTTGTTGTTGTAAGATTTGAGATATGAGAGGTTATATATGAGAGTTGATTAGACGCATTGTCTCAAATCTCAAATCTGTTATCTCAAGTCTCTGAAAGGCTTATCTAAAAAGTTGGTACGTGAATCGTAATCCTAAACTTATCTGGTCCCGAATTATTCGGGATAGAATTTAGCACCTTGTATGGTTACAGGTTGCTAAGACTTCGTTGGGTCTAATCCCTCCGTCTTTCTTAATAAGCATACAAAAATGCAACAAAGCTACATCAATTCCAAAATTTATCGCTTCGCTACCAAATAAAATTACAAAGGCCATGCAATTCTGCACGGCCTTAAGAATATTGTTCTGTTTTTCTAAAATTAGCTGACTATCTTTTTCCCAAATTTCTTATTATACCAAATTGCCATATAACCTATCCAAATCCCACTTCCTAAACTTACTACAAAGATGTTTTCTGTTATAAAAAGCTTGATGAGCACTTGAATACCTGCTCCGACTAATATGAAACCAATAACAGCTAAAATTTTATTCATTATTTTCTGCTCCCGAAAATACGTAATAGGAAAAGGAAGATATTTAAGAAGTCCAGATATAAAGATAAAGCGGCAACAATAGCCATTTTCTTAGATTCGATCTGAAGAACCTGCTCGCCACTAGCCTCAATCCCTTCACCGATCCTTTTTATTTTTTGTACATCGTAAGCAGTTAACGCTGTAAATATGGCAATACCAATGAAAGCCATAAACAAACTGAACTGTTCGCTCTGGATAAACATATTAATTACACTCGCAATCACTAAACCAATTACACCAACCATTAAAATGGGGCCAAACTTGCTTAGATCGATATTAGTTGTATAACCCATAACGGCCATGATACCAAATATACCGGCAGCACCAGCAAAACAGCTCACTATTGAACCTGAAGTGTAAGTTAATAAAATAAAACTTAAACTTACCCCTGTTAGCACCGAATAAAGCACAAATACCCCAATTAATGCCGGTAATGATAATCTGCTTAAACCAAAACCCATCAATAAAACAAGGCCAAGTGGTGCAAACATAGCGATATAGCCAAAGATTGACATACTCACTTTTCCGGTTGCAGGGTTAATATTTAAAAGATACTGCATTAACTGTTCGTTGGTACCAAAAAGATACGCAGCTACTGTAGATAAACTTAATGCAACGAACATCCATAAGAATACGTTTGCAAAGAATTTTTTAGAAACAGATTTTTCCTGTACAAAAACACTGTTGTCTTGATATTGATAATTTTGTTGTTCCATTTTAAATTTTGTGTATTAACTATATAAAAATAAGTATTTAGTTTAATCTTTTTGTCAGCAGTTCTTCAACTTTTTTAAAGAACTGCAGGGGTTTTAATGTACGCCAGGGCAGGTTATCAAAAGCGCCCCCAAAGTTAATGTAATAATCGATGTTATTATCCCTAAACTCGGTAATTACATGCTCCTGGAAATTTACTCCAACAATCCAGCCATCTTCTACTTCCTGAAACCATTCTTCATAATAACTATCATCAGAGGCATGAAAATTCAATACATTTTCACCAATCAGGATAAATTTATTAATGCCTTCATCCATCATCAGTTCTAAAATATCACGCTTCATTAGCATAATATCGTTATTAATGGCGTCGTTCCATTCGCCTATAAATTCGATGATGGCATAACTGCGGTCATAATCGGCGTACAATACCTTCATGTAAAGCGTATTCGAACCAAATTCATCCCATTGAGGATGCAATAAAAAGTTATATATCTGCTTATCAAAATAAAGTTCCGAATATTCGGTATTGTAAAATGGCGAACGCTCATCTTCTGCCGAAATATAATCATCTCTCCATTGGTAATAAGGCTCAATCTCGTGCATGCTCTTTGTAATTAATGAATGATTGAGTTTTGAATGAGTGAATGTTTTTATTTTCATCGCCCACTCGTTCCTTCTATCATTCAATTATTCTATCCTTCTCTTATTTCTTAATGTCCTGCTTCTACTGCTTTACGTACACTACCGTAACGGGTTAGCAACTCGGCAGCTTCATCATAACCGATATTCAGTTCGTCGGCAACCATTTGTGTACCGCGATCGACCAATTTATGGTTAGTTAACTGCATGTCGACCATTTTATTGCCAACCACGCGCCCTAACTGCACCATAACGGTGGTACTCAGCATGTTTAAAACCATTTTTTGTGCCGTGCCCGATTTCATGCGGGTAGATCCGGTAACAAACTCAGGGCCAACCACCACTTCAACCGGAAAATCCGATTCTGCCGCTATTGGTCCGCCAGTATTACAAACAATACAACCGGTTAAAATACCATGTTTGCGTGCCGTGTTCAATCCACCGATAACATAAGGCGTAGTGCCGGAAGCAGCCAAACCTACCAAACAATCTTTTTCATTGATATTGAATTCCCGAAGATCTTTCCAGGCCTGTTCGGCGTCATCTTCTGCAAATTCTACTGCTTTTCTAATCGCCGTATCACCACCTGCAATAATACCCACTACCCAATCAAAGGGAACACCATAGGTAGGCGGGCACTCTGAGGCATCAACCACACCCAAACGGCCACTGGTACCTGCACCAATATAAAAAAGACGGCCACCTTTTTTCATCCTTTCAGCAACTGCCGATGTTAATTTTTCGATCTGAGGCAAAGATTTCTCAACTGCATAAGCAACTGTTTTATCTTCGTTATTAATGCCCTGCAGAACTTCCAAAACCGACATCTGATCGATGTGCTGATAGTTAGATTCTTGCTCGGTAACTCTGTTCATAAATTTAATTTTGATAAAATTCGGTAAATTCTTTCTAAAATCTACCCTAAAAAATCAAAAATATCGCTCATAAATTTCAATCAATCCCTTCTTTGCGTTAATTAATGTTAAAAATTAGAAACAAAAGACACTAAAATGCAGTTAAAAAATATATCAACCCGCTAATTTTCATAAATTTGCATAACGCTGATGAAAAAAAATACCCGGAACAACATACTGATCGCCACGAGCTATTCTGTAATTTTAATAGCGGGCATGTTTTTGGGCATAAAATTTATTAAAGATCAAGGATTTGGCGTTAAAAAAAGTCCGCAGCTTGCTGCAAACAGCGACGAAAAATTAAACGAAATCCTTCACATCATCAACGGTAATTATGTTGATGACATCAATACCGATTCACTTCAAAATTTACCGATAGACAGCGTTTTACATCAACTCGATCCGCATAGCGTTTACCTGCCTCCAACTGATGCGCAGGATATGACCGATAACCTCGAAGGCAATTTCGAAGGCGTTGGTATAGAATACTACATGCTTAACGATACGATGATGGTTACGGGCGTTGTTAAAGATGGTCCGGCGTACCAGGCAGGTATAAAATTGGGAGATAAAATCCTTAGCATAGATACCGCTACCGTAAGTGGAAGAAACTTGCCGAAAGATCAGCTTACAGGCCGTTTTAAAGGCAAAGCAGGAACCGGTGTAAGTGTAGTTCTCTTACATCCCAACGCCCTGCAAAGTAACCGGATTATGGTTACCCGCGGCAAGGTTAACATCAGCAGCATTGATGCGGCTTACATGATCAATAATGAAACAGGCTATGTGCGCATCAGTAAATTTGGGGCCAATACCGATAACGATTTCTCTGTTGCGGCAAACAACCTTAAAGCGAAGGGCATGAAAAAGCTGATCCTCGATCTGCGTGATAATGGTGGGGGATATTTCACCGCAGCAACTGGCTTAGCCGATCAGTTTTTACCAGAAAACAAACTCATTGTTTATACACAGGGCAAACACGAACCCCGTACGGATTATTTTTCTACCGGCACAGGCGCCTTTCAAAATGGTAAACTGGCAGTATTGATTAATGAAAATACGGCTTCTGCCAGTGAGATTGTAGCCGGAGCCATCCAGGACTTAGGCAGGGGCATTATTGTTGGCCGCCGTTCATTTGGTAAGGGTTTGGTACAGGAACAATTTGCTTTCGACGATGGATCAGCACTTAACTTAACCATTGCCAGATATTATACCCCATCGGGCCGCAGCATCCAAAAATCTTACAAAAAAGGATACGACGCCTACAAACACGAACTGGATGAACGCATGATGGACGGAGAACTTACAGGTGACCGTACCTCTTTTCAGGATTCTATTGAAAAAACAGAAGGCGTAAATGTTCAGCCATCGAAAAAGATTAAACCTACAGGAGGTATTCAGCCTGATGTATTTGTAAAATTGGATACTACTGGTTACAATAAATTCTACAGTAATCTGGTGAGTAAAAAGGTACTTTCTGATTATGTATTTAATGTATTAACCACAAAGTATAACGCCAGTTTTGTAGAACAGAACATCAATATTTTCACCATAAATGATAACGACTTCAAAGATTTTATTGGATTTCTTCAACGTAAAAATGTCCCTATAGATCGTTTTCAATTATACAGCGCAAAAAACGTAATATTAAATGATTTAAAAGCATTGCTTTGCCGGTACTATTTGGGTGATGTTGGTTATTATAAAGCAGCAAATCAAACCGATAATGCGGTAAGGCAGGCATTGCTTAACCTGCAATAGCCATATTTTATACTACACCTGGGTTAGATCAACAACCTAAATTAGATTTAAATTCCGAATTCAACTTAAAAATCAACATAATATTCTTAATTAAGCTAAATTATTAATACTATATTTTGATTTAGCTAATTTTGTCTGCAAATTACATCAGTTATGGACGCGAGAAAATTACAGGCAAAAGATCAGGAAGTTTTAAACGATTTATTGGAAAAAGTTAAGGTACAAACCGAATTATTTCTGGGTTATCCAGTTTCGAAAGATTTTGATTATCAGGCACTAGCTGATTTTTTAAAATATCCGATGAATAACCTGGGTGATCCTTTTGTTACTTCTACCTATGGTGTTGGATCACGTGAACTGGAAAAAGAAGTCGTACAGTTTTTTGCAGAACTATTTCGTGCTCCCGCAGATAATTGGTGGGGTTATGTAACCAATGGTGGCTCAGAAGGCAATCTGTATGGCTTATACCTGGCCAGAGAGCTACATCCAAAAGGAATGGTTTATTATTCTGAAGCCACACACTATAGCGTACAAAAAAACCTGCACCTGCTTAATATGGGCAACATTGTAATACGCACACAGGAAAATGGCGAAATCGATTACGAGGATCTTGAACATACCATCAGGATGAACCGCCACATGCCAGTAATTATTATGGCCAATATTGGTACCACCATGACCGAGGCCCGTGATGATGTGGCCAAGATCAAAACTATTTTAAAAAGACTGGCCATCCAGCATTATTACATCCATGCCGATGCCGCACTATCGGGAACCTATAGTGCTTTGATCGAACCCAGGCCAGCTTTCGACTTTGAAGATGGTGCAGACAGCATCGCGATTAGCGGACATAAGTTTTTCGGCTCACCGATGCCATGTGGTGTGGTAGTTGCCAAAAAATCGAACCGCGACCGGATTGCCCGATCTGTGGCTTACATCGGAAGTGTTGATACCACCATTACCGGATCGAGAAACGGGCATAGCCCTCTATTTTTATGGCACACCATTAAGCGGCTGGGAATTGCGGGTTTAAAAGCCAGGGCGATGCACAGTTTGGCAACAGCAGCTTATACTGAAGAGAAGCTTAAGGAAATGGGCATAGCTGCATGGCGGAACCCAAATGCCATAACCGTGAATTTCCCTACCCCATCTGCTCCGATTTGTAAAAAGTGGCAATTGGCTGCCGAACAGGGAAATTCTCACATCATATGCATGCCTAATGTAAGCGAGGCGCATATCAATCTTTTTATCAACGACTTAAAAGCAGAAATGATCTTACAGGATTGAGTCAATACAAACTTTTAAATGACCTTAGTGTTTAATAGCAAATGTTAAATTAGCAGGTATAAACATTAAACAGATCCATATGAAAATAATAATTGTGGGCGCAACAGGAACATTAGGCAAAAAGGTGGCCGATGCTTTCGCCGAAAAACATGAAGTGATCCGAGTAGGGAATACAAAAGGGGATATTCAGGTTGATATTACAGATGAATCCTCCATCAAAGCCATGTTCGAAAAAATTGGCGCTTTTGATGCGCTGATCAGTACGAGTGGAAAAGGCCCCTTTGTACCCGTAAAGCAAATGACAGGCGAAAAATTTAAAAGCGGATTACTCGACAAGTTATTAGGTCAGGTTAACCTGGTACTTATTGGTCAGCACTACATTAATAAAGGTGGCTCGTTTACCTTAACCTCCGGAATATTGGCCGATCATCCGATAGCTGCCGGAGCCGTACTAAGCGCTGTAAATGGAGGTTTAAATTCTTTTGTAGTGGCAGCCGCTCCAGAGCTCGAAAATGAGGTACGTATAAACGCAATCAGTCCAAATGTAGTGGAAGATTCGCCGGCCTATTTTGATTCATTCCCAGGGGAAATCCCGGTGACGATGGAGAAAGTAGTAAAAGCTTTTGAGAAAAGTGTGCTGGGTATTGTTACCGGACAGGTGATTAAAGTTTATTAATTTTCTTTTAAAAGAGGTTGTATCATAAGTATACTTGATCTCTAAGTTTGTCACGTTGAGCCTGTCGAAACGCCTCGAAAGGCGACCAGGGAAGACCTTTCGACAAGCTCAGGCTGACAATTCAATATTTATGATACATCCTCTATATTTTTTAATGCCATCTTTTTTTAACAAAAGCTTGTTCTAAAATTTTGCTTATTCAAAAGCCAAACTATTATATTAGTCTATCTAACAATCGCAATTATGATAGAAACTGAATGCCTCATTTTAAAACCTTTAACACACAATCAGCTCTTAAAATATATTAAAGACGATCATTCGCTGGAAAAGGAATTTGATCTTTTACCCACCAGAAAAAATATCTCACCTTCTCTGCATGATGCTTTAGAGCAAACCATATTGCCTAATGTTTTTGATAAAGACAAAGATTACCTCTATCATACGCTATGGACCATTATATCAAAACCTGATCATAGAATGGTGGGCGATATCTGCTTCGTAGGCGAACCTGATCCAAATGGTGAAATTGAAATCGGTTATGGTACTTATGAAGAATTTAGGGGTAAAGGATTTATGACAGAGGCAGTTGGCAGAATAATCGAATGGGCAAAGGAGCAACCTAAAGTGAAATCAGTTTTTGCGGCCACTACGAAAGATAATGTGGCTTCTTATTCTATTTTAGAAAAAAACAACTTTATCCATATCGGCGAAGTAGATGATATGTTAAGCTGGAAGATTGAGTTGAAGTAAGTTTGCTTACGCTGAGTAATTTACCACGTAGACACGGAAAATCAAGGGAAAATTGTCGAGTTATGGCAATGGCAATCGTTTTATTACAACGCGATCTCAAATAAACTCAAACTAATGCCTTCATAGTGTTTTGGCAATCCTTCGGTTTTATCCATGGTTACCACACCAACATAATCAAAACCACATGCAGTATAATGTTCGAGCAGTTTTTCATTATCAGCCCAGGTATCCATTCTGATAAATTTAATCCCGTTTTCTGCAGCAAAAACTTTAGCCCATTTAATAATTTCCTTTACAAAAGAATAGCCCCTGAATTCGGGATGGGTTACAATCCTGTGAATATAAATCGCATCATGGTCGCGTTCGCCCCAGATTAACTGATCGTTAAATGTAACCGCAAAAACACAGGCAACAACGCCATCTACCAAAATCTTATACTGACGATTTTCATCAATCTCGGTTTGTACCATTTCTCTGCTAAAGCCTTGCCAATGCTTGTTAAAAACCTTTTTCTGATGGGCAATGGCCATATCATAAAATTCAAAAATGGTATCGATATCTGTTGGCTGGCTATTTTTTACTTGTAATTGCATGTGGTAAAGGTAAATTTTTATTTCGTTAGTCGGGATTTGCAATCCCGTCTTTTGAATAGTGCATTAGGATTCCCAATCAACCCGATTGCTATCGGGTTGGCAATGACGATCTCACTATAAAAATCGCTGCAGCCCAATGTTCCTTAAAAAAAACCTTTCAGAATGACAATGCTGTATAAACAAAAACAGAGCTGCTTTCATATAGAATGCAACTCTGTTTTTAAATAATATTGTTTTTAGGGATATGGCCTTAAGTCCTTCACCTTTAAACCTTCTACCTCAAACCTATTTTTGTCTGAAATAAATCTGAATTGGTGCACCAGAAAAATCGAAGTTCTCTCTCAATTTGTTCTCGATGAAACGTTTATACGGATCTTTAATGTACTGTGGCAGGTTGCAGAAAAAAGCAAACATTGGCGAAGTCGCATTAATTTGAGTGATATATTTAATTTTAATGAATTTTCCTTTTAATGCCGGTGGTGGGAATTTCTCGATCAATGGCAACATTACATCATTTAATTTAGACGTAGGAATTTTCTTACTACGGTTTTTATAAACCTCTAAAGCCGCTTCAATGGCTTTGAAAATACGTTGCTTGTTTAATACCGAAGTAAATACAATCGGCACATCGGTAAAAGGACGGATACGCTCGTGAATCTGCTCTTCGAAAGCTTTCATCGTTTGAGTATTTTTTTCGATCAAATCCCATTTGTTAACCAAAATTACAATACCTTTTTTATTCTTCTCAGCTAAGTGAAAAATATTGATATCCTGACTTTCGATCCCTTCTACAGCATCAATCATTAATACCACAACATCAGCCTCTTCTAAAGCTTTGATGGTACGCATTACTGAATAAAACTCCAGGTTTTCTTTAACCTTGGTCTTTTTACGCAATCCTGCAGTATCGATCAGCATAAATTCGTGACCAAACTGGTTATAATGGATTTTGATCGAATCGCGGGTGGTACCTGCATTTGCAGTAACGATATTACGTTCTTTACCGATTAAAGCATTAACCAAAGAAGATTTACCCACATTTGGGCGACCTGCAATGGTAATTTTAGGCAACTGATTTTCCTCTTCTGGAATATCTTCGAAATTTTTAACAATTTCATCTAATAACTCGCCTGTTCCAGATCCCGTCATAGACGACAATGGATAAACTTCACCCAATCCGAAACCATAAAAAGTATGAATTTCGTTATATAAAGCTGTATTATCTACCTTGTTTGCGGTTACATAAACCGGTTTATTACTTCTACGAAGTACCTGGGCAATATCATCATCAAGATCGGTAATGCCTGTAGTTACATCAACCATAAAGATCAATACACTGGCTTCCTCTATGGCAATCATTACCTGCTCGCGGATGGCAGCTTCATAAACATCTTCCGAGTTGGCTACATAACCACCAGTATCAATTACGGTAAATTGTCTGTCTGTCCACTCACCTACACCATAATGTCTGTCGCGGGTTACACCGCTTACATCATCTACAATGGCCTTACGGCTTTCGGTTAATCTATTAAAAAGGGTGCTCTTGCCTACGTTTGGCCTGCCTACGATGGCTATAATATTACTCATGGGTGTTCTATTGATAGTTAATGGCTTATAGTTAACGGTCGTGATGTTTATGCAAGCTGCTCAAACTATTTGGCTATCAGCCATTGACTATCAACTACTAACCGATTTATTTCGGGCTGCAAAGGTACGGTTATTTTTCGTAACCTCCATTAATATTAATTTTTATACTTATCTAAAAGTCCTTTTATTACTTCTTCTGTCAGCTGGTTCCCCTGCAACAAAGGAAAGCCTTCCCACCTTACAATTCCTTTCGGGTCGATAAGAATGGCGTGTGGAATGCCTTTAACCTCAATCAGATCTTTCATTGTTCCTTTGGTATCAATGGCTTCAAAATAATTTATTTTTGGATTGTCAAAAGCTTCAACTTTTTCTTCCGTCTCATCAGAAACACCAATAATTATAAGTTTATCGGCGTATTTTTTCTGAAGATCGTTCAAGGTAGGAATATATGCCCTGCATGGCCCGCACCAGGTTGCCCAAAAATCAATCAGCACAAATTTTCCTTTGGTATCGGGCTGTTTTGAAATCCATTTTTCAACCACAAATTCCGGCGCTTTTTCATTCAGGATGGATTTAGCCCACAATTTTTTACCGTCGTTAGATTCCTGAGCGAAAGCCACTGTACCGATTAAAAGCAGGAGAAACGTCAGACTTTTTTTCATACCCTAAAAATCGAAATTAATTGTCGTAACCAAAGCTTTTCAGGTAATTCTTTTTACTTCTCCAATCAGGGATAACCTTTACGAACATTTCAAGGAAAACCTTGCTATCTAAAAACTTCTCAATTTCCAAACGTGCTTCTGTACCAACTTTCTTCAGCATACTACCAGCCGTACCGATTAAAATGTTCTTCTGCGAATCGCGTTCTACCACAATTTCTGCGGTAATCCTGATCATTGCACCTTTACCATTTTTCATTTCCTCTTCTTTAAAGCTCTTTACAATTACTTCGGTACTGTAAGGAATTTCTTTCTGATAATTGAGGAAGATTTTTTCGCGGATAATCTCCGAAACAAAGAAACGCTCAGAGCGATCGGTTAAATCTTCTTTGTCGTAATATGGCGGATGCTCTGGCAACATTTCCAACACGCGATCCAATAATCCGTCTACATTGTGTTTATGTAAAGCCGAAATTGCATAAATCGCAACCGGATTTAACTTCTCATGCCAGTAAGCAATCTTCTCTTCAACCTTTTCCTGCTTCGCCTGATCAATTTTATTGATGAGTACAATTGTTGGGATATTGCGGTTCAGGATTTTCTCCAGAACGTCTTCCTCATCATGTTCTTCATTAATATCGGTTACAAATAAAAGTACATCTGCATCGGTTAAAGATCCGTTAACAAAGCTCATCATACTCTCTTGTAAACTGTATTTTGGCTTAATTATACCTGGGGTATCAGAAAAAACGATCTGATATTCTTCTTCATTTACGATCCCTAAAATGCGGTGTCTTGTGGTTTGTGCTTTAGGAGTGATAATGCTAAGCCGCTCGCCTACAAGCACATTCATGAGGGTGGATTTACCTACATTTGGTTTACCTATTATACTTACAAAACCTGCTTTATGCGCCATTAAAATATTTTTTAAAAAAAATTTGCAGCACAAAGAAACGAATTATATCTTTGCATTCCAATTCGGAAACAGAGTTAAGGATTTAATTCAAAAGAAAAAACGAGTTGTATAGAGTGCGGGGTGGAGCAGTTGGTAGCTCGTCGGGCTCATAACCCGAAGGTCGCACGTTCGAGTCGTGTCCCCGCTACCAATTCAGTTGGTAGTTCTCAGTTGGCAGTTTTAATTGCCCGCTGAAAATTGGAAATTTGAAACTGAAAAATGGCCCGTTCGTCTAGGGGTGAGGACGCCAGATTTTCATTCTGGAAACAGGGGTTCGATTCCCCTACGGGCTACAAAAATCAATGTGAAATGATGTCAAAACCCTGCAAATCAAACATTTGCAGGGTTTTTTATTGATATCAAAAACTTAAAATATGCATCAAATCGCAATAAAAAAGTGTGTATTTCGGTGCGTATCTAAAATGGAAAACACTACGCACCGAATTCTCAATAATAATCTGAAAACCAACATGTTCAGCCATTAAACATCTTGATGCGAAAAAGCTGCTGCCTTACTTTTGTTTCACTCTAAGTAAGTTATTATGAAAGGTAATTTCCACCTGCTTTATTATCTAAGAAAGCAAAAAGTCTACAAAGGAGGCCCCAGGGCCATTTATATGCGCATTACCGTGGACGGTAAACGTGCAGAAATGTCAACTGGTCGAGAATGCGAATGCGAAAAATGGAATAGCTCGGCAGGGCGTGCCATTGGCACAAAGGAAGATGCTAAGACCTTAAATAGCTATCTTGACAGCCTGCAATACAAGATGAGAATAGCGCATCAGGCGTTAATCGACGATGGCATTAAGGTCACAGCAGCAAGTTTGCAAGGGCGATTTACCGGCAAACATCAAAAAAGCAGATATCTAATGAGGTTATTTGCGGAACATAATTCGAGGATAAAAGAACTGATCGGAAATGGTTTTGAAGCCAATACCCTAAAAGGCTACATTACTTCTGAAAAACACTTAACAGATTTCATTCGAAAACAATACGCCAAAGATGATATCGAGATTAATGAACTAAATTATGCTTTCATTAATAATTTTGAACATTATTTACGGGCAGATTGTAAGTGTAGCGATGTTTCTGCTGCAAAATATATTAAGCACCTTAAAAAGATCGTAAACCACTGTATGGCGAATGGCTGGCTAAAAAGTGCTCCATTTATCGCATATAAATCTACAGCAAAAGCCAAAGAACGTACCTATCTTACCCAAGAGGAGATAGCTAACATTATAGATAAAAAGTTTACTATGACAAGGTTGCAACAGGTTAGGGATATTTTTATCTTCTGCTGCTTTACCGGATTATCTTATGCAGATGTTAAAAAATTAAAACGATCTGAAATCGCTTTAGGAATAGATGGTGAAAAGTGGATATTTACCAAGAGACAAAAAACTAATACCTCATCCCATATACCAATTTTACCCAATGCGTTTGATATACTAAGCCGTTATAAGGATAATCCTGAATGCGAAAATAGGGATTTGGTATTGCCAGTATTAAGCAACCAGAAAATGAATGCTTATCTAAAAGAGATTGGAGATGTTTGCGGAATAGATAAGCATTTAACATTTCACCTGGCCAGGCATACATTTGCAACAACAATAACACTTTCGAATGGGGTACCAATAGAGACAGTAAGCAAATTACTCGGGCATACTGCCTTAAAAACTACTCAGCACTATGCAAAAGTTCTTGATGCCAAGGTCAGCCATGATATGGGTAAGCTTAAAAAACAGTTCAGTAGTAATTAAACTTTAATTTAGTTTTCAGGATAAATGTCAAAAGCCGCAAAGTATATTTGTGGCTTTTATCATTGCATAATATCTAGTTAGAAGGCTTAACGGGGCCACAATCGAACCCTTGGCTCCGCTTTTACTACTAATAACCGACCAAAATATCTCACTGTATAAAAATCTCTTCCATGCTTCATTAGGCTGGATAAATTTTATCAAAGTCAAGCCTAGCCGGCATAAGCATTATTGATGCCTCATATCGTTCTTTGAAGTCATGCTGTTTTGGGAAAGGATTTGTTTGCGATTTAGCTATAAATCGATGAAACTTTTTATTACCGCGTCAATTCCCATGAAACCGATCAATGTTATTACATTCGTCGCGTCCATATTACTCCAATTTAAGCCCATGTCCATCTTTTCGCATTCGTAACCAACAAAAATTTTTGCTGACAAAGTCCAAGGGGCAATTCTTATTTAATTTCGTTTTTAAGTGCTATGAAATAATTACATACCTTAATAGAAAATAATATCTTTGTTATTGAACCTCTTCACAACCAAACCGAATAGTGCTAAAAAAATTACAACTAAAACTTGCTGATGCTTATGAAATCTGCGTAGCCGCCGAAAAGGTTGCGGATATGCTTGTAAAGTTTGCCCTAGGCAAAGAACACATACGAGCAATTGGATGTGAACAGGGCGACATTCCGGCATGGGATGATCTTATCATTGAGCAATCAGATGGCACATTAGAACATATTCAAATCAAACGTAATTTTACAAAATTTAGTGACGACGAATGCGACCGGGATTCAGACCCTGTAAATAAGGGCAAAGCGAACGAGCGGCCAAGAGACCTTTCCCCTGTAGATGAGTCGTTGGAAAGTTTGGCTGATTGGACTTTAACCAATGATCCGGCGACTTCCAATCCTAAGCGAAAATTCTACATAGAATTGCCCGCCGCACAGATTCTGGTAAAGAAAAATATAGAAGTTCGTCACGTTTACGAGTTTTGTTTGAGCATAACTCAATCAACCACGGCGGCATCATTAACACAAGCGGCTACTACCCATGACCCAACAAAAAAAATTTATATATGGCTAACGACCTGGTGTAAATTTAAGGATTGGGATCACATATTACGGGCATTTCGCAATCTGAAAATTGGCCTTGTAGGCAATGAAATGCAAATTAATCAGAGAACGGAGAGCATGTTGGCGATGTGCTTCAGTCAGCCGGAAGAAGTTCGTAAGAAACTTAATAATTTTATTTCAGAAAACTCTACGCTAACCAGCAGCATAACGCCCAGGCCAATTTTAGGGGAATTAAAATCGTTCTGGCTTCCCGAACTAAGCATTTGGACACAGTATGTTAATGAAGGTTTGACCTGGGATGTTGGCGGTATCAGCGACCCAGATTTTGGGCATGTAGAACGCGCTGCAAAAGTGATAGATAAGACGTGGGGCACTGATAAAAAAAGTGAGCTTAAAATACAATGCGATGCAGCAAAACATGAAATCTTACCGTCTGCTCTACGTAGAATGGTTTTGCACATGCCAGGTACATCATCAGCCTATATTACTAACGCTTCACTTTGGCAAGAAAGAACGTTAACATTAATCGGCGGTACATTAGGAAATGATGAGGACGATTGCGAGGGATTACCTATAATAGAACAGACCTCGGTTTATAAATGTGCTGATACACGATTGCTATCAAGCCTTGATAAAGCTGAAGAAGAAGGTGGCTTTTTGAATGACCATATGGATGAAGCTACATGGCATCTAATAAAGAAAAAATTATCCGCAAAGATAACTGCACTCCCTAGCGGTGAACTAAGATCATCAATTGAACAACGGTGGACTGATTGGCAGGGAGAACTTAATGCTAATCCGAGTGCTAGGGTGAACTTGTGCCAGCAAATGTTGCACCCGAATGCCGAAGGCAGAAGTATAATATCATCTTTACGCCATGGTCCTAAAACGGCATTGCTGGTTGCCAAAGGTCTACTGTTGCTTTTAGCAGTAACTGTGGCTATTTCAGATACGAATGAAGGCTGGCAACGTATTGGAACAAACTTAAGTGTCGGAACGAAAGCTTTGAAATTTTGGAGTGGCCCGTCTGACGGAGACCACAGCGTAAGGTATATTGCAGATAATGGAATTGATATTCTTATTGGCAGGGAGCCAAGCAAATTACTGATTTTATCAGGCGTAGAAAACAGTATATCAGAAACTCTCGAAACAAGTTTAAGTGACAACAATGCCCCTACCTACACACTAGCTGATGGCCATCAACCGCTTATTCTAATTACGAACTCCGGTAAAATTAAAAGTGCCTTAACCAAGGGAAGTTTGGTTGAATTAAAAAGCTCGATTCAGCTATTATTAACTAAAGCAACTGCAATTCAACAACAACAGCTTAACGATATAGGGTTATGAAAGATACATTGACAGCTCAACTTATTATTAATGAAATTACCAATAAAGCGCAATCTAAATATTCGGTACGCAGTGAGAGCGAAGAAATTTCGCAATGGCTTGCTTATAACGAAGAAAATTTTACAAGCAGGGCTGTTGTGCGACTCAAAAGATTGACAAATAGAAGCGATAATTGGAAAACTATTGTTATTTCATTGGTTAAAGAGCCAATGGAACTGCAAAAATCTTTAAGCTGGGTCGCGTCTATAAAAGATGATCTTTTAGACCCTGAATCTGCTGATCTTTATTTTATTGGCGCGATTACCGATACTCAGGTATCACTGGAATTTTGTACCAATATAGAATCTAAAGAACAATTCTGCCGGAAATATATATTAAGACCCGATGAATCCATTAACGAGTTGATGGAGCGAACATTTCTGTCTACACTGACAGACGATGTTATTCAGGCGGACATAGTTGATCCGCTTTATACTGCAATCCAGCAAACAGGTGAACGTATGGCCGCTTTTAGTCAAGATCAGCAAACACACTGGCGTCAAGCACTATTATCACGCCTAACGGGCGCAGAATTAATTGATGAGCTGTTTAAACCGATTACCTACACAAATCAGTCCGACAATGTATCTAGAGAAAATAACGCTGAATAACATTCGCAGATTCGGCGAAAATGTAGAGATTGAACTGGCAAAAGGAGCCACTATCTTTCTTGCACCAAACGGTACAGGTAAAACAGCAATATTTGAAGCAGTTGAACTGGCGTTGACCGGAGGCGTCAGGCGATTACCTCAATCGACCGACCCAATCATTCGAGACCTTCAGAATCAAGCGAGTGTGCGATTAGATTTTGAAGACGGAAAATATTGTGAAGCATCCCTACAAAAGGGGGCAGCGCCAATTTATACTGGCAACCATAAAGAACTATTTGCGGATGTGGAAGATCAGGATCTTCCTTTTTTATTGCAGTTGACTCATTTTCTTAATCAGCAGGGCAACAATTGGTTTGTTACTGCACATGGAACCGATGCAGGGAGTCAGCTTGAACATTTGGCTATTGGTCGGGAGGCTACAGAAGTAAATCAACTGATTCCAGCAGCAAAGCGGGCCGCAGGCTCAGAACTACAACAAGCACAACGAGAATTCGATGATATCAATCTTGAATGGCAAAAGTGGAAGGAACTCGTCGAACAAAGACAAAATCTTACGGTTAGCGCATTAACCGGATTGATTAGTGTTGAACTCCTTTTGGAGCAAATGAATGGCATTGCCGTAAAATTACCGGAGTTTGAAACTCAAAGGCATACACAACTTTTGGGGCTTAAAGTAATGAGCGGTGAATTACGTACTGCCATACAAGCATTTGTAAACCATTTAAAGAGCCGACTTAATGAGTTAAATTCTTTAACAGTATTGGTTGATGATTTTCATCAACTATCCATCAATCTTGACGGTTCGAGGCAAACCTTAAAAATGCTACAAAGTGACGCGGATAAAAAAAATAAAGCACTAAGAGATATTGAGAATACCGCACAGCAGGAGCAAGGTCTCAAACAAAAATCTCAAATTCAAATCAATACGCTAAAAGAAACCAAGAGTCGAATCAATCAGATTCAGCTCTTAAATGGTCAAATTGAATCATTAGAACAGAAATCTGTTAAGATTAGTGATGAGTTAAAAATCGCCGAAAAACAGGTGGCCGATTTAAGGGAAAAATTAAAGACAGCGGAGGAAGGAGAGTCAAGACATCAATTGCTGACTCGCCGGTCTGAAGAACTTGTGAAACAGCAAGAAACATTGGCCGTTCTCAAAGAACAACTAAAGCAACTGAGTGATTTAACAGCTATCCGACAGGGGATACTCACAGAAAACATACCCCTACAGCGAGGGGAACTGGGCATTTTCCAACAGGACTTAAACGCAGCAAAAGAAGAAGAAAAAAAAGCACTTGATATATTAACTAAATCCGAATCCGGCTTAGAATCTCTAATCGAAGCAAACGACACAATAAAAAAAGCTATAGCTGTAATATTAACTAACTATCCCAAAGATCGTGGTGACTGCCCTGTCTGCGGCGAAGAATTTTTGCCAGAAGAGCTTCAAAGGCGTATGGCAGAAACAGCGTTAAGTGTAAATCCTGGAATTACTGCAATGGCTTCACTGGTCGAAGATAGCCGTAAAAGCTATGAACTTGCAAAACAGAAAACACAGAATATCGATGCAAGAATCAAGGAAAAAGTATCCAATATCAATGATTTGCAAGGACGAGAAAAAGAAATTGATGTTGCCTCTAATGCGATCTATCGTCAGTATTTTCCTTTATATTCAACACTGGAAGATAGTAATTCTGCCATTTTAAGACTAGAGCAACAGATAAATGAAACTAGCTTAAAGATCGAATCAGATAAAAAAGATGCAGGAGAGCCAATAAACCCCGAATTAATTGTAATACTTTCTGAACAGATGCTGCAAGCAAACGAAAGATTACTAAAACTTATTGAGGAACTCCATAACGTGAGTGTTTCGATAACTGACGCAGTATTGCAAAGGAACTCGCTGAGTGAGAAAGTGAAAGAAGATGAAAATGAGGAATCCTTAAATGCCTCACTGAACACTGCAAATGAAGACCAGGCAGGCATTGACAGGCGCAGCGATGAGTTGCAAGCAAGGATTAGGCAATACAAGGATGAAATAAAACAGCTAAGAGAGAAAATTCTTTCTGAGGAATTGCAAGTTTCGCTATTATCAACCAGGTTAAGCGAGATAAAAAGCAAATGGACTAATGCAAAGCTATCTGGTGATCCTTCGAATACCATATTGGATTCCGTTGTCGAAAATGAAAATAAACGACTGGCTTCAATAGAACAAGATCATGCAGCTTTGGATTTGATCGACCGCGAAATAGGGAAGCGACAAACAGTGGAAGAAGAAATAAAGGTTGAGTTAGAATTATCCAATATTCGGAAGGATGTGCCTGAATTTATTTATCAGCAAAACTTAGAAAGGGAACTGGCTAATAGAAGACGTCGATTAGAATGGGTTGGCTCAAATATTGAAATTCTCAACGAGTTTGCAACAAGGCTCAGCAGTGAACTTAAAGTTGTTTATGAACGTATAAGATCGGTGAATCCATTATGGCAAACATTACTGCGAAGGATCATTATCGAACCCCGATTTTCGAAGACGGCTTTGGATAGCTACGGTCACTATAAGAAATCTCATGCTAGTGTAAATGTAACCCTACACGACGGGGATGTTTTGGTTTCTGAAGTGGCAAGTGAGGCGCAGATTACCGATCTTCAGCTAACATTTTTGTTGGCAATGGCCCAAAAATATCAATGGACTCCTTTAAAAACGCTATTATTAGACGATCCGACGCAACACCACGATTTAGTACATGCATCCGCAGTATTTGACCTTCTACGTGACTATATAGCTGATCATGATTTTCAAATTTTGATGGCTACCCATGATGCGGTTCAAGCAAGGTTTTTCATGCGCAAACTTGAAAACGATGGAATACCTGTTAATATCGTAATGTTGAATGCTACTGAAAATGGGGTTGTTCCAAAATATTTTAATTAAAAAAATCAGTTTTTATTCATAATATTTCGGCTATAAGTTTTGCCGCTACATAGTAAAGTTGGTTATTTCGGTAAAAGTGGTTCTTCCCCACTTTTGGTGGTCTTTAGTTGTTGGATACCTAAACGAATCTGATAAAAATTATTTGTTATGATGCACTAATCACAGTTATTCTCTAACATATACACTGTATAAACATTCACTTTTTAACTCAAAAATCAAAATGCTTACTAATAGTCATAGGCCTAAATTTGTGCCTCCTATGATTATTAGAAGGTATATTTTTGCTTATAATAAAAAATGCTGACCACCAAAAGTGGGGAAGAACCACTTTTGGTGAAATACACACCACTTAAAGAACTCATCAGGTAGCTAAGTAATAATTATGATTGATAAAATTGAAATAAAAGGATATTGGTTTTTACCGTCTGAACCTGATAACAGGGTAGCGGGGACACTGTATTTCTTTCCAAATAAAAAAATAGTGCTCGAATTAATCGGCTCTTTCCATGCCCCACATTCTTACATGGCGGCTTTAGCAAACGGGGATGGTAAATGTAAAGAGGCTATTTGGGGCGAAAGCTCTGATGCGAAGCGTATAACACTTCTAAACTGTAATGCATACGGATCGCTGAATTTCAGTTGTTCCTTTCCAATGCAGAAGTTCAGTGTTCAGTATTGTTTTCAAGGTATTCACTTAAGCGATTGGGCTGATGAACTTTTCAACAAAATAACTGTAAAAATGCCTAATCTAACCAGATGGGTTAACCATTATAGCATCAATTATTCAATTCCGTTTAAGAATGACAGGATGCATGGTTTTGATCTAAATTTTGATCGTGACAATAGCAATGAAATTTCAGTCCAGCTCGATAATGGTTTTGATCTGGAATTAGAGTATATCTGTTCTCCACCCGGAACATCACATGAAGAACAGCTTATTATTGAGCAATCATACTTACTGAATATTATTTCGAAGAGTAACGAATCGTTTTGGAAATTATTAAAGCAGGCATCTAAATTTAAATCATTTCTTACACTCGGTACTCTGAATACAATTGGCTACCAAACCATCCAGTTCTATTCACCAGACGAATTTCAGGAACTGAACAATGGAGAAAAGATTTTCCATCCGATATATCTATATTTTAATCAAAACGATCACGCAGAGGCTAACACATCTACCAAAGGCTTTTTGTTTACACACAACTTGATTGAAAATTCTTTTGATAGTGTAATTCGGAAATGGTTCAGCTTCGATGCCCAGATGGCTCCGATTCTGAAACACTTGATCGAAAGCATTAAAGAAAAGAACATATTCAATACAGGAGATTTTCTCATTATTGTGCAAGCATTGGAAGGGTATGCAATAAGGTTCAGACCCAACATGCCTAAGAAAGGTAAACGCATAACATTAATTGAACAGTTAGAATATTTGCGTAATGAGTTTAATTATGTTCAGCTCATTAAAAACTCGTCTGTTGATTTGGCTATTGTAGTTAACTCCCGGCATTACTATACGCATTTTTTCAACAAAAAGCCGAACGCACATGTTGCTGACGGAATTGAGTTATTTGAGCTTACGCAAGGCCTGAAAGTAATACTAATTTGTTGCGTGCTAAGTGAAACGGGATTTGACCAGAATGAAATAATCTCGATCATGAAAGCTTACCGTGATCGGACATAAATCAGAGACATGCATTTTATTGACAAATACATATTGAAAAAGAGCATTGAAATTTATACTGCAATAGCTGGAAGAAGGATCATTTATTTGGACTTGAAATATTGGATTATTCTAAGGGATGGACTTGGTGAGGAAAATGATACTGTGGCCCGTAAAGTAGCCCATAAGATTTTAGAATTGTACGAGAGCGGGAAATGTATTTTTCCCGTTAGTGAGGCAGTATTTTGGGAGATACTGAAGCAAGAAGACAAAACTTCACTGATCAAGACTTTTCAATTAGCAGAACGGCTATCCGAAGGAATTGCAATACTAAGCGATAAACAAAGAGAAAAAGTTGAGTTTGCCTGCTGGTATTCAACTAATGCCAAAACTGATGATTTACCCATGCTTGAGAAATTAGTCTGGAGCAAGCTTCGGCTAATTTCTGGCTACTTTTTTAATTCATTAAAGGTAGAAGAGCTTCCGGATAATTTGAAAGGTGCTTTTCTTGATTTCGTCTGCCAAATACCAATGTCAACACTTATTGATCAGGCCGAATATCTTATACCTTTTTCAGGCAAGGATAATGTGGAAGAAATGAACAGGAACAAGGAAAAGCACCAACATGAGAATAAGTCCAGAAAAGCTATGTTTCTTTCGGAATTATGGGGCGTTTTGGACTGTTTTACTAACCAGTTTAATGAGGTGGTAGCGGATATGTACAAAAAAACAACCGGATTCAGACCAACAGAAAAGGAACTGGCAAATACCGATAAAACAGCATGGCAAAAGCTAATTTGCCAGGCTTTTAAAATGGAAAAGGTCACAAACCAACTACCTACATTTAAGATAATACTAGCCTTGGCGGGAGCTATGCGCTGGAAACTAATAGAAGATATACCGACGGAAATGACACGCTTGACATAATGCATGCAACTATTGAAACGGTAACCAACAAACAATTCCTTCGAAGGTAAGGAAGCTATTGAAGATTTCTTCGGGAACGTTGCAGAACCTCGAATCAAAGGGATACTTCCCTATGAAAAGATTGGCGGCATATTCTATTATGCACATGTCGACATCGAACAATTGTTGGGCGAAATCGGAAATTCGTAATGGGAACGGCAGAACAACTGGCCAGTTTTTTAAACTCGCCAGCGGGAAAAGGAGTTTCCGTCAATCACACCTGAGCCTATATTCGGCCATACTCATGTACAACGACAAAGCATCACGCCAAAATCCGTTTCGGGTATCTATGCGGGAACTGATTAGACATTCGGCCATCCGTTCCTATGCGACCTATCACAAATGCATGGGTGAGCTGATCGCAAACAGCCTTATTGAATACGAACCGTCGTACCATCCCAACCTTGCCAGCCGTGTTACTTTGTTGGACAATAACTGCGAACCATGACGGGTAGCCACATTGCAGAGAAGTCCTTTTCCTTCTTCGGGAAAAGGAGCAAGCCGAAGTTGGGCAGAACCCTACGAGAAAGCCCGTAAACAATCGATTTACAATCTTTAATTAAAATTGATACTATTTTCACGGAATGGACGGGACATGAAATAATCCCATATATCTTTGATAATTAATGCTTTAGCTTAATTTGATTTGCAATGCTCACCACATGCTCACCATTTTTTTGCAACTCCTTGACTGTAATTGACTTACAATAAAGATAGGCATAAATACCAATTGATATAATATGTGGTAGCAAATAATTTAATCTACATTCTGAAACTCGCTATAAGACCACGGCAATCGGCGAGTTATCGCTGGTAGGCTATTAGCGCATAGCTGGATCTATAAAGGTTATCCCGGCAAATCAGAAGTGATTTTTGAGCTATCCAAGGAAGAATACAAAACAAGGCTAAAGCTTACTCATACAGGTTTGGTAAGCTTTCCTCACGATCCTAACTTTGCTAAACATAGGTTTGAAGAGGGATGGGAGCGAATTATCGGGACCAACCTCAAAAATAATCTGGAAAAGAATTTGTAACAATTAAATCTCCAATAACGATGAAAACATCAGGAAACACCATTTTAATCACAGGCGCTGCCAATGGCATAGGTTTAGAAATCGCTGGACTATCCAGCCAAAAAAACAACAAAGTGATTATGGCCGACAGATCAATAGACCAGCTTAAAACCGAAGCGGCAAAACTTGACAACGTGGTTACTATTACTGTAGATCTAACCGACGAGAATGATGTCAACAAACTTATTCAAACGATAAAGCTAAATCACAGTGAATTGAATATTGCGATACTTAATGCCTGCGCGGCAATGACTACTCCCTTTATAGCAACGAATATGATTTGGAATATGCAAAGTCGGAGATTAACACCAACTATATTGCAAATGTCAGACTTACCCACGCTTTAGAACCATTGTTAAGCACCAAGGAGGAGGCAGCATTTGTAGTTACAACATCCGGACTTGCATTTGTTCCTGGGAGCATTAGCCTTTGGTGGGATACTTCCTCAGACTTGGCAGAATTCGAATCATTTGGTAGAACAAATGAGGCGGTTAAACTTATTAGAGATAGCCTGAAAGATGGCTTGTTCGGTTAAAGGCTTTGCAACTATGTTTATTCCTTCATCCATTTAGCTTACGAAAATCCGCAGTTAGCTTATTATTATCTAATATCAGTGCCTTATCTTTGTGTTATGGAAAATCAACACGAACGCATCGCCCTGGTTACCGGGGCTAACCAGGGTGTCGGCCTTCAGGTCGCAAAAGAATTAATTGCTAACGGCGTCACTGTACTGCTCGGATCACGTAATTTTGAACGCGGCGAGACAGCCGCTAAAGAAATCGGAGCTGGCGCAATCCCTATCCAGATAGACGTAACCGACCGGGCTTCGATCACTACCGCAGCAAAACGTGTCGAAAAAGAATTTGGCCGTCTTGACCTGCTTGTCAATAATGCAGCTATATCTAATACTCGCAAGGGCGATCTTTCGCTCCAGGAATATGCCAAAATCAGCAGCGCAAGCACGGTTTCGCTTGAAGAGATTCGTGAAGTATGGGAAACTAATGTATTCGGTCCGTTGGCTGTGTACCAAGCAATGTTGCCGTTACTGCGCAAATCAACTGATGCGCGCATTGTTAACGTATCAAGCGGTGTAGGCTCTCTGACTGCTAATGCAGATCCAAATTACCCTTACCATAAATTTTTCAGTCCTGTTTATCCAGCGTCTAAGACCGCGCTCAACGCCATTACCCTGGCTATTATGGTTGAATTGGAAGGGACGGGCATCAAGGTTAATTTAGTGTCTCCCGAGTTTACCAGCACAAACCTGAATGGATTTGAAGGTACACAATCTGTTGAGGATGGCTCCCGCGAAGTGGTTCGTATCGCCCTGCTTGGCCCGAACGGTCCAAACGGGACTTTTACCCGTTGGGACAATACCGTTATACCTTGGTAAAAAATGGGTAACTTAGAATAATACAAAATGAAAAAAGAAGCAGAGGCTCCCTATAAATTTGAATCGCTATCTGACTTTCACCGGGTGCTGGGCTTACCAAAGCCCCTGCACCCGCTGATCAGCTTGGTCTACAATACGGATGGCAAAGTACGTGTACCGGATATTGCCTGCAAGCAATTCATGATGTCTTTTTACAAGATATCCTATAAGCCCAACCTGAAAGGTAAATTTAAGTATGGGCAGTATTATTATGATTTTGACGAGGGCGGCCTGTTTTTCCTCGCTCCGAATCAGCTCACCGGTACTAGCGAACAAAACTTGGACTTTAGCGGCTTCACCTTATTCGTACACCCTGATCTATTGCTAAACTACCCTTTGGCCAAAAAGATCAGGCAATATAATTTCTTTTCCTATGCCGCGACGGAGGTTCTCCACCTATCTGACCAGGAAAAGGAAACGGTTCTCGCAATTGCCAAATTGATTAATACAGAATTGAACAGCAGGATTGATGCGCTTAGTCAGGACGTGATCATTTCCCAAATCGAGTTACTACTGACTTATGCAGACCGTTTTTATAAACGTCAGTTCATCACCCGAAAAGCGGTTAATCATGACCTGATGCAAAAATTAGAGGAAATACTGGATGAGTATTTCAGTAATATTGCAGCCTTGAATAAGGGAATCCCAACTGTACAATACCTGTCAGACCAACTACACTTATCACCGCACTATTTGAGTGATATGCTCCGTTCCCTGACTGGTTTAAATGCGCAGCAGCACATTCACTTAAAGCTCATAGACAAAGCGAAAGAAAAGCTATCTATCACCAATTTATCCATCAGCGAAGTAGCTTATCAACTGGGTTTTAAACATCCTCAATCTTTCAGCACCTTGTTTAAAGCCAAGACAAATTTATCGCCACTGGAATTTAGGAAGTCTTTCAACTAACAATATTGCTTGATCAATCCCTTTGTGTCGGCGTTCAGAAATAATGCGAAGGAACAATTAGAGGGGCAAATTGCGTCAGCAAAAATCGGTTTGGCGCGCCTGGCTTCACCGCAATTGTATTATGTCTTATCCGGTAATGATTTTACGCTTGATGTCAACAATCCTGACGAACCGAAAATTGTCAGCATGGGCAACAATCCGCAAAAGTTGCAGGTCTACGGCGCTGTACTATCCTTATATATCTCACGGGTGATTAAACTGGTCAACCGGAAAAACCAGCAGAAGTGTAGTTTGATCTTTGATGAGTGTCCGACTATTTATTTCAATAATATGGACAGCCTGATCGCCACGGCACGGAGTAATAAAGTGGCAACCACTTTGGCCGTACAGGATTACAGCCAATAAAAAAAGGATTACGGCCGCGAACAGGCCGAGGTGATTATGAACATTGTTGGCAATGTGATCAGCGGCCAGGTGACCGGCGATACCGCTAAACAGTTGTCCGAGCGTTTCGGCAAGATCATGCAGGACAGGACAAGCTTGTCCATTAACAGCGAGGACACCTCTACCAGTAAATCCTTGCAGTTGGAGTATGCTATTCCGGCTTCAAAAATATCGGGATTGTCTTCGGGTCAATTTGTTGGCATGGTAGCGGATGATCCCGCCAACAAAATCGCGCTTAAAGTATTTCACAATGAGATCCAGAATGACCACGATGCTATTAAAAAAGAAGAAGATGCTTACCAGCCTATTCCCGTTATTCAAGAGGTAACTTCCGACTTAATTCAGAATAATTATATCAAAATCAAAGATGATATTAAGCATTTGTTACTGGAAGAACTTGCTATCGTAAGCGAGAGAAACAAGGCATTGGACGTTGCCGGCGATTTCCAGGAAAATACAAGTGTTCAGAATGAAACACAGCAAACAGGACTTGAAAAGAACCATGAAGAATCTAATGGTCAGGCTCAATCTTTTTGATCTCCGACTAATCCATCGATGATTTAAATGATACATGCATAATGTGGGGTGTTAAATTAGAATCCCTGGAAAAGTTTACTTTTGCGGCAATAAGCATTATAAATGAATCAAAATATACAGGTGCGCAGCGGTGGCCGCTGCGAACTCTGCCAATCAGATGGCGCACTATCCATTTATGAAGTATCGGCTAGCCATCCCGCGATACAAATGGTTTAAATAACCAGACTTTTTAGTCTAACCACGGTTTTTTCTTTAACGGTTTTTTTTATAACTCACTTACTCCTCCCTTTTAGATATGTTTCATTAATCCGTGAATCGTCCCTATAATACCGTGAACTGTTAAAAAGTGAAAGATATGTTCCTGCGAACTTTGCCGGAGTAATTCAGATACAATATTTATCAGTTAACATTTTATAAAAGGTATGAGTTCAGATCAAAATAACACAGTAGAAAAAGTTGATGTGGTCATCATCGGCGCGGGGGTATCCGGGCTTACACTGGCCACATTTTTAAAGCATTCAGGAATTAAAGCCGTTGTACTGGAACGCCGGAACCGGGCCTATATAGAACTGCGGCAACGTGCCGGTGTGGTTGATGCGCGTGCGGTTCGCATGTTTGAACAATGGGGCCTCGCCGACCAGCTGCTCGCCGGCCCTGTTGCTCAAACTATCGAATACCGGCTCAACGGGGAAGCCCGCGTCTTCAATACCGGGGCAGAACATGGAATTCAAAGCAGGTTCTGTACCCAGCAGATGCTGGTGAATAACCTCTTGCGAGAACTGATCGATGTGATGGCCGGCGATGTTCGTTTTGACATTACCGGTATTAACATCCGCAATGAAGAAAACGAACACCCGCAGATTACTTACTGCGATGCAAACGGTTCGCATGTGTTGCATGCTCAATACGTGGTGGGCTGTGATGCCGACAAGGGCATCAGCCGGGCTTCAATACCTCCTGGTGTGCTGACCGAGTACAGCTACGAATTTGGTTATGCGTGGCTGGCAGTATTGGTTGAAGCACCGGTAACCGGGCACCCGATTATGGCGGTTAGCGACTACGGATTTGTGGGACAGCTTCCCCGCGGACCGCAGCGCAGCAGGTATTACCTGCAATGCCAATTAAGCGATGGACCGGAGCAGTGGCCGGATGAGCGCATCTGGAACGAAATCAGGCTGCGGCTGGCGGATGATACCATCCAAAACGTTCAGGTTCACAACATAGATTTTGTCCCCTTCCGTTCAGTGGTGTATGCCCCTATGCAGTATCGCAATCTGTTTCTTGCCGGTGATGCTGCGCACATGGTGCCGCCTGTAAGCGCCAAGGGTATGAATCTCGGTTTGTATGATGTAGATATCCTGGCACAGGCACTTGTAAGTGCGTTACGTGATAATGACCCTACGGCGCTTAACCGTTACTCGGATACCGTTTTGCCGCATATCTGGAATTACCAGGATTTTGCAGTTTGGATGGCCGATACCATGCACGATGCCGGTGATTCCACTCAGCATGGAACCTTCCGGCAGATGACCGCCCGCGCACGGCTGAATAATTTATTTGATTCGAAAGCAGCTGCCCATTTGCATATCGAATACCAGCAGGGTATGAATTAACGCCCGGCTATCAGAAAAAACTCGAAACTGTCAAGGCGGGGGCAATCAGCGACCGCCTTGAATTTATTTTAACAGACCCTGTATAAACATAAAACTTCTATCAGTGAAGTTTTTCAGCTACATTTAACTAATGAGCAAGAAAGAAAAAATACCGGTTCATCGCATGGACGACTGGCTTGCCCGCGTCTATCTAAAATCTTTCGGTGCGGTAAAGCCGTTTGGCCCGTCTTATGAGATCTCCGCACCGCACCGGCATGATTTCTATTACTGCGTGTTATTGGATGAAGGGGAAATGGAGCTGGAGGTTGATTTTCAAAAAATCGGGCTCGGCAATAACTCTCTTTTCCTCTCTTATCCCGGACAGGTACACCGGATCATCTCAGCTAACCTTAAACGAGGCTGGTTTCTGGCATTTGATCCCGCAATTATTGACGAACAGCTTAGAAATATACTGGATCAGTGCCTGTCGGAAGTCATGATCATCCCGATGGACAAAGAACGTTCGGCAGAATTATCGGCCTTTATCGGGCATTTGGATAGTGTTTATCATGATCCTGATGAGCGGTTCCGGAAGCAGGTTGTTCAATCGGTCGTCACTGCTTTTATTTACCGTGTAGCATCTGCTTATCTTTCAAAAGAACAGATGGAACTCACTACACATCCTGCCCGAAACGTAGAGATCACGAAAGCTTTCAGGCTGATCCTTCGTCAGAATTTCCGATCAATGAAAAGACCATCGGAATTCGCTGCTAAAATGAATATCACCGTAAGCCATTTGAATGACACTGTGAAATCGGTAACCGGCTTTCCGGTAACTTACTTCATTCAACAGGAAGCCATGCGCGAGGCACAGCGGCTGCTACGTTATGCAGACCTTTCTGTAAAAGAGGTTGCCCAATCACTTGGCTTTGATGATGCCCAATACTTCAGCCGTTTATTCCGAAAGGTTTTAGGCGTTTCCCCAACGGAATTCAGAATAACCGGTGAAGATGCCGATATATATTGATAGTACAGGGTACAGCCAGTAATACAACGGAATGCGAACAACCGGGGCCATCAGCTATTACGTAGTGAGGTACAGTAGCAAATACTTATTGTAACTGAAGAGGCAAGCTTTTAATCGAGCGCGATTTCGGAGTTTTGGTACCTACCGAAGACCAAAGAGTTGGAGGGCAAGATTATATTTATTTCTACAACAAACTCTAAACTAAAATGAATTTTGTTTCACAATCAAAACCCCTTTACCTTTTTCAGTAGTGTAATATTTCTGATCGTGCCTATTGGGTGCATCGGGATAAGTCATCTTTACCCATTGGACGCTAATAGTAAACTGCATCAGATTTTCAAAGTTCGGCGTCTTTGATTTTAAACCCAATTTTTTTATGACTTGTTTCTTTGATAGCTGAACGCAACATGAGGCAATTATGGTATATATTCTTTCAATATCATCGTCATCGAATTCATTTGCTTTCTGTTCATCTCTTAGGAGATTTACTTGGTGTCTTACTCGGGTACTCAGGAAGTTGTCAATTACACTTCAACCAAATATGTCTACGAAGAGGACCACCAAAAGCTAAATATTTAAGTTGGACAGAAAGTAAGTTTAAAAGATGGACATGGGTATGGGTCACTACATCAAACCCCAATAATGGTTATTATGTAATTGACCAATCTAAACCCTAAGTGCCACAAATGTGGCTTTAGGATACTTTTGCATCCAGAAACTAAGAAATGATTTTTAATCAGCAGTTTAAGGATTGAAAAGTTTCAGATCGCTTAAAAGCTGTTTAAAAACGGTTCAACATAATTCTTATGGATGATAAGTACACCATTGCCACTCCGGTACTATTAAGGCGTTCGTAGTTTTTAGAATTTCGTCTGTGAGCATCTATCCAAGAAAAAGTTCTTTCTACGATCCATCTTTTAGGCAATACTTTAAAAGTATGGAGTTCATTTCGTTTGATGATTTCCATCTCTATTTCAAAAGTAGTTTTGATCCGCTCTATTAGTTTTCCGCGGTAACCTCCGTCAGCAAACAATTTGACGATGCTCCTGCAGCTTTCACTCATCTTATGAATAACTTCCATTGCACCATCCCTTTCCTGAACCGATGCGCTTTGGATCACTACGGCCAGTACAAGCCCCAGTGTATCAGTAATAATATGTCGCTTGATCCCTTTTATCTTTTTGCCTGCATCAAAACCTTTGCTTTCACTACCTACAAGCGTTGACTTAACCGACTGGGCATCAATAATACCGGCTGTTGGACAGGCTTTGCGCCCAGTTTTCAGCCTTGTCTTTTCAACCAATGCTTCCTGTAGGGCCGCTACCACGCCGAGCCTTTTCCAACTCGAGAAGTAATAATAAACTATTCGCCAGTCCGGGAAATCACCAGGAAGCATCCGCCATTGGCAGCCTGTCTTTACTAGATAAAGTATCCCGTTAAACACTTCCCGTAAATGATGTTTCCGGTTTCGTTTAGTATCTAAAAAATTGGATATATATTGCCACTGCCTGTCGCTCAAATTGCTGGTATAAGAACTCATACTAATTCTGTTTGTCGTTACTCAAAATTAGTACTCTTAAAAATAGCTCAGCGACAGCTCTTTTTTCCATTTGCCGTTTTTAAACAGCTTCTAAGAAAGGGCATCTGTGATTTTATACGGGATGACGATAATTTTGAAATTGTATTTGATGCTGAAAACGGCAAATCGGCATTGCAAACAATGGAACAAACCGACGTTGTTCCCGATGTAATGATAGTTGATATAAATATGCCTGTGATGAATGGCTTTGACACAGCTAAGGCATTGCTTAAAAAGTATCCGCAGACTGCATAAACCAATTTGATTGACCCCGTTCCACCAATTTTAAGATTTTCGTAATTATCTGTAAATCAGTATGGTAATTCTATATTTTTTTTGGTGGAATGGGGTCAATGCTTGCTGTTTTTTCCAATACGGGGTCATATAGATTGGATTTTGCAATCAATACTGATCACATTGATATCTCTCATATGCATGGTTTCGATGGAAATACCCCAATTGAGGAAACCTTAAGGACTGGATGATTGATTAAAAGCGGAAGGGTGCGTTACCTAGCCTGCTCAAATTTTTTGGGTTGGTATCTTATGAAACCCCCAAGTATCTCTGAACGAGAGGGGCTCAACAAGTACGTGGCACATCAAGTATATTAATCGTTGGCAAATAGGGAATATGAATGGGAGTTGATGCCGTTGGGTATTGATCAACAAGTTGGCACAATTGCATGGTTGCCGCTTGCAGCCGGACGTTTGGGCGGTAAATACAGAAGGACCCAGCCAATAACTAAAGATGGTAGGGTAGCACAGGGTGAAAGCCCGGTTCCGGAAGCTGTAGTAAACGATGGACCTAACTTTTGAACAAGTTAAAAAACTGGATAAAGCCAGCGAAATCCCAACGATTTATCCATGCTGGCATCAAAGGCAAAATATGAGCTAAATCGGTTGCATTCATTTTATAACATTTAACTTCGTAGTTAAATTTCCAGGGCTAATCCAACAATCTGCCTCAGATCATTTGCTTATCAAATTTGGTGACGCTTATCTTGACCACAGGCAATGGTTTCTGCTTTGTTAATCTATCTTAGGTAAGAACCAAGCAATATTTCATAAAAAAAAAGGATCGTATTCAAATCTTTTTTTATATATTTTCGTTAGTATTTAATTGAGTTACATGTTATGAATGGCAAAATAAAAATCGAGGATTATACCATTAAGGATATTATAGACTACCGGTCGATATCATGGCCCAATTCGAAGGATTTCCTTTTCCTGACCGATATACCGATGAAGTTTGAGTCTGATTTTGTGCGTCCGGATTATTATTGTTTTGGAATGATCTCGCAGGGCCAGCTTGAGATCAATATCAACACCAAACTTTACAAACTTTCCCCAAATGATATAATGGTTTACAGGCCTGGTCAGATTTGGAAGGTAGCCAAGGTAGCAGAAGAAACAACAGGTAATTTTGTGCTTTTTACCAAAAGGTTTTTGGATTCGCTTAATGAGAATATTTTTTCGGTAAAAAAGCATTCCTTTTTAAGTAACGGCATACAATCTGCCATCGAACTAAATAAGTTTGATTATGAAAGAATTAAAACCCTGTTTACAGAAATATTTACAATACTCAATCACCTTTCTAAGCCCATTTGGGAACAGGTGGCGCGTAACCTAACCTCGGCACTTATTTATGAGTGTGATTATATGCTTTCAGGTTACATCAATGTAGATGAAGTTGTTGCCAATAGAGAGGATGACCTGTTTGATCAATTTAATCAGTTATTGGCTATTCATTTTAAAATTGATAGGAAACCTGATTTTTACGCCTCACATTTGTGCATTACCACTCATCATCTATACAGCATAGTCAAAAAGAAAAGTGGTAAAACTCCAAGTCAGCTAATTGGCGAACAGGTGATGAGGGAGGCCAGATACCAGGTTGCCTATACCTTAACCAGCTTCACCGAAATTGCCAGCAATCTCAACTTTAGTGATCCATTTACATTTAGCAAATACTTTAAAAAAAATACTGGTTACCCGCCATTACACTTCCGTAAGAATGAATTGAAAAAGTTTCCTTAAAACGGACATGTTAATGCACTTTTTTGACATGGTTTCAACTCATGCTTTCATCTAAATTTGATCTAATAATCATAAAAAATATGAAACGTTTAGAAGGAAAAGTGGCGATAATCACAGGTGCAGCTAGAGGCATGGGTGAATCACACGCCCGTACATTTATAACAGAAGGCGCAAAAGTAATATTAACGGATTTATCTGAAGCTGCAGGTAAAGCGCTGGCCGATGAGCTGGGAGAAAACGCGATCTTTATCAAGCATGATGCAACAGAGCCCGAGCAATGGGCTGAAGTGGTTAAAACTGGTGAAGAGAAATTTGGCCATATAAATATACTGATCAACAATGCAGGTGTATTGGGTCCAATAGCCAAAACGGCTGATCTGAAAGAAGAAGATTACCTTAAGGTTTGCAGTATTAACCAACATGCGGCGTTTTATGGTATGAAAGCAACATTGCCGTCTATGCTTAAAGCTGGGATTGGTTCTATTGTAAATATTTCTTCCATAGCCGGCATAGTGGCAAATTATGGTTTCCCCAGTTTGGCTTATGTGGCCAGTAAATTTGCGGTTAGGGGCATGACCAAGGCCACAGCTATCGAATATGGCCGGAATAACATCAGGGTAAATTCTGTGCACCCTGGCTTTATCAATACACCAATGATGGTTGAGGCGACCAATGAAGATGGAGGCGATGCACTAGTTCAGATCCCCCTCGGCCGTTTGGCTCAGCCAAATGAAGTGTCAAACCTGGTTTTGTTCCTTGCCTCAGACGAATCTTCTTACATCAGTGGCGCAGAACATGTTATTGATGCGGGAATGACTGCCCAATAGTAGGCAACTCCCAGATTTAAATAGCTAAATGGCAAATGATTTTTAATAATCGTTTGCCATTTTTTTATCTAATAGCAAATAATAAATCATACCTGTGGAAATAAAATAGTACTACTAAATGGGTTTAGTTAAATACTAATAAAGTTATTAAAACAATAGGAGTTACAAAAAATAACAGCATACCTTTTTAGGTAAATTCAAATCAAGCATGCCGATAAGCACGTCATCCACATGGATCAGGATGCTTTTTTCGTATCGGTTAAGGTTCATAAGGATCCCTCATTGGAGGAAAAGGGTAGTAATAATAGACGGTACATCAGAAAGAGGCATGGTCACATCAGGCAGTTATAAGGCCCATAAGTTAGGAATGCATTCTGCTATATCTTCAAAAATGGCAAAACAGCTATTTCCCTATGCGATCTCCATCACCAATTGATTATAAAGATTAGATTTACGCATATCTTGAAGATAGACTGTTGTCAATATTAAACCAATCCAAATATTCAGCTGGACTGACACGTAAATAAGTGTTTGTTAAATCAGTTAAATTTATTAGTTTAGCACAATATAGTTGTGTAAAATGAAAAAACCCATATTGAAAAATCATTTATGCTTTAAATTATATGCCCTGTCCCGTCAGGTCACAAGTCTGTATCGGCCTTTTTTGGAAGAATTGGATATGACCTATCCCCAATATTTAGTTATGCTTATTTTATGGGAGCAATCACGCTTACAGGTTAAAGATTTAGGTGCTCAACTGTATCTGGATACCGGAACGCTCACGCCGTTATTGAAGCGGCTTGAGCGGAAGTCAATGCTTAGCCGAAGACGGGACACTGCAGATGAAAGAAGCGTCATCATAGAGTTGACTGAATTGGGGAAATCAATGCAATATAAGGCCGAATGTATACCTCAGCGGCTAAACCAGGCTATTCAACTGGACGACAAAGAATATGAATCCGTTAAATTCACGCTGGATAGGCTGCTGGTTAAGATCGGTTAGGCTAATAAATTAAAGTTGACGATGGTAAGTGAATTTAGAATCCCACTCTATTCGGTTGGTCCTTATCGCAACTGGATGCATCTATTCTACCTAAGGTTTTCGGTAAAAAAAGGAGAAGATGCTGGCAAAGGTTTAAAGTAAGTAAATATTGATCATTATAAACAAATAAAAAATGGAAAAAATGTATACAGCGAGAGCTACTGCGACAGGTGGTCGTAATGGACGTGTTAAATCAGAAGATGGAACGTTAGATATCGAAGTACGAACACCAAATTCTTTAGGCGGTCCAAAAGGAAATTATCTTAATCCGGAAATATTGTTTGCGGGTGGTTATGCAGCATGTTTTGATAATGCATTACTGAATATTATCCGCTCGGAAAAAATAAAAGCTGGGACTACATCGGTTACCGCCGAAGTAAGCTTAGGCAAAAAAGAAGATGGCAGTTATAACTTAGAAATCACTCTAGAAGTTGAAGTGCCGGGAGTAGCGCGTGCCATAGCTGAAGACCTGGTCAATAAAGCTCATCAAGGTTGTCCGTATTCCAATGCTACACGCGGTAATGTAGATGTAAAGCTTGTTGTGATATAATATAGTCTAGCTTAGGCTAATAATTGCATCTCTGAGGAGATAGACACAAAGTATCAAGGGTCGCGCAGCATAATTAGAAGCTTATGCAGATATTTATTTTCGTATTAAATAAGAACCATGAAATATAATTTCTTGGGTAATAAAGACCTGCGAGTTTCAGAATTATGTCTGGGTAACATGACATTTGGTGGACGGGCAGGTTTGCCACAATAGGCAGTTTAGGCCAGGAACCTGTTGATGCACTCTTAAGAACCGCAATTGAAGCAGGTATTAACTTTATTGATACAGCCAACGTATATTCAGAAGGTATGAGCGAAGAGCTTACCGGCCAATCCATCCGTAATCTGGGAATCAAGCGTGATGATCTTTTACTAGCCACCAGGTTCAGGGGTAATATGGGCGAGGGTCCGAATGATAGTGGACTAACCCATAAGCATATTTCCAGGTGGCCGAAGCAAGTCTTTAAAGGCTCCAGACAGACTATATTGATCTTTATCAAATCCACAGTTATGACCCGCTTACACCAATCGAAGAAACGCTAAGTGCGTTAGATGAGCTTGTTAAAGGTGGCAAGGTACATTATATCGGGGCCAGTAACCTGGCGGGATGGCAATTGATGAAAGCACTTGCTTATAGCTCCTATAATAAGATTTTGAGATTTATATTACTGCAGGCCTATTATACTATTGCAGGGCGTGACCTGAAGCGTGAATTGGTGCCTTTGCTTAACGATCAGAAAGTGGGCTTAATGGTCTGGTCGCTGTTAGCAGGTGGATTACTCAGCGGAAAATGTAGCTGTCAAGAGGAAAACAGCGTAGATGGCCGACGTGCAAACTTTGATTTTCCACCGGTAAACCGGGAAAGGGTTTTTGATGTGATTGACATTTTACAACCAATGGCTGCAGGAAAAAATGCAACTGTAGCCCAGCTTGCCTGGTTACTTTATCAGCAGGCAGTAACAACAGTGATTATCGGCGCCAATAAGATGGAGCAGTTAGACGATAACCTCAAAATCTATCGACATTAGATTCACAACTGAAGAATTGGAGCAAGTGGATGCTGGACTATACGGCAGGCGACCGTAAAAATAAGTTACTGCATAAATTTAATCAGAATTTATAAAAAAAACAATCAACTATCGGGGATTGCCATCTCTAACGTTGGCACCCATCATTTATAATCTCAAAAGAATATGGAAAGTTTAAAAGGTAAAGTCGTAATTATAACAGGTGCCGGTTCCGGCATCGGACAAGCGGCAGCAGTTCAGTTTGCTGTAGCCGGATCTAAAGTGGTGGTTGCAGATTTCAGTGAAAAAGGTGGAAATGAAACTTTACAGATGATCCAGGATGCAGGCGGAGAAGGGGTCTTTGTGAAGACTGATGTATCTGATAGTACCAGCGTGCAGGAAATGGTTGCTAAAACTGTAGAGGCATTTGGCAGACTGGATTGTGCCTTCAACAACGCCGGGGTGGGAGGAGTATCTGCACCTCTGCACGAATACGATGAGAAAGTTTACGACCATACCGTGGCTGTAGACCAAAAAGGAGTGTTCCTTTGCATGAAATATGAGCTGCAACAATTTTTAAAACAGGAAAGCAAGGGTTCGATCGTCAACATGGCTTCCACTGCCGGTCTTGATGCTACACCAAATATGGTTGCTTACCCCGCATCTAAACATGCAGTAGTCGGCATGACAAAAACTGCTGCCATTGAATATGCGGAAAAGGGTATCCGGGTAAATGCCATTTGTCCGGGCGCGATTGAAACCCCGGGTCTCACGCAAGGTGAGTTTGGACAGTTTCTTGACCAGTACCGAGCCAATCAGCCTATGAAACGTTTTGGAACCCCTCAGGAGGTAGCCAATGCAGCTTTATGGCTTTGTTCAGATGCTGCATCACTGATTACCGGCGTGCCTTTGCCTACGGATGGCGGGTTAACAGCTAAATAAAGTTTAAATAAAGAGTGCACGGTCTCTAGTATGAAATCAAATACAAAAGATTCAAAGCACCAAGCAGTGCGCCTGTGCGTTATTCAAAAAGTGCAGCCTGCATTTGCTTGGTCTGATGGATGGATCTGTTTCCACCATGGCCCCTATCTTTGCGGCTGCAGGATTAACGGGTAAGCCCTTGTCCGAATTTTTGTCGGACTTGCAGCTTCTTTAGGTGCGGGCATTAGCATGGGACTGGCCGAGGGGCCGTCAGACGATGGTTCGGTGACGGGCAGGGGCAAGTTGCTGGTTCGGGGAACTATTGCCGGAGTAGGTACCGCCTTGGGCGGTATACTGCATACGTTTCCATTTTTAATTCCCCATTTAAAGGTCGCGCTTCATAAGCCTATATTGTGGTCGTTTTTGAATTGCTGGCAATAGCTTTTATACGATATAAATATATGAAAATGCCACTTCTCAAAACAATCTTACAGGTAATTATAGAGGGGCGGTCGTGCTTCTTATCGGCTTATATCTTGAAGAAGCAGGGTGATCATTAAACAGATTTTTAAGGTATGTCTACAATAGCCATGCAAACAACGCAACATGAGCAAAATATTAATTACCGGTGCCACCGGGCATTTAGGCAAGGCCATTATCAATGGATTAACAAGTAAACACACGGCAGAACAGATCTCGGCATTGGTAAGGGATGTGTCGAAAGCCCGTGACCTGGAAGAACAAGGCGTGAAATTGGTTCAAGCGGATTATAATGACTTTGATTCACTCGTAAGCGCATTCCAGGGTCTTGACAAACTCTATTTTATTTCAGGTAGCGATATTGCTAATCGCAGTAAGCAGCATGAGGACATCATAAAGGCAGCAACCGCCGCGTGTGTCGGTCATATTATTTATACCAGCTGTCAGCGCAAGGCAGAAAATGGTTCTTCACCGATCGCATTTGTAGCAGAAGCACACTTACTGGCCGAAAGACTGATCGTAGAATCAGGACTCACTTATACCATCTTGAAGACAAGCCCTGTACGCTGATATTTTACCCATGTTTATGGGCAGCCACGTACTGGACACAGGAACGATCTTCCTGCCTGCAGGCAATGGTAGATGTCCTTTTACTTCACGCACCGATATGGCAGCTGTGCTGGTGTGGCTGTATTAGCGGGTACTAGGCACGAAAACAAAACCTATGAAATTGCGGTCGCAGAAAGTTATTCTTTCTATGATATCGCTGAGCAGTTGACGGAATTGTCGGGTAAACAAATACACTATGCGGCACCTGATACGGGAACGTTCAGTTCGGCATCGAAACAAGCTGGGGTATCGGACGATGCGATCATGGCGGCCTCAACATTCTGCCAGGCTATTGCAGTTGGAGAGTTTGATTTTCCTGACACTACCCTTGAGCAATTGATAGGAAGAAAACCTGAAACGCTCGAGGATTTTTTGAAAAAAGCCTATCGGCTGTAGGTGTAGATCGCCTTCCTTATTTAAGTCCATCAGAGCGAGGATGCATGAATTGAATAATTGCCCAGTTCATTACCATTTGGATTTGCCGGGTGGCACCATTATTGTAAGTAGGGCAAATTAATGGTTAAAATGTTTTATTATAGATTAATTTATGGACTTATTTGTTCTCCTTACTTCATTATTTGCTATCGGGTCTATTTTCAGCTATATAAATGCGCGGTGGATTAAACTACCCGGGGTGATCGGTGTAATGGTGTTATCCATTATTGCTGCGCTGGTTACTTTGGCGGCGAGCAAAACGTTTCCCAGGTTCAGCCATTTTATCCTGGAGCTCTCCGGGTCTATTGATTTTTCAAAGGCCTTGCTCGATATCATGCTTGGATTCCTGCTTTTTGCCAGCGCCCTGCATTTCGATATCAATAAGCTCAGGGAAAATCTTCGGGGCGTTTTAATGATCAGTACCATTGGTGTATTGCTGTCAACATTAATTTTTGGAGGATTATTGTTTTATACCTCTGGTTTTCTGGGAATGCCCATCCCATTCATATATTGTTTAGTCTTTGGCGCGTTAATCTCGCCAACTGATGCAGTAGCGGTCGCCGCCCTATTGAAAAAGTCGAGGATGCCAAAAAGACTGGAAACCATCATAGCAGGGGAGTCTTTATTTAATGACGGGATTGGCCTTGTGCTTTTTATCACTTTTTTGGAAATCGCCGAAAGTCCGGGCAAAGGCTTTTCGCTGTCTAATGCTGTGGCACTGTTCGGACAAGAGGTATTTGGTGGTTTGGCATTTGGCCTTGTTGCAGGATGGGTAGCTTATAAAATGATGCGTACGGTAGACGATTTCCAAACAATTGTAATGATTTCCATCACCCTGGTCATGGGAATTTCTGTTATTGGAAACCTTTTGCATGTATCGATACCTTTAGCAGTAGTGGCGGCAGGACTTTTGGTGGGTAGCCGTTCTTTCAGTAAAGATCCATCCCATAGTGCTGAAGAATACCTCAACCGCGTCTGGGGATTAATGGACGAACTGCTGAACACCATCTTATTTGTTCTGATCGGCCTTCAGATGGTGGTGGTTCCATTTAGCGTTAATTACCTATTTATTGGCCTGTTTGCAATAGTGACATTGCTTATTGCCAGGTTGATGAGCATTTTCATGCCTGTATTTTTGTTGCGCCGTTCGCTGAGGCTCCAGTATAATAGTATATTTATCCTGACCTGGGGAGGACTAAGGGGCGGTATTTCTGTTGCCCTGGCATTATCACTGCCACTTTCACCCTACAGGGAAATTATATTAGCGGGTTGCTTTTTTGTCGTTGTATTTTCTATAGTTTTTCAGGGGCTAACCTTAAATAAGGTAGTTGACCGGCTATTGTAGTCATTCCCCTGTCTAACGGAAATACTATCGTAAATTAATGTTCAAAGATTGCAAAATTATTTGGTCAGGCTTACTGGAATCAACAAATATTCTAGTGAATGTAGCGCCCTTGTTGAGTTCCGCTAATTTTAATTCCCGCCCATAATTTCAACGACATCCAGGTTTTAATTTTAGATGAGCAAACAAGGAACTCCATACGGTTTCCATTACCCGAGTCTAAGCTGAAGGGAATCCATTAAGGCTATCTTGCCCTGTGCATTATAAAAACCTGACGTGCTTTTTTGCTTTATCATGGTTAAAAGCCTTTTTAAATAAATAAATACTCAGTATCAATAACAAAATAGCGCTTGTTACTGCGGTGACAAGAGGTAGAAATATTTTGGCGGCATGCAGCAACTCATTCCATTGGATTTTTATATAAAAATACTTGGTAAGTATCAATTGCAATCCTAAAGAAATTGCTGAATAAAAGTAGTAGGCTTGTTTAGTTCGTTGTGTTTTCATGTTTTATTCAAACGAGTATACTAAACAAAACGCTACACTATATTGATAAATGTGATTTTTTCTGCGATCTTAATTGAAGATAAGCAGTGAAAGGGATGGACTCATAGGGATATGTCCAAAATAAATTTTAAACGTCGAAAGGCCGTATCTTTACGACCTCATTTGGAAATTGGTTGCTATATATATACCTTCCGGAGCATTTCAATGTATTAGTTGTAACGATCTAACTTTGTAATCAGCCACTGCAATTAATATTAATAAAAAGTATGTCGCAAAAACCCAGATATCTATTTTGAAGACTGATATTACTGACATGATGAAACGATTCTCGGCCATCCACTCTAGAGTTCAAAACACAATGATAGGCTGTTGCGTATATCCCAACCACATGATGTCGGTAGCCGCATTTTCCATAATCGGTTTATGCTCTTATCCTCTGCTCCCCAAACAAGTATTCTTTTGGTCTTGCCAATGACCTCCGCCCGAAAAACCAGACCGCCGAAAAATCGAAAAAATCCGGGGCAATTACTTAACATATGCGGACAGGGTCTGTTATGAAAAAAAGCAAATTTACAGAAGCGCAGATAGCATTTGCACTGCAACAGGCAGAAACGGGTGTGTCTGTTGAAGAGGTATGCCGGAAAATGGGAATTCACCAGACAACCTATTATAACTGGAAGAGGAAATTTTGTGGTCTGGGAGTTACTGAGCTCAGGCTTCTGCGCCCATTTTAGGATGGAAATGCCAAACTGAAACATCTGGTAGCAGATTTAAGCCTGGACAAACATTTGCTGCAGGATGTACTTCAAAAAAGCTTTAAGGCCAGCCCAATTGAAGCGTATGGCCGAAGCTTTATCGGTCGGCTACAAAATTTCTGTGCATAGGGCTTGTGAGGTCACTACGTTTTGCCGCTCGATGTGGTATTACAAAAAGATAGGGCGAGATGATCAAGTAATCAGAATGCGTATTAAGAAAATTGCAGAAACTCGGGTCAGATATGGAAGTGAAAGAATCTTTACATTGCTTCGCCGGGAAGGTTTTAAAGAAAGGCATAATAGAGTTTACAGGCTATATATGCTGGAAGGATTGAACCCGCGTTGTAAAAGCCGTGAAGAGATCGAGCCGATGTACAATCTTTTAGAGTGGATTCCACTTTCGCATTTACATGAACGATGGAGCATTGATTTCGTTTCCGATCAACTCTTTGACGGGCGGAAATTCAGAGGCTTAACTATAGTTAATAATTATATAATATTTAGCCATGATATTTCATAGGTCCGCAAAACCCACAGATAAAACATATATTGAATCTTTTAATGGGAGCTTCCGAGATGAGCTTTTAATATTAACTGGTTCTTATTACTGGAAGATGGCATAACAAAAATTGAAGCACGAAGAATAAAATATAATACCTCTAAACTACATAGTTCCTTGGGAGAATTAACGGCCTCAGGAAATATAGGAAAAGCCAATTAAAGCCATGATTTTCGTGTTTAGCATATTTAAAATTGAGAGGAGGTGAACTATACATCAACTTTAATATGGAACAGTTTGAAATTGACGGAGAGGGATCCTTGCTTAATGCAAAAAATCTTTAAGATTTAAATTCTGCCTTGATTTAGTCCTATGCCTTTTATAAATAATGTTATTTCTGTAGTAAATGAATCAAGTTCAGTGGCTGATACGATAAAATGGACGCAATATTCCTTAATTTTCTCCTCATCTAGATCATCTTCAGATTCAATTAGGTGAGCTAAACGTTATATATTAGTTAGTGGCTTGCGAACCTTATGAGGTGGGATGACTAACATCTCCTCCAAAGCTTTTAAGTAATGTCTTTCTTTTAGCTTAGACAGTTCATTTAATTTACGATATTGAATTGCAATATAAGTAGTTGCAATGATGGCAAAAATATAAATAAATCTTTGCTCCTTGCTGCAAAACTAAACTGTAATACTTGTTCAAAAAAAGCATTGCCCATAATTAATAAACAAGCTGTGTCTTGCTTGGTAATGGCAGATCATTCCTACGGTTAGTAGATTATCTGTAAAAATTTATCGATTTAATCTTTACTGAGTGCGCATTTATTCTGGATACCTGTCATTCAGGATTGTAGGAACGCCACCTTTATAAATTGGTTGATCTCAAATCTGACACCGGGGGCTTCTTTTGAGAAGAACATACCATTCGCTCTTGATAAAGCATTGGATGAAGCTTTTTTGTCCTTAAAAATTTATTTTGGGCAGCTGTGTGATCCGATAATTTATTATCTTCTACCATTAGTATTTAATACGCGGCAATTTACATAATATTAACAACAATTTAAAGTTAGGTTATGGATAGGCATCTGCAATTTTGAGTTTTATACAGGAAAGCTTTATTTTTGTATAAACCTATCCTGCTACGAGCATTACGTACTTTAGACCACGAGACTGTTTTGATTTTTCAAAGGACACCTTAGCTAAGCAAGTGGTGCTATAAAAGGTTGGCCGACTATATGCATTTGGCCAGCCTGTCTTTATAGAGGGAAGTAGATATTCAATCTATAATGACGATAGTTCATTCCAAAATGGTTCAGTGACTGTCTTATCGTAATTAATTTATTCCGTAGTTTCCCTAAAAGAATTTATTCTCTTTCGGTTTATCGCCATAATTATTATTTAATTTTATAAACAAGCCAATCAAGTTATCTGCCCTATGCATCCGGAAATTGTAAGAGTTCAGCCAGGTTCATGTCCGATATGCGGAATGGACTTAGTGCCACTGTGATTATTCTGATATCCTCGTATCCTGCAATATTGACTTGATTATATATTCATGAAAATATTGAATCGCAGCTCATTCTAACTTAAGATAAATAATTCGATTAACAATCAATTTATCATATGCTGAATTTTACATGCTGTTTCAGCAAGATAAATACTAATCAAAGATTTACCCAACTTAATCTCAATAAATCTTGCTTTCGTTCCCTCAGCTAGTTTTGCCGATTAATTATTTTTTCTATAAAATTCATTTCAACGTCAGCATTGTTCAAAAATTCTTTTATTGTTGGCTGTAAGTAATAATCAGGATATATTCCATGTCCGAATGGTACACTTTCATCCTTTATATTAAAAACGAATTTCAAAAGAGGAATACCAACCTCTAATTTTGAATTAGGCATTTTTAGGATAATACGGATTCCACTGGTGTTACCATAATAACCTCCACCTGCTTCTTCCCCAATAAAGACCGCTTTGGTATGATTCTTTAATAGTGATGTCAACGTTGCGGCCGCAGAATAGGTAAGACCACTGGTTAAAACATAAACATTTCCTGTAAAAGGATTGCTTTGAGGTTGGGGGTGTACTTCTATACCTTCTTTTCTTAGAATACGGCCATCTTTTTCCAAATAGTGTTCATGGCGCAAAATACTGTCGAGCTGCATCCAATCTCCTTTGTAGTCTGTATACCTGTAAAAGGAGTAAGAAAAAGCTGAGGTTTCCACATAATTAAACTTTTTATAGTCGTGATCGGTCATATGAGAGAATATTTCGTCTTCATATCCTTCCTTTCCCCCGCCGTTATTTCTAAGGTCAATGATCAAATGCTTTACCTTTTGCTCATCCAACTGCCGGAATGATTCTTTCACAAATTGAGGAAAGTCAATCTTTGCAGTTTTGTATTGTTTGGAATCAAAAGTGTTAAGCGTTAAGGTAGCTGCCTTCGTTGCTGTATCTATCTTAAATATTGCCGGCAAAGTATATGTAGCAGCCGGAATTGCTTTTATTGTCTCTTGGTAAGTATTCCTGAAATGTAGGTAACCAATTGATGGTATCTTTTGGTACTCTATAATCCGGGTTGTTTCAGGATCTATTAATTCGATATTAAAGAAAGGTGTTTGTGGATAACACCTGCTGTAGTAGGTATTGAATTTGGCGTTTTCTTCAATCCAACGGTATTTGCTGGTCAGGTTGAAGCCATCGGCCGGTTCATAACTCATAAATTTTTTCATAATAGTATCTATATCAATCCCATTTATTTTAGAGAGAAGAAGTCCTCTGGTTTTAAATGAATCTAGGTCGTTGATGATGTACACCTTTTTATCTAAGATTTTGATGTACAATGGAAAATATCTGCCACTAAATTTTAGATAGGCTTGGCTTTGCTCGTCCAGTCGCAGATAGGTATGTCCTTCTTTTGTAAAAGCTATTATGGGAGCTACCAGATTGTAAAAGTCTAAGGTATTTAGTCCTTTTTTAATTTTAGCACGCTACGCATTACAGATACTATCAAACTGCGGTCTTGTATTATACCAGTATAATCCAGTATGCGCTTCTTTTAGTGCTGATACCGTTAAATCAAAGTCTGTATAGAGTTGATCAGGTTTAAGGTTCAGTAGTTTTACCTGTTGGATTTTTTTGATTAAAGGCTGCCATCTTTTATCCTTATGTAATGAGTTGAAGTCTGGATCATTGATGAGATGATCAAAATTAAAATAGCTAACGCCTATTATGCGTTTTAGGATGTTGAAGGCCAAATCAGAATTGCCGCCCCTTGATGCTGCACAGGCCGCATTGTATTGGTCGTTTTGAGCTGAAACAGCTATATACGTAAAAATAATGCTGAGTAACAGAAATATCTTTTTCATGTTAGAGGTTAGATTGAAATCAAATTTACCCCTTTAAAAACAGATAAAATTGTATAGAATTAACCTGATGATTAAATTTTTCTGAAAGCTTTGGGCAGGTAGCCTGTAATTTTCCAAAAAGTTCTGGTAAAGTGTGCCTGGTCAGCAAAGCCACAAGCATAGGCTATTGTTGTCAATGATAAATTTGAATTCTTGATCATTGGGAGAGACTTTTGTATTTTGATCTGCTTAATATAGTTACCTAATGTGGTGGCAAAATACTTTGGAAAATACCGGGAAATGGTGACTGGATGAATGCCGGCTATTTTTGCCAATGCTTCCAAATCACATTTAGTATTCCAATCGTCATGTAGCAGGTCACGTAATATTTTGACCCATACGGGTGGTCTGCTTGTGGACAAAACTTGTTGGCGATTGATAGTGTCGAACAATTCATACAAGAGTAATTGCGCGGATGCTGTTGAATGATCTCCAATATAATCAAGTTCATGGTGAAGTTTCAACAATGTAAAGATAGTTTTTGGCGAGCCGGGAAGCAAAGCTAGAATCTGCTGTTCCGTTATGTTCATTTTTTCTAAAGTGGAAACACTCAGATCAAGATTAATCTTTTTAGTATTAGGGGCATAATTTTGACAGCGATGGAATTCTCCTGCTGGAATATACTTAATATCCCCAGGAAGTCTTTTGTGCACATTTCCAAATAGTTCTTCTTGGTGTGTACCACTAAGCAAAAAGCTGATACTCGGTTGTGCATGTGCATGCCATTCTTCAAAATTCGTATGAGCTGAATAATGTGTAAGTGCAACGGTACAGTCATTTATTGTTCTGGCAAAACTTGTATCTCCTAAGAATGTACCTGCATTTATTGTCATAGCGTCTCTACAAGTATACATGAAAAATTCCAATTCACACTTGTAGAGAATGATAATTATTCTATTGCTTAAAAACCGACGAATTAATTCTAAGGAAAATTTATTAGTAGCACCACATCTGAACTTGATTTACAATCTCCAAATTCATACAGTAGCACGAAGGTTGGTATGCTAATTTTGGTAATTGTTTGTATAAACTTTCCTTTCTTGTTCGCAAAATGGTTGCAACAAAATCACTAATGGAAAACACCAGAATTACTACGGTAGTCGATGTCTATTTTGCTAACATCACTTTTTAATAATCAAGGTGTTATTTTCTTGAATCATCTATGCTCTATTAAAATAGGCTTTGTCAATAGTATGGGGCAAGCAATGATTGGACGACCTTTTAACCGTATAGATCAGCGTATCCATTGGCTTAATCACAAATTCTTTCCCTGCCACCATTGTAAATACCCGCATTGGTAACCGACTCGATACGGAAGTGCGTTTAAGAAGAACTGTTGGCCCTCTAGGTATTACATTATCTGCTCAGGACTGGTTCAAAAGTAACAAAGACCGTTATAATTATGAGCTTGGTGCACTACGCATAAAGGATTATTACTACAATGATACCCGTAGTGTAGCATTGGCGATCAGTTATGGCTTTGGCAAACAAACCGTAAAAGATAAACGGGACAGAGAAATTGGGTCGCAAGATGTAAAAGGTAGGTTGATGTAACCAAATATGTATTTAGGTTTTGGCCTTACTTATGCAACACCTAACGAATAAAGTTGTCTTATATCTATTGACGATCAATTAACAGTATGCCTATTAAATCCACTTTAGCCCGGACAGCTTTTATTGCTCTTTACAGTTTTTACCTGTTCTGCACAGAGCGAACATTCAATAACCCAACTGCATAAAAATCTTAATTTGATAGATTCAGCTTTTCAGCTAGGTGATACCGAACGTTTTAATAAAGTTTTCCCTTTAGAGAAAGTACAGGATTTCTACAAGACACTAATAGCTAAAAAGTTTACCAGAAAGCTTGGTGCCCATAAAACTATCAAAATTTACCCCGACAGCGCATTTGTTTTGCTGAGCGGTACCGCTTTATATGGCAATTTTGGTGATGAGACCAGCTTTTCGACCAATTATAGTGGGATTTATAAATTCCATTATATCAATGGATCATGGACTATAACAGATCGTATATCCATTGACAGGATGAACAAGATCAAAAAACAGAACCTGAGCTTAGACGTGGAACCAGGAAGGGGAATAAAAGTGTCCGATACCCTTTTGCTGGATGTTAGGGATCAACTTGGCTTTCGGTAAAGCTCAACCATCGAGCTGTTTTATTGAATGTTTCGGTCGATGGAGACAAAGTGGCATATATTTTTGATGGGGGATTGTTGTGGGTAGATATGAAGCCTAATAAAGAACAACGGCTGATTATCGATTATACTTGCAATTGAAAATGATGATAAGGATAGAAATTCTGCCTATTTTGGAGATGCTTTCGGTCACCTCCGCAATCAATATTTCTGGCATCCATTTTTTAGCTTTTCCAGCGCCAATGAAAGAGCAGGTTTTACGGTACATTGCACCATACCCAAAGGTTATGGACTATCTACCAGTTTACCGCAAAAGCAGCGTATAATCGACGATTTTAACGTAATCGAGGCCAAATCCTTTGGGCCTACTTTTGCCCTTGCCATATATTATGATCGCAATTGGGAAGTCAAAACATTTAAGAAAGATAAAATTGAGCTTGTAATATATGCATCAAAGGATTTTGAACCTTCTGCCGAGAAGCTCCACGAAAGTTTTTCTAAAACTTATGATACATTGGAGAAGCATTTTGGCAAGCCTTTGGGCGATTTTTTTGGCATTGTTCAAGATCGTTCAAACGGTGGCAATGGCTGGAAAAATAGAAGTAACAGTACGGTTATCGCTTCCGAAAAAGGCAGCTATCTGATTACAGACCAACCCAGCCCTAGGGCAGTATTTGGGCATGAAATTGCACATCAGTGGACAAATCCCCATGGAGAGGCAACCAATTTTTTGACCGAGGGATGGGCAACCTTTGCCGAGTCTATCCTGTTGCAGTCTTTATATGGAGACACCATTATTACAAAGTTTTTTAGCTCACAAAAGCAGAACTATATGAACGGAAATTTCAACGGTAGATATTCGCTATCGGAAGATTACGGCAATAGTGGGGTATCCTATAGCAAAGGTGCCTGGCTCTTTTATATGCTGGAACCCCAGATGGGCAAAGAGGCTTTATCTCGGGCTATGGCAAGGTTTACAAATGTTGCAGATCAGTCAATCAGCTCTTTTATCGTCTGCATGAGCAGTCTGGCAGATAAAAACATGGCTCCTTTCATCAATTCATGGTTAAAATCTAGGGTGATTCCTGAAATAAGTGTAAAAAGATAATGCACTTTTTGCTTTCAAATTAATTAAAAAGGAAACTTTGGATCAGCTTTTAGCTCCTGGACTGGATAGATATAGATATAGTGTATGGATTCGCGATATTGGAAAATACAAGAGGATGGAACGTTACGGAAGGATTGCCGGAGCGAATGCGGCATGGTTCCATTATTTAAATGAAGATCTGAGCATCATTATCCTATCGAATACCAACCTGACAGACTTGGGCGACTATGCGACGAAGGCTGGAAAAGCTCTACTTAATTAAAAAAATATGGCTAACTCTAAATTGCAGGGCAAAGTCCAAGAATTGGATAGAACATCACTATTGACCAAATGCTTTACCGCAGCTTTAACCAGTGAACAGCTTTATATAAAAATTAATACTATCAAATAACGGAAATCTAAAACCTAAATAAAATGAACAAAAAAGCTATTCTTCAATTGTTATTTCTCCCATTGTTTTTTGCGGCATGTACAACATCAAGTAAAAATACCAATGTTGAAGCTCCCAAATCCTTCTTGCCAATGCAAATTGGAAACTACTGGAAAAATGATCCACAAAATTATACTGAAATTCTGGATACCGTTAAAATAAATGGGGAAACGTACTACAAATTTTATTCTTTGGTGGGCGGAGATGCGATTTCAATTTCGTACTTAAGAATCGATAAAGAAAATCAGCTTTGGGAATCGTCGCCATCTGAACCAAATTTTAAATATTTAAAAGCTCGTTTTAATGGAAAGGTAAACGATACTTTTTTCACGCTAAACGATAAGAGCGTAAATGATAACAAAGTAACCATTATTGAAAAAACCGATAAGAAAATGACATTTTCATATGATATGGTGCATCATCCCAATTTAAAGGGTCAGCCTAATGCTGTAAGTTATATCAAAGGGCAAGGTTTTGAAGGTAATTGGAAGGGCTTGAAAATAAATGGAGTAATTATCAAATAAAAACCAGTGTAATTTTAAAATTGATTAAAACGGCATTAGCATGCCAGTTTAATTAAAATGGCTTTTGCTTGCAACCTAATCCATTGAAAATGCGTCGGTAAATAAACGACTTATAAATCCAGGGAATGAAAAAATTACATATATCTTTTATCTTACTGACATGCGCTTTGAATGTATTTTCGCAGTACAAAGTACGGTTAAACAGCAATGCTTCCATCGGGATAAATGCCAATATTGAAACCTATTTTTTTGCTGAAAAGTTAGCAGTTGAACACATTGGTGATTATGTGTTTGATCTTCAGGACGTTAATTACTCCCATCAGCCTATTGTTTATTTTGGTTACAAACATTTTCAGTATGCTCAAAATAGTACAACTATTCTGAGAATTGCTGAAATACTCAAGCAGATCAGAGACACACTCCATGATAATGGACCAATACTAACCTATTTATTAAACCAAAAAGAGTTTCCTGCAAAAGGAAATCGATTCGCTGACAACATAAAGTCTAATACCACTGTTGCTCCTAGTAACCTGAACGTCCTGTTGTCAGAATTAACAGATAGTCTGAGAAATTTCTATTTAAAGGCTGGTGTCGGCAAATATCTAGAAGAGAACCGTCTTTTTTACAAAGGGGCACTTCAGGAAATATCCAAAGACATCAACAAAAAAGCTTATCCCGCTATAGAAAAATGGTACGGCAAGAGATTTACGCGTTACGAATTATATATCTCGCCTGCAATGCCGATAACGCCAGGAGAAGACAATTATAGGGGATTCGGGCCAGTTATTAATTCACCAAATGGAAAAATCCCTTCCATGGTTGTAAGCTCAAGTAAGATGTTGGCCCCTAAGGAAAACCTTTCCTTATATCGGCAATACGGCTTTGACAACCGGGAGGTAACACAATTTATAACCGTTCATGAGATATCTCATTCCTTCGTCAATCCCTTGCTCGAGCAGTATAAGCACCAGATTGATGCCGATTCCAGTTTATTTGTAAATGGTTTGAAAGAAAAGTTAGCATCCAGGGGTATCAGAAACTGGTATGTATGTATGATAGAACATTTGGTAAGGCTTGGGGAAATACGTATTGCAGTGTCTATGAGGAATGAAAAGGAAGCAGGCCGTTTAAGGTCGCTTCATATAGGTGAGTACAATTGCGTACTACTTCCTTTATTAGAAGAAGAAATAGTAAGGTATGAAACCAATAGAGCAAAATATCCAACATTTGAAAGTTATCTTCCTGAACTTGTTAAATTCCTACATAATATAACCCCAAAAACCATAGATGGTCAGCTGGCAAAATTTCAAGATTATAAGGCTGGCAACGGTAGATAATCATGCTCATAATTAGGATAAATAACATTTAATATATATAATATGGTAAGCTTTAAACATTACATTATTTTAGGCGCTTTTTTTTGTCACAAGTTAATCTGACTAACGGATGGGAAGGAAGCGATTTACCAGGTCACAGTTTTGCTAAGTTTGATCGCTTTAGTGGAAATCAGGACTTCAGGATAAAGCTGGAAAAGAATGACAGCTTTGTTTTTAATTACAAAACAAATCTTAAAAAATGGTTTTCTTCATTTGGAAGTTAAATCATCTAGTAAAACTGTATTGAGTAAGGATCTTAAAGGATCGGAAGAGGGCCATCTCAAGATTTTAAATTCCAAGGGAGAGAAATATAAATTTTTATTCAAAGCCAAAGACGCCAGTGGAAGTTTTGATATCACCTATAAATAGCAATTAAAGTTATTTTTCAAACAAATTGGGCCTTCAGTTAATACAAACTTTTGGTCCAATTTGTAATGGTAAGCTTAATACTACAGCAAGCTTTATGTACATTGGATAATAATTTATATAACTAATTGGCATACATAACCTAGATTCTTTTATATTATGATTGGCTCTGCCACATGGCGGTATTAGATTAGACGATTATAGCTTTTAATAATTTGCGTTCTACAGCGGTAAATATTAATATGGCCGTAATTCCAATGGACACAAACCCTTTCCATTTATCTATTACAGGTTAAGCTTAAAATGAAGGTGTCTTTGAAAGAGAAGAAAATAAATGAAATTGTTAGCGCTCCAATAATAGAAGCTATACTAATATCCAATATTGCAAAGTGTCTGTGTTCCGGTTAAAGTGGAAATTTATCCCTCAATTTTGTTTCTCCTAAAAAAGAATTACTTTCTTATGTCACTCATGAATATTATACTTTCATCGATATTTTTTTCGATTTTTTTTGCAAATTTTTAAATGGATAATCTAGGTGCTCTGCAACAATCCTATGTTATTGGCCACCCTAATTGCTTCAATCGCATTGTCTACACCAAGCTTATGGAATATATTCTGTCTGTGCCTGTTGATGGTATGGATACTCAGAGAGAGCTCATCTGCTATCTCTTTACTTTTCATTCCAAAATTGATGAGCTGGATAATTTCCTTCTCACGAGTTGTCAATAGCTTATCCAACTGATGCTGCCTGTTATCAATAACCTCCCCGGTTTTGCTGTTGATTATCACCCCATGTGGAACATCAAAGCCAGGGTGGGTGTAGACAATGTAGTAAAGGCATAGTACAAGCCACACGTTACCGTCGGCAGTTGTGCTCAGATACAGCAGCCGATGCCTCATTGTGACATACCTGCCGTGGCTATTTTTGATTCTTAGCTTGGCAGTAAGGCTGTAATCTTGACGTTGTTCTAACTCGACGATCTTAATGAGCTGAAAGAACCGAAGCTCTAGAAGGTATTTTTTTGCAGATCTTCATGATGAATCTTGGAAAGCAGCTCGTCTTCCCAAATTGAATTTATTTCTGAGCCTGTAGGTCCGAATCCCATTTGCTGGGCTGACGCGCCGGCATAGATGTAACTTTTCCTGGAACTCATGTCGCTGAGCGCGCTGATTGTGTTTTCCAGTTTGGCATACAGTTTTGCGATTGACTTGCACTCCTCCAACTGCAGCTCTGGCTGGGTATCGCTATTAAAGGGTTGTGAGAACAGTTTGATGTTGAGAAGTTCTCGGGTGTTTCCCTCTTGCTGATGGGTATTACTAAGCATTCTACTGATTGATTTATGGTTTGGTTTCTGTCGGGAAAGTTAGCAATCGATTTGGTTGCCAATTGTTAAATAAACCTAAATGATTTTGGTAGGTCGACGCTGTTTTTTTCGCTTTTGTATTCGCAAAGGTGTTCGAGAATCAGCCTAAGGTTGAATAATTACTTTTTCTGTTTGCCAATATAATTTCTGCTATCATCGGATTTTTCAATATTCCATCCTTTATTCCGTTTTTTTCATAAGTTATCCCCCGATAATCCTATTCCCATTATCTTGAATGGCATAGGAAAAAAAATCAGCACAATCTAGTTATTTGAAACGATAACCGATTCCAAGTCTTAAGAACTGGTTATCCTGAATATAAAAGCCAAGTGGGGTGCGTATTTTAAAAGGACTGAACCACTGGTAAGTCCCATTGATGTCGAACCTTCTAATGTGCACACTGATACCACCAGTAAATCCGATATTAATTTTGTTTAAAGTTGTACTCCTTAAAGCAGAATTGATCTCTTGGCTATGGTAAATGGTGTCGCGGGGATCAGCTATAGGTTTCAGTGCTGTCGATACCGACGACTGTTTTAGTGAAAGACTAATGACTGTTCCAGCATTAAAAGTTACAATCTTTGAAAGCCTATACCCAATCTTTAGAGGTACATCCAGAATGCTGAGTTTTCGCGTGTCACTTATCACAAATGGTGGTAGGGAATCAGGTCTGAAATAACTGGGGTGGGTGAATTCTCCAGATATTTTTTGATTACTTCTTGCATTTAACCCTATGCCAACAAGCCATTTTTTCTTTAGGGAAAGACTGCCAAAAATTCCAGCATAAAAACTGGTTCCATTACCTCCCAGGTTCGTGCCAGCTTCTAATCCGTAAATAAAGGATTGGATTGCAATTTTGTTTGGCAATCCAGATTGTATTCCACGATTTTTTGTAAGCTTAGCCATATCCCCCTTGATCTTTTTAAATTTTCGAACATTTGTATCCTTTTTGTCCCTTGCTTTCAGTTTTTCATTTTCATACAGGTCTCTTTTTCTTATTGTATCCAGGCTTAAAAAAACAGCGGATTCTGATAGCTTGGGAATGATAATAGATGCCCCTTCAATGGTTGTTGAGTTATTTCTTTCGGAGACTATGCTGGTACTAAGTGTTTGGATTGAATTTCCAGAATGAGAGGGTTTGATATTCTGATCTGATTTATCGATGGCCCTATCTAGTAGATTAGATGATATTGAATTGATAATATTTTGAGCGGTATTTATTTGTATAAACTTTGGAACCGTAGTTAGGGATTGATCACTATTGTATGCTTTTGTGGATTTGATGCTTTTTGACAATTGAGGTTTGTTATAGATATACTGTTGCTTTTTTAAAGAGTTATCACGAGTATCTCTTCTCTCACTTATACTTATGTTTTTATCTTTCAAGTAAACTATCCCTGATGTATCCATATGTCTAGTCGATTGTATATTATTAAACCCTTCTACATTAATATCGTCACCGTTAATAGCATCCAAATGGATAGGCTTTTTCTTCTCGTTTGCTATCTGATTTTCTTTTTTAACAGGAAAACTGATATAGGTAATAACTGAAATTATGGCAACGACTGGCAATATATAACCTATTAACTTAAATAGTTTTGTTCCCAAAGATATATTGGTACTTCCACTAACAGGAACATTTACAGGCATGTGCTGATCCAACAGATTTTTCATGCCTGTCCATGCAAAATCAGATGATTCTTTAATGGGAATATTACTGAACTTTTCACGCCAAAGTTTATGATACCATGCTGAATTTTTCATGATCTATTTGTTTTCAGTGGATTATCAATAGCTGCGTTTTTTAGCATTGTTCGCAACTGTTTTTTTGCTTCAGAGAGATGCCATCGGGAAGTACCCTCACTTATACCTAACTGTTCTCCAATCTCCTTGTGTGAATATCCGTCTATAGCCGATAGGTTAAACACAATCTGGGTAGCAACTGGCAAAAGACGGATCAATTTTAGAAGGTCTTCGGCATACAGCTTATTAAGAACCGCTGGCTCGATAAAAAGCTCTTCAGTTTCATGCTGAATGGCAGAATGGTTAAATCTAGCTTCTTTCCTGCTTAGGTCAATGCAGGATCTTACCATAATTGTTCGTATCCAAGCACCAAGCTGTCCTTTATTGGGATCAAAAGTATTGATATGTTGGAATATTTTCAGAAACGCGGTGTTGAGTGCTTCTTGCGCCAATTCATCCGATCTTAGGTAACGAAAACATAATCTCAACATATCGTCGTAATATAGTTTGTATAAACCTTCTTGGGAGTCACGCTTATTAGCCTTGCAGCCTTTGACTAGTTTTTTGTCCTGCCTAAATAAAAAATCCATTCATTTGATTTGGTAGCCATTTTATTCTTTGCATTATACTATGGTTACGCAATAGGTATGCAGGACGTTGGGTAAAACTAGATTATTTTATTCAATAATTGAAAATTTTTAAACCAAACGTTTTATTGTTAACTGGCGTAATACGATTAAACCCTTATACTATGCCCCATAAAGAAAGTTATGATAGACACAACGAATGGTACAACAAACATTTTCCCTCAGAGCAATCGAAAACTGATATGTACAAAAAGATTAGGCATGCGGATAAGCATAATGTTTCGAGTTGGTTGCAGAACATATTTTTTTCTTGTCTGGAGCCGCTGCTAGATTCGAAGGATAAAAACTGGCTCACAGTTGGGGACGCCTATGGCTTCGATGCCCAGCATATACTGAGTTCGAATAATATGGCAATGGCTACGGATCTGAATACTGATTTTCTTAACGTAGCAGTTAAGGAGGGTATTGTTTCGGTCTGTGCAGCAGAGAATGCTGAAAAATTAACTTTTGAAGATGAGCGCTTCGATTATGTGTTATGCAAAGAATCATACCATCATTTCCCAAGACCTTATGCAGCTGTGTATGAGATGTTAAGGGTTGCTAAAATAGCTGTAGTAATTATTGAACCGCAAGATCCTGTAGCTAGAATGCCATTGCTGCTTTTAATTAATAATCTTCTTGCTAATAATGTGCGTCTACTTAATAAAATATGGAAAAATCGTTTTTCGTATGAGCCTGTTGGGAATTTTGTATATAAGGTTTCTGAAAGAGAATTTGAAAAACTGGCAGCTGGTCTTGGTCTAAAAATGGTAGCATTTAAAAAAATCAATCCAAATTTTTGGTTCAAGGGCGCAGAATCTATACCTACAAGCAACAAAAACAGGAAATTCTTATTTATTAGACTAAAAAGAATCGTCCTGGATATTTTAGTATCATTGAAGATCATACCTTCGCAGGTTCTGGCATCGATCATCTTTAAACAAGCACCTGATGATGATACTATCGATTTATTAAGGCGAAGTGGTTATCGTTTGGTTAACATCCCTGTCAATCCATACCTCTCTTGATTATTTTCTCCAATAGTTTATAGACTTTTAATTCTAAAACGTGAACTTAACGATTTAGTATAATAACCGTTTGTTCGAAAACCAATTCGCAATAGCAATTCCTTATCAAGATCAGCCAACTAAAAAGAATTGGTGCGCCTCTGTCAGTTATATGGTAAGTACGAAGTGAAGGAAAACCTAAAGGAATTTGTTTGAGGGTTGTGTAGATGTACTTAAAAACTTTAAAAGAGCAGTGCATAGGCAGAGTTCGTTGGGATATCTAGCAAAGGCCAGGTTAATATGGCCTTTGTAACTTAGATTAACAGTGTTGCAATTTTCCAGATATCTTAAGATTGGATTTTCTTTCTACTGAAAACTAAATAGCTATTATTGATTGTAAAATTTAATAGCATTATGGCATCAGTTAGGATTTATCCAAGACTAGATAAGATCAATATGAATGGCAAAGTGCCTATCTATCTTCGTATAACAAAAGACAGAAAATCAAAATACATTGCGTTAGATGTATACATCAATCCAAATGATTGGAATGGCAAGACTGGAAAGATAAAGCCAGGCGCAAAGAATGCACCACAAATAAACAGGTTTCTTTCTTTGAAAGAGGCGCAAGCGGAGGTAATCTCATTAGAAATGGAAACCAGATCAAAATTTATAACTGCCTACGACATCAAGTCAATGATCATCGGAAATCCACCTGCCGACTTTTTTGAATTTATGGCCAATAGAACCCAGGCCTTATCTGGTGAACTAAGTATAGGTACGATCAGAAGATTTGATAGTATTCTCTGTAAATTGAAAAAATTCGTAAACAAGGAAAAACTCTTTTTCGATGAGATCAATGTCAAATTAATAAGGGACTTTCGGCAGTATCTTATGGAAGTATTAATGAACCATATCAATACAGTACATTCGAACCTTAAGGTAATCAGAAAGATGATCAATGATGCGATTGACGAAGATTTGATGCCCGCTGAAAAGAACCCGTTTAATAAAATGAAATTAAAAGGTCAAAAGACCTTCCGCGAGTTTCTTTTGGATGATGAACTGGAGAGGATAGAAAATCTGGAGCTGGAAAAAAACTCCCTGATCAACCATCACAGAAATCTTTTTATTTTCAGTTCATATTCAGGGGGAGTTAGAATATCCGACCTCTTGCTCATGAGATGGAACAACTTTAACGGAAAACATCTATATTTCCGAATCAAAAAAACAAGGGAGGAACTAAGCATAAAGCTTCCTAAGAAATCCCTCGATATACTTCGATTTTATAAAACTTATCAGTTACACAGTGCGTCCCCTGATCCAGATTCGTTTATTTTCCCCTTGTTAAAGATCACTCCAGGGGAAACAGATGGACTTAAACTCTTCAAATCAATTTCATCCGCTACATCTTTTGCAAACAAAAATCTACGTAAAATTGCAATTCTTGCAAATATACCAAAGAAAATCTCCTTCCACACCGCAAGGCATAGTTGAGCAGTTAGGGCTCTGCAAAAGGGAATGCGAATGGAGTATGTTTCAAAACTGATGGGACATGCATCGATAAAACATACTGAAGTTTATGCAAGGGCATTGAACCATGAACTGGACCTGGCCATGGATGTATTCGATAAAGATAAGACCTTAAAAAGGCTATTTAGGGAATGTTTTGCCTATGTTGTAAAAAAAGCATGTCGATGAAGTCTATGGAAAGGTCGGATATAAGAATTTACATAGCTTTAGCGCACAATTCAGGAAAACTTTCAATAATACACCATCAGATTACCTTAAAGGCCGTTTTCTGACTTTTTTCTGGTCGTTCTAAAAGGCTACAGACAATAAACAATAGCCGAAATTGTATTCAATAAAAGCTTGTTTTCAACTATTGATTTGCAACATGGAAAATACCGACAAGATATACATTGTGAAGCCTATTGGTTTTCATCATAAACTGAATACTGAATTAATTTTGCAATCATAAAACGGCCTCCATTGGGATTTTCGTCTCTAAGCGGGCTCCAAAAATTAGGCAATAGCTCTTTTTTCGTCACTTGTATTTTCTGATTTAAGGGAAATTTTCCTTTGTCTATTTCTGGTAAAACTGCTAGTGCAATATGCATTTTGAATACACTTTGTTAAGGATAATGTTTATCTGCATTTATTGAAATTCTGTCTTTCCCATTAATGCCTATAATGGAAACGCCCCATAGTTGCGTTTTTTGCCGAAAAAATTTGCTGTATTTTTTCGCTTAACACGTGATTTGACATTTGCGTAAATGTGTGGCAGCAAGCCGCAATGAGCAGAAAAAGAGTAATTTTAAATTGATATTCCATATTTTTTAATTTTATATCTTATATATTGGAGGTGTGGATTGGCAATACCTTTAATCAGGCGTTTTCTAAAAACTTCTTGATCAAGTATTCATAATCTTTTTTATAGCTCCGTCCAACTGGAATTCTAGTGTTTCCTACCACAACTTCGTAACTACTAAGCGCTGTAATTCTGGCTGAGTTGACTAAAAATGAACGGTGGATTCTTATAAATCCTTTCTCACGGAGACCTACTTCAAGTTCGGAAATACTGATTTTTGATGCAATGAAAGTGTCGGTTTGTCCAAATACTTTAACATTGTTTCCTGCACTCTCTAAATAAAAGATGTTATTGAGCTGCATCTTCCTGTACAAGCCTTCTGACCTGAAAATCATAAAATCATCTTCATTTGCCTTTATTACATTCCTGAGAATTCTGTCAACAGATTTAAAAAAGCGTTCAAAAGTTATGGGCTTCAGAAGATAATCCACCGCTTCAAGCTCAAAACCTTCAATGGCAAATTCACGGTAAGCGGTAGTAAAAACCGTATGCGGTTTTTGATTCAGGGATCTCAGAAATTCTATACCGCTCAGATCCGGCATCTGAATATCCAGAAACATCACATTAACAGATTGATTCTGCAAGATTTTATAGGCTTCAACGGCATTTTTAGCTGTAGCTATCAGTTTCAGATCATCTATTTTAGCTATATGATTTTCCAAAAGGCTGATTGCCAAGGGTTCGTCATCTATGATAATACAGTTAATCATAATTTCTCGGGGTCATTAATTTTAAGATAAACCAATTATTTTCCTGCTTTATTTCCAGTGAATACCGGTGCTGGTAATATAAGTCAAGCTGCTTCTTGATATTTTCCAGTCCTATTCTAACACTCTTGTTCTGTTGTTCTTTAAAGAATTGATTTTCAACTTTAAAAACAGCGTATCCAGCATTGGTTTCTACTGAAATTTTAATTTGGGCAGTACCGCTCGTTTTTTCGGCTCCATGTTTAAAAGCATTTTCAACAAATGAAAGATACAGCAGAGGCGGAACAGCACCCGGAAGTTCAATTTTTTCCAGGATATGCAGCACCAGACGGTCGCCGTAGCGCAGTTTTTCAAGCGCGATGTAATCTTTAACAATTTTAAGTTCTTCAGCAATGGGAACCATTTCTTTTTGTCCTTTATACAGAATGTAATCCATCAGGTCTGAAAGCTGACTGATCGATTGGGATGTGGCAGCAGAACCTGTAACCGATAATGAATAGATATTATTCAGTGTGTTAAACAGAAAATGGGGATTAAGCTGAGATTTCAAGGCCTTCAGTTCCAGTTCGGATTTCTCTTTCTGAAGCTGTAACGTATTCTGCTTCTCATCTCTGTAGCGCAGCATAAACTTCATCGAAATGAAAATGAAAGCGCCGGAAATAATAGGCAGAAGGTAATAAAAAATGAGATATTTGATTTCAGACAGAATATCTGGAATACTGTTCTGTGGCTCATTGATAAACCAGGGTTCGGCAGCATAGACGATGAAAATACGGTTCAGCACCCCTAATATATAAAGTGCCGCAATAAAATAAATGGCAAAAAGGGCATATCTTTTAGCTTCAAAAAACTTGCGGATTAGTACAAAATAAATGAGGTTGGCTCCGATGACCTGGAAGATCCAGTGGCATATATCATAGAAGAAGATTTCTCTTAAATTCTGCTGCTCATACTCTGCATAGCTCCGGAATAACCCGAAAGTATAAAGGGATATCCATAATATAATCTGATAGACAATCTCATTTCTTAATTTTTCGTTTAGCGCTCTTCTCACAGTCATTAAAGATAAGACATAAAATCTTTTCATTTCCTGATCGATTTTAAAAGCATCTGTTTTGATGATGAATAACTCAGATTAGTATTCAAGTGCAGAATTATGTCGTATACATTCAAAATCCCGCCGTATAAATAATCCACTCAGGATTCTTTAAAAATACTGTGAATTTTGCTGAAAAAAATAATGGAGAAAGAGAAATTCATAGGACTTGACCACCTTAGAGCTGTGGCTATTCTGCTGGTGTTAGTATATCATTACCGCATGTTCGATCATCCTGGCTGGATTGATATCATCGGGTGGATCGGCTGGACTGGGGTGGATCTGTTTTTTGTGCTGAGCGGTTTTTTGATTTCCAATCAGTTGTTAAGGGAAATCAGGGAACACCAAACCATCAGCTTGAAAAGCTTTTTCACCAAAAGGTTTTTTAGGATCATTCCGCCGTATGTTTTTACGCTGTCACTATATTTCTGTTTTCCGGCGTTCAGAGAACGGGAAGCTTTACCGCCGTTATGGAAGTTTCTTTCCTTTACCCAAAATTATGGGTTGGACGTGATTAATCAGGGCACTTTTTCGCACGCCTGGTCATTATGCATCGAGGAGCAGTTTTATCTTGCACTTCCGATTTTACTATTGCTTTTAATCAGGTTGAAGTCCATTAAATATCTGAAAGCCGGGATTGTTCTTCTTTTGATCTCTACCCTTCTGCTACGTGTTTTTTCCTGGGGCGAATACATTATTCCCCATCTTGAAACTGATCTTTTCTGGAAACAGTGGTATATCAACATTTATTATCCCACCTACACCCGTTTGGACGGTCTGGCCATTGGGGTATTGATCGGTTATTTATACCAGTATTCAGCTCAGTTTAAAACAGTAATTAACAAGAATGGAAACCGCCTATTGCTGGCTGGAATTTTGGCCGTTTCATTTTCTTTATGGTTTTGCACGGACCAGTATTCTCTTCAGGCTTCAACTTTTGGATTTACTTTGGTGGCTTGTAGCTACGGAATATTGGTGGCCGGGACGATTTCAAAGACCTCTATTTTAAGCAGAAAAAGCAATTTTTTCACTGCTCAGTTGGCGGCTCTTTCTTATTCGGTTTATTTATCACATAAAGGGATTATCCATATGATACAACTCTTTTTGCGTGCAAATAAAGTTTCAATATCAGATACAGTTACGCTTGTCATTTGTTTTATCATTTGTATAGTCGCCGGCTTGTGCTACCGGTACGGAATTGAGAAACCTTCGGCTGCGATCAAAAACAAAATCCTAATAAATTCATTGAATAGACTCAACAACTTTAAAAACAAATACTAAAATAACATAAAACAATACGATATGAAAAGCATCCACGTTATCATTTTGATGCCATTGTCTAACCTGGCGATGGCTCAACATTATACAAAGGAAAAAACTGAAATTGAAAAGGTAGTTCAGCAGTTTAAAGAAAGTATTATCCAAAAAGATTCTGCCACGTTTTACAGCCTTTTTCACGAAGATCCTGTGATCTGGATTGGTGTCGTTAAAAACAGATCGCAGCAAAAACGACTAAAAAAAAATCCTGAGAACCACCAAAATTACTTCAGTGATACCTATCAGAACTTTTTCCGGTATATTCTGGAAAAGGGGGAAAAGGAGGAAAAATTTGAACACGTCAGGATCATTAATGATGATGTGATTGCCAGTATCACTTTTGATTATTCGTTCCGCGAAAGAAATTCCATAACGAATTGGGGCAAAGAATACTGGCAACTTATTAAAGTTGAAGGCAAATGGAAAATTGTAAGCATTATTTATTCCTATGAAAACGCATCGTTTTTTCCGAAATTACAAGCGCAGTAGGTTGGACCTGCCTATCGATTTTTTAATTTGTTATTAAAAGGATAAGAGCAGCATATGCCGAGTTTCTTTCGGTTGGAGGTACGAAAATGGGCCTATGTTTAATCCAATCTTGTTATTTGGCAAAATGAATTGGTTTTGCACAATGCGAGGCTTTAAGATATTTTGAGGCTGTAAAGGATAATAAGGTATCTGGACTAGTTGAGAAATGAGCGTTACAGATAAATTGCCGGCAATCGGATAAGAACTTGTATTTGCCATTTTTGTAATAAAAGGCGCTTCTTTTCTACACTATTTTTTTTCGTGCATGATAGTAACAACAAATAGGCAGCGCAGATTTACTTGTTCAGGTTACTTTTTTGCGGAAATAAAACACAACGATCTTAATTTAGTTTATATGAAATAGATATTCTTCAATACACAAACAAAAGCGATATGGCCATCCATCAGCCGCAGTATGTGCTCCTGCGCTCGGCTGTAACTCCGCATAATGATTCACCTTACGAATATGAATTTTATAAAAAGGACACCTTACTTGTCGTTAAGGTTAACCAAATGTTTATCCACAAATCCGTCAGGCGTGATGACTATAATAAGAACCGTTTAGTTAAAGACCTCGATAAGGAAGTTCTAATGGCGTTCGCTGACAGCGCAAGCCTGATTCCTCCAGGAAATGTAACATCTCTAAGCATTAATACAGTAGAGGGTGAAAATTCCTTAAGGTTTTATGGTAGCCGTTTGGATGGTAGGTTCAGCAGAACAAAAAACGGCAAGACTGTCATCAAGGGATTTTATAAAATGGGGTTGGAAGACTCCACTTGGACGTTCAGAGATACTAGCAGTACCCATGTTATGATACTAACAATCAGTATCTTTATCAGGGAACTAAATAAGTTAGATGGCTTTTCTATAGAAAAGGCAATTTTTTGTATGGAGCATACAGGTGTATATAATAATTATTTGCTGAGTTGCCTAGATAAAAAGAAGGCTAATATTTGCCTTGAATCAGCCATGATCATCAAAAACTCCTTAGGTAAACTTAGAGGTAAGAACGACAAAATAGACTCTTTAAGGATTTCAGAGTATTGTTATGAAAAGCGGGAAAAACTTCGTTTTTAGAAGCCAAAAAGAGAAGTGGTACAACGACTTTCCCATTTAAGTACTACACGTAATCGACTTGTATCTGCAAAAAAAGCACTAAGTGTTCCGATAAAGGAGCTGGAGCCTTTCCTACAAAAAACGGTTTCTAAAAAGGAGACTATGCTTTATAAAGCTAATCTCAAATCAATTGATTCCGATTTAAACCGGATTGATAAAGCTTTAAAAGGTATTGTTGATGCTGAGGAAGAACTTAAACGGCTCTTTTCTTTAATTACATCTTTTAGTGGTATTGGAGTAGTAACAGCAACGAGTATTGTAATTGCAACTAATGAATTTAAGGATATTAAAGATCCCAAAAAATTCGCCTGTTATGCAGGCGTCGCACCCTTTACTGATGAGTCGGGGCTTAACATAAAAAGATCGAGGGTATCACATATGGCAAACAAAAAAGTGAAAACCTTACTCCATCTCTCATCCATGGTGGCAATTCAGTATAATGAAGATCTAAAGGAGTTTTACAAAAGGAAAGTGGAAAAGGAGCATAAAAATAAGATGTCTGTACTCAATGCGGTAAGAAATAAGCTCATCCTTAGAATTTTCTCATGTGTCAACCAGGGGAGAAAGTATGAGCAAAACTATCAAAGAGCAGATGCTTAATCGAAATAAAATTAATATACTGTTAGATTAATGCTTTCGCTATCGTTTTACAACCTGGGTACCGAATAGAAATTAGAGCTTCTGGCTCATTAGCAAGGCTTTGGTATGGTTTAAGACATAGCTGTTTAGTGGATCTGACAAAAACTAAATTATAAATATGTTATTAACGCTGGCCATTATTTCTATAAAAAATAGTGCCCTGCCGGCGGCGTGTTATTATTCGAGCCACTTTAAAAAAGTGGCTCGAATAATAACAGCTTTCAGACCAAAAATAATTATAAAAAAAACTTGTTTTAATCATAGAAATCGAAACCCCATCACTCAAGTCCAGCGCGGCGTTCTCGCTTTTGGCATTTACGGAGTGGTATTCGTTAGGCTTCTGCCTGTTGGCCGGAGCATTGCGGCATCAGACGGTTCTGCATACAAATTTTTTGAAAAAAGATTTTAAAAGGCCGGAACCATTTCCCGGCCTTATGATAGGTGTTATACCGCAGGCTGTAATTTTTCCCTTAATAGCATCATTTCTGCCATGATCTGTTGAGCTGTAGCATCTGACCGGATAAGCTGCAGGATTGCCTGTATGTTCTGGTCTGCCGTATTCAAATCCCCCAGTTTAGGCATTGCTTTGGCTTGGGTTACTTCCGCATCTGTTTTTATTCCGGCAAACAATTCTCTCAGCGGTGCCATATCATTGCCTACTTTTTCATCCAGTATTTTAGCGTAAAGCTGGGTCGTGCGCAGATTGGTATGTCCCAGCATCTTAGAAACGCTTTCAATGGGTACGCCATTGCAAAGGGTTACCGTAGTGGCAAAGGTACGTTTGGCGATACGGTTGCCCAATGTTTTTGGTATATCGGTGATAGTGGCGATCTCTACCAGATATTCGTTCATTTTCTGGTTACTCGAAACGGGCAGAGCCCTGTCCTGATTTACGCATACAGGGTGATCTTTATACCTGTCCAGTATTGCTTCTGCTACGGGAAGCAGGGGAACAGCCACCCTGGTATCAGTTTTTTGCCTGTAGGTAACGATCCAGCGTTCCCCATCGGCACCAATGCACACGTCCGAAGGTTTCAGTTTTTGTACGTCTGCATACGATAGCCCTGTATAACAGCTGAACAGAAAAAAGTCCCTTACCTGTGTTAATCTTGGTGTGCTGAACTCTTTTATGGCTATCCTTTGCAGTTCATCGGCTGTAAGGTAATTCCTGTGTACATCTTTGGATTTTAGCTTGTAGCCAAAGAATGGGTCGGTACTGATCCATTTATTGCCAATGCAGATGCGGACTACCTTACCAAGGTTTTTGAGGTGCTTAATGGCAGTATTGTTTGTGTTTTCCTTTTCGTCACGCAGGTAGAAATCAAAGTTTCCGATAAACTCTTTATCAACCAGACGTATATTGATGTCGCTTTTCTGGTACTGATAAGCAAGAAAACCCATGATATGCCTTTCCAGCACCTCAAAACGTCTAAGTGTTCCCGGCGCATAGTCTTTGCCCACCAGTGCCTTCATTTTCCTGTTATGGTCTTTTACGGCTTCCAGCAACGTGTGTGTTTTTTCTTCCCTGCCAAGATATTTGCTTTTTACCCTTTCGGCCGTAATTTCTGCACCTTCCACGCAAAACAGGGTATGGGAGGCGGTAACCTCGGCTTTCATCCTGTCCAGATAGGCGTTCAGGGTTTTGGCATCTTCCTTTGTACCTGACATATGTCCGGCCTTGGTATTCCATAGTCCCGGCTCACATTCCCGGCTGGCCGAAATTTCGGCACGTTTGCCGTCAATGGTAACCCTTAAATAAATGGGAACAGCGCCTTTAACATAGTTTTTTGGCTTTTTAAGGTAGAATAGTACACTGAAATTAGTTTTCATGATCAACTGAATAAGGTTAACAAAATTAGCCTTGCAGTCTAATCGCATCAAGTCGTTCAATAGTTGAACTTGCTGTACAACCGGTAGTTATACCTTATTCGGTGAGTAGAACAGACCTTTAAATTACTCACCTAATCACTCACTTTTTTTTAGTGAGTTAATGCATATTTTGAGGTCTGCGCTAAAAACAAAAAGCCTGCATCATTTGATTTGCAGGCTTTTATGCGTTTTTGTTACTATTGTTTGTGATCCCGCTGGGATTTGCACCTAGTGCAAAAATCAACGTTTGCAATATCTTAGAGTGGCTTTGAAATTCGAACTCCCCGAATAACGCACCTTTTCTTTAATAAATAATGATTGCAAATCCTATGATATAAATATACTTATTTTAAATAATAAAACAAAAATCTAGCGGTAAGAAGGAGCTATATAAATGCTATTTTTTATGTTTTTTTTCCTAATCGGCAGCTTCAACATCAGTGTTCTTCCAGTTCATTTCTGCTTTTGACAACTTAGTAATGTTATACTGTCCTGTGAAAATCTCATTCGGGCATACCAAAATTCAACTAGCAATTTACAGATGGTTATCGTGAAGGATATGGAGAAATTCGTTAGTACATAATTGTTTTTTGCTGATAAATGTAAGCATGATGGCAAGTTCAAGTTCATTGAAGCCTATAATATTAAAAAAAAATAGCGATGTTTATCTAAATGCATATGAAAAACGCCTAATGATAAGAACTTTAATTATAGAAGATGAGCCAGCGGTTCGCAAAGAAATAGAGTGGCTTTTAAAACGGGAAGGTGAATTTAACTTTTTAGGTTCAGCAACAAGTGTTTCAGAAAGTTTAGTGCTCATCAAAGCAACTAATCCCGATTTGATTTTGATGGATATTCAATTGACGGATGGAACAGCATTTGACATCCTCTATCAGTTAGAAGAAATCAATTTTAGGATCATCTTTATCACCGCCTATAACCATTTTGCAGTAAAAGCCATAAAATTTGGTGCACTAGATTATTTATTAAAGCCGTTGGATGAAAATGAATTTAAAGCAGCACTAGCAAAAATTGTGGCGGAAGGTACAAATGAGTTGATTCAACAACAGCAACAATTCTCCATTTTAAAATCCCATACGACAGGTGGTGAAAGTGATTTAGACAGTCGCCTTGTCTTGCACACTTTAGAATATCTGCAGGTATTGAAACTCAAAGAAATTATTTATTGTCAGAGCGAAGGCGGTTACACTAAGTTTTTCTTATCGGAAGATAGAAGAATCATGATTTCAAAACCACTTAAATTTTACGATGAACTCTTGCCGGAAAAATGGTTTCTAAGACCGCATCAATCCTATTTGGTGAATGTCCTCTACGTGGATAAATTTTTAAAATCGGGAACGATTTTATTAAAGGATAGAACTGAAATTCCAGTTTCCGGAAGAAGAAAAGATTACGTTGTTCAGCATATCAACCATATGGAATAATGAAAAATGGGATCCTATTTTTTTTACTATTGCTAAGTTGTGTTACCTTTTTTGGTTGTAAGGAAAAGGTTGAAAAAAAGCAATTAAATAATACTGAACAAATGCTCCTGGTGTTGAAGGAAGCATTTGAAAAACAAAAGGAAAATCCAGATTTAAAAGGTAAACTTACCTTTTGGAGAAGCCAATTGGCCAACCCGAAATTTAGTTCCGATTCTGTATTGAGTTCTAAGATACATTATAATATTGCGGGTGTTTTTTATGCCCTGAATGAACTTGATTCGATTAAATACCACATGCAAATAGCCTGGCTATTGATGGAAAACACAAATGGCTATCCTGAAGACAGAGTTATGCTTTACAGTGGTTTGGGGAATGTAGCGCACTTAGAGCAAAAGCTCCATCAAGAAAATTATTATTATAACCGCGGTGCGCAAATGCTGAATGCCGATACCACGCTACAGCTCAGCAATAAGCAGAAAATAACGATTTATTTCTCGGCGGCCCAATCTTGTGCTAAACTCAGGCAGTTTGATAACGCGTTTATGCTAAATCGTAAAGCCATTGCATTGTTGCCTTTTTTGGATCATAATCCTAAGGATACTTTTAGAGCTTACAGCCAAATGGCTTGGTGTTTTTCGGCATCAAACCAAAGCTTGGATTCGCTCTACCAATACATCAAAAAGATGGAAAAAGTGAGCAATGTACATCCTGATCATGATAAGCAACGGTTTGTTTTTGATAGAAAAGCATCCTATTTTATAAAAAGAGAAGTTAAGGATTCAGCATTAATCTATGGCCGAAAAAGGTTGGCTATGGATCTAGCCGATGCCGAAGAAAATGGCCTTTTCGCCGCCAGTATTAAAACGGGTAATTTATATATCAGTCAGGTAGATTTGGCCGGAATATTTACAGATTTAAACCAGTTAGACAGCGCCAAATTTTACTTAAAAAAAAGTGAAGAATTTTCAAAAGCATATCCCAATCATATTGACGACGAGAGTTTAATTCTTTATGAACAAAATAGGTTGAATTATTTTTTTGCGAGCAAAAATTATGTGGAAGCAGAAAATGAGCAAAATATATTATCACAGCGTACGAAGTTTCTTTACGAAACGGAAAATGCCCGAGCCATAGCCGAAATGGGCGCTATTTTTCAATTGCAGGCAAAAGACAAATCTATAAACCACCTGAATGAAACGGTACTGTTTTCTCAAGCAGAACTACAAAGAAACCGTTTTTGGTTGGCTATTAGTACGCTTGCATTTTTTTTGGCTATTGCAGTGGCGCTTTTGCTCTATTTTATACAAAGGCAAAGAAAGTTAAAATCAGAAACAGAGAGAGTGCTACTTGAAGAGCGCTTGTTGCGTACACAAATGGAACCTCATTTCATTTTCAATACACTATCTGCATTACAAAGCTTTATCCGTTTTAATGAGAATGTTAAAGCATTGAAATACCTGAACCAGTTTGGTAGGTTGTTAAGATCCAGCTTGGAATCATCCAGAGAAAGCTTAATCAAGCTAAGTGAGGAAGTGGAGACGTTAGGCAATTACCTAAGCTTACAGCAAATGCGTTATGATGATGCCTTTACCTATCACATCAATATCGATGAAGCGTATTATTTGGATAATATCTGTTTACCCCCGATGTTGATACAGCCTTTTGTAGAGAATGCAATATTACACGGCATTAATCCAAATGGAAAAGATGGTATAATAACGATTGACTTTGAGATGTTGGATGACCTGTTTTTGGTGAAAATAAAAGATAACGGAAAAGGAACTTCGACGATTAAAAAAAAGGAAGCTCACAAATCCTATTCAACTGCCATTAGTAAAGATAGGTTAGCTATTTTGGCAAAGGATAGTGGTTTAACTACCAGCATTGATATTAATATTGATGAAAACAAGGGCACATTGGTTGTTATTTCCATTCCAATAAAGTTGGTGTCAAAGTTCTCTACTTAAAAAAGCTATTTAAATCGCTGACAATTTTATTTATTATCCCTTAGCGAATAATAGCTTTCTTCCGTCAAATAATTGAGTGGTTCATGCGAATAGTTATCTCCTGAAAAAAAGGATTGAAAAAGCTGTAGTTTAGTGATACGTTAAAAATAGGCGATTCGATAGATGACATGATGGACGAAAAACGACAAATGCCGGAACAAAACGATGTCTTATCGCTAAAACTTATTTTAGCGGCACCCAAAGGGTGGTTTCACAATCCTTATATATTTGATGGTTTTTACACCTGCTTATATCTTATTCTTGATTTTGGAAATAATATGGCTAAAAATGAAAATCAACCCGGGTGATTTTAATAAATCGAAATGTATGAGTTATAATTTTTTAAGCGAAAACAAATGGTAAAAGTGATTTTGTTGATAATTAGCCTATTCTCATGTCAAATGGTTTTTGCACAAAAAACTAATACCAACGATACTTTGACATTGGATATGGATTTGGACGGAAAAAAGGATACTGTAGTTTTTGACCGTGTCAAAGCCATCATTACCTGTAAACTATCCACTCAAAATTTTAAGAGTATAGAAAGTAACGAACTTGATTTCGAAGAATATCATTCTGGCATTAGCGAGATTAAAAATGGTTTTTCCTATCGAGTACCACGGATGCGGGCAGGTTACCATATGGATTTTCAGTATAATAAAATCGTTAAAAAAGTTCAGTTGGTGCAAATGGACCGCTATGAATTTGGACCTGCTAATAATGACGGAAGTGGAGATTCTCGTATAAATCTGCTTACAAATGACTATGAAGGTGATTGGAATTATTACGATATGGATCTTTCTAAGCTGATTAAAATCCCCACCATAAAAAGAAAAATGATTTTTCCTAAAACGTATCTAGATCACCTCGATGATACAATTGTGTATAGATATTCAGAAAAATGCGCCACTATATTTAATGAAGAAAAAACTAAAATGCTTAAAGCTAAAGCTTTTAAAAAAACATAGATGCAATTAGAATAACTATTATCCCTTTACCAATAAAAGCTATATCGTCTCAGTCAAACAAATTTAAGAAATTGCAGTGGTTGAACGATCAATCATTTATTTTAAAAACTTACCGCAAAGAAACAATACGGGATAAAAGAATAAAAGTATTTGAATACTATAAAGCAAGTATATGATCAAGAGATTTTTGGTTCTAATGTTACTGATTTCGCTTAAAGTTGGTGCCCAAAATAAAAAGAATGACTTTCATAATTTGATTACAGAAGTGAGGGGAGATTTAAATAGAGATGGCTTTCCGGATTTGATAAGGGTAACACAAGATACCATTGCAGATACTAGGCCTTATCGTTTACAGGTGTTTTTTACGCAACCAAATGGTAAACTGAAATTAATTGTAACCACAGATCAAGTGATTGAAGCTGAATTTCCCAATGGTAGAGATGGTTTAAGATCACAAGCAGGTTTTGATAGCATTACTATTAAAAATAATGTATTAATTATTCGAGTTCAATTAACCAGAGGAATGTTTATGCATAAGTTTAGATATCAGTTAGAAAACTTTGAATTGATTGGTTTTACCATTTTAAATTCAAATGGTTTAGGCATCCTATATAAAGAGGATTTTAATCTTTCTACCGGAATCCGGATTTATAAAGAAGAACGTTACGATACAGGAGAAGTAACTTTAAATACAAAAGAGAAAAAACTCATCCGCCCACTGCCCAAATTGCAGGATTTTGTTCCTTTTGACAATGATTTTTAAGAAAACGAATAATAATCCGAAACAACCAGATTCCAATTGATCTCTCACGTTTGATAAATAGCGAAAAATAGTTCAATATTTGCTATTATACTGGATTAGAAATTTAACCTTATGAAGTTCAAGTTTAGTTTATTGTTGTTCTTGCTATCTGTTCAAGCATTTTCGCAAAATAAAAGCATTTATGAAAAAAAGGTAGAATCATTCAACCAAAATAGTCAGCAAGAAAAAATAATTCCTTATTTGCAAATGGAATTAAAAGCAAAACCTAAAAATGAGAATTTGTTAAGGTTGATGGGGTTCCAATATCTGCAAATGAACAACTTGGAAATGGGCGAAAGATATTACCGAGAGGCGCTGGTGGTTAACCCTGCTTGTGCTAGATGTTATTTAAATATTGGCCGAATTTATGTGCAGAAAAAAGATTTTATACAAGCGCTAAATTATTTGGATAAAGCCGTTGTTATTGAACCAAAAGATGAGCTGCTTTTCTCTAACCGTGCACAAATAAAAGAAGCAAGCGGTGACATATTTGGTGCCTTGGCCGACCATAATAAAGCCATTGAATTAGCACCAAAAAATGCAAATAATTATACAGAAAGGGGCATTTACTATTTAAACCAAAAGTATAAGGCTTTAGCTTTGGCTGATTTTAATCAGGCAATAAACCTGGATTCAAATAATTACTACCCTTATTTTTACCGCAGTAGAATTAAATCGGAAGATAATGATTTAGAAAGAGCGCTGGTAGATATTAATAAGGCAATCGCATTAAGCGGTCAGCAGTATCAGTTGTATAATTTTCGTGGAACTATTTATAGCACTTTAAAACAGCTTTCAAAAGCGTTGGAAGACTTTTCTACAGCCATTAAGCTTAATCCAAATGGTTTTTTGGGTTACCTCAACAGAGCGGAAGTTTATCATGAGTTAGAAAATATGGATGCCTCTTGTCAAGATTATGCACAAGCAAGAGCAATGGCTCAAAAGCACAAGATCAATGATCTTGCATTTTTTAAAAATATAGAGGATTCAATGCTGGATTTTTGTGATGCGAGTAAGGCGAGTTATTATTACCAACGCGGAACAGCTTTTTATAATTTAAAACAGTACGATAAAGCCTTACTAATCTACGCTTCTGGATTACAAAAGTTTCCCAAAAATTCATTGATTTTATCTTTTAAAGGCAATGCTTACCTCGCTCTTAAAGATTATAAAAATGCATCTTCAAATTACGAGGCTGCATTACATAACAAGGTCGGTTTACTAGCCGAATTAGAAAAGAACCCTCGCTTTGCGACTGCAAATAAGCAAGAGCTTCAGGCTTTTTATAACGCTTCTGTAGCTTCTATCTATTACAATAGCGCAGAATGTAAAATCTACGATGATAAATTTGATGAAGCATTAATCGACATGAACCAAGCTATTGCGCTTGCACCAAGCATGGCCGATTTTAATAAAGAGACCTATTATAACAGGAGAGGGAATATCTATTTGGAAATGAAACAATATGATTTAGCAAGGGCCGATTTTAGTCAAAGTATACAGCTTAATAAAAACTATGCACCTGCTTATATCAGCAGGGCTATTGCTAAAATTACTTCAGTAGAAAATTCGAAAAAAATAAACACTCTCATCAGTGTTAAATTACCTATTCAGCCTTTTCGCATAAATTTAGGGCGGAAACCTAAAACATCAGGGCAAGTATCACCCGATATGATTTCTGCTTTAGCTGACTGTAATAAGGCTATTGAGCTAGATAAAAATATAGGCTTTGCCTATTACGTTAGGGGGCAAATAAAATCCTTTTTGCGCTATTCTGATTATTGCATAGATTTAATCAAAGCACAAAAAATGGGGATTGAAGTAGAAAAATCACTTTTAATCGGTTGCAATTAAATAAATCGATTTCTCATCTAAATAATGTATATCATTTTCAGAAAAATTAATAAAGGCGACTTTTGTTTGCGAATCAGATCTGTCCAAAACGTTAAAAAAAAGGCATAAAAAAAGGAGACTGTTCGCCAAAAAAATGGTAGGTTTTAGTTGCAAAAAGAAAACCACAGTCTCCGATGGTAAAAGTAAATTTATTCAGCCAAATTTTGGCTCATATTTCGAGAGAAAACTTCAACAAACTAGTCTCGAAACACCAAAGTGATAAACATTCAAAAGGCCTTAAAAGCTGGACTCACCTGGTAAGCATGCTCTTCTGTCAGATAGGTGGGGCGGGTTCGGTTCGTGACATCAGCAACGGATTAAGCAGTACTACAGGTAACCTAAGCCACTTGGGTATTGCTCGTGTTCCCTGCAAGTCCAGCTTAAGTTACATGAACAGTCAACGGAGTTATAAACTGTTTAGAGATTTCTATTTTCAACTTTTATCTCAGCTGACCAGCCAGCATAGCTTTGCAAAAAAAGGATTGTTGCAACTCAAACGTAAAATCTTTTTGGTGGATGGCAGTATCATTCCTTTGTGTCTTGATGTATTCGACTGGGCCACTTACCGCCGCTGCAAAGGCGCTGTAAAACTGCATGCTGTACTGGATTATGAAGGCTGTCTGCCTGTTTTTGCACAGATCACCGAAGGTAATGTACACGAAGTAAAGATCGCTCAAAGCATGATTTTCCCAAAAGGAAGTGTGATTGTGGCAGACCGGGGCTATTTGGATTACAGGTGGTTGAATGTTTTGGACAGCAGGGGTTGTTTCTTTGTAACCAGGGCCAAGTCCAACATGGCTTTTGATGTTCATCAACAGTTTGGAGTCAATGGCCTTAAACCAGACGGGGTGATTGAAGAACAGCATGTTAGCCTAAGAAATCACATTGCAAAAAAACATTACCCCGGTAAACTGAGATTGATTCGTTATTTGGACAGCATAACGGGCAAAGAATACTTGTTTCTAACCAATAACTTCAATTGGAAGGCTAAAACTGTGGCCGACATCTACAAGGAGCGATGGCACATTGAAGTGTTTTTCAAACAGATCAAGCAACACATGAAGATTAAATCCTTTGCGGGGACTTCCCAAAATGCTGTGCAAATCCAGATATGGACGGCCATGACAGCAATATTGCTGATCAAATTCCTGAAAGAAAAGGCAAAATACCTGTGGCACCTGTCAAATCTTGTCACTTTTATCAGACTAAACCTATTCGTCAAAATTGATCTTCAGAAGTGGCTGGATCATCCTTTTTACATAACAAATCAGCAGAATGAAAATGCTCAGATAAGTATATTTGATGGATAACTGCAGGATTGATTCTTATTAAGTAGGGAAAACCTGTTTTGTTGATCGAACAAAAGCACTTTTTTGATTATCGAAAAACGTTTTGGACAGCTCTGTTTGCGAATAATAAAGTAAGCCCTGCAATTAAGATCTAGAATCGAGCAGATAACAATAATGCCAATTTTGCTGCTAAACGATCACTATTTTTAACGTAATAAATGGTAAAAAAAACAACCTATAACATAATTTATGATGATGAAAATGAGCATGTCTTTCTTTTTAACCCTGTTAGGATTACAAAGTTGTAAAAGCCAGGAGGGTCGGGTTTTGCCCTCACAATTCAATCAATATTCAGTTTTGAATACGAATTTGAAATCGGATAATTTCGAAGTGATTTTGTTATCAAAAGTAATGGATTACGGTGCACCAAATCCGATTCGTCTTTTTCACAGTGTTAATAATCGGGTGATTTTGGAAGAAAGCCGGAGCGATAATGATAATCAGCAAGGGTATTACTACTTTAAGTTAGACGAAAATGCCAATGCCATAGATAGTATTTATGTGCGATTAGCCGGAGGAGAAAGAACGTATTTCATCAATGAATATGTCATTCGCGTTCGTTCTGAGGGGGACTCAGATTATACAACATGGCCATTAAATGGGAATAAGACTCCGAAGAAAATGTCAGTTTTAAATGAAGATTTAAGTTGGACAGATGAAAAAATAGTTCAAAAAGAAAAAGAACTTGTCCGCAAATCTGATTATTATTTTTATGATGTATCTTACAAAACCAATACAGAGGACCAGCCTTGGAGTTTGCAAAAACTGTTTTATTGCTTAGGTGGCAAATGGCAGATTTTATACAGACCATTTCCGAAAACAATCCGGATTGATGAACGCCTAGGGTATTCTCGCTATCGTCACGATTTTTTCCGTAGTTCCGATGATGAGCGACCTGGTGCCATTCAGAATTTTATTTTAAAGTATTACGATAAAGAAGAAAGGCTAAATTACGACCATTCCATTGGTGGTGGTTCCCCTAGTTTTTCCGTAAAAGGCTGGGTAGGAGTAGGATATTTCGATATTCCTTTACTGAAAGATACGCTAAAAATAAAACGTCCTAATCTAATTGTAGAAGAAGCTACACCAGCTATTCCTAAAACCAGATATTATTTGAGCAATGGAAAAAATCAATCCGTTTCACCATTTAACCTCAATATTTTTACCGATCCTACATTAAATTTTGCCCTTTATTCTACCAGTAAATATGCGGTTTATGCCATCAGGAAAAAACAAAATAACCCAGATAAAAAACAAATACATTTAAACAGATCTCATTAATACCGTATGGAAAATACTCACCCAACTAAAACATTTAATAAAAGAAAAGTCTCCTTAATTGCAGGAATTGTTGTGTTGCTCCTTAGTTTATGCGTCATTTTTCCAATAGAAAGCAGTAAGACTATTGTTCTTGAAGGTTTAGGTTATACTTTTTTAACATTAGCCATAGCCATGTTGCTCATCATGATCGGCTTATTAGGTAAATTCTTTTGCAAAAGTTTGCTCTTCCTGATCTTGAGTTCCTTTATTGGATTTACCTTCTTTTATTTTGCTTATCCACTCGTTCCATATTCATCTCTTGTGGCCTTTTGGCTAGGAATTCCATCAGGCGTTATTACAGCATTGATCTTCTTAATATTTAACTTTTATTTTTTAACGGATGTCAAAAATCCTAGATTCCTTAAAAAAGTGGTTGTTTACCCCCTAATTCTTTTCATCGTTTCCGTATTATTTGGCTATGGGGGAGATTGGTATTCTGAAATAATGCAATATTTTAAACTAAATGGATAAACGATCACTTTTAAAACATCTTTATGCTAGACTAGGAATTCTTGTTTTTCTGGTTATACTAGAAATAATTAGTGGTATTTTAATTGAAAATAATTACGACAAAGACGGGGATTTTTTTTTAGTCACCTACAGCTATATGGCTTTTGTTTTCCCTATGTTATTTGGTTTCTGGTTTTTATGGCTATTGATAGAAACCGTAATCTTAGCTTTTAAAAAGAAATCCTATCTGAGAACTGTTAACTTAATTATCATTTTATTTACACTGTTCATCCTGTTTTTGGCTATGCTATACTTTAACAATAACTAATCAGAGAGCTTTATAGCATTTAATGGAAGTGTTTAAAGATAAAATGGAATTAGGAAATCTCCATTTAAAGCAAAATTTATACAAATGAAGTCCTTAATGCTCTTTCCTGGAAATCCTTCATTGATCAGTAAATCAATAAACAGAGCATCAACAGCATTGTTTGATGTTAGATTTCTTCAAAATTATTTTAATTCATTAAACTATGAGCAATACCTAATCAATTGTATATTTAGCCTAATACTACAAAACAGGTTAAATCCAAAAGGCCTAAAGTTTTATTGGACATACAACAATTCAAATAACAAGACATGATAAGAAATGCTATTTTATGTATAATGATGATCTTAAGCTTTTTAGCTTGCTCTCACAAAAAAGAAACTATGATCAATCAGAATCCTAACATTAACGCCGATAATATTGTAGCAGAAATCTCTAAAGCGCTTAAAAGTTACCCGTCTGAAAAAATTTATGGGCTTGGATATAGTAATAGTTGGTGCCGTTTTGATGTTTTTGTGAATGGAATTAAAATTCCTAAAAACTTTGGCGATGATATGGGGAGTACCGGTGTAGAAATTAGTGATGGCATATTTAGAAGTGGTAAACAAGTGATTACCTACAAAATGTATCCGTTAGGGAAATATGAAGAAGAAGGTAATTTTTATAACACGTTCATTAATGAAACCGATTTAGAATTTGATGTTAATTCTTATGATTTGAAAAATGAAAAAGCAAGCAACATTGAATATTTCGAATACAAGGTTCCAAAAATTGAAGTAGATACTGTCGAAAAGAAACATACTGAAGGAGAAATGGTAAATATAGAGTCTACAAATCGTTATAAAGAAAAACGTTTTGTCGGTGCAGGAAAAACTTATTATGAAGGTAGTTTTGAGGTAAACCTTGATGTACCTTATACTATCCAGGCACCATTTCAAAATGCGCAGGATTTACGAAAAATGGACCCTAAAGTATTGGAAGGAAAACTCCTAAAAAAATATGCTGAAATCATAAAAATGTATGCTGATGGAGATGCCGACTGTTTTGCTAAAATATTATTTGATAGGTTAAAAATAAATTATGTATCCCTCTACAAACAAAAGAAAGATGTTCAGCAAGATTGGCTTGAAGCTGTTAAATCTTTAAAGAACAATTGGGTTATACAACCGATTGTGGATTATGAAATAGCATTTTTTGCAGATGGACGGTTGGCTAAACTTGTTAAAAAAATTACAAGTAAAGAATTGCGTAGGAAAGATGCCTTTTGGGCAAAATCTGAGAAGAATAAGGATAAAGAACTGGAGTATGTATTTTATATCTCACAAGGTGAAACTGAATTAAAGGTGTATTAATTAAATGAGGTTTTCAACCTTAGAAAACCAATCAGCGCGCTCGGGAGTGTAAAGTGAACTGTGTCAACATCACTTCTTCCTTGGTGGAGGCTTTCAATCTATCACCAAATTTAATATGCAGTTGTGACATTGTTAAGTCCCAATTCAACATCGGTATTGTCCACTTTTAGAAAAGTCCCTGTCTTTCCGATTCTTAAAGTCGGAAAGCTTTGACGAAAATATTGACATCGGCCATGGCCGTATAGAAACAAGGACGTGTAGCGTTATGGTTGATCTGGCGCACATTGATGAACTCCAGCGATTGAAAAATTTATGTGTTTTGGTAAAAATGGAAAGCGAAAGATGCTTTAAAGCTACCGGAATAATAGAAAAGGCTACCGTATACTATATAGGAAGTAAACTCGGGAATGCCGCTTTTTATCAGCAAAACATTAGAGGGAACTGGGCAATATAAAATAAATTACATTGGGCCCTTGATGTTGATTTTTAGGAATATGCCGATAGGAAAAGAAATAAAAATGCTATGCAAAACTTTTCCCTTATCAACAAAATAGCTATAAATATTCATTAAAAATGATCAAACAAAGAATTTCAACATCAGAAGAAAAAAGAACATTGCATCATGGGATCTTAAATATTTACTTAGCCTTTTGAAATTTTAATGCGTTTGCTTTGGCTGTACCGGTACATAAAAACTGTATATTTAGTTTATCGCTATATGGACAGATAAAGAATAACAGGTCCAGCTGTGGCTGCACAAGGACAATCAGCTCCACTCCGACAGGCTGCTTAACCGATGGGGCTGGGTATTCGTTTTCCTCGCGAGCAAAGACGATACCGGCAGCCATGAATATAAAAAGAAATCTGAGTAGGAACTACCGGCATGGACAAGATTATAAAAAGACTTATGATGGCAACAGCCTTACTGCTGTCGGCGCCATCGGCGGATGGACAGGCATATAGAAACGACACGCTGCGGCTCGATATGGATCTCGACCGGAGACCAGATACCATAATTTTTGACAAGTCCAGAGCTATAATCGTCTGCAAGCTATCCAGCCAGAAATTCAGGGAAACCAAGAGTAAGGTGCTTGCTTTCGACGGGCGGCAGACGGGCATCAAGAAAAAAGGAGATGGATTTTCCTACACTGTCCCACACATGTGGTCGGGCTATAAATGCGATTTTGCGTACAACAAGGCGCTCAAAAAAATACAGCTTGTAGGCATGAGACGATACGAATTCGGCCCGGCCAATAACGACGCGAGCTGGGAGTCAAGCGTCAATCTGCTGACTGATGACTATACAGGAGTATGGAATTATTACGAGCTGGAGAAAAACGAGCTGATCGAAATGCCTGCCATAAAAAGAAAGATGGTCCTTCCCAAGACCTATCTGGAAACTTTTGATGATAGGATCGCCAGCCAATACATCAGCCGGTGCGCAGCGCTTTTCGAAAAGGCAAAAGCAGAAAGGATCGCACGGCGCAGGGTCGCAAATTTCAGGCATGACTTTTCGGATGCCTCGGGCAAAAACACGGTATCGGTAAAAGTGTATAATCCTTGCGATCTGGCAGCGCCGCCCTGGGATGCCGACAACAGCTCTATAGAAGCCAGGCTTACCACAGGAAAAAACACCCTGCATGCCAGATACGACAATCCTGCGCCGGAAATGAGCCTGATCTACTTCAACCACAAGGAAATATCAGTACAGAAGATAAACGGTAGCAGTGCCATCCTTATCCCGTTTTATTATTGCGGGAACAGCGAAGACCATGACAGAACAGTCTCCTACCTGATTTTTTACAAGGGCAGATCCTATACGCGCCACCTAGCTTATACCTGCACTGATACGGGATGCAGGCTACGGCAGGAACAGATCGCAATAAAAGGGCTGCCTGTTGCGCTAGGCGGGCATCTGGTCAAATATTCAAACTCCAGGCACAAAACTAAAACAAGCTTCCACCGGGACTGATCCGAAATTAGCAAGACCCAAAACCAAAGAGCTAGAAGGATGAACAGATTTTTCATAACCGCCACCCTCGTGATGCCCCCTTTACCAGAATGCCGGTCCGCAGACCACTGCCATCCTAAAGGACTCGGCAGCCATAGGTCCCGATTATTACGTGCTGGAAGAGCTCAGGCTGGGTACTAAAGATGCCAGCGCCACGCAAATCTATAACAGGATCAGGAGCGCCAGTAGCATCATGGAGAGCCGCAATCTCACTGCTGCCCGAGCAGCGGCTCAGAGCAAAGAAAGATACGCTGCTGGCACTGATTGCCTAGGGTACCCTGCTCGAGGCGGACTACGGGTTTGAGCATTATGAAACTTTCTATGACAGCCAGGGGCTGCTCAACCTTTCTATGCGGGTACAGTCGTACGGCTCGCCCTTCGAATCCAGGCATCATTACTGCTTTGACCTAGCTTCCAGCAAGGAAATAGCAGGGGCGCTGTTCATCGACCGCAATCTGCTCCTAAAGACAATTTCTGAGAAACTGGGGCAACAGCAGGCCGACATCAGGTAAGGCTGGAAGACCTCGGGAAATACGAAATGGTGACGGGCAGTGGTGGCCCAATTGAGGGAATCAGGTTTTTCATCGAAGATACCAGCAATTATCGCAGCAGCGGCTACCAGACGCATGAGGCCTATTTTGGACAAAGAGGAGATAGAAGGATACCTCGCGCCACAGTATCGCGGAGCGCTTTTGGCCAACTAAGCGGTCACTCCCAATCCGGAGCTGCTGGAAGCACTTTATTTGTGCCTGCCAATTATAAAAATTACTTCCCGATTATTGATGATTTTGCCTTTTAATTTAAGTCTCATCCCAGCTCTCCATTAGAAATAAACACATAGATGTCCACAGGAAGAGTGCCCCTCGGAATGCCGTAATCTATCTTAAATTGGATTCGTTTTTCAAGGATATTAAAGGATGACCCGTCAAAGGGAAAAGGCTGGAGTTGAAAAAGGATGCGAAATAGGCCGTGGTGACGAACGCGCCAAAGCTTTACAGGAAAAGAAAGTAATTGCTAGAAACTTTAAAGATCTTGGGCTTCCGATTACTGACATTTCACAGGCTATTGGTCTTTCTATTGAAGAAATTGAAGCGCTTTAGAAATTTCCATAAAGAAAAATAGGATTACATCATTTCCTTATTTCATGAATAACCAATTTACTACAAGGTGAATCGTTATTTCCAGACGTTAGAGCGGTAACGCAAAAGTCAACTAATGAAATTCATTTCCGGCATTAATATTGTTCATTCCGTACACATGCCAATATTCTAGAGGAAGCTTAATAAACATGATTGGCTTTGGCATATTCAAAAAGACAAAAATGTATAGATCCGAAAAATCCCCTATGACCATCGTTCTGAGTATTTCCGCGGTTGTTGCAATAGCAACAACCCTACTAGCTTGTCGTTCCGGTAAAAAAAATATAGAAGGTAATTCTAATAACGAGCAGGCCATATGGGCTGAAACACCAATACCAAAAGCATTTGAGCATTATAAAACGCTGAATTCAAAATACGAGGATGAAAAATATGAAACTATACTTTTTGTCGAAAGTCATGACTACATGGCACCAAGTCCTATTAGAATGTATTGGACGATAAATGATCAGGCAGTTGTATGCGTTACCCGGGATTTTAAAGAACCAGAACCTGGCTATCATTATTACAAACTGGATGTGTCTGGAAATGTGTTACACACCTTGTATGTCCCTTATACAGGTGACAGAAAAGTTGGCCTTATTGGCCCTTATGCCTTACATATTTCTAGTAAAGAAGATTATTTCTATACTACATGGCCCTTAAATGGCGATACAACCCGACAAAGTATAGAGATTCTGAATCGAGACCTCAGCTGGTCGGCAGATAAATTAGCGCAAACCTACGAGGCTATTTTGAGAACCGGGAAATACGCATTTAATGAACCGGTAGGTCAGTTGGGAAATGGTGAGCCTGATTTCTCACTCAATAGAATCTTCTTCTTTGAAGATGGCAAATATAAAGTGCTCTATAAAAAGATGAAAGGGCATGCCAGTGTACCTGATTTTAAGAAACTTTACCGTGCTGAAGATGAATTTTATAACGCCTCAGATGATCAAAGTCTAAAGTTTATTCAAAACTTTCAGCTCAAACACTTTCAACAGGTGGAAAAACTTAGTTATGAACATTCTATAGGTGGTGGATCTCCTTCTTTCTCTGCGAAAGGCTGGGCAGGGAGAGCGTTCTTTGATCTGCCATTAAACAAAGATACGCTGAAAGTAAGGTATGACGAGATCATTGTAGAAACAGCAACCTCCGGTGATGATCAAACAAGGTATTACCGCAGTAATGGAAATGGATCTTCTGTATCACCTCTAAACATCAACTTATTTACTGATCCGAGGCTAAATTATGCGGTGTATTCTGTTAACGCCAGGCAGCTTTACTTGATCAAGCCAAAGAAGAATGTGAAATTGCGCTAATGGAAATTTTTCAAGAAATGCTAACAAAGAAAATGTACAAAAAAGCGCTTAAACTAGATTCTAAAAATCAGGAAATTAAAAAGCACTTGATGAACTTTATGAAAAAATAAAAACTAAAAGGTAACCCTGTAGAATCTTCGGGATATGAAATCCGGTTTATTTTGCGAGAAATTTAAAGGAACCAAGGATTGCGAAGATCAGATGAGCTTAACTAACGATTGGGTAAAGCCTTGTTGACACTGGTTTTTATTATTCTTTTTCAAATTCATAGCTACAGATTATTTTATCAAGAATATGTCGTATGATGTTACGAGTTAAAATTTAAAGTAAATAGACCAGAATGATACATATGAGTATTAATTTTTTTAAGAAAATATACAGTGAAGATGTCATTTATCACTATACCAAGACATCCACAGCTATAGATTACATACTTTTTAATGAACAGTTAAAATTTAGCGGGAGGGTAAACTCTATTGATCCAACTGAGAGCAGGAAAGCAAGTAGACGTATTGTTTCAACCGGTCATTGTGCTAATATAGACAGAGATATAAACTTTCATAATGAGTCTAACCAATTAAATGACCTAGTATCAAATTTGGAAAACTCATTTCATCAAATTAATTTTTGTAAAAATTATATGGGTCATGAATTCGCAAGTGAATATTATTATTCTCAATTTGAGGGGAATGAAGAATTATTTGGTTTTACTAAACCGAGAATGTGGGAACGCTATGCAGATAACTATTCTGGAATATGCTTGGCCTTTTCAAGAAAGAAAATCCTAGCCCTAAATGAAAATAGGTTTAAATTGATATGCAAAGATGTCGAGTATCTAAAATATAACGAACTTACTTGTAGAAAAGTAGATTATATTTCTGGCAATTATTTGTTAGAAGTGGGTTATGATAAGTACAAAGAAGACATAAAACAAAATGCGGAATCATCTTTTTTTGTAAGCATGTTGATTATGATGGAGAAAATGAATTTAGTAAAGGTTTAAAGGAAATTAAGTCTGTACCTGATTGTGATGAATTAAGAACTAGACTTGAAATTAAAATCCAACCTGAACTCAAAGAGAATTTTAAAATGATACAGGATGCTGGCATAAAAGCCACGCCCACCATTGATTACGAAGTTTTGCAGAAAAATGTTACAAATCTAAATATAGACAGTCTTGAAAATGCTTATCAGGTGTTGCTCAGTTTGCCGTTCCCATCAAACGAAAAAATTTTTAAAGAGGCGGAACAAGATAAAAAGTCAATAAGTTTCGTATCTAAGCTATTTTCCGAACAAGTTAAAATAAACACTAAAGGAGCTCAGGTAGCTGCTACTCATAGCGATGACGCATTAGTAAGCAATATAAGAGGTTATTATAGAAAAGTTAATATAGCTTATATACGGATAATAAAGGATGCTTTAGATCTACATGGTGAAATGACAAAAGAATTTGTTTATGGGTTATTGGAAAAATCACAAAGTCCATTCATTCCCGAAGATCGATTATTTATTTATGCAAAGGGTTTATATCAGGGCTTCAACAATGATTTTCTTTCGGCCGCTCACTTACTAATGCCACAGATTGAGAACATTTTGAGGCACTTAGCCGTTCAAAATGGAATAACAGTAACGTCTTTGGAAAATAAGATTCAATTAGAAAATCTCCTTGGAGGTGTTTTAGAGAAATCAAACCTTTAACGGATCCCAATTTGTTTGATGAATTGAAAAGCTTTTTAAATGATTCCGGCAGCGTCAATTTTAGGAATGAACTAGCACATGGGCTAATGAATACAGTTCTATTACATCATTATGGTAAATATTTATGGTGGCTAACACTAAAGTTAATTATCCAAACCAAGGAATATTTTAATATAACGACAAAAGAATCGTAGTATATTTCTCGCCTAAATGTATTAAAAGCCGGGTTTAAAATGTTTTGCCGCCAAAAACAGACCTTTTGAGAATTTAAACTTTTGGGTTTTAATTACAAAATTAGGGTTGGATATCCTGAAAAATAAATTACAGCCTTGCCCCCCGATGCTAGAACTTAATAATCATTAAATTTGGGTAATTTTTTTTTATCGTCCATGTAATATAACTAGCACCCAACGCTATGGCCAACAAGTATTTTAAAGCACATGAAGCTTATGACCTTAATCCGCACCGCTATGATATAGGTACTATCATCGGGCTAAAAAATGGCTACGAGGATAATCTTTTCATTAGAAAACTATTTACACTGCCCGAACCGGAATATCCCGCTTATTACAGGTATCACCTAACCTATTATTTAGGAAAGAAATCGGAGGGCGAAGAAGAGTTTTTCACTTTTGTGTGGCAGATCGTCCTTAGACGCATCAATTTCATAGAGCATAAAAATCCCTTTAATTCAAGCCATGCACTGGATATGGAACTATTGGAAAAGCTCACAAACTTTCAAAAGTATCTTCGCTCCATTGACCAGTGGCATACCCAAAAGACCTTACCTGAAATTATCGCCGATCAGCACGAAGTAATCAGGAAGCAACAATCGGAAATTGCCAGATTAAAAAATGATCTAAGTACCGCAAAAAAGCTGGAAACCAAACAATATATTGATATTCCTAAAGGTCATCTGTTGACCGTTTATGACATTTTCAACCAATTGATTGATCTCAAAATCAAGGAAGAAAAGCTGATGGTTACAAAATTTCCTATTGTATGGGTCAAGATGATATGCAAGTATTTTCGGGTGGATAAAGAGGAGTTGGACATGGAACGGGTACGCAGTTATTTTCCAAAAGACAGGGAAAATCCTGGCGGGCGAACCCGCCTTGTTCCAATGGATCAGAAGATTTTAGAGATCAAACCTAAAAAAAGATAGTAAAAAGCGCATTCATAGCTGATCGTAAATCTTTTACACTTTAAAATCGTATCAATTTGATATCAAGTATTTTGCGATTGAATATCAACTTAATTTAAACATCCCCAAGTTACCATAAAAATCTTTATGGTACAGGCAAGCCATTTCGATAGCATTCTTTTGTCCCAAAACAAAGGCTATGGAAATTATCTATGAACAAGCCCTTAGCCCGTGCATCCGGGATGCATTGCGGGCAGAACTGCAAGAGCATTTCAAAACAGGCGGCGGTTCCAGTAAGGAACAGCAAGAACGCCTGTTGTCCAAACAGGAACTATCCGCCGAGCTTGGTGTATCACTGGTCACCCTGACAGATTGGATGAAAAAGGGACTGCCCTTTTTACGCCTGCACAGGCGTGTGTATTTCAAAAAAAGCGAAGTGCTTAAAATCATGCAACAAAACATCACAGATTAATTTAAGGAGGGAAAAACTATGAACCTAGAGATCATCACTAAGGAGGATTTAAAACAATTAAAAACCGAGATGCTGGCCGAGATCAGGCAGCTTATTAAACCGGAAGACAGGCAAAATAAACAATGGCTGAAAAGCGCCGAAGTACGCAAGCTACTTAACATCTCACCGGGAACCCTGCAAAACTTGCGCATCAACGGCACGCTGCGATTTACCAAGATCGGTGGGATGATGTATTACAAACTGGAGGATATTACCAGGCTATTAGAGGGAGGTAACCAATGACAAAAGCAGGCATCCATAACAAGGCGGCGGATTACAGCAAACTGGTTAGGCGCATGGGTGCAGACAGTCGGATACTGGCTACCCATGTCAGCCTGTTTACCGCACTTTTTGTCTGCTGGCAGCATAGCGGATTTACCAGCCCCTTTGCCGTTACCCGCAAAAAGCTGATGGCCTATAGCCGGATCGCATCGATTGCCACATACCACAAATGCATCAAAGAATTAGATGCATTTGGGTACATCCGATACCAGCCATCTTACCACCCGATCAGGGGTAGCCTGGTCTACTGGCCGCCCGGTTGATCCGGGCAGCCAGTAGACCAGAAAAAGGAGCCGGGAAATCCCGGCGAAGTTTTGCGGCCGGATGCTCCTTACAGGAGCCATCCGGGCATGGAAACCGCTAAGGTTTGCCGAGGCTTTTAGCACGTCAAACTTATGCGGTTTGTAGGGAGCAAGTTAATGTTTTTGCTATACAAAAACCCGGATTCACCCTAAAAGGATTCCCCGGACTCGCTCCCGTTGGTCGGGTAAAAAAAGGAATTAAGAAAGTATCTACTGAAGATTTGGAAAGGAAAGCAGCGCATGAAAACAGCGATATCCAATAGTGAAGTAAAGAAAAAAAGAGTACCCGGCAGACCAAAAAAAACGATCAGCCGTAGTGACCTGCTGATGATCCGATTAACCCCGACGGAAAAACAACTTATAGGACAACGGGCGAAAAATGCGGGGCTGAAACCCAGTGAATGGTTCCGCAGGGCGGCAAAGAGCGCAAGGGTTTTTCCCCGCTTTACCCCAGAGGAAAGCGGATGGTTCAGGATGCTATCAGGGATGGCCAACAACCTCAACCAGTTGACCCACCTTGCCCACGTGGAAGGCTTGCCTACGCTGGCTTTAAAATGCCAGGCGCTGATCAGGCAGATCGAAGAACTGTTAACCAAGCTGAACAGTCATGATCGGTAAGCCAATTACAGGAAGAAGCTTTGGGGGCTGTGTCCGCTACATCGTGGACAAGCCCGAAGCGAAGATCCTTTTTGCCGAGGGTGTAAGGATGCAGAATGCAACCACGCTGACCAATGATTTTAATCTGCAACGAAAAATGAGGCCGGAGCTGGGCAAGGCGGTCGGTCATCTGGTCTTAAGTTGGAGCAAGGAAGATCTGGCCAAACTGACCGACAAGATCATGCTGGAACATGCCAAAGAGTATATGCAGAAGATGGGTATCCGGGATACGCAGTATGTAGTGGTACGTCACCATGATAGATTGCACCCCCATCTACACGTGGTCTATAACCGGGTCGATAACAAAGGGGCTACGATCACCGATAAGAATAATTACGCACGCAATACCAAAGCCTGCAGGGAGCTTACCTTAAAATACGGTTACCATTGGGGCAAAGGCAAAGAGCAGGTGAACAGGCAGGCTTTAAATGGCAAGGAAAAGATCAGGTATGAACTGTATGATGCCATCAAGGCGGCTATGAAAACTTCCAAGAACTGGAAAGAGTTGGAAGCGAAGCTGACCGTACGGGGCATCGGTATCGCCTATAAGTTCAAAAGCGGTACCAAAGAAGTGCAGGGTATCTCTTTTGAAAAGGGCGGGCTGAAAATGAAGGGTTCCGCCATTGATAGGAGTTTGAGCTTTTCCCGTATGAATGCACAGTTGAACCGCAACCAGCAGGTACAGGATTACCATGCAGCAAGGGAGGCACATCAGCCCTCACTGGCGCAGCAGTTGAGAGAGACCATCCGGCAAGACATTCATGCCGAGCATCGGCATAGTCCGAATGCGTCTGGTGTAGTTGAAAACCTGCTGAATATCCTGCTTAGCCCGGAGTTTGTGCCATCGGCACCAGACCCGGTCGGAGACGCAGAAATAGCCCGCAGGAAACGAAAGAAACACGAGGCAGATCAATCCCAGGGAGTAACCAGATAAATAAACAAAATATTCACCATCAAAATTCAATGTAATGAAACAAGACGAATTAGAAGAAAAAGTAACAATGGCCGAAGAGCTTATTCTGGGCTTAGTTAAGCGTATGGAAGTCATAGAAAGCGAACTGCCAGAATTTCTAAAGTCGTTTTTGCAGCAGTATAAAGAGACCTTAGCTAACATCTCTGGAAAGATAGAAAAGTCTAACGGGCGTTACGACGATCAGAAAATCAGCCAACAGATCGATCAGGTTAAAGACCTCGTGGGTACCATGCCCAAGATTATCACCGTAAAAAACGAACATCACCACCATTTCGGGGCATGGTCAAAAAACCTCATCATTGGTGTAGCGGCCTGTTTCCTAATCACAGCCTCATCGACAGGAACAGCTTTATACCTGAAACACGAAAACAACCGCATGAGTGGCAATGATATCAAGTTTCGTGCGATCAGGCAGATAGCTCCTAAATGGGGGCATTGGGCGGATACGACCTACAGCCGTAATCCCAAGGCGATGGAAAAGAATACTATTAAACTTGAAACCGAGGCATTGGAGAAAACCTATGCGGAAGAAGTTGCCAGACAAACCCCAGAAGAGGCTAAGCAAGCCAGTAAGCGGCTGCATTCGTTGAAAAACAAAAATTGAGTTTGGTAATGTGAACCTATGAATGTAAGAAGTGTTACTAAATGCAATCTAGGCTACGATATGAAATAATTTGCCATTCAATAAATAATGAATGGCAAATCAGAAGGGGCGATCATTTCAAACCCTTTGCTTTTTTAATGATTGGACTGTATACCATCCAAATAATTTGAGCAGGTCATCTTTACTTAGAGATTTAAGATCCCTTCATCGGTGGGGATCAGTTCACTCTTAGCTTTTTTTCTCCAATGGAACCTGTTAATGTTGCGCCAAAAGCAAATACAATTGAACATCCAAAATGTAGGAAAAAGTATGGATCAAAGTCAAGGCATATAACGATGAAATCAGATATATTTTTGGTATTAACAGATCCCAAGGCTTAGAAAATAACTACGATAAATTACCAGTATCTCACCGTTTTTCGATAAGGTACTTAGTGTACTTTCTAACCACCCGGATTTCTACAATAAGATGTTTTTTGAAAGATTGGGAAGACAATCCGGGCAGTTTATTTTAATTGTTGGGTATAGTGCTTGGAACTACTTTAATATCATTGTTTTCTACAGCCTTTTTGTTTTTCCTAATGGCTTCCTTCTTAAACTTTCCGAATTGATAGTTCAATCCGATATTAAACCTCCTATAAACAATATCATTATGGGTAATTTGTGTGAAACGTGGATCTACATAATTATATTTATAATCCATTAATCTGGAAAATGGATTGCTTGCAGAACCGGATATAGTTAGCTTTTTGTTGAATACAGACTTGGATAAACTAAGCGAGTTATAGATGTAGGCGCTTGAAGTAGCCTGCAACGTTTTAGCCGGGCTGAAGTACAAAAAGGTGCATCCTGATTTCCAATCGCTGCCAAGATTATAGCTTATGTTTAAGCTGCTGTTACCTATAAAGGTTTTCCGAGTAAGCGTTTCAGCATCTATAATCCCTTTTAATATAAGATAGCTCACTTGAGCATTAAGGTTAGCAGTTATTCGCTGACTTAATGGATAGCTGATGTTCAGGTCTGCTTCTAAATTATTATTTGTCCCGAGATTCCCATATGTTCCGCTAGTAACACCATCTGTACCTAAGCTACTAATGTATTGGATGGCATTGTCGGAGAAAGCATAACTTAGGCCAGCAGTTATGCCTGCTTTTTTATACAAGCTATAGTTCAGGCTGATAATATGATTGACTTCTGGCCTGAGATCTGGATTACCATAACTGATAAACTCTGGATTTTGACGGTCTGTATAAGGATTTAGTTGCTGGATACCAGGCCGTAAAATACGCTGTGTGTAACCAAAGTTGATACTGGCAGAGGCAGACAGTTTACGTTGAACTGCAAGTGAAGGTAAAAAATTGATATAATTTGGAACTTTCAATTTACCGAGTCCGGATAACTGAGCTTGAATACTGGTGTATTCTAACCGTAACCCTGCCTTGGCTGTCCAATTTTGGCTGCGAAATTCGTAAGAATTGTAAGCACTATAAACATTTTGCTCATAATTAAAACTGTCATTAGGTCCTGGAGCGAAAGAGTCGTTCTGTAGATTTGTGCCGTTCAAGGCAAAGTCACTAAAATTATTCCTGAATATACCTTTTACACCCGCTTCCAGGGTCAGGTGGCCAAGGGTTTGCGTATAATCTGCCTGTGCAGTGTGTTCATGGGTACCTGAAGTATTATCCTGGCTGTAATTGCCTTGATCTTCATTAATTTGTTGGGATGCACGAAGTAAATTGTTTTGCTCGTTAGCGCTATTATTAAAACGATAGGAAAATGAAAGTAGTTGATCTTTACTTCGCTTAAAGCCCAATTGATAGTCCAGTCCTAACTCCAAACTGTTTTGATTGCTATGACCGTCATTGTCAAGCCTATACTGACGATACACGCTATCGGTCTGCTGAGTGAAAATGCTGCCCAACCTGGTGCTGCTTCCTCCATTATAATTTACAATTGCTGAAATCAGATTTAAACTGTCCAGCTCATAAGTAAGTTGGGTGGAAGCGTAGCCCTGATTACTTTTAGTGTTTGCTGTACCCAGCTGATTAACAATCGAAGCCGCCGAAATACTTTGGCTTAAAAGAGAAAAGTTAGTCTGAGGTATATTATATTCATTCCAGCCTCCATATGAGGTTATTGCAAATTTTCCTTGCTTAAAATTGAATGAACCATAGGTTCTCAGGCCATTAGGAAATTTGTAGGAGGCCCCAATATGACCGCTGTAACCGTCTATCGTTTTTTTTACCGTAACAATATTTAAAATTCCCGCTAACCCTTCACCATCATACTTAGCTGGTGGTATCGTAATTACTTCTATCCTCTGAATATTACTGGCAGACATACTCCGAAATATATCTTTTGGGTTATTTACAACCAGTGAAGATGTTCGTCCGTCTATTAACACCTTAAAACTCGAACTACCTTTGAATTTTATATTGTCATCAGCATCTACAGAAAGCAAGGGTACCTTACGCAACATATCCAACAAACTGTTTAATTTATTTTCAGGATCTGCTTGCACATTATAGCTCAACCTGTCTACCTCCTGCTTTACAAGGGGAGATTGAGCGGCAATGATTACTTCCTTTAATTCCGTAGGATTAGGCACTAGATAAATTGCAGGTAGACTGATATCGCCCGTTGTGGCGAGAGGAACACTATACAAGTGATAACCCATCAATGTAATTCTCAGTGATTGCTCGTTTTGGTCTGTAGTGACTAATTCAAACCGACCTAAGCTATCTGTAGCACTTTGGCCTGTCAGTTGAAGACCATTTTTACTAATAAGTTGGACCATGGCGTATTGAACAGGCAACTTGGTTTCTGCGGATAATACAACTCCTTTGATTTTTCTTTTAGTTTGACCAATTTGAGAACTACTCTGTATCAGTATAGTTTGTTCGATCTGCCGGAACGAAAATGAAGAACTTTGTAATAAGGCGTATAATGTCTGCTCTACAGTTCTGCTCGCTGGTGAAATCGTGAGCTTGCTCAATGCGGCAATTTCTGATTTCCGATAAAAGAACCGTAAAGAAGTCTGCTGCTCTATTTGTTTTAATGCCTTGGACAACGGTTCGTGTTCGAGGCTTACCGTTACTTTTTCCACTGACATTTCCTGGCCTTTTACAGTAGATGCGAGCAGTAAATGCAGTGTAGCCAAAATGAAGAAGAAGCTAAGAAGACTAATGCGCATAAGCTGTTTTAGCGTTAGTGAAATGTAAACTCTGTTCTTTTGGGCAGGACAAAACGAGTCCTGTTCCTGCTGTTTTGCAGAAATTTTCATACTTTTAAATGTTTTAAGTGATAACTAGATTTATTTGAAACAATACCCGGTTACTGCCGGGATCTCTGTAAGCCGGTTGCCACCGGCTTACAGAATACTTATATGATGATGGCTGCCTTGCAGCGATCATCTCAATGGTTATTCTCTGTTGCTAATTATGATCGTTTAATAAGTGATTGATTAAATTAATTACATCCTTGTCCCTCAACGATAATGTTGCCATCTTGATTACGATAATAGCTGGCATTATTGAAAGCACAGATTATTTTAAGTATCTGCTCCAAATTTTTTCCTTGTAAAGCTGTTCCCGAAAAACGGCAATTCTTTACCTTTTCAGTCTTAAAGCTGATTGATACTTTGAACCGTTGTTCCAGCTGGTTTGCTGCCTCACCAAAGGTGATATCATCAAAGTGGATTTCACCCTCCCTCTGCCAGGCAATTACCTCATTAGCATTGACGACTTTTTGAAATGACTGTTGATTCAGCTTATCGAAGGTAAGCTGCCGATTAGGTGTAAGATACCCCAATAGCTGGGTACCATTGGCAACGCTTACTTTACCACGGGTAACAGTAACAATTACAGCTTCGGCTGGTTTAAGCGCCTTAATGTTAAAAGCCGTACCCAGCACGGTAGTTATTAAGCTGCCGGTGTGTACTATAAAGGGTTTTGCCGTATCATGATGAATGTCAAAATAAGCTTCACCAGTTAAAAATACTTCCCGTATTTTTCCGTCAAAGGATTGCGGATACTTTAATTCTGAACCTGCGTTTACCCAAATTCTACTGCCATCGCTCAAAATAATTTGACGAGTTTGATTTATTGGTACTTGTAGGGTAGTAAGACTATTAGGCGTTATTTTATCATAAAGGGCAGGCCAAGCCATATACAGAATGAAAAAGACAGCAATTGATGCAGCTATGGTAGCAACGTAACGAAACCATGGAAAGCCCTTTTTAAGAGGTATTATGGTTATAGGCGTATCCGCATTTATACTTTCCTGCACATCATGGAACAATTTATCTAACCACGCCTTGCGGGCGCTTACATTCATATCTTGCCAGGCTGATCCAGAATTGTTATTAGCCAGCCACTGTTCAACCAGTTCGTTTTCTTCGGCAGTAGTTTGCCGATTCAAATATCGGTCAAGTAAATCTTCTATGTTCAAACGACTCATAAAGGTGTTGATTTAACCAATGGTCGTATAAGTGCCGCCGTAGTACCGAAAAAAATGAATAAAATACTAATAAAATATAATGTACTCTATTTGAAGACCTGATATGCAAGCAGAAAGACAACCCCCATAACTCCGGTAGATTGCCGCAAATGTTTTAATGCTATGGTTAGCTGATTCTTAATTGTTTGCTCGGAGAGGTTCATCAATTGGGCGATTTCCGCAATAGAACGGTGTTCATTACGGCTAAATTGATAGATTTGCTGCGTTTTGTAAGGCAATGATTTCAGTGATTCGTCAATCGTTTTTTGCAGCTCTCTCACTTTCAACGAATCGTCCGTATTAAAAGTAGAATGCTGCTTGAGTTTCTGCAGCATGGTGGCATACTCTTGTCGCGTCACATTTTTGCGGATCTTATCTATTATGCTGTAACGGATAGCCGAGAATAAATAAGATTGTAAATTGCCGGTAATTAGAAGGGTCTTGCGGTCAGCCCATAACTTGATAAATAGATCATGAACCACGTCTCTGGCATCATCTAAAGTATAGAGTTTTGAGGTGGCAAAGCCGGTTAAGCTTTCTGCATAACGTTGGTAAATAACGGTAAACGCTTCCGAGTTATTATCATAAAGCAAAGCAATCAATTGGCTGTCTGTAAATTGGTCTATAGCGGGCATATTAAGTTCAACTAAGATAACACATCCTCACACATTGTTACAAGTTGATTTTCGCATGGCAGTTACTTACTTATCAACTATTACATATTTAGAAAAGCCATTATGTGTCTATGACCTGACTGGCTAGATGCACATTATCATTATTCCCTGGTTATTTGACAATCCTCTAGGGCTGAAAATCTATTATAAAGTTCTGTATATGAACTTATATATATATATATATTATGTCCGATTCTCATAAACTCATTCCATAAATCTAATCAAACTCTAGTTTTTAATAATTTAAAGGACGAAAAACAGCTAGCTAAAAGGTAGCGAACAAAAATTAAATTACAGTCTATGTATTAAAGACGCAACGTAGTAGTTGAATTACTTATTTTTTAAGAAGGTCGTTTTTTTCACGTTCGCTTGCGAGCAACCGCTCATAAAGACTCTTATTTTCCTCTACTACTTCCATCAATTTATCAAGAGGATTGAAAGTACAATGATTATTGAACGTACTAGTACTGCTATCGTTAAACGTATTAAAGAAATTAACAATACCTTCTTCACTGAAATTTTTAATCCCTGATACAGTAACACCAAGTATCTTCGCGATTTTTTCCAAAGTTGAATCCTCTACCTCTTCGCTTTGCTCAATTTTAGAAATCGTTTGCTGGCTAACGCCAAGTTCAACTGCAAGATAATCCTGTTTTATCCCTCTGATTTCACGAATGCGACTAATTTTCCTGCCGATGTGCATTTTGCTAGATTTTGTAGGTGTTTCCATAGAGCCAAATATAATTATTTTTTTAGGTAGTAGAGAACCAATAAATGATGGTAAGGTACCACTTTAATTGGTAGGTTACGGCATTGCCGTACCGCATTTTTGATCTCAGAAATCAAAAATGTCACGATTATGGAAACACAATTCTCGCAATCTGGTCAGTTCCAGAAAGAAAACTTTTCGGCCTTTATCAAAGAGCTGGTTCAAAAATTCAAGCCCGAGCAAATCTATAGCTTTGGAAAATACATCGATTTTAAAGTCAATAACGGGTGCTTTATAGAGAACCACAGTACTGAAAACTATCATTATTTTTTGTTAATGGTGACCGAAAGCGTTACCAGAATTGAACACGAGGTGCAGGACTTTGCCAATAATCACTATCCTTTCGGCAAGATCACCATATTGGCTCATGGGAAAGAAACCATTGCAGATGCAATAAATGCTAATAACAGGTTTTTCATTACCATTTATAACGAGGGCCAGATTCTTTATAGCCGGGATGGTATGGTGCAGCGTACTCATATCATAAATTTTATACCCACACAGGGGGCAGTAAAAGCCCAAAAACATTACAATCACCGCTCTACATTGGCAACAGGTTTTTTAAAAAGTGCAAAAGAATGCTTGACGAACCAACATTACAATCTAAGTGCATTTATGGCGCATCAAGTAGGAGAACAATGCTGTATTGCTTTGATAAGGGTTCATCTGGCATACCGTTCTGATATACACAACCTATATAGACAGCTTCGGTTGTGCGAAAGCTTTTCTCCGGCACCATCAAGCCTGTTCCTCTCGGCAGGGAAGATGATAAACGGCTCTTTGATATCATGGTAAAAAGTTATTCCGCTGCACGGTACAAAGATGATTTTAATATTGAACAAGCTGACGCAGAGCAAATATTCATTCGTGTTTCAACCTTTTTAAAGCTCACTGAAATTATGTGCGGTGAAAAGATAAAATCTCTTGCAATAGTGGCAGAATCCTATGCACAATTAAAAAAAGAAAGTGAGGTGGATCATGCTGGATAAAAATATTTCATCGACGAACTTCTTTCGTTTGCCTTTTACACCCAATACGAGAATACTTACAGAAAATACACTGAACCAATATTCAGAGATTAGAAAACCGAAGAGAGGCTATCTGCCCATTAAAATCAGAAAAATATCTTTCAGCAATGAACTGCTTGTAATGGGTGTAATTCTGGACAAAGAGTGTGTATTTCGGTGAAAGTGACCCCTCTGTTTCGGGCCAAACTGGCCACCAAATTGATTACCGGATGATGCACATCTAAGTTCCTTTCCCTCTGAACAAATATACACTTCGGATCCAAATCCATTTTCCTCAGGACTTTTCGGTTTAATCCATCTTACTGCCGGATTTATCCTCAATTCAGACCTTTCTAGCGATCAAAATCCATTCGCAGGTACTGGAACGCGTAAAAAAACGCCATACCCCCTTCAAAACAGCGAAGTGACCGTAGTCCATCCCGAATAGTAGATATGCTCCCAGGAGCCTTTATTTTGTGCAGAAATTGAAAAATTATTCCCAAAAGCCAGTTGCGAAAAAAGCTGATCGAAAGATCAGAACGGCCAGTTTGCCCCGAAACAGGTGGTCACTTTAAAGCGAAATGGGGTGAAAGTTTAAATGCGGAACGGCTGGCCATTTTTGCCGAAATGCCCACACTACTATACTAAAACTACCTCAGTAACTCTTGTCGATTAAATTTCGAAGGAGTTCATCATTGAAAAGCAATAAATAACTTGAAACACAAAGAAAACTTTTAAAATATAGAAACTGGGACATTTTTCCTATCTCGGGAGATCCAACCTCAGGATGTTCATTAGTTATTGAATTAATTGGTTCATTTCAATCAAATTTGTATCTTTGAGTTGTAAGATACAGAGTCAATCTGCATTAAGATAATGGTGAGTAATTCGGTGCGCAGCATATTGATAATCATTTAAGATGTTGAAAACTAGTAGGTTGAGAACATAGTTGTATTCCCCTACGGGCTACGATCCCGCTTTACGATAAGTAGAGCGGGATTTTTGCTTTCTAGAGAATATTATCTCCCAGATCAATCAATAATATTCTTACCCCACCGCATAATCACATTTTTAATCTTATTTTAGCATACAACAAAAATCCCTATTACCATCTAAAACGCAATTAATGAGCTCCGTATTCAGATCATCCTACACCCAGGATCCAGACACCGTAACCGACGATAAATTGAAAGAGATCATCGGACAACGAAAGTGGCAAACTGTTGATATTAAAATTTCGGAGGAAGACCTCAAAGAAAATATATGGTTTTTAAACGACGCAGTTGTTTTAAGACAAAGCAGAGAGGGTGTTCCTTTAATGACGACCACAGCAATTTACGGCCCCATCCATAAAGATGCTAAAGTAGCTTTAACACCAGGCGAAGGAACCGGCGTAACGATATTGCCGAAAGCACCAACAGAAACATCATTAATTGATGAACTGGAAGCCCTGGCGCGAAATGCAAAAACACCAAAAGAAGGTAATGCAGTTATGGTTAACTCGAACTGGGTAAGCAGCATTGATGGCGGAAGATTGCCTAACCTCGATCCTTCTGCAAACGTATTCGGCCAAACAGGCTCGTTATATGTGAATGAAACAGCTGTAATTTTTCCGGTAATGGAGCCTAGCCACCCCGATTACGAAGAAACACTTGCTTTTTACGGAGCCAAACTGCTTAAACCAAGAGAAGCATTTTACATGGGTTTTGAAGACACCTTATTTGGCATGGAGTACGATACCTCTTTACCGGATTATATCCGCAATTATGCCATGTCGCCCATAGGTGGCGGAGGCATGTTTGTTGAACACCATCCCTTCCCTCATATTTTTCTACCTAAGCCAAATGAAAACGGAAAGGTATTTTGTGAAGCCAAAGTTACCTTAGGGCACAAGGTGGAGGTTATTGATCCGAAAAAAGAAAACCCCAGAATTATATTCACCACTTTCAGAGTACCTGCTGATGGATCAGCCCTGGCGATTAAACCATCTACCATACACAACGATAGTTTCACCAACGGAAAACTGGCTGTCTTTGTTGCCAATACACCGGCAGATACGGTAGCTTTCAGACAAACCGCTCCTTTTACCAACATAGTTGTAAAGGATAACGAGCCAAAAATAGGGAAGCCAAAAGATTTTAGCTAAAAAATAGCGCCTGATTTACCCGCATACGATGCGATGCGGGTAAACAGGACTTTAATCAACATAACTAACCAAATATATATTGAACTATGAATTAGCGCTAAAACAAGAAATGATAATTTTTATTTAGACTAATTATAAACAAAGATAAAAAAGCAAAACGAAATAATCCAATTATTTTTAAAAGAAATCCGCTAAACTTTTGTTTGTAACCACACAACTCCCTCATTATCAAAACGAAATTTATGACTATAAATTTGCTATGGTTTTTAAATTGTTCCCGGCAAATTAGGATCATAAAAATATTTTAAAAAATATTGCAAATGGCTTTGCAGATGTCAAAACAATTTATACCTTTGCACTCCTTCAAACGAAGAAAATTTGAAGATATAGAGTGCGGGGTGGAGCAGTTGGTAGCTCGTCGGGCTCATAACCCGAAGGTCGCACGTTCGAGTCGTGTCCCCGCTACCAATTCAGTTGGTAGTTCTCAGTTGGCAGTTTTAATTGCCCACTGAAAATTGGAAATTTGAAACTGAAAAATGGCCCGTTCGTCTAGGGGTGAGGACGCCAGATTTTCATTCTGGAAACAGGGGTTCGATTCCCCTACGGGCTACAAAAATCAATGTCAAATGATGTCAAAACCCTGCAAATCAAACATTTGCAGGGTTTTTTATTGATATCAAAAACCTAAAATTTGCATCAAATCGCAATAAAAAAGTGTGTTTTTCGGTGCGTATCTGGAATGAAAAATACTACGCACCGAATCCCCTATAATAAACTGGGAACCAAGATGTTCAGATATTAAACATCTTGATGCGGAAAAGCTACGATCTTACTTTTGTTTCACTCTAAGTAAGTAATTATGAAAGGTAATTTCCATCTGCTTTATTATCTAAGAAAGCAAAAAGTCTACAAAGGAGGGCCAAGGGCCATTTATCTGCGGATTACCGTGGATGGTAAACGTGCAGAAATGTCGGTTGGTCGAGAATGCGAATCTGAGAAATGGAACAGTTCGGCAGGCCGTGCCATAGGGACAAAGCAAGAAGTTAGAACCCTCAATAGCTATCTGGATAGCTTGCAAAGCAAGATGAGAATGGCCCATCAGGTTTTGCTTGACGCTGGCCTACAGGTTACAGTATCAAGTTTGCAAGAACAGTTTACAGGCAAATCACAAAAAGTCAGATATCTAATGAGGTTATTTGCCGAACATAATTCGAGGGTAAAGGAATTAATCGGGAATGGCTTTGAAGCCAATACACTAAAAGGTTACGTTACCTCTGAAAAACATTTAACAGATTTTATCCGAAAACAGTTTGCCCAAGATGATATTCAGATCAATGAGCTGAACTACGCCTTCATTAACAATTTTGAACATTATTTGCGGGCAGATTGTAAGTGTAGTGATGTTTCGGCCGCAAAATATATTAAGCACCTTAAAAAGATTGTTAATCACTGTATGGCGAACGGCTGGTTAAAACAGGCGCCCTTCATCGCTTATAAATCCAGAGTGAAAGTTAAAGAACGCACCTATCTGACCCAAGAGGAAGTAGATAAGATCATAGCTAAAGAATTCACAATAGGAAGGTTACGACAAGTTAGGGATATTTTCATCTTTTGTTGTTTTACAGGATTATCTTATGCCGATGTTAAAAAACTGAAACGTTCTGAAATCGTTGTAGGGATAGATGGCGAAAAGTGGATATTTACGAAGAGGCAAAAAACTGAAACATCATCCCATATACCAATTTTACCAAATGCCTTTGAAATATTAAATCGTTATAAGGACAATCCAGAATGCGAAAACAGAGGTTTGGCATTGCCAGTGTTAAGCAACCAGAAAATAAATGCTTACCTGAAAGAGATAGCTGATGTTTGTGGTATAGATAAACACTTGACATTTCACCTGGCCAGGCATACATTTGCTACAACAATAACTCTTTCGAATGGAGTTCCAATCGAGACAGTTAGCAAAATACTTGGCCATACTGCTTTAAAAACTACCCAGCATTATGCAAAAGTTCTTGATATCAAGGTTAGTCATGATATGAGTAAGCTCAAACGACAATTCAGTAGTAATTAAACTTTAATTTAGCTTTCACAGTAAATGTTAAAAGTCGCAAAAATAGTTGCGGCTTTTAATATTTTACAATAATTACTGGGAGATTGGACGGGACTCGAACACCGAACCAAAAGCGTTTATAAAAGTCTTAAAAAAAATTAAATCCAGCTCACCAAATGCTCACTATTTTTTGTCACCATTTGACTGTAGATGACTATTTAAGTAAAGGAATTAATTAGTGGTTGCAATGAATAACGGAATTTGATTTTCAAAAACTCAGCGGATTTGACATTTAGCTCGTTAGGTTATAATCCCGCTGGGATTTACACCTAGTGCTAAAATCAGCGTTTGAATAGTATTAATGGGGTTTTCAATTTTTACTCACCTAATCGCTCACCATCATTCTCAATACGTTTTAGCTGCAATTGCTATAGTGTAAATATAATCATTCTCTTTTAAAATTGGAAGGAATTTAAGCTACTAATCACTGCGCGGTTCGACTCCGGCACTGAGTACTAACCAGGCTCAAGCCCAAAACCTTAAAGGGTTGCTCATTAAAAACCAGCCATTTTTAATTGACTTTCAATATGTTATTATTAAACGTTGGGTCAATAAAAGCGGTTCTAAACATGCCATCACCCTATATCAGATTATCTTTGCCCCCCTTATCAGGGTATGCTTTTGTGTAATGTTGGCTTTTTGATTAATCTTATAGAGTTTGCCCCAAAACAGATAGTCACTTTAACGTGAAATGGGGTTACAGTACTATTTTTTTCATTGATCTGTTATTGTATTCGTAATTGCTGGTCCACTGACCCTCCGTGTGATTCCTTAGAAGGCAATATTCAGCGTCTAAAAGGACATTTAAGCCTTGGGCTAACAGAAAATTACTTTCGATAAAAAATACTCCAACGAATGATTTATAAGTTTGGATTTTAAGGCCTTTAGCGCATCGACAATTTAATTTCTCTATGCAAAACAATTTATGAGTCCGGTCAGGCTTCCGGAAAGCTTAAAACCGCTTAAAATGAGCTGAGTGGCCATTTTGGAGCGAAATAGAGTGAACAATATAGACCGAAAAAGCTGGCCACTATGCGCGAAAACAGGTGGATACTATTGCCGAAATCCCCAACCTGGCGGCCTACTACGGGCGGAAGGTGGAACAAAGAAGGAAGACTACCGGGGCGCTGAGTTACCCCCTTATTGTCCTCTGTACTTCTGCCTGTCCTGTTTTTTTTATGTTGCATTTTGTGGTGACCATGTTCACCGATGTGTTCAGGCGGTTTGGGGGGAAACTCCCCTGGATGAATGCACTGGTGATCAAAGCTTCTGGCATTTTGGGAAGCTTGTTTCTGCCCGTCGTGGTGATTATGGCTGCAATAAGCTATTGGGTATACAGGAAGAGAAAAAAGGAATCCTTCCGAAAGATCAGTAGTGCACTGTTATTAAAAATTCCGCTTGTTGGGGATCTGGTTTCCAAGGTATACCTGGCTAGGTTCTGCAATACGATGCGCCTGCTCATTGCGACCAGGATTCCCTTGCTCAGGGCGATTGAAATGTCAGCCCAGACCATTGGATTTTATCCGGTGGAGGTTTCCTTAAAGCGCGTTGAGCAGGATATCATGCAATGGAAAGCTTTGCACAGGAGTTTGCAGGAATTTGCAATATATCCTGCAAAAATGATCCAACTGGTTAAAGTGGGGGAAGAGATCAATAAACTCGATGATTTTTTTGGGAATATTGCCGAACGGTATATTCAGGAAGTTGAACACTGGTCAGGGACTTTGAGCAAAATGATCGAACCCTTTATTATTGTGTTTTTAGGCCTGGTGGTCGGTTTTATCCTGATTGCGATGTATCTGCCGATGTTTGAGATGAGTAACAGTTTTTGAGGTATGACGATTTATGGAACAATAACACCGATACGTAATATACTTAAAAGTAAGTATTGTTTTTCAGGTCTGTATTGGCTTTCTTTCACAATAAATGATTTCATAATGAAAGACAGAACCTAAAATATATGTTGATTACGGTAACCCGTAGAAAACTCCAGCCCGTAAGATTTAGGTTTGCACATTTCAACAATATAAAGAACCATAAAATAAAACGGACATCATTGCAGGCTTTATGAAATGAACTGCCTTTGCTTTAGTCCAAATTACCGCTCAATATGAATGTTAAAAAAATGGTCATCCACACCCTGGAAAAACAGGTGGGATATAAGTCCAAACTGATCCAGGCTCCAAAGGAACTGTTGATCACACCACTGCATCAGGAATTTATGGACAATGTAAGGGGAGTTTACTATAAGAAATCAAACCCGATATATGGCATATTCAATCCTGCAAAGGATGAATTTCCTTACCAGAGCCTTTTGCAGGAATATCTGGATGGCTCAATTGAGTTTTTGGATTTCACCACCAAAGCCATCCGGCATTTCCAGTACGTGATCGATTCAGTAACACAGGCATCCGGAGGATATGTGCTGTTCTGTCATTTTGATAGCACGGAAGAGTTTGTGGCAACGATTATGCTCAATGATAAACTGAGCTACATGATTACCGATCAGATGGATCTGAACCAGAATTCAAGCCTGGATATCGAAAAGCTGGATGTGGCCAATTTTACCAATTGTGATAAATGGGCAAACGCTGATGATATCTACCTGTCTTTCACCAGGGGTAAAAAGGATGTTTCGCAGTATTTCATGCGGTTTATCGGCTGTACAAATTATACTTCGGCCAAAGAGACCTCGGAAAACCTGAAGAAAGCCCTGAACGATTACCTGGACGCGCAGGGGTATAGCAAGGATAAGAAAGACAAGATCAAATCATCGGTCTTTGCTTACTGTGAAAATCGAATGAAAGCGAAGCAAGATCTCAACCTTGGCTTTATTTCCAGTCTTGTTGACCATGATGAACCGCATCTTTTTCAGGAGTATGCTTCTACTGAAAAGTATCAGATCAGCGCCAATTTTAAAGGCCATAAGACACTAAGGAACCTGAAGTATTATGGGTTCAAAAGTGAAGAGTTTTCCATAGAGTTTGACAGCCGGTTGTTGGGTGGGCAGATCAAATATGATGAGAAGAAGAACCAGCTGCTGGTAAAGGATATACCTAAGGAACTCGGTATCCAGCTATCAAGAACCGTCGCAGTGGAAGATGATGAAGCATAAGGTACTAAACGCGCTGGCAGCGATCCGGAAAGAGATTTCCGGTGTGCGTTATGATAAGGGCGATTTATCAGGGCAGCTGAATATTGATGCTGCAATTATTACAGAACTAGGTGTGCTAGCCGCTGATGGAATCATGGATGACACCATCAACATCGGAGGTGCCCTGGTGCCTGTTGAAAAAATCCAGCTTCCCGATAATGGATCTGCGCCTGCTGAGATCCTATTCCATACCAAGAAATTAAAGGGCGCGCTTTATTATGAAAGCGGGAAGGAATTTATACAGGATAATCAATTAGCTGTACCTGGTGTTCCCTTCCTGATCCATGAGTGGGATTATTGTTCGGAAGATGAAAGCACTAATCCCAACATGTTGCGGCACCAGTCTGTCATTGATTTTATTTCGTTGCTTGGTGAGATTGCTGACTTTAAAAAGGAGGATTTTGGGGAGCTGGAACTGGTCTTCTTTCAGAAGAAAAAACTGTCAGTTGTCATAAAATATGGCGTAGGTAACCTTGGAAAAATGAACCGTCTCGCTGACCTTGCTGAACAGCTTAATTCGACACATGACCGTTTCGAACGGATCAGCATATTTAAAACCGAACTGGTTCTCCAGCTTTTGGATATTGATGAGGATACCCGTTTTCAGACCCTTTTATCCAGGTTTGACCTGGTTTATGATAACTACCTAAACAGCCATCTGCTTTATCTGGAAAAGTTTTCGTACCACGACCTCAAGTCTGCTGTGGACAAGGATAAGCTGGACTATACCAAAAGGATCTACGCGACCGTGAACGATATCCAATCTAAACTGATTGCGCTGCCGGCTGCTTTTCTTTTGATTTTCTCCCAGTTTGACTTTAGCGGTGCAGCAGCAGGTAAGAATCTGTTGATCCTTATTGCATCCGTTATTTTTTCCGCACTGCTCGAAATTTTGCTACAGAACCAGTTTGGGGTATTGGAATATATCAAGACAGAGATCAATCATTTTACCAATCAGTTGCGTAATAAGGATACCATCGTAGACCTGACCGAGATACTAAAATCGTTTGGGGATCTGGATGATAATATGGACAAACAGAAAATATACCTTTGGATTTTTAGGGGCGCGGTTTGGCTCGTTCCGTTAATTACATCGGTGCTTTTTTTTACGTACCAGAAATAGTTGTGTCTTTGGGAGGTGGGTGTGGTAGGTTGACCTCTAGAAACGGTTTCCTATCATGTATACGATATTGGAAAATACAATTATCTTAGTCATGCTTTAGATTAACAATTGATTTCTTAACTAGTATTCCATATAGTAATTTCCTGCCAGCGTAATTTGACTGGAAAGGAATAATATCTAAACTACAAACGCTTTTATATGAGTCAGGAAATTTATAATCAGATACTGGATCTGAAATCACGTACCGATGCGATAGACCGGGGAAGGGATTTTGAGGCGTTGATGCGCGAAATACAGCCATGGGATCACCGTCCACCAATAGTGGCAAGTCCAAAATCGGAACAACTGGATGGGGTGTTTGTTTACAAGGGGGAAACCTTCATCATCGAGTCGAAAGCGGTCAGGAAGAAAATAACGCCGGGCATGTCTGAATGGGAGGATTTTGAACTCAAGCTCAGGCGAAGGACCGCCCATGGTGTGATTGGCATGTTCTGCTCCCTCTTTGATATCTGTGATACCGTAATGGAACGTGCGAAAGAAATGAATATGACCGGTATCCGGACGATTATCATTGCGGGTAAAACCTGGGATGAACTGTCCGGAGCGGATATTCATTTCCCTTCGTTTCTTGACTATTTGATGTTGATGTGTTCCTTGAAAAATTCCCCGTCGGTAGATTCCCTTAAAAATGCCAAATCCTGGATATACGATGGCAATACCATCAATGATAGTTTCACCGATAATGCAAAGAAAATTTCATCGACTTTTTTAAGGCGGTTCAAACATAAGTTTCATGAACAGCTTTTCGTAGAGCGTTCCATTGATGTTCAGATCAGGTCACTCATGGCTGCCCTGAGCCCACGTTCCCTGAAATCTTCGGGGAGCAGGGAAGGCTATAAGCAGTTGATGGTGGTCAGGGACTTTTCAGGATCGGGGAAGACGACTATGTCTGCAAACCTTGCTGCTTACAGCGAGCATTGCTTCTGTTTTGCCACTACGGCAAATATAAGCCAGGTTGATGAGGTGCTTGATCATTTTCTGCACCTGAACAAATATCCTGGTTACGGGCTCAATGAACTGATAGCTGTCGACAAACCCTTGCTCTTTATTGTAGATTCACTCGATGAAACGCCCCTGCACAGCCATGTTGCCAAGCGACGTGAGATCAGGTCTTTGATCAAAAAGGTAGAGGAACTCAATAACGAAGCTGTCAAAAAGAACCTGGCTGTATTTCCTATTGCAGTGCTTTTTACCATACGGGAGGAGTACTGGCGGGATTGGGAAGCATCATTTGAAGGCCGGCAGGATGTCGTTTCCCTTAAGAAAATAATATCCCACTACAACAAAGCGGAATTCCAACTGGCCCTGGAGCAGTATACCACGGCCTATCATTATAAGATCTTGAATTTTTTGACGCCCGAAGCCGAGAACATTCTTTCGGTCCCAATCAATCTCGAAATTTTCTCGGAGGCCAACTATTATGAAGGAGAGATCTCAGTCGAGGATATCTGGGAAGGTAAAATCCTGAGCAGTTATTTCGCAAAGAAGGAGGAATCACTGTTTAAACACTATATTGACCAATTCAGTACACAGGTATTTTATGTACTTGTCGCAAGGCTGGCTTTCAGCATGCTGCAGGACAGGACTACGCTTTTCTCCAAAACCCAGTTCAGATCGATATTGGCTTCCATTTCTGAGGTACTCGCACTTAATAGTGACCAGATACTCCTGAATCTCGTCTCTGAACAGATCGTGATCAATGATACCGATAACGCTTCCAATTACAGGTTCAAGTACATCAGGTTCATCGAATACCTGGTGGCCCTGAATATCATTCAGGAATTTAACGCCAAAAGGGATTTTAGTGAAATCGATTTTGCGATCCAGACCATATATGATTCAAATATTGTTTCGGTCTATGGCGTGCTGGATAACATTAAACACATCTGCAGGGTTCAGTTCCGGCAGATTGAAAAGGATATCATAGATTATTACTCCCATTCGGAGACCTTCCTGCAAAAATACCTGCCGGAACTCAGGGGCAAGATTGCAAGGGGGGAAGGGATTCCAAAGGATGCGATCAAATCCATCATTACCAATGACTTTATTCAGTCACCCATTACTTCCTGGAACTCTTTTTTCATTATTGCCGCCAAATCTGTACATGAAAAGAAAGATAAGGTCATCGCAGCCTTTGTACTGGCCTGGGAGAAGAACAGGGAAAACAAGCAGCGGTGGAAGATGATCGCCAGGCTCGCCTCTAGGGACTATCTATTGGAAGAGCGTGTGCTCTATGCATTAATAAAAGATAGCCGGCCGAGGGAATGGGAAGAATATTTCGGGACTGTTCTTTCTAGGAAAATGAACATCCAGTTCCTGGATCTTTGGGGGCAGCTACGCGGTGACAGTATCTTTAATCCAATGGTCGAAAAACATCCACAGGACTGGCACCTAGCAAATAGGCTGTTATCTCTGATCTACCGGAACGAAGGTTTTATTATCGGTGATATGCTATCGGATGAGAAACCGAAATCATATGTTGTGTTTGACAAGGCCAGTAACAAAAAACTTCCGGATCTTGATCAGCGGCAGAAGCAGCTCTGCGACGATTACATTGAGGAGCTAAACGCAAGGTTTGTCCAGGAAACGCCAAGGGTTTCCTACCCTTATTTTTTTGTAAAGGAGCTTAACAAGGAGTCGGTCCAGTATCTGAACATCAAACTCGAACAGCTGTTCAAGGGGACCTATGGTGTCCAGGAAAAACCGTTCCTTAACTTTCTCATCGATAGTTTACCCATTTCGGAAACACTTTTCAGGATAGTACGTGAGAACCACCACCTGGAGATCCCGGTAAACCTGGTTGATAAACAGGGATTCAGTGTTTTCAGGGAGGTGCTGGAATGCGATTACCAACATAAGAACGACCTATTTGAATATCTTTTCAAATGTGGATACAAAAAAAACGATGATGATGATAAAAATATGCAGCAGGCGATCCAGAACAGTGGAAATCTGAACGCAAAGGAGCTGGAGGATCTGCTGATCGGCTTCTGCTATTTAAAGATCAAAAAGCCCGGGGATTATGATAAGCTCAACAAGGTATACCGGGAACTGTGCGTGCTGCTTTCTGCCCGTTTCAACAGGATTATTTCATTCCGTTTTCCCAATTTTGTCCAGGTTGCCAACAATGCCCTGGAGCATTATAAGGAGTATTCAGATCTTTTCCTGCGCGCTTTTGAAACTTATGGACGAACAGCCGAGCTTGAATCGAAGCCTTCTTATATCAAGAAAGTTCAGGCACTTGAACGCACCCACCCGGTTCAGTCAAAAGAATTTGAAAGTATCTTTGAAAGTATTTTCCCAGAACTGTTCTGATCTGTTGATCAGCAAACTTAAAAACGGACAATTGAATAACCCGTTGTGCATTTTGTTTTATAGGAGTAAAAGTTGTGCAAACTGCTAAAAAGCAGTAAATTGTAGTTACCACACAACAATTCAATGCACAACTTTACAGCAAATTACGAGAAAATTTTAGA